>Ga0116171_10002025_pt1 | contig 19636 bp, 17 predicted proteins | sample AD_JPNHW2_MetaG_FD_89798 | JGI IMG/M metagenome (GOLD analysis project Ga0116171, IMG submission 89798) | Active sludge microbial communities of municipal wastewater-treating anaerobic digesters from Japan - AD_JPNHW2_MetaG | ecosystem: Engineered > Bioreactor > Anaerobic > Digestate | place... | reverse complement strand
CTGGCGCCGCATGATGCTCAGCCGGCGCTCGGCCAAACCGGCCTGAGCCTGGGCGGCTTCGGCCGCGCTGTTGCGCGGGTTCCATTCGATCAGCACGCCCGCCTGAATCGTCGGATAGTCGCCGCCAAATAGATTGGAAACCGACTGGCCGTAGCCGCCCACCAGCGCCGGAGGGATGCCGCCACCGGACGAAGCCGGCAAGGGATTGAGGCCTTGAAGTTCGGACAGCGTATTCACACGGGTGGTGATTGCTCCGAACAGCGATCCGATCGGGTTCGCCGTTTGGGTCTGGGCGCCTGCGAGTCCGGCAACTGAATAAGAGCCGGTCAGGCTGACTGAGGGCCGTGTCAGGTCAGAAGCCAGCCTCTTCTGCACGCCGGCTTGGGCTTTCCTCAACTCGAGCGAACGAAGCTCAGGCCGTCTTTGGAGTGCGCTCGACATGCCTGCCACAACGTCGGTATCCGGAACATCGAGCTGCCGGGTATCGACCGGCGTCACGCGCTTGTTCCAGATCGCGTCTTCCCGGTTTGGACTGATCAGACCCTTCAGCGCATTCTCCGCAACTGTGACCATACCCACCGCGGTGACGTAAGTGTCGATCCGGCGTTGTAGTTCAGCTTCCGAGGCTGCCAGTTCGACTGGCGCCAATGTGCCGGCGTCGATCGCCCTCCGGGTACGGTCCAACTGCTCTCGCGCCAGTTGCACACCCATGCCGGCCACTTGGGCGTCCTCGATCGAGGCCGCCAGGTCCCAATAGGCCGACTGCGTGATGGTGATCACCTCCACAACGCGGGTCTCAAAATCGGCCCTGGATTGTTCGGCCGCCTTCGACCGGATGCGGATCTCGGCCCGCTCGCGGTCAATCGCCCGGCCGCGCCACAACGGCGCCGATACGGCCGCGGTGAGCCGCGAAGAGTAGTAAGGGTTCAGTGCCGTGAAGGCGTTGGTGGTGGTCTGGCGGGAATTGTCGAACGAGACGTTCAACGACACGCCGTTCCAGGGCGTTTTTTGCCGTACACCCATGTTCCAGTTCACTGCCTTGTCCTTCAACTTGCCGTCCGGCGCGAACAGCGTATTCGTCGTGGGCGTCGTGGCGTCGCTGATCGAGGGCTGCCACAGCGCCACGGTATCGAAAGCGCCCTTGGCCCCTTTCAGTGCGTGCGCTGCCGATTCGACCTCGGTTCGTTCAACTTCGATGGTCAGGTTGTTGCGCATCGCCATTTCAAGAGCGGCCTCCAAGGTCAGCCGTACTTGCTCGTCCCCGACGCCAACGCGTTCGACCCGCTCGACGGCGCTCTGTTGCGCCAGCGCACACATGCTGAACAGAAGTCCAGCCACCATCCTGCTGCTCATATTCATCCTCAGCTACCGCACCAAACCCGTGATCGACGCAACCGCCCTGCGCAGCGGGCTGAACACCCACGCCAAGCCACGCGCGAGGCGCTCCCAGCGCGGTGAATGCGCCATGTCGTCAAACAGCGAATAGGCCACCGGGGTCACCAGCAGTGTCAGAAGCAAAGCCATCGTCTGCCCGCCGATGACGACGATGGCCACCGTCCGGCGCGTGCCTGCGCCCGCGCCCCGGCCCAGAACCATCGGGATCATGCCGGCAACCAGCGCCGCCGTCGTCATCAGGATGGGCCGCAGCCGGTCCTCGCAGCCCAGGTAGATTGCCTCCAGACGCTCCATGCCGCCCCTGCGCAGTCCCTTGATGTGGTCGATCTGCAGAATCGAGTTCTTCTTCACGATGCCGAACAGCACCAGGATGCCCAGCGACGAGTAGACAATCGAGAAATTCTCGCCCATCAGAAACAGGCTGAGCAGGGCGAATGGAACCGACAGCGGGAGAGACAACAGGATTGTCACCGGGTCGATGAAGCTCTCATAGTTCGCCGCCAGGATCATGTACATGAAAATGATGGAGAGTCCTAGAGCAATCAGGAAGTTGGTAACCGTCCGGCCCAGTTCCCTCGACTTGCCAATGGGCCCATGTTTGTACTCTGTCGGAAGATTCAAGCCCTGCATCTCGCGTGCGGCAACATCAAGTACGTTGCCAAGGGCCTGCCCGCGTGAGAGGTTGCCCTGGATGAGGATTCGCCGTTGACGATTCCAGCGGTCGATCGACACTGGACCCTCGCCGCTCTCCAGTTGCGCCACACTCGAGATGGGCACATTGCCAAGCGTGACCGACGGCAGGTAGAGCCTTTCAAGCGCCGCTGGCGAGTTACGGAATTGCTCCTTTACGCGCAGCATCACGTCATAGCGGTCGTCGCCTTCACGGTATGTTGTCGCCTGGTCGTCGCCGCCAACCAGGACGCGCATGGCGTTGGCTACCTGGGCCACGTTGACGCCCAGGTCCCCCGCTTTGTCGCGGTTGATCCTCACCTTGACCTCCGGCTTGCCCGCCTCGTATGAAGACTCCAGATCAACCACGCCCGGCGTTGCCTTCAACTTGGCCATGAGCCGCTTCGCATAGGTGTCCAGGCGGTCCAGGTCCGGCCCCTGAATGGAGTACTGTATGTCGACATTCGACCCGCCGCCCTGGATCAGGGAGGGCAACTGCACCGAAACCGTCAGGTCCTTGTACTTTGAGAGAATCTGCCTCGCCTGGTCCATCAATTGGCGTTGCGACTGTTTGCGTTCGGATACATCTACCAGCGTCACCAGAATCGAGCCGCGGTCCACCTGCTTCCGTTGATCCGCGCCTATAAGCGTGAGCTTGTCCCGCACGCCTGGAATCACTTCCAAATCCTTCTCGACCCTCGCCATCACCTCCTGCGTTCCCTCGAGCGACGAGCCCACAGGCGCCCGCACAGTGACCTCGAATTCGCCCTGGTCTTCCACCGGCAGGAAGTCGACCCCCATGCTCGAGATCATTGGAACCGTCGAGGCTACGATCAGGATGCTCAGCATGACGATCACCCACCGGTGTGTCATCGACCAGCTCAACATCCGCCTGTAGCTGTCCGCCATGAAGCGGAAGATCACGCCCTCCCTCGTGTCGCCTCCGGTGTGCGTGATCTTCAAAAACCTTGAACACAGCATCGGCGTTAGCGTGAAGCTCACCAGCAAACTCACCATGACGGCGAACGCCGCCGTGTAGCCAAAGCTCGACATGAACTTTCCAATGATCCCGGGCATCAGGGCGATCGGAATGAAGATGATCACGAGCGACAGTGTCGTCGCCAGGACGGCCAGGCCGATCTCGTTGACGCCCTCGCGGGCCGCCGTCATCGCATCCATGCCCTTCTCTTCCATGTGCCGGAAGATGTTTTCGAGCACGACGATAGCGTCGTCAATCACGATGCCGACCATGAGCGTCAGCGCTAACATCGTGATCTGGTTGAGCGTGAAACCCATCAGTTTCAGCAATGTGAACGTAGCGATGATCGACGTCGGGATCGCGATGGCCGCGATCAGCGTCGAGCGCCAGTTCCGGATGAACAGCAATACGATGATTCCGGCGAAGATGCCGCCAAGCACCAGGTGCTCCTGCACCGCGTGGAACGCGGCCTCAATGAAGCCACTCTGGTCCCTTGCGTAGGAGATCCGAAAATCAGGCGGCAGTACCCCTTTGAGATCCTCCACCCGGTTCTTCACGATCGAGATGACGTCCAGCGTGTTGGTGCCCGCCTGTTTGCGTACCTGCAGGACCACAGCCGGCACGCCGTTGAGTCTTGCAACGCTGCGCGGCTCCTCAAAACTATCCCGGACTTCGGCGATGTCGCTGATGCGAACCGGCGCGCCGTTCACAGTTGCCACGTTGATGCGGCTGAAATCCATCGGGCGCTCCACGCGGCCCATTGTCCTCACCGACAGTTCACGGTTGCCCTGGTCGATCCGGCCACCGGGAATCTCGATATTTTGCGCGGCGAGACTGGCCCTCACCTGCTCGATGTTCAGGTTGTAACTGTAGAGCTTCTCGGGATCCAGGACCACCTGGACCTGCCGTTTGCGGTCGCCCACGAACTTGACCTGGCCCACACCATTGAGGGACTCGATGTTCTTCTTGAGCTGGTCTTCGACGAGCTTTGTCGTTTCCCTCAGATCCCGGTTACTCGACACGACAATGTTCAACACGGGCGCGGCGTCAGTGGCCAGTTTCTCCACCAATGGCGTGTCGGCATCGCGCGGCAGTTGCGACAGAACCGTCGAGATCTTGTCCCGCACCTCCTGCGCAGCCACCTCATCGTCCTTTTCGAGCACAAACCCGATGACCACCAGCGAGATGCCTTCGGCGGAGGTCGAGTTCAACTCGTCTATGCCGCTGATTGTGTTCAGTGCCTCTTCGAGCGGCTTGGTGACTTGCGACTCCACTTCCTCAGGGCTCGCGCCCCGCAGAGTGGTAGTGACGCTGACGTAGGGGAATTCCACCTTGGGGAAGTAGTCCACCCCGAGCTGGCGGTAACTGTTCAGGCCCACGACCACCAACGCCAGGATCAGCATGGTGGCGAAGACGGGCCGTTTGATGCAAAGGTCCGCGAGTTTGCGCATCGCCGGTTAACTCCTGCCGCCCGCCACTTTGACGGGAGTACCGTTGGTCAGTAGCGCCACGCCCGTCACTGCTACCGGAGTCCCCGCGGCCACCAGCCCTTCAGGAATTTCGACAAACCCGTTCTGTCCGAAAATCTCGGGAATCTTGTGCTCGACCGCTTTGCCCGCCTCAACCGTGAAGAATTTGTTCAGCCCGGCCACCGTGTAGATAGCCTCTTTCGGAATCGCAATCACCGGATACGACGCCGAGGTCACCAGCCGCACCTGCACGAACGCGCCCGGCTTCAGCCGCTCATCACCGCGTAAGAGGCGCGCTTCGGCCGACAGCATCCTTGATCGCGGATCCAGCGAAGGATTCAGCTGGGTTACCCGCGCCCGGAAATCGACGCCCGCCACGGCCTCGGTGGTAAATACGAGTTCCGTCCCCAACTTCACAAGGCTGACGGCCGATTCAGGAACTTCCACACGCAACCGCAGCGGCGAGGTCTTCACCAGCGTCACGATCGGAACGTTCTCCTTGATGTACTGTCCGGGGGAGACGTGCTTCACCGACACCTGTCCATCGAAAGGAGCAATCACAGTGGCATCCTTCACCCGCTTTTCCGCCAGGCTCAGGTCGGCCCGCAGCGCCTTGATCGCCGCAAGTTGCGTCAGCTTGTCGTCGCGCATCATGTCATAGGCGGCTTGCCGGGCAGCCAAGGCCTTTTCGGCCTCCACCAAGCGCTCCTGGGCGATATCCCCGGTCCTGCTCAACTTCTCAGCCCGGTCGTATTTCGACTTCGCGTCGTCCAACTGCGCCTTGGCCTGCCGCATGGCGGGAGTGCTCTCGGGGGCCACATTCTCAGGCGCCTGGGCCTCCAGGCCGAGCCGGGCCAACGCCTGAGTCAGCGTCGCACGGGTCCTCTCCATCTGCAGTTTCAGCTCGGTCGTGTCGAGTTCCGCGACAACCTGGCCGCGCCGGACCGCCTGGCCGAAGTCGTAGTTCACACTCTTCACGCGGCCCGCGACCTCCGAAGTGACCGTCACCATCTCGTCCGGCTGCAACGATCCGGTCACCATGATCGAGCGTTCCACCGTTCGCGGCGTAGCCGCTACCGTGCGGACCTCCACTGGCTCGGGCGCATTTTCCTTTGCGGCTTCCTGTTTCGTCCCGCATCCGGCCGCGGCCAGTGCCGCGACGCTCAGCGCTATCCCTATAAATCGCATCGCTTCGGTAGTTCCTTCTGCGCTAACGGCGCTCAGCGCCCGAAATGAAAATGTCCACAAATCTGGCCACGGTCGCTTTCCGGTCCAGATCAAACTGCCGGTGTTTGAAAAGGATGGTGATCAAGGAGTAATGAGCCACCATTCCTACGAACGAACGCATGAGCACTGTCGGTTCCATCTTCTTGAGCCGCCCTACGTCCGCCAGCCGGGCCAACTTTGCTTCGAAGGGCGCAAAGAACGCAGTGACCACCTGCGTGTGCCATATCTCCGCCAGTTCATGCCCTTCCAGGGCGCTGAACAGAAGCAGCCGGATCATGCGCGGGTCATCCAGATACCAGGCCATGACCAATTCGCCAAGCCGCTGGAGCGAGGCTCTCTCGTCGGCTTCGTTCAGTACCGCCTCCATCCGCCCGCAGAACTCAGCCGAGCCCACCTCAATCATGTGCTGCACAATGGCCGTGTACAGCTCCTTCTTGTTCGGGAAGTGCTGGTAAAGGACCGGCTCGCTCACTCCGACCGCGTGGGCCAGCTCGCGCGTCGTCGTGCCGCGAAAGCCGTTCTGGGCGAACAAATCGAACGCCGTGCTCACAATCTGAGCCCTACGTTCATCACCACTCATCCGGTGCTTGACTTCGTGAGGCGTTTTAGTATTCGCTAACATAGCGAATACTAATTTAGCAGCGACGGCGGGGACAGGTCAATCCCGAACCACAAACTTGAACGACTTCATGTGGATTTCGTAGATGGACTCGTGAACAAGCTCAAGCACTTCCATCAACTCCTCGAACGCCTCTTCGTCGTCCTGGCGAAGTGGATCGGGGTTGCTGAACAGGACGGCCCAGCCGCGCTCGCAGTCGCCCGCCAGCGCGAGCAAACAGCGTTTGAGGCTCTCAAAATCGTGGCCTTGGGGTTGCTGGGTGTGGACCAACTGGTCGAACCTGGCAAGCAGATCCTTCCGGTCCTCGACCACGCCGTGCTGGTCGATGTGAAAAACCCTGTACCCACGCGAACGTAGCCCGTCAGGAAGCGCCTGCCAGAATTCGCTGGGCATCACCGGATCCAGCCATACGACTGGCGTCTCCGGGTCGTCCACCCGCCCCATGATCTGTTCCAGTGTGGGAATCATCGACCGTTCCCTCAGAATACGCGATAGACTGGCTCCACGGGAGTCCTCCATGTCGATCAATCGCCGCCAGTTCGGCTTCCTGCCCTTGTCGACGCTGCTCGCCGGCAGCGGCACGAAGATGTCCATCCAACTCTCCTGTGGTTCTATCGGCGTGAAAGCGGATCAGCGACAGGCCATTTCCTACGCCGCCCAGTATGGATTCCAGTCGGTTGAGGTCGATTCCGGATTCCTCGCCTCGCTGGAAGCCAAGGTGCTCGGCGCGTTGGTCGAAGAGACGCGGGCCAAAGGCGTCCAATGGGGATGCGCCGGGATGCCGGTTGACTTCCGCCGTGACGATGAATCCTTCCGCACTGGCTTGGCCGATCTGCCCCGCCGCGCCGCCGCCATCAGGGCCGCGGGCGCGACGCGCATGGGCACTTGGATCAGCCCTGGAAGCGATACGCTCGCCTTCTCCGACAACATGAAAGTCCACGCCGCCCGGCTCCGCCAAGTTGCCTCCGTTCTCGAAGACCAGGACTGCCGGCTCGGGCTGGAATACGTCGGTCCTAAGACGTCCCGGACGGAGCGGCGTCATCCGTTCGTGCACTCGATGAAGGGAATGCGGGAACTCATCGCCGCCATCGGCAAGCCGAACGTCGGATTCGTGCTGGACTCCTGGCACTGGTACACCGCGGGCGAGACCCTCTCCGACCTCAAAACACTGAAGGCCTCCGAAGTGATCCTGATCGATCTGAACGATGCCCCAGCCGGCATCGCCATCGACGAACAGATCGATTCCAAACGGGCGCTGCCGTGCGAAACCGGCGTCATTGACGTCGGCGGGTTCCTGTCCACGCTGAATTCGATTGGTTGCGATGCCCCGGCGCGCTGCGAACCCTTTTCGGCCCGCCTGCGCACCCTGCCGCCCGAACAAGCACTGCAGGAGACCGCGACGGCGATGAAGAAGGCCTTCGGCCTGATGCGCTAGACTGGCCGGACGGCAAGAACGGGGTGAGCGGACCAGGCGCGTACACCCGGTCCGCTCAGCCTGCTCAGGCTACTTCTTCACTGGACGCTTGCAGTGCTCGCCGCACTTGTCGCCGCACTTGCAGTCAGCGCCGCACTTGCATTCCTTGCCGCACTTGCAGGGATTGCACTTGCACTGGTCGCCACAGGAGCAGGTCTGCTTGGTGTTGTTGGTGGCATAGACGCCGGCGCCAACGAAGAGCGCCAACGAGAAGGCCAACATTGCGATTCTACGGGTCATTACATTCTCCTAATTGATGATCTGATTCAGCCGTCAAGCGGCGGTTGGGGTAGACGAACGAGCAAGGCACGCAAATGTGCCCGCAGGGAAGCGTAGCGGGGCTTCCGAAGTTCGAATCAGATCCGGAGAATGTGATGGAGACTGAGCAGATCGGGCGGCGGGCTATCTCCGGCCCGGATTTCGAGCCGGATTCCGGCCAGCGGCGTGAACGACGAGTCTGACTGGTCCAATGAAGCGACTATGGCCACAAACGGGCTCACCAGCTTGCCGTCCTGTTTGGCTTCAAGCGCCGAGGCCATGATGCGGCCCGTGTCGGGGCAGTCGCAGCGGTCTTGCTCGCTTGGTTGCGGCTGATGGCAACTCGGAAGCTGCTTCTGCTGATGGCGGCAGCACTTGTGTTCGGACCCTGTCTGCACGCAGCCCATGCACAGGCCACTCACCAGGGTGAGCGCCAGCGCCAAGGCAACGAGCGTATGGACCAATACCTTCATTTCGTCGTACTGATTCAATTAGACGGGCGAACGCCCGATTTGTCAACCTGCCAGTTATGCTGCAACGCCCTTCACCATGGTCAACAGCATCACCACTTCCGTGCGCGCCTTGATGGCGTGTTCCAGTTTGGGCGGCATATAGGCGAACGCGCCTGGCACAATCTCCTTCGTGTCGTCGCCCAGTTTCACCGTTCCTTCGCCAGAGATGAAATAGATGGTGGCGGGCATCGGCGCAGTGTGGGCGCTCAACTCCTGTCCCGGCGCGAAGACAAACAGGACGACTTTGGACCGTTCGTCTGACTGGATCGTCCGGCTCAGAATGCCGTTTTCGGGGATTGGGCCGTGGTCAGCCAAGCTTTCGTGGAAGATGTAATCCATCGAGTCTCTCCTTTGCACCTCGATCATGGACCACTTTGGTCGTGGATGCTGTGACTTTGGTCATATCGACTAAAGAAGGTACAGATTTCCCTGCCATCAGGATAGCCGCCCATGCGAGACTTTGCCGAAGCTCCCTTCCTGGTCAACTGGGGAACCGCACAAGCCTGCAATCTGCTCTGTGAACACTGCCGCGCCTCCGCCCAGCCCGCTCGGGATCCCGGCGAGTTGTCCACCGACGAGGCGATGGCCCTGTTGCGTCAGGTGAAAAGCCTGGGCGACTCGTTGATGGTCTTCACCGGCGGCGATCCGCGAGAGCCCGGCGACTATCTCGCGTCCCATCCCCGTCGCACCTGCATCCCGATTCAATCACTCACCGGCGCAAGGGCCATGTGATCGGCGAACGCATCCTGGAAACTCGCATCGGCCGCAAGCTCGACATGCGTAGTGCGACTTAAGACGGAGTGAAGCAGTTCATTCCGGCGCCCGTGCTGCAACAGCAGGTGCCGCACCCCGCGCAGCGCCGTATTGCCCGCCGGCGTCACGGCCGACGTGGCTGGCAGTAACCCGATGCGCCGCGCCGAAGCCTCGCGCAAGTAGTTGCCAAACGCTCCGGCCAGATGCAGTTGTGCCCCAACGCCGCCCAACAACGCGAGTGCTGCCGCGGCCGCCCCTTTGGCCAATTGCAGTTGGCGCACGTCGGATTGATAGAGCGAGACGCCGTCGCGCAACGGGATCTCGCTGCCGTTGGCAAGGCGTCCGTTTGAACGGATCAATCCAAGATCGAGTGCCGCGGCCACCACGTCCACCAAGCCGCTGCCGCAGATGCCCCTGGCCCCGTCACCACCCAGCACATGGCATTCAATGACGCCGTCGTGGACGCGTGCATGTTCGATGGCGCCGTCACCGGCTCTCATGCCGCGCCTGATTCCGCCAGCTTCGAAGGCGGGCCCGGCAGCGGTTGACGCGCATTTCATTTTGCCGTCGCGCGCCACCGCCACTTCGCCGTTAGTGCCCAAGTCCATGATGGCCGCCGGCACGGGCGAATCGGCCAGGCCGGTCGCGATGATGCCGCAAAGCAGGTCGCTGCCGGCGAACCCGCCAATGACGGGAAGGAACTCGGCCCACCCCGCTCTGATACCCGATTGCGCGGCGTCGAGCACGGCTGCCTGGGGATGCGGCGTGCGGAACGGCACGGCGGCAAGAGGCGTCACATCCAGTCCGGCATAGAGATGGTGCATTACCGTGTTGCCGCACAGCAGCACTTCCTCGACCCACCGCCCGCCGGTAAGTTTCGCCGCCATGGTGGCAATCTGGCCGCGAATCAACTCCGTGAGCAGTCCCGGCTCGCGCATTGCCGTCTCCACACGGCTCATCAGGTCGGTCCCATACCTGGCCTGGGTGTTCAATTCTGCTTCAACCCCCAGGATCTCGCCGGTCGTCAGGTCGACAAGTTGTGCGACAACCGTCGTCGTTCCAACGTCGACCGCCAGGCCCAGTCCCGGACGCGGCTCAACGTCAAGGACTGCCTCGTCGGTGAGAATCCTCGGCGTCCATTGTGCCACTTCGATCTCGACTGATTCTGTTGCGGACGCTTCGCAGGCCAACCGCCAACCAGTCGCCAGTTCCTGATTGGTTAAGACGGCCCGCATCGCGGCAGTCACCGGCACCTGGCCGCTGATCACTTTGACCCGGCACAAGCCGCACCCGCCTCCGCCACCGCACGGGAACTCGACGCCAAGCTCAAAAAGCTGGTCGGCGAGGGATTTGCCGCCAGCCGGATCGATCGAAACCCGCCTCGACAAATCTAGCTCCGCGTCCCGGCGAACCGTTTCATGGCCATCAGGTTTTCATGCGGCGTCCCTCGCGGCACTTCGCATCCCGCGCTCACGATCCACCGCGGACCCGCCGCCTGCCAGCACTGTTCGAGCGCGGCTGTGACCGATTCCGGCGTCCCATCCCGCAGAGCCCTGACGGGGTCGATATTGCCCAGCAGCACCTGGTCCGGACCGGACACAGCGCGCGCCTCGTCCAGTGGCGTCAGGAAGTCGAGATCAATGATTTCAGCTCCCGTCCTCGCCATCAGGACCGCGATACGCCGTGTATTGCCGCAGATATGCAGCCGCACGGGAACCCCCAAACCGCGAACCCGTTCAATCAGCCGGCGCTCTTCGGCGAAGACAAACTTCTCATACAGCTTGGGCCCAATGAGCGATGCCGCCGCGTCGCCGATGCCCATCAACGTGGCTCCGGCCTCAACCTGCGCCTTGGCAAACTGAAACTCCATTTCGACAACATACATGAACAGGTCCCGGACGAACTCCGGGTCGTCGTGGAAGTCCAACATGAGCGTGTTCACGCCGCGCAGATCGGCCGCCATGGCCACAGGACCCTCGATCCAGCCCTCCACCAAATGCGTTGATCCCGCCTTTTCGGCCAGTAGCGCGATGCCGGCGACGCGATCGCTCATTCGCCGGCCGGCCAGTGGGTCAGGGATCTGAAGCGCGGCGAGTTTCGCCTTGTCTTCGAGCAGAGCGCGGGATTCGTTGATCGCAGGGGGTTGATCGTCGAACCACTCGATCGTCGCGCCGAGATCTGAAGCCTCGCGTGCAGGGTCCGAGATGGCCGAAACGTGATCAGCACCAAATGTTTCGGCAACTCGAAGCTGCGCCTCGACGAGCTTGCGGTGGTCCCGTGCGTAGTCGCCGTAGCGGATGCCCGCCACGTCGCCGGCGAACATCATGGTGATCGGCATGAAAGGCAAGCGGTCCACCGGCGCTCCGCCGATCATGTTCAGGATGCGCTGTTTGCCGTTCACCGCCTAGATCCTTTCAGAGGTGATGATCCGCTCATCGTAGCGGGCGGCGAACCGTTCCCCCGGCTGCGCCACGACAATATCGTCGTTGTCCCATTCGCCCCAAACCAGGCGCCGGAAGATCTCCAAGCCGCCTTTGACTGCTTCGAATCGCCATCCACGCTCCGCCGCCTCGCGTCGCGCCTCGTCCTGAAACCGGCCATCCGGCTCAAGGCCAGTCTCGATATAGACCAGCCGGCTGTAGTTGGCTTGGTAGCGCGTCATCTCGTGATAGAGATAGCGGCCGTTGTCCTCGCCGTACTTCTCGATGAACTGGTCCAGCGAGATGCCGAGGCCCGTGCTGTTCATCACCAGTTGTTCGAGTCCCGCGCCGCGCTCAAGCCAGCCGGTCGAACGGAAGTAAGTACCCGGCTCTTCGGTCACCAGTTCGGTGTATCGATCGCGGCTGCCGAGCAGGAGCGCGATGCAATCGTGGGCGCGCATGGCGGCCACGGGAATCAATCCCGCTCGCAGCCCGTGCAGGCCGTTGCCGCAAAGCGCGTATCCAAGCAGGACGGCGTCGTAACCATCTGTGGCGTCGATCTTCTGCTGCAGTTCTTTGGCCATCGCCGCGCCGCCCCGATCGTGCAGCCCTTTGGATAGGAAATCGACGTCCACCTGGTGCGGCGACCGCGCCACGGCGTCGCACATCTCCCGGAACAAGACTTCGCAACTGATCAGCTTGAAACGCATTTCCGCCGCTCGGCTACAAGGGCGCGGATGAAATCGGGCGTTGTGCCGCAGCATCCGCCGACGAAACAGGTGCCGGCATCGAGCAACTCCGTCAAGTGCGAGGCGAACGGCCCGGCCTCCATCGAATAGCTGACTTTCCCACCTTCCACCACGGGCAGGCCCGCGTTCGGTTTAAGCCAGATCGGCAGTTCGCACACATCGCGATAGCGCACGCCAATAGCGGCGAACGAGTCCGGCCCGGCGCCGCAATTGGCACCGATGGCCGATGCGCCCTCGGCTTCCATGCGCTTGGCCGCCTGCTCAGGCGTCACACCCATCATGGTCCGGTCCTTATTCTTGCCCGAATCGAAAGCGAAACTGGCAATCACGGGCAGACCCGTCTTGAGAGCCGCCCGCAAGGCAATCGACGCCTCCTCTAGATCACTGAAGGTTTCCAGAATCAGTGCATCGGGCTTGGCCTCAGCGAGTGCGGCGGTCTGGATGGTGAATGCGCGTTCGATGCCTGCTTCGTCAATCTCGCCGGTCATGAGCATCTTGCCTGTTGGCCCGATCGATGCCACCACCTTCGTCTTCCCACCGCTGGCTTTACGGGAGATCTCGACCCCGGATATGTTGATCTGCCGAACCTTGTCTTCCTGTGCGCCTTCCAGACTGACCGGGTTGGCGCGGAACGTGTTGGTCAGGATGACTTCGCTGCCGGCCTCAACATAAAGCTGGGCAACCTCTTCCACCAGATTCGCGTGGTCCAGATTCCAGTAGTCGGGGCACAGCCCGGGCTCGAGACCGCGGCGCTGCATTTCGGTGCCCCACGCGCCGTCCGTGATCAGTGGACCTTGATGGAGCCATTCGAATAGGGGGTTCATGTCCGCTTCACCTTCCAGAATCGTTCAATCTCCTCCAATGTACGATTCTTTGTCTCCGGAGTCAGCCTCCAGACAAACCACGCCATGAAAGCACACATCCCCGCATAGATCAGGAACGCGCCCGTCGGGCCGAGCGCGGTGGCGATGGAAAGAAACGTCATCGTCAGGACCGTGCAGGCCACCCAGAGCGAGACCGTGGCAATCGACATCGCCCGCCCTCGAATCCGGTTCGGAAAGATCTCGGCCATCACCACCCATACACCCGGCCCTAATCCCACTGCGAATGCCGCCACCGACATCAACATCAGCAGGATCACCAGCGCGGGAGGCGGCGGGTTCATCTGGAAAACGAGCGCCAATCCGGCCAGGCTCAGGCCCATCACAGTCGAAGAGAAGATCAGCAGCGCCTTGCGGCCCACGCGGTCGATGAGGGCGATGGCGATGATGGTGAACAGGAAGTTGATCGCCCCGATGAGGACGTTGGCGCCAATCGCCGTCGACGCCGAATGCCCGCCCACTTTCTCTTGGAGAATGATCGAGCCATAGAACAAGACCGTGTTCACTCCGGTCCATTGCTGCATCACCGCCAGCACAACCGCAATGAACAGGGCGCGCCGGATGCCGGGTTCGAACAGTTCCTTCCACGTCCCTGACTCTTCGCTCACCGCCGCCCGGATCTCGGCCAACTCCTCCTCGGCCGCCTGCTGCCCGTTCACCCGCGCCAGCACCTGAAGCGCTTCCGCTCCCCGCCCCATCTCCACCAGCCAGCGGGGGCTCTCGGGCACGAAAAACAAGGCAACGAAGAAGAACAACGCCGGCGCCGCCGCCACGGCAAACATCCAGCGCCAACTCTGATCGCCCTGAAAACTGAGGATCCAGTTTGTGAAGTAGGCCAGCAGAATACCCGTCACAATCGCCATCTGGTTCAGAGAGACCAGCCGTCCGCGCATCCTCGCCGGCGCCACTTCGGCGATATAGAGCGGCGCCAAAACCGACGCCACACCGATCGCCACCCCGCCAAGAATCCGGGCGGCTGCAAACTCAGCCAGACTCCGCGGCAGCGCTGCGCCGAATGCCGACACGGCGAACAGAACGGCCGAAACCATGAGCACAACGCGCCGCCCGTAGCGGTCACTGAACCATCCGCCTACGGCCGCCCCGGCAATGCAGCCGGTCAACAGCGCGGACGCGGCCATTTCGGTTTCGAATTCCGTCAGAGCCCACTGTTTTCGCAAGAACACGATCGCCCCGTTGATCACGGCGATGTCGAAACCAAACAGCAGGCCGGAGGTGGCCGCGACGAGAGAGACCATCCAGACGTAGATCATCCAGGCCTGTTTCTGCGGAGATCCTAATTCTTGGCGCTTCGAGCCAGGGCCACAGCGCCACTTGCGGTTTCGCTATAGCCATCCGCGCCGATCTCGGCAGCGTACTGGGACGTCACCGGCGCGCCTCCGACGAAGACCTTCACCTGCGACCGCACGCCCGCTGCATCGAGCGCCTCAATTGTCTTCTTCATCGAAGGCATCGTCACCGTCAGCAGCGCCGACAGGCAGACGATGTTCGCACCGGACGATCGCACGGCCTCAATGAACTTCTCTGGCGAGACGTCCGCGCCAAGATCGTGCACTTCAAAGCCGCCGCCCTCGAACATCGACGCGACAAGGTTCTTGCCGATGTCGTGTAAATCGCCCTTCACCGTCCCAATCACCACCCGGCCCGCAGGCTGTGCGCCCGCGGCAGCCAGAAGTGGGCGAAGCGGTTCCAAGGCCGCTTTCATGGCGCGCGCCGCCAGCAGCAGTTCCGGCACGAAGTACTCTTCGGCCTCGTACCGCCGCCCGACTTCGTCCATCGCCGGCACCATGTATCCGGTAATCAGCGAAACCGGATCGGTGCCTTCATTCAAAGCTTCGTGGGTCACCGCCGCCGACGTCTTCGCATCGCCGTCCAGGATCGCGTCATATAGTTTTTGTAAGTCTGCCATTGTCGCTCCAATTCCGAATCTCTCTAACCGCGGCCATTGAACTCCTTGATCGCATCCAGCATGGCCACAACATTTTCCACCGGCGTGCCCGCCTGGATATTGTGTATCGCGTTGAATACGAATCCGCCGCCTTGGGCGAAGACCTCGCACCGCTCAAGCACCTGCGCCCGCACTTCACCCGGCCTGCCGAATGGAAGCGTCTTCTGTGTGTCCACGCCGCCGCCCCAGAACGTGATCCGGTCGCCGAAAGTTCCCTTTAGATGCCTGGCTTCCATCCTGGCGGCCGAACACTGCACCGGGTTCAGGATATCGAAGCCGGCCTCGATCAGCGGCTCGATGAACCTCTCCACAGAGCCGCAGGAGTGTTTGAAGCACTTCCAGCCCGTATTGGCGTGGATCCAGGAACAGATCTGTTTGTAGTAGGGCAGCCACAGTTCCCGGAATGTCGTAGCTGAGCAAAAAGTCGACGTCTGCGTCCCGAAGTCGGTTCCGCACAGGAACAACGCACCCGGCATGTCGCCCACCGCCTGGTGGATCGCCGCCAGATTAGCCAGGGCAATCTCGCACTGGCGGCTGAAGATCGCATGGACGTAATCACGGCGGGCGCGCGTCGAGACGTACCACTCGGTCACGTCCCGAATCCCCTTCGGGTCCTTGGCAAACGGCGCGGGCACCAGCGCGATATCTCCAAAGGCCGTGCCGCCAAATCCGCATACCACGTAGCGGCCGGTCGAGTGCGCCGCCTTCACGTCCTCGGCAATCTCATCAATCTCGACCGTAGTTAGCGGCTCAAATTCTTCAAGGTTGTCCTCGACGTTCAGATGGTTCTCGTTGAAATGGTTCTGCCGGATGATCGAGTCAAAGAAGTACCCGCCCTTCGGCATGCGCCCCGATGGCGGCGCCGACAGATCGCCCTCAGGATGGATCAGGATGTCGCCAGAATCATCGACAGTGACATTGAAGTCCCTTGCCACCAGCACGTCCAGCCCGTTGAAGTTCCACGGCTTCCAGCCCTGGTTCGGAAACCCGAACATGGTCTTGCGGCGGTAGACGCCCACGGTGTCGATGCCCATGGCCGCCTTGAGGTCATCGTCCACGCACCCTAGCATCTGGTAAGGTTCGTGGACCTTCACGGGCCGCCGCTCCAGCCCGAAATGGTCGCGTAGCGCCGCCACGACCGAGACATGAATCCCGGTCACGGCCGTGGCGCCGAAATCGGCGGGCACACGATCCGGCTGGCGATGATCGATCGAATCCGCGACGCGCTGGCGGCTTGGGGTCATTGATTATTAGCGACAAGCGTATCGAAAACGCCGGGACTGGTCAAACATTCGCGCCGCATTCGCCGCTTCTGGCTGGCCCCCGGCTTGACATCGGCCTCGTACGCGATAAAGTTGCCCCATGGCCACTCGACGCAGAGATTTCCTGAAATCGGTTCCAGCAGCCGCCGTCGCCGCTGCTCAGACGCCGGCCGTCGGCCCTGTCGCCGCGAGCATGGGCTGGCCCCGCCGCTTCACCGGCAGGGCCCTGGCCCAGATTGCCATGCCCCTGGGAGGAGTCGCCGCTGGCTCCATCAGTCTCGGCGGACGCGGGCAACTCCGCGACTGGGAGATCTTCAACCGCCCCGACAAAGGCAACGAGCCCCCTTATGCCTTCGCCTCCGTTTGGGCGCAGGCTGCCGGGGCCAAGCCCGTCGCCATGGTTGCTGAAGCCCGCTATCTGCCCCCTTTCGAAGGGCAAAACGGCCTCGGCGCCAACAATGCACCCGGCCTGCCGCGCCTGCGTACGGCCACCTTCCACGCCTCCTTCCCCATTGTGAGGATCGACTTCACTGACCGCCGCCTGCCCGTGAAGCTCTCGCTCGATGCCTTCACTCCCATCATTCCCCTTGCCGAGAACGACTCCGGATACCCCGCGACCGTCCTGCGCTACATCGCCACGAATCCAGGCACGGCCCCGGCCGAAGTCGCTGTGGCATTTTCCATCGAGAATCCCATCGGCCGCGGTGATGCGCGCACGAACGAGCCGATGGCGGCACCGGGCCTGAAGGGCCTGATGATGACCAATTCGAAACTTGCCGCCGACGATCCCCTACAGGGTTCGTTTGTACTGGCGACGCCCTTCACCGGCGAAGTCACCATGTGGCGCGGTTGGCCGCGGAACCGTTGGTGGAACTCGCCCATGCTGTTCTGGGACGAGTTCTCCGCCAAGGGCCGGATGGGCGGGGAACCCGCTAAGCCGGGTCCGGTTGGTGTGGTCTGTCTGCGCGCCGCCATCGCCCCCGGCGCGACTGTCGAACTGCCCTTCATCCTGTGCTGGTGGATTCCCAATCGCACTCCCGAACGATGCCATTGGACCGCGCCCAAGGGCGCCGAAAAGACCCTCATCGGCAACTGGCACTGCACCAAGCACGCCAATGCCTGGTCCGCCGCGTCGGATTTTGCCTCGCGTTTGCCGGAACTGGAGCGCCGATCGAGGGCCTTCGTCCAGGCCTTGGCGGAAGCGACCATGCCCGCCGAGCTGAAAGATGCGGCGTCGGCGAATCTGTCGACACTTTCCACTCAAACCGTCTTCCGTACCCTCGACGGCGAGTTCCATGGCTTCGAAGGATCGAACGACAAGGCCGGCTGCTGCTTCGGTTCCTGCACGCACGTCTGGAATTACGAATCCACCACTGCCCATGTCTTCCCATCGCTATCTCGCTCGATGCGCCGCATGGCCTTTACTCATACTCTCGACGACAAGGGAGGCATGCGGTTCCGTCTCATGCTACCCGCCGGGCGTGAGCTGTTCGGCTTCGCCGCCACTGACGGCCAGATGGGCCAGATCATGAAGGCCTATCTCGATTGGAAACTCTGCGGCGACGACGCCTGGCTACGCGGCATCTGGCCCCAAGTGAAACGGGCGCTCGAATTTGCCTGGATCGATGGCGGCTGGGACGCCGACCGCGACGGAGTCACCGAGGGCGTTCAGCACAACACATACGATGTCGAGTTCTATGGCCCCAACCCACAGTGCGGCGTTTACTATCTCGGCGCGCTGCGCGCCTGCGCCGAAATGGCCCAGGCCATGGGCGATGCCCATTTCGCCGCGGTCTGCAATGCGCTCTGCCAAAGCGGCTCAGCTTGGACGGATTCCAACCTCTTCAACGGCGAATACTACATCCAAAAGGTTCGCGGCGTTGAAAGGTCAACGGTCGCCCCCGGCCTGGTCTCTTCGATGGGTTCCGACGACTCCCGCAACCCGGAATACCAGGTAGGCGAAGGTTGCCTGGTCGACCAACTCATCGGCCAGTATCAGGCCGATGTCTGCGGCCTTGGTAACCTGCTCGACAAGTCGAACCTCCGCAAGTCATTCGAATCGATCTACCGCTACAACTACCGCCGCGACCTCTCGGCGCACGAAAACGTCCAACGCACCTTCGCCGTCAGCGACGAAAGCGGCTTGCTCGTCTGCGACTATGGCAAGAAACCCCGTCCCAAGATCCCATTCCCGTATTACGCCGAGGTCTGGACCGGCTTTGAATACTCCGTCGCCGCCCAGATGATCTGGGCCGGCATGGTCGATCAGGGCATCGAGATCATCCGCTCGGCGCGCCTTCGCCACGACGGCGAAAAGCGTAACCCCTTCGACGAACCCGAGTGTGGCCACCACTACGCCCGCGCCATGTCCGCCTGGTCGCCCGTGCTGGCCTGGAACGGCTTCGACTACAGCGCCCCGAAACGCCTACTGAAGATTCATCCCAAACGCCTGCCGCGCACAGGACCCTTCAAGGGCTTCTGGTCAACCGGAACAGGATGGGGCAAGTTTGTTTGGACAAAGGACTCCGTCGAAGTCCACGTCCTCGAAGGCCAGCTCGCCGTCGATCAACTCGTCCACGGCGGCGAAACGGTCAAACTGGATGCGCCTCATCACGCCGCGCCCGGCAAACCGCTCGTCTGGCGGCGCCCGGCGAAGGCCTAGCATCAACGCCGCCGGCCCACCGTCCGGCTCATAGATGACTCACGCGCCTGTAACTCCGGCTGGGCCGTTGTGCGTCAATGAGAGAATGCGAGTTCCAAACTGGATGCATGGAATCTTCACGGCCGCGGTGCTTGCCGCGTCGCCTTCTTTGTTCGCGGCCGAGGATCCCTCGCCGCAACATGTTCAATGGATGAAGGAGACCGGCGAGCTCTCCGGTAAGATCCGCAAGGGCGTCGACGTCGAGGCTAGTGCCAAACGCATGGCCGCGGTCTATAAAGAGATTGAAGGCTTCTGGGCGAAACGTTCCCCTGTCGGCGCCTCAACCGCCAAGGAAGGCCAAT
>Ga0116171_10002024_pt1 | contig 19644 bp, 20 predicted proteins | sample AD_JPNHW2_MetaG_FD_89798 | JGI IMG/M metagenome (GOLD analysis project Ga0116171, IMG submission 89798) | Active sludge microbial communities of municipal wastewater-treating anaerobic digesters from Japan - AD_JPNHW2_MetaG | ecosystem: Engineered > Bioreactor > Anaerobic > Digestate | place... | reverse complement strand
TCTCACTCCGTTAAATCTAATTTTGTGTATTTTTTGCTAGGTTCAAAAATATCTATGAACTGCTTACAGGCTAGGTACTTGAGATACCTAAAATTATCCCTAAATTTAATTCCCTTATCTTCTGATTTAATTTTTATAGAAGGCATGAGTGACAGCATATTACACCTAGACTTAATTCCACGCTTGAGAGATTCCCAAGCAAGTGGACACCCCCCACCGCACTCGTTATCACAACCACCATCCTTAGCAATAAGGCTCTTAGCCTTACTTAGCATTACTACTACACTTATCTCTGGGTTATATATATCTTTAGTTATAAATCCTTCAGGTAGCATAAGAAGCACCTCACTCCGTTAAGTTTATCTTTGTATATTTACTCCCCTCTCCAAATAACTCTATGAACTGCTTGGCTACTTTAATTTTAAGACTTTTAAATCTAGCTCTATAAGTGTAGTCCCTTGCTAAATGATGGGGTTCTTCAGCCATTCTACTTAGCATATCACAAATTGATCCAAACTCCTGTTTTACCGAAACACTAGCTAAAGGACAATCCAGGCAGGATTTATCACAAAGGTTTGTACCATCAATTAGAAGTTCAGCGTTACTCAACAGTAACTTGATATTAAGATTTGGCCTATACATCTCTTTAGTTAATTTAAAATCCATGAACATCTCCTACTGAGTAAGGTCCAATTTAAAGGTCTTTGGTGTGGATATTATTTCAATAAAGTTTTTAGCCAAAGCTAGTCTTACTCTATGTTTTTCTGTTATGTAAGCCATAGTATCTGTGTCTAAGTACAAAGGACGGGACTCAATACATAGGTTCTTGTTATTGTTTCTCCGGCTTAAAAAGCAAAGTGGACAAGGCACATTATCACAGTTCCCCTTATCTCTTATTATGATATTAGCATTGTCTATTAGTGTATTTATACTTAGAGTGCTGACACTAAAATCCGAGAATTTAATATTATTAATTTTTAGCATTGTCACCTCTTGGGGTTAATTATTGAGTAAGATCTAGTTTAACAGGCTTGGGTTTATCAAATAGCTTAAGGAAAGCTTCGGCATACTTTATCCTGTTAGATGCCTGAGCTTCATAGTACTCTCTAGCAGTAAGACCCCCACCAGTATTGCAGGCTGAGCATAGATAATCATCATTGTTCTCACAGCTCAGAAAGCACGTGGAACATGTAATAAACTTACAGCTACCCTTGCCAGCTATTAGCACCTTAGCTTGTTTTATCATATTATTCTTTGCTGGCCCTACTATATGCAAAAGACTCTTTTCTCAGATCAATAATTTTAGACATGCTTCCCACTCCCTTAATTATTTAGCATAGAATCTAACTTGTGAAGTATTACCAAATAGTCAGGATAATCAGCTACCGAATACACCAACAAGAATCCTGCGTTATGTATGAATAAGCACTTAATGCTATCCTTTATTAAGTTAAGATCAAGGCCTCTGCTTATACCACCGTGAGTTACAAATATAACTCTCTCTTCACCCAACTTACCACGGTCACCCCAGTTGACACATATTTCAACTTCTTTATTCTTATTCTGCCAACCCGAAACAACTCTGTTAACAGCTCGGCTATCAACACCCTCTAATCTGCTATCTGAGTTTATTATAAGAGCTTTGAAGTTCTTATACTCTTCAACCTTATGGTTATTTGAGAACCACTTTCTAGCTGCTTTATTTAATTCCAGAGTTGAGAACCTAAGAGCTATCATCTTAGCTACCAGCATAGCAACTCGGGTTGGATCCTCCTCAAATACGTCCAGCATGCCCTCTTGCATAACCATAAACTCAAAGGGATATGGCTGTGACATCCTGTTCTTTCCGAGGGTATCCTGCTCGGATACTAAGCTTAAGTACTTACCCCATTTCTGATCAGCAAGCAGCTGAGGGGCTAAATGTCTAGCCACCATAACAGCAGAGCAGTCATTCTTTATTACAGGGTCATCCTGGTGATGATCAAAATATTGGACACCATCATACCTACCTCCTATGTCAACCACATATGAATTGGCTGGTAATAGATGCGGAATTGCTGACACGTCTGATATTCTTATGATATCACACCTGTCACACTTGGTAGCATAAATGAGTATGCCGCAAGCAAGGAGTTCATCCATATGAGCCTGATTCCTGTGGGTATATATAATGATGTCCATATAAGTCCTCTCTGTTAATTAGCTTGATTCATTATTCCCTTTAAGTTGCTCCAACTTAGCGTAGAGCTCTTCTCTTTTAGCTGCGTTGAGATTCAATTCTTTATCTATATTTTCAAGATCTTTTATGAGTTTGGCTTCTTTTTTCTTAGATGCTTCCAGACGGGAAGTATGGAGGAACAACATATCTGAATTATTAAGCGTAAGTCTGGTAAAAACATCTCCACCTTTTAGCAATTGTTTTGCACTAAAAACATAGTTATTAACTACATCATCATCATCAGCTTCATTGGGGACTATATCCACTTCAAACTGCGAAGTATTGCCAGGATTACGCGCAGTTACATCCGATAAATCCAGTAAAGCTTCAACTGTAGAATCTCTGCTGATGTCCTTGTTTATGTTTATTGTATCCCCGTATTCCATAAGATCATTCTCTTCCAGAATTACGCTGTACAATTTCATTCCTGGATGCTCATCCTGGAGCTTTTTAGTAAGGGTAGCTATGATGGCTGCTAATAAATTTTCACAGCTTTTAATAAGTAAGCTACGGCAGTCCTTTAGATTTGCCCTACTGTTATTAAGCCTATTCAGGTTAAGCTTAAATTCTAAGCTCATAGGTTCATTGTTGTTTTTTTTATTTACCACTTATTCCTCCTCTTCTTCAATTGAATCTGGATCTATCTTACGCTTTAATTCTTTTAACTTAATTCTAAGGTCTTCTTTCTTCTTGCTGGCGTTCCTAAGTTCTATTTCTGCCATTGCTAGCTCCTGCTCAGTTCGTTTTTTTATTACTTCCATGGCCTCTTTAGCTGTGGTGTGTAACAATAACTGATCTTCACCCTCAAAGTTAGCATAAGTAAAAACATTGCAATCTTTAAATAGAAGCTTAGAGCTAAATACATAGCTGTTTAACTTACCAGTTTTTGAATCATATCCATTATTAACTATGCTGACATCTAGGCGCAGGTCAATTTTATCGCCATCGTAAAAACTACTGAAGGCACATTCCATAGCATCATCCCAAGAATATTCCTCGTTTCTACATAGTATTGTTTCAGTCTCCAAGTCAACATCCCAAAGTATGCATCCTGGATGCTCTTTATTGAGCTTACTACGCAAAGTATAGAGTAGAGTTTTGAACAAATTATCATAACTTGCATTGAGATCATCATGATGTTTTTTTAAATCAGCACAGCAGCTTATTAAGGTCTTCTTATTCAGTCCATCTTTAGGGCTTGCATCACTACCCCTATCTTTTTTATTTACCACTATATTCTCCTGATATGTTATTGAATTTAATCCACAGCTATAAATTCGTCTTCAAGGTATGGGCTTTCTGTGTATATAAGCTCGGATAAATACTGACCAAAATATTTCAGGATAAGATCAAAAAATTCCTTTCTGTCAGCCAATTCCTTAACCTCTCCATTTATTATAACCTTGGGCTTGTCGTCCATAAGATCCATACAGGTTATTACTAGATGTAGATTACTAGTATCATTAGGGAACTTATTACACCAGTTGGTAAGCTTATTCATGCTATATTCAAGAAGGTCCATGTTGAGATATGATGATCTAAAATCACCCTGATAAACATTTCTCTCGTTAACTTCGAATGGGTTACTATTACCATATCCTAGCTTCTCTCCTGGAAAGGGTCCAGCCCCATGTCTAGTGTGATAAGATCTTGTAACGGCATAAATTTCAAGGATGGAGTTTAACTTGGTAATATATTCTTCACTAGGAAGAACGCTGTGTCTAGTGACATAGGGGAACACACCATGTTCAGGATCAATGAGTATACCCTGGGCACTCTCAAGAATTATAGTACCATAAGGTGCTTCTTCCAGTACCCTGGAAGTAGCTGAGGAGCTAACTACCACACTTTCAGACTTGCTAAGCTTGGCAAAATCTTTAGCATTGCTTATATCATGATCTATGGGTGTATTAAATTTATAAGCATAAGACATATAGTCAATACTAGAGGCTTTCTTCTTATAATATTGTTGTATTCCTAGCAACTTATCAGTAAGGAATATAGGAGTAATAAGGTCCTGAACACTAAGATGATATCCATCAAGTTCCCGCTGGGTTGTGGCTGCTATACCATGCCCAGTAGTTCCGTGACTTCCACCTTTTTTATTTTGCTCAGCTAAGGTGACTTCATTAAACGCTATGTCATAACTTGTTATTACTGGACAATCTGAGTGTATTAATATACTGGGTAATACACCTTTTCCAATAAGAGCGTCTCTTTCATTCAAGAATGCTCTAGGATTGAATAAACACTTTGAGTCCCATACCGTTTTATTGCCCGTAAGGGTTCCACTTCCAAAGCTGCTGAACACATGTCTTATGTCTTTATCTTTAGATATAACCTGATGTGCAGCTTGTGGACCACTACCAAATCTTATTACTGGAGTATCGCTACCTAGTTCTCTAGCTAATTTACTTACAACAGCACCCTTGCCTGAGTCTCCAAAACCCAAATCAACTACTAAATGTATCGTCATAATTTCTCCTTCATTACGATTTGGGGGCCGAAGCCCCCTTATTAACATTTACAGATCCAAACCATCGTCATCAAGTACGGGTTTTACAACCTCAACAGGTGGCTCTGGTTTAACTTCTTTTACTTCTTTCTTTTCTACCGCTGCTGCGGTGGCACCAGTTTTGTGCCTAGCTATTATGTTGGCAATAGCAACAGGAACTTCATCAACAGAATCCACCATGACCAGGTCGTCACCTATCAACTCTTTCCAGTTATTGATATTGACTTCATTTTTTCCCTGTCCAGTTATTCTGGCGTGAATGTGATGCACATGCCATTTCTTACGGGCTTCCTCCAACAACTCAGCACAAGAGAACTCTTTCTGATTCTCCCCAGCAGAACATATTTGCTTTAAGTTGTTCTTAGATATACCCTTATGAATGGACTCATCACCTATGGTAATAAGAACACCCTTCTCTCCTCTCTTTTCAAAGCTGTCAGTGGCAGTGTGGAAAGCAGCAAAGTACCAAGGTAAGAAATAACTTTCTCCACCATTGCCACCACCCCCGCCTTCAGGATAAGTTGATTCAAGCCACTTCTGAAGTAACTCATCAGATGACTCAAACTGTCCTACCTGTAAGGGGGCATCATCTGTAAAATGATCTCCGACAGCCATGAAGAGCAGCTGAGGGTCTTTGATATTGTCAACCTCAATTATCCTACCCATAATGGTAGGAAGGCCTTTTCTTATAAGCTGGGTAGGCACTACACCCATGGAGCCCGTTACATCCAGACCAATGATAATTGGATATGACTCAGGATGCTCAACTGAGTCTCTGGCTTCACGCATTACTACATGCAGTGGATTCATGTCACTTACAAGTTTCTTGGAGAATACTTCCTCCGTGCTCTTTGTGTCATAACCCTTTGTTTTAGCTGAGTTAGTATAACGCGTGGTGTTCCACGATCCGCCACCCATTACTTGCTAGCTTTAAAAAGTTCGTTATATCTGGCCTTGGCAGTATAGTACTCAATCTGAGTTTTTCTTATCATAAGAGAAAGCTCAAGATCTTTGGTTACAAACGCCTTGGGATCAACATTGGCTGCAGCCTTGGTTGAAAGTGCGCTGTCCGGGGCCATGTCAAGGAGATTTTCGCGTTCTATCTCAAAAGATTCGAGTGCAACATAAAGATCCTCAACTTTTCTTCTGTACAGAGTTTCTATTGATCTGGAGATCATTTGAGCTCTGTCCATTCTTATTTTGGGGAATGTTCTGCTTATAGAAGCAAATAACTTTCCACCTGTAAGTTTGGGTATTCCAACCTTATCTTCTTCAGAGATTCCAGCAGCTGATGCGAGTTCAGCAACTTCATCTTCAGGATCAATACTTATGGGTTTATCCGGAGCGCCTGATTTTTCATCAGCAGCAGAGCCTGCGCCTTCACCTGCGGGAGCCATAAATTCCATTTTTTTTGTAAACTCTCTCATGTACACCTCCAGTGTATTTACTTTGTATTGAAATTAGAGATCCAAACCTAATGGATCTCTGGTTGTTATAGGATCAGGAACATCTTTTTTTGCTTCTTCAACTTTAGCCAGAGCAGCCTCGGACTTACCCAGAGGGTTTTCAGTCATAGCTGCTATTGAGTCACTATAATCTGAGTTTTTATTTATAAGAGTGTTTGTCTTTTTGCTCTGATGTGAAAGCCCACCACCCCCTCCATATCTAAGATTATCTATCGCCAATTCTCCCTCCTTCTTATCTGAAAGTAATGCTTTTAAAACCAATTCTGCATGATCATATCTTCCACCATGACATGCTACTATAGTGTTGGCTAGAGGTATCCCACTGTTATATCCGTAGTCCACTATTTTGGCATCCTTGCAGAAAGAATTAATGTAAAAGTCTAGCTTTCTTTTTGTATCATCGAAGTCAAAAGCAGTCCCATCCTCAAGATCAATTATGAACTGCTTAACGCTGAATGCCTTACCAGAAGTAATTCTCTTTGTAAATAGACAACTCGCTCCAAGCTTAGCTGCTTCTAACGTTTCGCTGATAGTGTTAAATTCTTTTGTAGTTATAGTGGCTTCAGGAGTCCCGACGTACTTACCTATTTGTACAAAAGCCAACTCATTTCCAGCTATAGATGAAACACTCCTCTCCCCTGTACTGCACTGGATGCTCTTATTAATGTACTGCAACATTATTATACTTTTAGCCTTGCCACCATCAGGTCTTTTAACATGAGCTTCAGGGTGAACAAAGACTATTTTGTCGTCATTAACATGAATAATATTGAACTCTAGATGCCCTGCGTGATTACCATCTACATCTATAAAGGCAATTCCACGTGTAACTTCAAATATGTAGCTCTTCATTAATCCTCCGCATCTTTCTTATAGCAGTTGCATTTAGGACAGGATGCCTGGTCTTCTAACTGTTCTTTTATTTCTCTCGCTTGTGAATCAGAAGGTGTAACAATGTAAGCTACAGCAGCCACTATTATTAGCACCACCATGGTAAGAGTAGCCCTTGAATGGTCCGAGAACCACTTAAAACTCTGCTTTCTATCATGCATATCATTGGCCATAGCAATAACAAGAATAGTTATAAGGCTAACCAACGTACCAGCCACCAGTATAGCTATTGATAGATCATGTATATTGCTAAGCACCCTAGAATATAATTCGACATTCAAGCTCCTTTTAATTAATAGTTTTACCTCTTTCAGCCAAACCAAAGAACCCAACCAATCTAGGGTCTTCTGCTACAAAGTCATCACTAGTATGACACAATAATATCTTTTTCTTAAGCTCATCAGGTAATATTTTCAAGTCGTCTACGTGGGCATGCACGCCACTACGAAAGCCCGTTTCGCAATCATGAATAACAAGACCGGCTCTTTCAGACCTTTGCCTTAACTGGTCAGGAGCAAACTGAGTATCACCCGTAAAAAGAATGACTTGTTGGTCTTTCATGTCTCTAACTTCTAACCCATATGAGTCCATGAACTCAGCCCCGTGAACCACATGTATTGTCTGTATAGGTCTACATATAAGCTGTCCAACTTTAAACTCGGAGTTATCATTAAGAACATGAACATCAAAGTAGTCATCAAGAGAACATCTTCTTTTACCCTGTGGTAATTGTGTGTCACTGAGAGTTTCAAGAGATGGAGCCAAATGCTGCCACAGCTGAAACACCAAAGTTCTATGAATGTACAGCTTAGGCTTCTTGAAAAAGCCAGGATAAAAATAATGCATAAGGGCAAGAGTGGACAGCCCACCAATGTGACCTGCATGAAGATGGCTTATATAAATAGCCCTGATCTTTGATCTATCGAATCCACACTCACGCGTGTTTTCCATGTGCGTAGTTCCACAATCAAACAGAAGACCATTGTCTGAATCTGACTTGATATAGAACTGCGTGTTACCCTTGGTGTCAGAGAACGCACCACCAGCTCCAAGAATTTTAATTTTCATAAGTTGCTCCATTATAAATAGGAAATTATTATCAACTTCTTATAACATTTATGGAGATAGGATTTATGGACTTACTTCTGAATCTCACAGTACTCTTTTGTGAAGCCTATACTATAACCTATGTCTACCAGCAACTTCTCGTGAAGGGAGGGAAGGTACTTATACATAGCTTCATCAAATACTCTTATAACCTCAGCCCTATTCTCTGGGGTGTCTATGAATTCGCCAACAAGAGAATCGTGGACAGTGAACCAGAACTCTGTGCCTATGTTGGTAGGCATATGTTCTCTTATATAGGATGAGAAGTACTGCATGTAGTCACTGGTGCTGGATTGTATCTGGAAGTTGACATTCTGTCGGAAAGGTCTCTGATTAGGGGACATAGCTTTAATGTCATCTATAGATAATTCCTTAGTAAGTCCTGCTGTTTCTAGTATCTTATATATTTCCCTAGGCAGAGTAAAGTCATATCTTCTTCTTCTACCAAACAAAGACTTACCATACCCAAGAGTTAAGATGTCTGAATCAGATTGTTTAAATGTTTCACCAAGAATAGTATAAATAGAACTCTTAAGCATATCAATAAGCTTAGCTGCTTCCTTAACATCATGCTTTGATTTAAGAGTATCATTATGGTGCTTGTCCAATCCTGTATTATATTCATAAGTACTAGGAAGCTGTCTAGCCAGACCAGCTGGGCCACCACCATATAGAACTAGGAATGTGGTGCTTTTTGCGGCTTTCCTATACTTAAGGAATGTCTTGTGCTCAGGTTTAGCTGCTATGTGTTCAAAGCCTTCTATACCTTCCTTTATAGCGTAGGCTTCATATAGAGCTTCGTATGGAGTATGATAAGCAAATGACGCAGTGTAGCAGTGAAGATCCATATTATTCTTAATTGCTTCTATGAGCCTAGGGTCTGGGCAAACAGCAGTTAAAACCTTAACTTCAGCGGTCTTAAGATCGGCATCCATAAGCATCTTGCCTTCTGTGGCTGATATAACCTGCTTAACCTCTATTCTATTAGCTCCCTCGCCGAGTGTTGCCGGTATGTTCTGCATGTTAGGCCTATCTGATGCCAGCCTGCCTGTGGCAGTTCCTGTAAGCTTAAGATTATAATAGAGCCTACCTTTATAGGAGTGGTATACAAAAGGGATAAGATAAGTGTTTCTAGCCTTCATGGCTTTCTTATATGCAATAAGATTCTTAAGCCATGGGAGCTTATCTGTGAATTTATTCAATGTGTCTGTATCAGTACACACCTTCTCAGGATCAATAGCATCCGTCTGGAATTCACTTAAGGGTATCCCACAGGTGCGCATTAAATAAGAAGCCAACTGATCACCAGAGTCTATATTAAGCTCACCACCAATCTTATCTCTTACAGCAGCTTCATTTTCAGATATGACGTTGTTGGCAACTTTAACCTGCTCAATAAGCTTTTCATAGTTTAAGTTAGCACCCTTATGCTCCATTTCAGCTATGAGCTTAATTTCCTTAGGGAGCAACTCTGCTATAACTCTGGGTATGTTCTTACCAGTTTCTTGTCTTATAAGACCAATCTGCTTCTCGAATATCTTATGTGTAGCATAACAGTCATAACCAAGGTACTTGAGTAGTGTATGAAGTGGCAACTTAGCATAAGCCCAAGAGTTGGGCTCTCTTACATCAGAGTTCCTTATGGCTATCTCTTCTCTGAGTTCCTTAATGGTCATGTTCTTAAGATCATCACCCTTTCTGGGTGCCTTAGTTGGGTTCTCTACTTCTATCTTGTCAAAATACTTATCCAGCATGGTTTTATGAGTAGTAAGACCCAAGTATCTACTGGTCTGCAGAGCCATGGAATACAAACCTGGATTCAATTTAAGATCACTTGATAATGAACCATAACCTTCATACAACCAATGGTCTATCAACATTGTATCATATATCATACCACTTGGTATGGCATCTATGAACTGCTTAATCCATCTTATATCGAACTTGCCGTTCTGGAAAATGAAATCAAATGAGGAGCTATATTCATACAGTACAGATAAAAGCTTAATGTTTTTGTGCTGTTTATAATATGGATGATCTACTAGAAACACCCAGGCTTCTTCTCCATTGGAGAATCCACCAGCTAAGATGTGCTGATCAAACCAAGCAGGATTGAGTCCAGTGGTCTCGGTATCAACAGCTAATGTCTTATACTTACGCTTGCCACTAGGTAATGTGACTGCCTTGAGTTTGTCAAGTATAGATCTTAAACTTAGTTCGTCCTTTATTATGTTTACCTTACACTTAAGAGGCTCAGGGTCCATTACCAAGGTGTTGATAATTTCTGACTGCATAGTGAATCCAGCTTCTTCATAATCAGCTATCTGTGATGGTGAAAGGGTGAACATAAATGTAATCTTTCTACCATAATCATAATTTACGTATCTTTCAAAGCAGCAAGCATTAAATGATCTACCAGTCTTAGTGGACGGGAATATATGTTGAGCCATGGCTACATCTGGGAGCAATACATATTTTATATGTGTGTTAGCCAGCAACCAGGCCTTGTACTCGTCACATAGGAATCTCATTACCTTGGCACTCATACCACGATAAGTAAATGTCATGTATGGTAACATCTTAACTTTCTTTATTTTTTCAGCTTTACTTATAGGTAGCTTCTGTATTTCATTCCACTGCAATATATATGTACTCAAATCTTTTTCTTTTAGATTAGGTGAAACTATGTGCGGGTGAAACTCATCTTTACTCCGCGTTAATGTTACATAATCAGTAAAGAACTTAGTGTGAGTTTCCTGTATTTCCTGCTTATTAGAATCATCCTTGGTTATTCTCCACTCATCTTGATAACAAGGCATAAGTACAGCCATGTTCTCTATTACTTTGTAGTTCTTCTTATATGATGAAACTATCCTAGAGTATTCAGAATTTATGTCACTAATATTGTCACCAACAGCTTTAGAGAATCGGTACTTACTAACTGGGCAGTAGTTGTGTAAGTGCCCTTTATCATTAATTACCTTAAGCCAGGTATGTGACACATTATTAAGATCCACCTTGAAATCAAAGCCAGCTTGAATAACCATTGAAATGACCTCCACAAGAATGTTACCTATGTCAGTCTACATATTTAACATAACATGTCAAGTCTTTAATAAAAAAAATAAAATAGAGAGGGTTTGCTAAGCCCTCTCTAAATATAATACCTAAGCCTGCCCACTTGGTATGGAGGCTTCTATGAATAACTCTATTCCAGAAATTGTAAAGTCGCCAGCTTTTATAACTGGGCACACATCAGCATGATACTTGTTGGCATACTCAGCGCTAGCTTTAACGCAATTAGCATGATTACCACATAGACCACATGTTGTTTTGAGGGTACTTATAACAGCTTCTCTGTTGTGTTTCCAGTCATCATGCACAATGCTTTTTTTTAAAGCATCAGCTGATATTTTAACAAGCTCATCTATCTTGTTTATTGGTATCTTGGACACCTTCTCTACTTCAGTTTTACTGCCAACTCCTCCTATGGTAGTTTTCTTGCATGAGAAGCATATTGAAACACCAACATTGTTAACAAATGATACTAAGGAGCCACACTCACATCTCTGCTGTTTTTTAGTAGCACCTGCTTCGATATCATTTTTAACTTTCTCATTAAAGTTCTTATATAGAACGTTGAACTCTTCTGGTGTAACCTTCCGCATTCTAGTATGACCACACAAGCCACACTTAAGCTGAACTTGCTTTTTATTTGATCCCTGTATCTGATAATTGTCGAACATTACCATACTGTTAGCTGTGCATGTAGGGCATATACTCTCTGATTTGGCAGTTAAATACACGGCTGCAACACTTCTACAGCAACTCGCACATGTGAATGTAGTTTCTTTCTTTCCTTCTTTCCAAGAATGTGTTTTATCGAATAAGGACTTATTACATGCCTGACAGGTACTAACTGAGGGGAACCATATTCCACCCTCCACCACATCAACTTTAGCTACATCAGTTGTTATGCGACTTTTTGCTGCCAATGCTGGCTGAGACCACTGATGAGTACAGCAAACGCACTCAAACTTATCCATAAAGCATGATTTAGCCGCATCATATTTGTTCTCTATGCGAGTTACAAATGTGTGCTGACATTGTGGGCAGGTTGGGATACCGGCAGCTGTGCCAGCGGACTGGTTTCCATAATTAAAACCAGAACGATTATGATTAGTTACAGCACCAGCACCAGCGGTATGAGCGCTCACACCAGGTGTTTGAGTTTTAACAACCTCAGGTATTATACACTTGGGCATAGCATCATCTTTGAACATTTCAATACATTTCTTGATGCATTTTTCCAGAGTAGGTAGATCCAGTATTTCCTCAGCATGATGCTGGTTCAGATATCCGCAAGCTATGTTTATGCTGGGTATCTTAAAATGCTTGGTCAGGTCACATATATCAGAATATGAACCCGTTTCTTCCTTGAGCTGTTTCCCAATCAAGTAAGCCTTAAGGGGTGCAGGGAGCCCACCATTATAAGTAACATAATGATCTTTGCCCTTTCTATCGAGCTCTATGAACAGCTTGTAATTATCATGATATTTGAGTTTCTCTTTAGCAGTAAAGACCTTTACGCCTGTACCACCAGATTCCTCAAAATTGGTAAACAGGAGACTGGGTAATTTATCCCCAACCCCAGCAGTTTCCTTAGCTCTTCTGTATATCTCAAGTATTCCAAACACTCCAGCTCGGTCATCAGCACCTAGGATGCCATGTTTGTTCTGTATGAAACCTTTGTCGTTTACATACAATTCAACTGGACCGTTTCCATCTTTATTGCACGTATCCATGTGTGCAACAAAAAGTACGGGGCTTCCAGTTTCTAAACAGATGTAATTCTTACCATCCGTTCTAACTTCTTCGCCAAGCTCCTTGGCTTCCTCTTTGAGGAACTTGACAACACCCCAGAACAAGTCAGGTGTTTTTGCAGTTAGAATGGTAATTAAGCTAAATTTCTTCATCGTACTCCTACCTTTATTGTGTTTAGTAAATAGATAAAACAGTGGGAGATAGATATAAATCACTCTCCCACTTTCTTATAACAATTTTACCTACACGATTTAAATAATAACTTTGATGTTACCTTAACTTTGTCTTTAGGAACTTCTGCTTCAGCTACTGGGTTATTAGTCTTAAATTTTGCTAAGCATGATCCACACTTAGGTACATATTTGTCGTCTACCCATACATGTCCTCCAGAACCCAAGTCATAAACAGCTCCGCATTCACATATACTAGTACGTAGGGCGTTGCAAACCTTGCACTTATCAGGATCACCTACATGTTTAGCTCCGGGTATGAAAGTATCGCCACATAAAGTACATACCTTTATCTTACCAGACTTCTTGGCTCCCGGTATACAGCTCACGCAGATGTATACATCGTTGGTTAGATTAACCATCTTATGAGAGTCTCTGTAATGCAGCTTACCACAGCTGAAACATTTAATAAAATGAGCTTGGTAGCAGGTTGGGCAGTAACACTTATCTTCTGATACTATCATATCGGTATTCTCGTAGTACTTACCACAATGGCTACACAAAACACCATGTTGGGAAGCACATTCCGAAGAACAGTACCATTTACGAGTTGGGTTGCCTGCCGCGGTAAAGGTATTGATGTATTTATCCTTTCCCTTGTTTACTTTGGCTGTTTTACAATGGTCACAGAACTTAAATGACTCACACTTATGGCATAAGCTCTTGCCTGTTCCTTCATTGACTTTGCTTCCACATAATAAGCACATACCACCTGTGAACGTTATAATGGGTTTACTTACCATTTTAGTATTCTTAGGTATGGTTAGTCTTACATTATGGTGTGAGCCATCATAGTAAACATTATAAGACCCGTGGTCGTCCCCATATCCAGAATCCTTATATCTATACTTGTTATAGGACTCATTAATGACATGATTCCACTCACCAGTGTACTTAGCTCTTTCAGACATTTTTGCAGAGATATAATCTTCAGCTGCTGATTTACTAGCTATTGTCAAATTACCGTAACTTCTGTTTATAAGTAAAAAATTACTTTTAGGTATAACATAAGCCCAAGCTCTACCGGCATATCTTTCCTTTACATAATCGTCTAAGCCAACCCCACTTCTTAACTTAAATATAAGTACTGAGAATGTATCAAGCGCATGAGCAGGTCCAGCTGAGAAATGACAGTTGTTAGGATTGTAACAGTTACCCCAGCTGTAACTTGAGTTAGCTACCAAGTCGCACACATTGGCTGATATATAGACTTTACAAGGCTGCACCAAAGCCATTAGAGATGTAACTAAGTTCTTATTAGTTACAGTGTGTGAGAACAGGTGCGACCTCCAGCCATTATACAAACTTCTGTCCATGAAATTACCAAATTCATCCTCTTTAGAAGATAAGTACTTAGATAATTTATAAACATTTTTACTATTAACTGCTGTGTATTGATTCTTAGAAAACGAGACGCTAGTAACAGTTTTATCTTTCCTCATGAAGGCTCTTATGCCATTAAGTACATTGCAGTATTCATCTGTAGCAAATACATCTTCTTTAATAGCATGTTCTATAACAACTCTGTAATCATTTTCAGGTGTAAGACCCAGGAGTTGCATAACTTCTTTCTTATTTTCAACTGATTTAGCAAACAGGGTTTCCAGAGCTGTGCCTGGTATATTTTCCTTGTATAGGTACTCTCTAAGGTTGTCAAAATTGGGCATTATCGTCTCCTCAATCTTTTTTCCATTCTTCTCGCAAGCTTCTTTTCCCTTCTGCTTAACCTGTAAGCATCATCAATGCCTCTAGCTGGTAATGATCCCCCGCGCTCTTTCCTGGGAGCATTTGCGGGATCCAGGATAATTATCTCTGGGATATCGTCATCCCAGGAGCTGTAGTCATACTCATACTTATATATACTCTTGTATTCATATTCTGGTATGTTATACATGTTCTCAACTATTCTTATTAACTTATCTAGGCTCTCATTTAGATAAGACCAGTTAAGTATTTCACTAGGAGTATGTTGAAAATAATATCCTACAGATATATTAACACTTGGTATCTTGTATGTAGCAGTAAGGTTATGAATATCTGAGTAGCTGCCATGAGCATGTCTATATCCAAATGATTCTATGAATTTAGCTAGAGGATCGGGAAGGTAATGATAGTTAACATACTGGTCTCTTCCAAGCCTGTCAGCTTCAATAAAAAATTTAACATTTTCCTTGTTAAGGTGACCATGCTTTATGAATTGACTTACACCTACTCCGAATGACTCCTCGAAGTTTGTGAAAAGAAATTGGGGGACTATTCCCCCAACTTCCTTCACATAGGAGTACACATTTAGGAGCATATACACCCCGGCTCTATCGTCAGCTCCGAGGATACCTCTTGAGTTGCTTATCATATTGTCATTAATCTTAATATCGACTTTGGTGCCATGTCTTACTGTGTCCATGTGAGCTACTAAAACAAGAGGGCTTTCATTCTTAACATAAACATAATTAATGTCGTCTGTTATAACTTCTTCATCGCGGAACCACCCGCGTATGAAAGTTAACAACTCTAGGTCATTCATTTCTAATACGCGGGTTATAAATTCCAACGATCTCATTATTATAATCCCTCCAAACGGGCCATGGCTTCTTCATCATCAGAACTCTTTTTTGCCTTTACTGGATCAGCTTGTAAAGATGCATCATATTTTAGTGTAATCAACTGCTGAGCGAAAGACGGGTTAAGCACTTCTGTCATCAATCTAGACACGAAGTAAGCTTCCATCATATCAGCGTCAAGATCCATTATGTCTATGATGGAGTTGCTTTCCCTGGCCTTTATCATCACCGGACTATCGAGTATTTCCTTGAGGTTCTTACCAGGAACTGGTTTAGTAACCTTAAGTATTCCACCCTGTGAACAAACTGTATCTATAACGTGAGTTGACCCGCAGCTGCAATTAAAAATAAGATTGTTCTTTGTGAAGACACTCATACACTTGGAGCAGTATTTATCCGCATCAAGGCTGTGAAGATCGCCAGGTTCTACAACGCTACCGCAACCACTACAGGTCTTGTAGGTAGCAACATAACATTTTTCACACAGCGCTTTATATCTATTGCTCTTGTCTTTACTTACGTCGTGTATGTTACTCTTGTCAAGGAATATCAAGTCGTTGCAACAGCTACAAGTTACGAACTTAGTGCTGAGACATGTTGGGCATACATAGTTAAACCCTTTTGGAGATCTCTCGCCAGCAGAAGCGTAATGGTATTTTCCGCATATGTCACAGAGTTTTCTTCCGTTACATGATGAGCTGCAAAGACCTGGCTTTTCTCTGCTCATGTGCTCTCTGCCACACTTGAGGCAAACTGCGCTCTTGAAACCCATGTAAGGATGCTTGATGAGCATTTCAGATTCGAACTCTGTTTCTTCATCGTTAGCCTGAACGCCGGTACCTGTAAGCTGATCTAAGATGTTCTTCTTATTCATAGCTACAGTTATAGGTTTAGCTCCGTCGAAGTAAATAGGGTAAGAACCCTGATTATCACCGCCACCGTAAGTTGCCTTACTCTTATCGAACTCAGGGTATTTGTCCCTCTTGTATATTCTCCACTTATGTGGGTATTGATATCTTTCAGCAATACACTTCTCCATGTAAAGTCTTGCAGCTTTAACATAAGGTATAGATAAATTGCCATAACTAACGGGAGTTACAATAGTGCCTTCTTTTGGGAATACATAAGTCCAAGCTCTACCAGCGTATCTCTTTCCATCAGCAGGCACTGGATCCATACTGGCTGATCTTTCAGAGAAAATTACAACTGTGAAACTATCGTTTGTGTAGGATGTTACACCATTGTAATGGCTGCCTTCAACTCTCATGCAGTTGCCCCAGTCTGGATTGGAAGACATAAGGAAATCCACCACATTGGTTGATATAAACACTGTTCCACATTTGGTTAAGCTGAACAGAGCTGTTACGAAGTTCTTCTTATCTACCCTGTAGGTGAGCTGCTTCTGAATGGAGTTAAGATGGGGCTCTATTACCTTAGCCCACATAACATCTATATCCTTATTTATAAGCTTAGATATTTTCAGGTTATTCTTAGCATGGCAGATATAATTGCCAGTAAAAGAAATATCAGAACCAGGCATAAGCTTGGTAGAATAAAGATCTGAGAAATAAGCGATTATTGCTTTAGTCATAGAAGGATACGCATTTAAAAACTCAGCTTCTGTAAAGGTAACGTCTATCTCTTTTCTATAGTTATTACCCTCATTAAGCTGAAGTATGTCATCCAGGTCCTTCTTAGCATTACGCATTCTCTCATGAACGGCATCTATAGCCGAAGCGTCAATCCTATACACGTCTTTGAAATGTTTTACAAGAGCTTCCAACTCTTGGATAACTGTGATTTTCTTCATTTGTGTGTGTACTCTCTTTAATTATTTATAAATATCCGTTGCTTAAATCTATATAGCCCCTTTCGAATTCAAGATCTGTGTGGAGCCTTCTTACTGAATCAGAAGGTATTTCGCCCTTAAATAGCTTGGTAACAAAGTCTAGCTTATCAGTTATCTTATAATGAGCCATTAGTTTCTTGGCGGCTTCACCATGGCAAAAGTTACTCAAGTAATTATTCATACTAGTAGTATTTCTAGGGCATCCCTCATACTTAGGATACATATCACTTGGGGTCCAGCCTACTGTTCCGTCCATTACAAACACATAGTCATCTTTTGAGTTATAAACAAACATAATGTACTTGTTGAACATATACCACATTCTTCCATTGTCCCGGCTGTATGCTCCCGATAAGCTTTTTTTTGCTGTGGCACCTAATTCCAGTGTCATGCATGGGTGGTTAGCCTCTGCCTTGGGGTCAGGTTCTGGAAGCAGTGGTATATCAATACCATAATTTATGGCATCAAGAATAACCTCAGAACGGTACAAAGCGAACTTATTCATCTTAAGCAGGTCAGCTCTAATGGAATCTACTGATCCAGTTTTGCCTTTAAGGAGTTGAAGATGAGAATACAAGTAAGAGTGCATGCTAGCTGCATTATGAGCTAAGTTAATTAACTCAGGTTTCAATCCCATAGCTATTAGCTCGGACAGCATTGGATTAAACTTAGTAATACCCTCGAACTTAAGTATGTGTTTCTCATAGTTAGTTCTTTGAGTGCGACCTGCCAAGTCTACCCTCATTTCTTTCCCAATGTCACCATTCCAATAGAAGACAAGGTTAAACAGGGGCATAATGGCTCCAGCCATTTGGTACGTTGATAAGCCTAAATTGTTTAAGCTGCGCTCTAATATAGAGCTCTTTAATTCTTCTAACAAGTTGTGTCCTCCTAAGATATAAATATCTGTGATTGTTGTTCTTTCTCTTCTAGCACTAAAAAAACTGAATCGCTGTTTATGATAAAAAAATCTAATTCATATTCATCAGCTCTTTTTACCTCGCAGTTAGTCTTGCTCATTATGTTATCTTCCATGTGAACTACTGGGTTGGATTTATATTTCTCAATATCAAACGATAATTCCATACCGCTTACCACTTTTTTAACCTTGTATACTTTTGATACATAGGTCATATGTGGCTGTGTTGCCTCACCCATAAGAAGACCTTTTTTATACATCTCACTCATTTTTTTAAAGTCATTGATAGCAGCGGTTCTGCCTCTATTGAACTCCGGACTTTCCCCGGGTAAATGCCCAGCTAGTGCTTCCAAAAAATCATGAAGGAAATTATCGCACGCCATTCTTGTAAGTACCTTATATCTTTTGATTATAGGTACTTTAGGTGCGGGTGTAATAGATTTATCCATATGGGTCTCCTCTAAAAAGAATATTTTTAAAAACCTAAAAACCATCTCAACTACTTATAACAAATACAAGTATGGGTTTTTGGCTATAATATAGGTAGCTAATAATTAGGAGCAACCCAGTATGAACTCTAATCTTTATAATGTTGGACACCTACTCAGTAACGACCAGATTGATGGTAGTCTTAAGCAGAAAATAGAAGACATTAAAATAGAAATGGATCCCACCTCATATATTAAGTTCGAGAATCTTAAGTTCGAAGCAAAAAAAGATGCAGAGAATTCAGCTACTATTAAGGACTCTGTAATCAACCAGAAGAGCATTCTCACCAAGATATATGCTGACATAGTTAAATACACTAATGGTGTTAAAAAGGTAATAATTAAGGACCTTATCATAGGGCACGTTCCTCAACTCCTTGAAGGTAGAAACAGCTTTATAGTTAATGGTACAGAATATAACGTAGTTAACCAGCTTAGAAGAAACCCATCGTCATATGTAACTCTTGATAGTAACAGCAATATATTTGCTGACTTCAACCTTGCAAAAGGTAGAAACTTCCACATAGCCCTAGATCCAGTATCTAATAAGTTCTATGTTGAAATAGGAACTTCCAG
>Ga0116171_10002023_pt1 | contig 19650 bp, 19 predicted proteins | sample AD_JPNHW2_MetaG_FD_89798 | JGI IMG/M metagenome (GOLD analysis project Ga0116171, IMG submission 89798) | Active sludge microbial communities of municipal wastewater-treating anaerobic digesters from Japan - AD_JPNHW2_MetaG | ecosystem: Engineered > Bioreactor > Anaerobic > Digestate | place... | reverse complement strand
GAGGGAAGCTACCTCTTTACGCTTGGAATTCCCAATATTGAGGCTTTAAAACAATGATTCAAAAAAACTGTTTAACATATAGTATCCAATCTATATCAAAAAATGAAATGCATTAACTGTGCCTCAAATTTCCACTTACCTTTTAATTTTTTATAGTACCAAATTTTTTGATGCCATACAGAACCTAAATAAAAGTGGATAGTAAGTGCTTTATCTCTTTGATTATTTATTAGGGGTGGGTAAATATATAATATGCTACAATTATACTTTCTCATTATTTCGCCAACATTTTTTAATTCTTTTATTGAATCATAAGGTATTACTCGTGATTTGATAAGTTTATAATTTAAATTACAACCTTCAATGGATTTTGCATATTGAATAAAAGAAATTGAGTCCAATCTCGTCAAATCAAATTCATTACTATTATTTATTTGTCGATATGCATCAGAAACTGACATTAAATAGTCATCGAAATCCATAGGATCATAAAAAATATCTGTCAGTATTATATCAGAATAATTAATTTTTGTTTCTCCATAATCTAAATCTAAAATTAATCTATTAATCAGATTGTATACTTCATCATCATCTATAATACAATCCTTTCTGATAATAGTCTTTTGTTCTGGTATCAATGAAGAATCAATGTCGGGGACATCAATTTTCTTAGTTTTTTGGTCAGTATTATTACAGGATAATAACAAAATAATAAAACCAAGGGCCAAATGCATTATTGTTATCGGTTTAAATATGATTATTCTGTTCATGATTAATAATTATAAAGTTAAGTTACAAAAAAACTCGAAATTTTATTGCAACTATAGAAAAACACAGGCAAAATGATATTACTATTTAGAAAGAGCCGATAATGATCCTATATTAAAGAAATATCCAACTTCATTCATGGTAAAATTCAAATAAGTTTTTAATGTGGTTCATATAAAGAACCTGCCCTTTAATTGGTCTAAATTCCTCAAAATTTCCTCCACCTTTAAAAACTCCTACAACTTTGTTTTCTTTATTAAAAACAGGACTACCACTTAATCCTTTTCTACAGCCTTTTAAAGCATCATGTTTAATACTGTAAAAATTTTTCATCTCAATTTTAATTTCACTATTGAAGTATTTTAAACTGCAACATTGAGCGTTAAAATTGAAAAAGTTATAATTCTTTTTAAAAACATATTGTTTTTCATTTTCTTCCGGCAATAATTTGTTTGAAAATCCGCGTATAATGATATTCTCATTTATATTTATTGTTGAAAAAATATTTGGGTTTAAATGATTAGGTGTTGTAATATTTATTCTTCCTACAGCTACATCTTTATGATCAAATGTTGTATCTGTTAATAATCTAGTAGGGTTTTCAATTTTGAATAAACGATCATCATACAGTATGTAATCATTTGTTTTTACATTCCTATTATCTTTAAGAACATGCGCCACGGTTGCAAATACACCATTATCTGAAATAAAAAAACCATTTCCACAGAATCTTATTTCGCTTTTATTAATTTTTGATAATAAGAAAGTACGTTCATCTGATTTCAAACTAACGATTGGGAATATTGGCAGCTTATCTAATTCAATATTTAAATCCATATAATAGACTGTTTATTTATTGCTAGTTATTCTTACACAACTAAAGCTCATTTCTTTCTCAAATTGCTTTTGCTTCTTCAACCCATGAATCATAAGCTTTTTCATCCCCTAAATCACTTGCTTTTTTTAAATCTTTTAAACCACTATTTTTTCTTCCAAGATAAATTTTTAATAATCCTCTTTTTCTGTATGCGGCGCCATCATTATGGTTTAGCACTATAGCCTTAGAATAATCAGAGATGGCACATTTATAATTTTCAGTATTCTCATTAATATATCCCCTAGTGTAAAATGCAAATGAAGATTTTGGATTAATCTTAATCGCGGTATTAACATCTTCAATCGCTTTAATATTACCATCCCAGGTAAATTTTGAGATTCCTCTGTTAACATAGGCATCATCATATTTAGGGTTAATATCAATTGCTTTGTTATAGTCATCATTAGCTCCATCATAGTCTATTATTTTCACCTTTGATAGTGCTCTGTTATTGTATGCGTTTTCATTATTGGGATTTATAATTATTGCCTCAGTACAGTCATCAATTGCTGCCTCATAGTCTTGTAAATTATATAAAATGAATCCTCTATTTACATACGCCATGTCATCTTGTGGATTTAGTTCAATTGAGTTTGTAAAATCCTCATAAGCATCTTCATAATACCCAAGCTGAATTTTTACAGATCCACGGTTAAAATATGTTTCTGCATTTTTAGGATCCCAAATTAAAACATTTGTATAATCCTCAATAGCACCTATATAATCTTTAATCTTATCCCTTGAAAAGCCCCTACTATAATAAGCCGCAGCATATTCTGGTTTCAACTCAATTGCTCTTGTTAAATCTATAATAGCTCCCCAAAAATCATTAAGATTACTCTTTGCTAAGCCTCGTTCATAATAAGCCTCTGCATTCCGAGGGTTAATCTTAATATCTTTAGTATATTTTTTTATTTCACTTCTTCCAAAAAAAATATAAAATATTTTTTTCATAATTAAAAAAATTAGTAATAATATATTGTTAGACCTTTTCTAACAAAAACCTTGATATAATGCATAAGTATTCATACCGTTTTCACTTTTAAGTTTATTTACCACTGATGCAATTTGAATGTAGTAGATAAATGATTCTAAAAATGTTTGGCCTATTTGACACTACTTTAAAATAAATTTTCCGAGGGATTATAACTCAACTAACCGGTTTCATTCGAATCTATTTTACCTACTTTGTTCACTATTCATTAAAAAATCTGGTTTTCATCATTCATTATTTGATATTCATTATTCTATATTCTATATTTTATGCGATTTTACCGCTGAAAAGTCAGATTACAATTAAGTTTGCTGTGGATGATTGTCTTTATTGATAAAGCCGTTAAGCAGGCTGCTTACAAACGATACGATCAGGCTGAACAACAATGCCCACCAGAAATTTTCTACTTGAAATTTTTCACCAATCAAGCCATCCGCAATTAAAATTATCGCAGCATTGATAACAAAAATAAACAACCCGAGTGTGAGAATGGTCGCAGGGATGCTGATGAAAAGCAATATGGGCCTGACGATCGCATTGAGCACGGCCAATACAAGCGCTACAATAATGCTTATCCAAAAGCTTTCTACATAAATGTGCGGATCGAGCAAATAAGCTGCCAGCATAACAGCACAGGCAGTAAGCAATACTTTTATTATGAATCTCATAATTATTATTTTAAAACAAAATTACGTTATTCGAAATGCTTATCAAAGTTTTAAATAAAAAATGTCCTGATTTCTAATAATCATTATATTTTTGTTAAATAATCATTCTTTAAAAATTACTATATGAAAACAAAATTATTTTCCCTGATTATTCTTATTGCTCTGTCGTTAAATATCAATGCACAAACCGTCACTTCTGCGGCCAACGGCAACTGGACTAACCCGCTGACATGGGGAGGCACAATGCCGGTTCCGGGCAATACCATTATTATTAATCATAATGTTACTCTCGATATGGACTTCGGCTATTCCTCCGGATCGATAACTGTAAATACCGGCGGATCGTTAACAGGAAATTCGGGAATGCGGGGATTAGCCGTCAATTATCCTTCCGGGAGCGGATCTCTTGCCGTTAACGGAACTTTCAATGTAGCAAGGGTATCGTGTTTTGCCGGAACGATCAGCATAAGCGGAAGCCTCCAAAGTGACAGCCTTTATAACCAGGGAGCCATTGCTATTAGTAACACCGGAATTGTTAACGCGGCACAATTTATGAACAGTACCGGCGGAATCATTTCGAATGACGGCAATATCAATAGTACGAATCTATTAAATTTTGAAACCATAACAAATAATGGTGTTATCCATTCAGCTGATTTTCATAACTGCAAAACGCTAACAAATAATTCAGATGGCGTTATTGACCTGAATCACGATTTTCTGAATGCTGATTCTATCGTGAGCCCGGCAGTATTTACAAACAATGGCCAGCAGCTTGTCATGAATGACTGGCAAAATCAAGATACCGTAAAAGGAAGCGGAAAATTCTGTATTGTAAACAATACGAAAAACTCGGGTGTGATGAAAGGCAATTTTGATTTTTGCGATCTGTCGGGTGGGAATATCGATTTGAACAATGGAAATATTGATCCGACTATCACCTTTTGTGCGTTTCCATGCACACAGGGTAAAAACGAAATTCCTTTAGAACAATTGGTCGAGATTTATCCTAATCCTTCAAATGGAATTTTTACAATCAAATCTGAAAGTGTCATCACACGGGTTGAAATAGTTAACCTGCTGGGCAAGCTTGTTTATTCAAAAAAAGTACACGCAAATCAAATTAATATTGATGTGCAAAATGAAGCGGCCGGAATTTATTTTTACAAGCTTATCGGTGAAAACAAAATAGAAGGAACCGGGAAGATCGTTATTGAAAGATAAACCTGTTTCATTAATTTCTGCAGGCTTCTAATTCATTTTGTATTTTTGGCATAGCATTATGCCATTATATAAATTCAGAAATATTATTTTTTTATGCTTGTATTTTGTTGCTCATGCAACGAATGCACAATATTACAATCTTGGTCAGGACCCGGCTTCAGTAAAATGGAATATTATAAAAACCGGACATTTTAAGATTATTTTTCCTGAAGGGCTGGAAGCACAGGCACAACACATCGCCAACGGATTTGAACAGGTATATGAGCCGCTTAGTGCGGACATGAAAATTAAGCCTGTAAAAATTCCGGTAGTTTTGCATAACCGGGCAATCCTCTCCAATGCTGAAGTTCCTTGGGCTCCTAAGCGTATAGAGTTTTTTATGACACCGGCGCAGGATGATTATGCCCAGCCCTGGGTTGACCAGCTTATGCTACACGAATACCGGCATGTGGTTCAGTACAGCAAGATCACTCAGGGTTTTACAAAAGCCTTGTACTATATTTTCGGGCAACAGGCTACAGCTGCTGTTATCGGGACTTTTGTCCCGCTCTGGTATATCGAAGGCGATGCCGTATGCACAGAAACAGATTTCAGTGCCAGCGGCCGGGGACGATTACCTTCGTTTAGTATGAAACTCCGTGCGCAGGTTCTTGAAAAAGGCGCTTACAATTTCAACAAAGCAAGTTTCGGTTCTTACAAAACTTTTGTGCCTAACAGGTACGAATTCGGGTACAACTTTGTGGCAACGGCAAAGAAAAATTTTTCCGGTGACGTATGGGAAAGAGCCATAGATAAAGCCGGTAAACTTCCTGTAATGATTGTGCCTTTCAACAACGGAATAAAAAAGGTGAGAGGTTTCAACAAAGTACAGCTTTACAAATTCTGTTTTAAAGAACTGGACAGCCTGTGGCTGCATCAAAAAAATAACACCATGCCATTGCGATCTGTTCCTATCAAAACAAAAAACCACAAGCTTTACACCAGCTATAATTTTACCCGTTATTTCAAAGAAAATTCATTCATCACAGTTCGCACCGGCATTAACGATGCGACACGCTTTGTGAGCATAGACAGCAATGGCAGGGAGCATAAGGTTTTCAGGCCGGGCTACTTTTCAAATACGTCATTCAGTTTTGAATCGGGGAGAGCAGTCTGGGCAGAAACAAGCTATGATCCGCGCTGGGAAAACCGCACCTATTCGGTAATAAAAATCTTCAACACTCAAAAAAAGCGAGCATACCAGCTCACGCATCGGTCAAGGTATTTTGCACCGTCACTCGACAGGCAAGGGAAAAAAATAGTTTGTGTGGAACAAAGCATCACCAACCGATCGTCGCTTATTATTATGGATGCTGAGAATGGTAACGTTTTACAGCGCTTTGAAGCAGATTCAGCTGATTTTATCATGACTCCGTCATGGTCGGAAAACGGGAATAAAATTGTTTGTATCGTACTGAACCGTTTTGGGAAAAGAATCTGCATGTTTGATTCATCAGGACAATGTCAAAACATTACAAGCCCCGGTTTTACTGAAATAGCACAGCCGATAATGTACAGAAACCACATCTTTTTTATTGCAGTTTATTCTGGCATAAACAACATCTTTTCCATCGATGTCCGTACAAAAAAAGTCAGCCAGGTCACATCCTCCGTTTACGGGGTTTCCGATCCTGTAATTTCGGAAAACGGGAACAAACTCCTGTATTCAGATTACACAGCCGATGGTTACAAGCCGGTAGAAACCGACATGGATTCCGCCCGATGGATATCGTTTGAGCACATTTCAGACAACTCAGTGAAATTATATCAATCTACAGACAGCAGCAAATATCACATCATTGATTTTTACAGTAACGATAAAAAAATCTATCCCGTCAAGCGTTATTCGAAATTTAATCTGTTCAATTTGCACAGCTGGGGTCCGTTATCCATCAATGCTGATAATACAACTGTAAAACCCGGGATAGAACTGCTTTCGCAAAATCTGCTGAGCACTATGTTTTTTAGTCTGGGATACGAACACGGATGGAACAAGCCGCAGTCGCAGGTTTATGCAACTATGAGCTACCGAGGCTGGTATCCCGTAATCGATCTCCAGTTTATTTACCAGTTCAATAAGGATGATACCATCAGCTGGGATGTGTTGGCACTAAAGGCAGGCATAAGGGTTCCGCTTGATCTCACTAAAGGAAAATTCAATATTTTCATACAACCCCGTGTAAACTTTAGTGTTTATAAGCTTATTTCAAAACGTAATTATCCTTCCGACCGTTTTTCGGGATACTATCAGGCTCTGGAATACGGATTTTACGGCTATTGCCTGCTGAGTACCTCTCTGAGGGACCTTAATCCGCGCTGGGGATTTCTGGCAGATTTTGAATACAGCCATACACCTTTTAGCGGAGCACAACTGGGCGATATAAGCGCAGTACAGGGAATGCTGCTTTTACCGGGTATCGGCAAACATCACAGCCTGAGCATTTATTCCGGCTACCAGCAAAATCTGGCCGGTGAACACATTTTTTCCGATCTCATCTCTTTCCCGAACGGTTACGACATCAGCGGTTATAAAAGAGCTTTCAGCATAAAGGCTGCTTACCAGATGCCATTGTTTTACCCCGACTGGAGCATTGGTTCTTTACTTTACATTAAGCGGTTCAGAATATCGTTATATTTTGACCATGCGTATACTTTGAACAAGGTAAATAATGATTACTCGTTCAGCTCTGCCGGCGCTGCGTTGATCGCTGATTTTCACTTTCTGCGCTTTCTGACCCCGGTCAGCATGGGAATACGCGCTACATACCGCTTTGATAACAGCGAAGTAATTCCCGAGTTCGTTTATAGTGTGAACTTCGACCAGCTCAGGTTCAAAAGAGGCTTCTCCAGAAATATATATTGATTTTTTGCGGCAAAAAAACACGTTGATCTGTAATACCGATACGCAATATGTAATAGCCCGAAAGGCTGGACTATACATATTGTCTATCGGCATTAACCATTCTAAAATTTAAATTAGCCTCTGGAATAATTTAAATTAAGAATTGGTATAATTGTCAGATATCGCTTGTCAGAAAAAAGATAAAATAAAAACATTCAGAATTTTTATTGTAATTTTGTTTGTAAATAAAATCAAACGCATCGTGTCTTCTCAACGATCTTTCCGGGTTTTTCCACTTCATTTTACTTTCAAAAATTTTGTAAGAAGTTTTTCATTCCTTGTTTTTTTATTTTGCCTCATACCACAGCTTTCAGCACAGAACGATTCCAGCTATGTGAAATATACTAAGGGTTTTGTTTTTAACGACGGAATTTATCTGAGCTTTAAAGAATTCAAGAACAACAAACCCTCGCTGACCGAGTTCGAGGCTATTAAAGAGGATCTTTATGGCGAAGAAGGCAGCGTGATACTGAAATATCCCTGTCCCGACTCTATCGGGAGTGCGAAAAAGTGTATTCTGAAAGACTGTTTCGGTTATTGCAAGAACAATATCGTGTATTTCAGCCAGGGCTATTCGGGATACTACTACCGTATGTTCATCATAGGCGCATTATCGCATTATATTGCCATACATTTTTACTCCAACGACCACATGTATATTTCGCAGGAACCCAATGCTTTTATAGGAACCACAAGTGATTATACCGAATACCTGCTTGATTTTGAAACAGGAGAAAAGTTTCGTTTTACCTATAAGGATTTTTGCAATTTTCTGATCAATAATGACAAAGATCTTTATGATGAGTTGCAGAAGACAAAACACAAGCGCGATATGATCCATCATTTTTTGCTGAAGTATAACGATAAACATCCGATCTATTTTCCCGTTAATTAAACACTGCATAAATGAAAATTACCGTTTTCGGGTCAACAGGGCCTTCGGGCCAACTCATAGTAAAACAGGCTCTTTCCAAAGGTTATGACGTAGTGGCTTATGCCCGCGATCCTTCAAAAATTATGTTTGAAGATAAGAACCTGAAGATCGTGAAAGGCAATCTAAATGATATTACAGCTTTAGAAAATGCAATCTCCGGCGCTGATGCGGTGGTGAGTATTCTCGGGCCAAGCACGAATGTAAAAACCACCGAACTGAGCGATGGCACGCAGAACATTATCAATGCGATGAAAAAGCACAATGTGCGCAGACTGGTGGCCATGGGCACTGCCAGTGTAAATGATGATAACGACCTCTCGGTTTTTAAGTTCCGGCTGCTGGTAAGAATTGTGAGGAAAGTAATTCCCGGCGCTTACCGGGAGATCAGGCTAATGGGGAAAATAATAAGGGAATCGGCCCTTGACTGGACGCTGGTGCGTTTAGCCATGTTAACCAACGGCCCGGCAAAAGGAATAAAACATGTTGGTTATTACGGTAAGGATAAAATAAACCTGATGGTTACACGTGCCGACCTTGCCACATTTTTTGTAGATCTGGTAGAAAGCAGGGCATACATTCAAAAAGCGCCGGCGATAAGCAATTGAGTAATGAAATGCAGTTCGACATAATGGGAAAGAACAACGAAACTGTAACGCCCTGGATGCTCAGTATCAGTAAAGAATTCCGGACACAAGGCTTTGTGAAAGGCGAAATGAAAATTGAACACTTTAAAAAAGCGGAAACGTTTAAATTTAATACGAAAGAGTTTAGGGTAGAGTACGGGTATTAAGAAATACTAAACTTGAATTAGGATTACTTTGTTCGGACATAAACTATTTGTTATTCTCTGACAGGTTGAAAACCCATACTTGCTATTTTTTATTTGCTTTATATTTTTGTTGCGCATATATTTGTTGTGGAATCTAAAAACACCTAATTGAAAATCTAAAAAAAACTAAATATTACAAAGTCAGCTAACGGGTGTTGAATATGTCTGGTTTTATGAATGCTATAAGCGAGTTAGCGTTCATTGCAAAAACAACAATCAAATAATAATATCTAAATTAAAAAAAGCATGAAGACAAAAACTATACTGATTATCTTAGTTGTTATTATTACCGCCCTAGCGGTACAAGCACAAACTACTGGTGCACTTACCGATACCCGCGATGGTAAAACGTACAAGACCATAGTAATAGGAACTCAGACCTGGATGGCTGAAAACTTGAATTACAAATCGGACAATTCGTGGAGTTATGGTGATAGCCCCACAAATAGCAATGCATTCGGCAGATTATACAATTGGGAAGCAGCTATAAAAGTTTGCCCAAGCGGATGGCATTTGCCTTCCAAGACTGAGTTTGATGTCCTTTTGGCTGCTGTAGGCGGTAGTGGTAACAATGCTTACTTTGCCTTAAAAGAAGGTGGTAGTAGTGGTTTCTCAGGTGTTTTGGGCGGCTATCGAAGCAACAAAGGAGAATTCGGCAATATTGGTCAGTTTGGTCACTGGTGGGCCTCCACTGTGTTTCGTAAACGCACCGGATGGAGTTTGGGCATAATGCCCCCGCTTCAATTTTCACACATGAGAAATACTTATCGCGATTGGGCATTCAGTGTACGATGCATAAAAGATTAGAATGAACCAACGAAACGCTAACTCGCTGTTGCTTTCAGTGGCAGACTGTTTGCAAATTAAAGACAATCAAAGCCAATGTCACCGTACAGCAACCGCCAACCGTTAATCGATTATCCGTTTCTGGCCTTCAAGGTGCATTATGTCTTCCACATCCTGAACACATTCGAGGCAGCCCAGGTATTTGCCTTCGGGGTTGCGCAAGGCGAAGAATTCGATAAGTATTTTATGAGGTTTTTCTCCTGCCTTTACGTTAAGATCGATCCAGAAACTGGCTTTTTTGCGGGTGCCGGCTTTCATCTCCGATACAATTCTTTCTACTTTATCAAGGCTTTCTTTGGGGTGGCAATTCCTGAAGTTCAAACCCATTGAGGTAAGCGGCCTTTTAAATAGCCGCTCGTTATTTTTATTCCAACCTATCACCTCGTCGTTGGCATCGATCACTGAAATTTCTAAAGGCATATTCTCAATTATTGCCTTTACCACTTCTTCATTCATCATGTCTATCATATCGTTATCTTTTTGAGTTTCGTAACACAAATATAAAGTAAAATGATTGGTTTTCATAAACGGATATCATTTTTTATCTTAAATCTCAGCAATTCATTAAAACTAGGCTATAATGAAGTGTGTTTAGTAAAGACACAAACTGGTAGATGAGAAAAATAAAAGGGTTAAACTGGAGGCAGATATTTTATACCATTTCTTATCTCAAAATGGTCCAAAAAACATTTTGAGATTTAGAAATGTAAATGCCGATAGAGTAGCTGTTACAATTTATGCTTCAAAATTATGATTGGGCTATTACAGATACCGTATCGGTATTAATAGGAAAATTGTGTTTCTATTCAGGTTTTAAGCAGGCATGCAATTAGTGCACCGACCTCCCTGAACTCTACCCCGAAAACTTTACTTGTTTTGCATTTTCAGAAATTTTTTAATGCAGTCCGCACTCCTTGTTGTTGTTATGCTCCCACCACCAGCGGCCGGCACGGGCATCTTCGCCGGGTTTTAGTGCCCGGGTGCAGGGTTGGCAACCGATACTTTTATAATTTTTGTCGTGCAGCGGATTGTAGGGGATATCATGTTCGCGAATGTATTGCCAGAGTTGTTCTTCGCTCCAGTTGGCCAAAGGATTTATTTTGAGTAGTACATTTTCCACATCCCATTCTACAAGCCGGGTTTTTGAACGTTCAGCCGACTGCTCCCGGCGCAAGCCGGTGATCCATGCCTGCATGCCATCTAGCGCACGTTTCAGCGGTTCCACTTTCCGGATGCGGCAGCATAATTTACGGTTTTCGATACTGTTATAGAAAAGGTTTTCGCCCTTGCTTTCAACCATTTGCTGTACTTTATTATTATCCGGCAGATAAACTATTATTTGCTGATGATAACGTTCGCTGGTTATTTTGAGCAGCTTGTATGTTTCGGGAAACAGCCTGCCTGTGTCAAGGGCAAAGAACTGTACCGGAATTTTTGATGCAGTAATAATATGCGTGAGCACCTGGTCTTCAGCACCGAAGCTGGTGGCAAAAGCCAGTTTTTCGCTAAACAAACCGGAAAAATAGCGAATTATTTCCCCGGGCAAAGCGCCAGAAAGGCGGGTGTTCAGTTCGTTGATTTCTTTTGCAGTCATTATAATTGATTACTCTATATTGCAGAAGTCAGAAGTCAGAATTCAGAATTTTTGACAGAAATATTTATTTGCATTTTTATATTTTTCGAAGTTATGAATATATTTTATGCCTTCAAATTCATTCGGACTTCTCCGCTGCGGCGTACTTCATAATTCATAATTCTGACTTCACAATCCTGACTTCTGACTTCATAATTCTGACTTCTGACTTAATAACTGTCTAAGGTTTCCCGATTCCTTCACTCTTACTCCTTTTTCAGTGTGATGAACCGTACAACATTCCTTGATGGCATCGTGCTGAAAAAGCAGAATATAGTTTTTATCGGCGGCTTCGTTCAGAAAAATTTTCTTTTCTTCCATCGAGAGTAGCGGGCGCGTGTCGTATCCGGCAATGTATGGCAGCGACACATGCGCCGCAGTAGGAATAAAATCGGCCATATATACCAGTATCTGGTTGTTGTAACGTATCATGGGAATTACCTGTCCGTCGGTATGTCCGCCAAGCAATTTGAGAAAAATATTTTGTGTGAACTGAATTTCATTTTCTATAAACTTCAGTTTTCCGCTTTGCGCTATCGGCAGCAGGTTCTCTTTCAGGTACGATGCTTTTTCACGCGGGTTAGGATTATTGCCCCATTCCCATTGCGCACGCGAGCACCACAGGGTGGCATTTTTAAAGGTGGCTACCGTTTCATTTTGCTCGTTCAAACGGAATGTTCCCCCGCAGTGGTCGAAATGAAGATGGGTATGTACCACGTCGGTAATGTCGTCCGGAGAAAAACCGCATCTTTTTATTGCATTCAGCAAGTTGTCTTCACCACTGATATAAAAGTTATTCCTGAATTTCTGTTCCTGCTTGTTGCCCACACCGGTATCGAACAGTATTATTCTGTCTTCGTCCACTACCAGCAATTCCCTCAGAGAAAAAACCACCATATTGTTTTCGTCGGGCGGGTATATTTTGCTCCACATCGATTTAGGCACCACCCCAAAACAGGCGCCGCCATCAAATTTGATATTTTCGGCATTTACAAAATAGATTTGCATTGCATGAATCGGTTTATTAATGGTGCAAAGTTAAGTGTTTCTTGCTTTGATATTAAAAAGTATATCCCTCGCAGCAATATTATCGGGTTAAGAATTATTGCTCTATAACGGAGTAGCAGTTATGGCTAATTTGTTGATTTTTTTGCCCGTAGGCATCAAGTCTTATAAAAAAAGAGATAGGATCTCATACCCGGTATGGAATTATGCATCAAAAGAAATCGAAAAAGAAAATTATTAAACTTTAATAAACGTTACGCAGAACAAGTAATATAATATTTTGCCCTTAGGGCATCAAGTCTTGTAATAAAAAGAAGAGATAGAACCTAGTACCCCGGAAGGGGTTATACATCAAAAAAAGTCGAACAAAAAACGTTCATCATACTCAACTTCGTACTTTTCAAGAAACTCTACATATTCTTCCCTGAAATTTTTTCTGTTGTGATGTTCTTCCTGATTTTGAATGTATCTATACACATTGTCAATATGAGACCTGCTATATGTAAATGCTCCATAACCCTCCTGCCAGGAGAATTTACCCATACATAGCTTTTCGTTATTAATAAACAAGGAGCTGCTTCTCTTCAAGTCATGCACGGTATCCGAAATTGATTTAACAGGATTTAATCCAACAAAAACTTGTACATGATCCGAAACACCATTTATTATTATTGATTTATGTTTCATTTCCCTGAGGATTCCGCTCATGTACTCGAAAACACGCAGTCGTATTTCTTTATTCAAAACGGCATTGCGGTTTTTTACTGCAAAAACTAGCTGTACGTATAGTTGTGTGTATGCTCCCGGTTTCATGGTATCTTTTTGTTTATCCCCTACGGGGAATTTATTATTCTTGGATTATTTTATTACAGTACTTAAACTGCTACGCAGTAAAGTTAGTAAAATTTTTACCTGTAAAAAAGCGTCAAGTTTCGTATCAAGCATGAATTAATATCTGGGCTTTAAAATTAATGAGCTGTTTTGCCCGTAGGGCATCAAGCCTTATAACAAAAAAAGAGATAGAACCATATACCTCTGAGGGTTATACTCTTTTGCAATAGAAAACTGGAAGATCATTAAAAAAGCCGTTCCGAAAACGGAACAGCTTTTTCATATTAACCTTAAAAACAATTACTGAATGAAGGTCATTTCGTCCACAAGGTTCTTTGCTCCGGCATATTTATCGATAACAAAAAGCACGTAGCGGATATCAACACAAATAGTGCGCTGCACAACAGGATCATAATCAATATCGCCACTCATAGATTCCCAGTTTCCGTCAAAAGCTATCCCGACCAGTTGTCCGTCGCCGTTAATCACAGGGCTGCCCGAGTTACCTCCTGTTATATCAAGGTTGGCAATAAAACAAACCGGCATCTCGCCGTTTTTACCATATCTGCCGTAATCTTTTGCATCGTAAAGCTGTTTGAGTTTGGCCGGAACAATAAATTCTTCGCTGGTCGGGTCTTCTTTTTCCATTACACCTTTCAATGTGGTAAAATAGTTATAATGTACAGCATCAGCGGCATCATAATCTAGTACTTTGCCGTAGGTCATGCGCATGGTGGAATTTGCATCAGGATAATATTTTTTGTCAGCATTCATCTCACGAAGGCCTGCAACAAATAATCTGTTTCCATGGTTTATCTTCGATTCCAGATCGCCCATTGAACTATAAAGACCACGGATGCATGTCACCATCGATAATGTTATTTTGAAGCCGGGATCGTTAACTATTACCTTATAGGTTGGCTTGTCGAGAAATGCCATTAGCTTGGCTTTATCAACAAAAATAGATTTTGCATAAACATCGGCCGCCCATTTATTAAAATCTCCTTTGAATTTTTTCTCAACTTCATTGGTAAAAATATCAGGCCACTGGTCTTTCGGAATATTATCGTAGTACATTTTCAACAAAGCAGCAAAGAGTTTTTTATCGGTTGGCTGGTTGTAATTTTTAAAGTATTTTTCTACCTCGGGTTTGAAACCATCAGCCAGAGTTTTGATATCACTGTTATAGGAAGCTTTTACGGTTTTATCTTTCGCATCATTCTGCGTTTTTAATTTCATATACAGCTGGAAAGCACCAAATGAGAAATAGATAAATTCCGGTCCCTGAAAAACGGCTTCTTCCAGATACTTCATGTGGATGCTATATTTCTTAATATCTTTGTAACCATCAGCAATAAGTTTTAGAGCTTCTCCGTATTTCTCTTTTCGTTTATTATCGGCATTTACCCATGCATCAAACTGGTTTTCCAGTTGTTTCTTTATTTCATAAACTTTGTAGCGTTTCAGCATTTTTGTTTCACCAATCCATTTTTTCCAATAGTTCGAAGTGCCTGTAAAATATTTATCTGCATACTGAATTCTAACCTTAGGATCGGCATCCATATCAACCTTCATAATAGCCAGTTTCTTAGTACGAACAGCTATTCCGATAGGGTCAATTTGATCCACAGTCATTTCAACGCCGTAAGAAGGTAAGTATCTTTCTGTAGTTCCCGGGTACCCCCATATCATCGTAAAGTCATCTTTTTTTACACCCTTGAGTGAGATAGGCAAATGATATTTAGGTTTTAAAGGAACGTTGTTTTCTGAATATTCTGCCGGAGAACCATCGGGAGCAGCGTAAATGCGGAGCATTGAAAAATCACCGGTATGACGCGGCCACATCCAGTTGTCTGTATCGCCGCCGAACTTACCAATAGCTGAAGGAGGCGCACCCACAAGCCGTACATCTTTATAGATAATATAAACAAACATGTAAAACTCATTTCCGTTGAAAAAGCTTTTTACATCCACTTCGTATTTTCCTTTTTCCGAAGCTTCTTTTTCTAATTTACCTGAAATCTTTTTGATTGCACTTTCGCGCTCATCTTCCGTCATATTATCTTTCAGTTCTGCTATAACCTTTGCAGTAACATCTTCCATACGGACCAGAAAATTTGCTGTAATGCCTTCGCAGCGTAATTCTTCTTTGGTGCTATATGCCCAGAAACCATTAGTTAAATAATCATGTTCTACTGAGCTCTGATCCTGAATAGCGTCAAATCCGCAATGGTGATTGGTTAGCAACAACCCTTTATCGGAAACTACCTCAGCAGTACAAAAATGGCCGGTAGGATAGTTAATATTTCCCAGACCAACAATCGCGTCTTTCAGTGATGTATTATTTACATTATATAATTCTTCAGAAGTGAGGTGCAGTCCCATTTTCTGCATATCCACATAGTTGAGACGATCAATAAGCAAAGGCAGCCACATGCCTTCGTCGGGTGGGTTCGTTGCAAATGTCCCCGTAAAAAGGGAAAAGCACATGAACAGGGAAACTAACAGTTTTTTCATACGTTTTTTTGTTTTTAAATTAATAGTTGAGTTTTTATTTTTCCGGTTTGCAAAATTAATTCTTTGAACGATTATCTAGATGTATTATTTTACTTAATTGTGAAAATCACTGCATATTACTTGGTAGATCAATAGTTTGAAAGCAAAATATAATTTACAACTGGCATTTTTGACAATAGGGTAATATGTTTGTTACAAAAAACCAAATTTTTTTTAAAACTTCCTGAAATCTTTCAGGCCAGTTTCCGGGTAAAGAAATTTGAAATATAAATTTGTATTTTTTGTGCGGGATTAATTTTCAAAGGCTGGCAACTTAATGAAAGGACTATGCTTTTTGAAGTGTAAAACCAAAAGTGGTTCCAACGCCTATGCTGCTGCGGACATTAATAGTCTGCCCGTGTGCTTCAATGATATGCTTAACAATAGCCAGCCCGAGCCCACTACCACTGTGTTCCATATTCCTTCCATTGGCCGTACGGTAAAAACGTTCAAAGATCCTGGGAATATCTTCCTGCGGAATACCAATGCCGGTATCAGAAACCTCAACCAGAACCAACTCATCCATGTCGTAAAAAGTTATTTTTGTTCGGCCATCCTGCTTGCCATATTTAATGGCATTTTCAACGAGGTTGTTCAATACTTGCCTGATTTTTTCTTTGTCGGCATTAACATGAACAAAACCCGGAAGTTTGTTATGAATATGGATGGAAATGTTCTTCTGTTTTGCTTTTATTTCATAAGTTTCAACAACATCATGAGTCAAAGCTGACAGGTCAAATTTATTTTTTTCAAGCTTCAGTATTTCTGATTCGAGTTTTGAGATCACTTCCAGATCGTTGACAATAGCGATCATCCTGTCTATATTTTTTTCTGCCCTCAGTAAATATTCTCGGTTGATGCTTTGATCTTCCAAACCACCGTCAAGCAACGTTAGCACATAGCCTTGTATGTTGAAGATGGGTGTTTTTAACTCATGAGAAACATTGCCAAGAAAATCACGTCGGTAGTTTTCAGATTTTCTCAGGCTTTCGAGTTCGTTTTTTTTGTCATCGGCCCACTTTTCAATTTCTGCTTCTGCATTTTCGAGCCAGTTATCCTCAATTTTTACTTTTTGTTTAGGTGTTTTCAGATTGTGTATAGTTTTATACAACACCCTGATCTTTCTATAGATAAAATTTTCTACGTAATGTCGCGTAAAAAAATAAACAGCGATAAACAATACAATGCCGGTAACCAGAATAAAAAGCCAGTTTAGCGATAGGTTTGAAATAAAAAAATAATACCCGAAAAATAAAAAATAAAAAATAAGAAGGACGTATAGTGCGATCTTGAACGAGATATTCTGAGGACGGTATTTCTTCATGCAGTTTCAAATTTATAACCGATGCCTTTTACGGTTGAAATAAACTCCATTCCAATTTTTTCGCGGACCTTGCGGATATGTACATCAATAGTACGATCGCCGACCACTACATTATCTCCCCATATTCTGGATAATATTTCTTCTCTGGTAAAAACCCGGCTGGGTTTTGAAGCCAGAAGGAAAAGCAGCTCAAATTCTTTTTTCGGAAGAATTATTTTCTGCCCCTGTTTTATTACGATGAATTTTTCCCTGTCAATCAAAAGGGTGGAAATTTTTATTGTTGCATTTTCGGGCGTTGCCTTTTCAGAATACCTGCGCAACAACGCATTAATGCGGCTGATAAATAGCTGAGGTTTGATGGGTTTTGTTATATAGTCATCGGCGCCGGCATCCAGGCCTGCAATCTGAGAATAGTCTTCACCGCGTGCTGTAAGAAACATGATCAGTGTTTTTGAAAGAGCAGGAATCTGTTTTAACTCATGGCAGGTTTCTACGCCATCCATTCCGGGCATCATCACATCCAGTACAATAAGATGAGGTGTGATTTCTTTCGCAGTTTTTATCCCATCTTTACCATTATTGGCTGTATATACCTTAAACCCTTCCTTTTTTAAGTTGTAACTTAAGAACTCAACAATATCGGGTTCGTCATCAACCAGAAGAATAATGTGTTCATTATCCATAGAGCATTCTTGTTTTTATAAAAGTGTAAAATTAACTTAATATTCTATACTTAAAGCATTTTTCCGGCTTAACAATAACTTAATATTAGCTTAATCTAAACATAACCTTTTTATTGATAAAGCAAGCTTTTAACTGTGTAAATTTGCATTCAAATAAATATTTTACTAACTTTAATTAATTAATCATTTATGGGCATTTCACAAGCATTAAATTTTTTTGCACCTAAAGAGACCAAATTCTTTCCTATGTTTGAAGAATCGGCGGAAAATCTTGTTAAAGGCGCTACATTGCTGAATAAATATTTTCTTATTTCTGATAAAATTGAAAAAGAAAAAATTCTTGTTGCTATTAAAGAACATGAAAATATTGGCGACAATATTACTCACAAGATGTATGATACACTAAACAAAACGTTCATCACCCCGTTCGACAGGGAAGACATTGATAAACTTAACGGCTCGATTGATGATGTTATGGACATGATAAACAGCTTCGGACACAAAGTTCGCAATCATCCACCAAAAGAAGAACCAAAGTGTTTTCTTGAAATGAGTGAGCTTATACTTTTGGCCACACGCGAAATAAAATCCGCCATATTGGAGCTGAAAAACCTGAAGAACCCAAAAAAAATAATGGATGCATGCATTCGTATCAATGAAATCGAAAACCAGGCGGATGAGATATACCACGCTTCCTTGTCATATCTTTTTCAAAACGAAAAAGACGCTATTGAACTTATTAAAATTAAAGATATGTTGTCATCTCTCGAAAAAGCTACTGACATGGCCGAAGATGTGAGTGATGTTATCAAATCCATTATTGTAAAAACATCTTAAATTAAATACCATGGACTTTACATTACTAATTGTTATCATAATTCTGGCATTTGCCTTTGATTTTGTAAATGGCTTTCACGATGCGGCAAACTCCATCGCGACCATAGTTTCTACAAAAGTGCTTACACCATTCCAGGCTGTGGTATGGGCAGCTTCGTTTAATTTTCTTGCTTATGCAATTTTTGAATTGCACATTGTAGATACTATTTCAAAAACGGTTGATACCGGCGTAATTAATCTTCAGGTAATACTGGCAGGACTTGTTGCCGCCACGATCTGGAATTTGCTTACCTGGTATCTCGGTATTCCTTCCAGTTCATCGCATACTCTGGTCGGAGGTTTTGCCGGCGCTGCCGTTGCTTTTGGAGGCTGGGGTATCGTGCATACTGGTGTAATATTGAAAATTGGTGCTTTTATTTTTCTTGCACCTTTACTTGGAATGGTAATCTCATACTTTTTTTCTATACTCCTGCTTTATATCACAAAACGAGCAAAACCTGCCAAAGTACATAAGGTTTTCAGGCCGCTTCAACTTGTGTCTTCAGCACTCTTCAGCTTAGGACACGGTGGTAATGATGCACAGAAGGTCATGGGAATTATTACGGCAGCCATCATCGTTTATTTTAACGGAGTTGATCCTTCAACGATACCTCACTGGGCGCATATAACCTATACATCAGCCGGGAAAATACATACTATT
>Ga0116171_10002020_pt1 | contig 19659 bp, 16 predicted proteins | sample AD_JPNHW2_MetaG_FD_89798 | JGI IMG/M metagenome (GOLD analysis project Ga0116171, IMG submission 89798) | Active sludge microbial communities of municipal wastewater-treating anaerobic digesters from Japan - AD_JPNHW2_MetaG | ecosystem: Engineered > Bioreactor > Anaerobic > Digestate | place... | reverse complement strand
TAAGAATTTTCCAGGAACAGCAGCGTATTGAACGATCTTTGCGCTGATTGCAGCTCCCCATGTGAAAAAAACATAAAAACAAACAGGCGGCCGAAGCCGCCTGTTCTCGTGAAACGAATCGGGTTTACTTGTATTTCAGCGCGGCCTGCGCGGCAGCCAGTCTTGCCAGCGGAACGCGGAAGGGGGAACAGCTGACGTAGTTGTTGCCAATGATATGGCACCACTCGATGGAGCTGGGGTCGCCGCCGTGTTCACCGCAAATGCCCACCTCAAGGCTCGGGCGTACGCTGCGGCCGTCTTCGATGGCTTTCATCATCAACTGGCCAACACCGTCGCGGTCCAGCTGCTGGAAGGGGTTCTGGGAGAGAATGCCCTTTTCAACATAGCGCACAAGGAAGTTGCGTTCCGCGTCATCGCGGCTGTAGCCGAAGGTCATCTGGGTCAGATCGTTCGTGCCGAAGGAGAAGAACTCCGCCAATCCGGCAATTTCAGCGGCGGTAACAGCAGCACGCGGGATTTCGATCATCGTGCCAAACTTGTAGGAAACTTCGATGCCTTTCTCGGCCATGACTTCCCTGGCAATCTTAACCAGCGTGGGCTGAACTTCTTTCAGTTCGTTCACATGCCCGGTCAGGGGGATCATGATCTCAGGCTTTGCTACAATGCCATTTTTGGCAGCGTTGCATGCTGCTTCGAAAATCGCGCGGACCTGCATCTTCATAATGTCGGGGTAAACAATGCCCAGGCGGATACCGCGCAGGCCCATCATCGGGTTGCTTTCATGCAAGCCCTGAACAACCGCCAGCATCTGTTCTTTCTCGGCCAGTCCTTCCGTCTTTCCGGTGGCGTGCATGGTCGCGACTTCGGTAAGCAGAGATTCCAACGAAGGCAGGAACTCGTGCAGAGGCGGGTCAATCAGGCGGATAATTACGGGGTAGCCGTTCATCGCCTCAAACAGGCCGTAGAAATCTTCCCGCTGAAGGGGCAGGATATAATCCAGAGCGCCAAAATAGGCTTTCGCGCCCGGGTCTTCCGCGATGGCTTTCTTTTCAGCTTCCACCGTAGCGGCCAACTCCGCCTTTTCGTCGTCTTTCAACGGGCGGCCTTCCAGGCGGCCGGCTTTCAGCGCGGTTTCCAGCTGCTCCAAAACGTTCAGCCTCTTCTGAGTCGGTTCCGCGTTCATAATCATGTCCTGCACATGCGGCAAACGAGTTACCTCAAAGAACATGTGCTCCGTGCGGCAGAGGCCGATGCCCTTGGCGCCGTAAGTACGGGCGCGGCGGGCATCCTTGGGGTAATCCGCGTTCGCCCACACCTGCAAACGGGAAATCTCATCCGCCCATTCGAGCAGCGCCATCAGCTCCTTTTGCTGGGTTACATCCGGCGTAGTCAGCGGCAGCTTGCCAATGTAAGCTTCGCCCGTTGTGCCGTCGACGGAAATCCAATCGCCTTCCTTGACTACCCGGCCGTTGGAGGACATCTGGCGTTTTTCCAGGTCAATTTGCGCCATCGATGCGCCGACCACACAGGGAACGCCGAACTGACGGGCAACCACAGCGGCATGCGACGTGGCGCCGCCTTCGCTGGTGAGGATGCCCTTGGAGGCCAGCATGCCGTGCACATCATCCGGTTTGGTGAATGGACGCACCATAATCACATCCTGACCTTCGTCACGATGTTTCTTCTCCGCTGTGTCCGCGTCAAAGTACACCTGGCCAACCGCGGCGCCCGGGGAGGCAGCCACGCCCTTCGCGAGCAAACCGCTTGCCTTCCTGGCTTTTTCCTTGTCCTCCAGGGAAAATTGCGGATGGAGCATTTGATCCACCTGTTCGGGGGTCACGCGGTTGATAGCTTCTTCCTTGGTAATGAAGCTCTCATTGACCATGTCATAGGCAATCTTGATTGCTGCTTTGGCGGAACGTTTTCCGTTGCGGGTTTGGAGCATCCACAGTTTGCCGCGTTCAATGGTGAATTCGACGTCCTGCATCTCCTTGTAATGCTTCTCCAGCTTCTCGGTGATGTCCATGAAAGTGTAATAAGCATCCGGGATTTCGGCTTTCAAACCTTCAATTTTGGAGGTGTTGCGGATGCCGGCGACCACATCTTCGCCCTGGGCGTTGAGAAGGTACTCGCCGAACATCTTGTTTTCACCTGTCTGCGGGTCGCGCGTGAACGCTACGCCAGTGCCGGAGTCGTCGCCCATATTGCCGAACACCATGGTCTGGATATTTACAGCCGTGCCGAGTGTGTCGGGGATATGCTCGCGGCGGCGGTAATCAATCGCGCGTTTGGAGTTCCAGGAACCAAAGACGGCTTTGATGGCATACTCCATCTGCACCAGCGGATCCTGCGGGAAGTCGAAGCCCATTTCGCGCTTGACAACCTCTTTGAATTTTTCAGTCAGGTACTGCCAGTCTGCCGCGCCCAGTTCGGTATCCAGCTTTACACCCTTCCGGGCTTTGTAGCTGTCCAGAACTTCATCAAAGGCTTCGTCGGCGATGCCGAGTACAACGCTGCCGAACATCTGAACCAGGCGGCGGTACGAGTCCGCCACAAAGCGCTCATTGCCGGTCAGCGCGATCATGCCCCGCGCAGTTTCGTCATTCATGCCGATGTTGAGAACGGTGTCCATCATGCCGGGCATGGAGAATTTTGCGCCGGAACGGCAGGAAACAAGCAGTGGGTTTTTGGGGTCGCCAAAAACCTTGCCGGCTTTCTTTTCCACTTGCTTCAGGGCGTCCAGGGTTTGTTGCCACATTCCCTCGGGGAACTGATTCGTTTCCTGAAACGCATTACAGGCTTCGGTTGTAATCGTGAAACCAGGGGGAACCGGCACGCCAATACGTACCATCTCAGCCAGGTTGGAACCCTTGCCGCCCAAAAGTCCGCGCACGCCGTCCCAACTGCCCGCGTATGCTTCCGCCTGCTCGACCTCGTCAAACAGGTATACCCATTTCTTTGTTGCCATACAGCCTCCTAAGCTGAATCGTAAAAAAATTACGTAATCTGATTGTGATATCTCTACCGTGAAATAATCCAACGAAAAATTTTACCATACTTCCCCCCGTTCTGGCTTTCCATATAGAGTCTTGGAAGAGCAAAGGAATAATGTCCAAAAATAGAAATACCCTCATTAAATTAGGAGCTGTGTAATCCTTATTCGATTCCTCCAGGTTCTTTTACAAAGAAATATGATTCCGCGGACACACAAGGGAACAGCAGTCTTTCCCCTCTTACTCATTGCTCCAGCGGCTGAACTGATGCTTCCGCATGCTGGATGGACGTACCCGGCGCTGCGCCAGCCAGGAAGCCAACGCAGTGTTTGCCTCCGTCCGGCTCAACCTGGCAGATGAACAGACTGAGAACATGCTAATAAAGCTTTTGAGCTGGCAGTGGCCGGACGGGGCTGGAACTGCGACAAGCGCCCGGAAGCCTCGCATTCCTCTATCCGGGAGACCTGGACGCCCTTGCGCGCTGCTTACCTGGAAAGCATACACCGGCAGCAGTCCGGCCTTGAAAGAAGCCATCGCACAGGCCGTGCAGTTCTTTTTACAGAAACGGCTGTTCTTGCGGGAAAGCAGCGGGGAGCCGATGCAGCCCGGGTTCACGCGTCTGCACCAGCCTCCCTATTGGAAATAGGACATTCTGGTGGGGCTGGAGCTGATGCGCCAGGCTGGGAAACTGGAGGACCCGCGCTGCGAGCCGGCCTTACCGTTGGTAGAGGCAAAAATGCGCCCTGACGGCGGCTTTTACGCGGAGGAGAAGCAGTTTCAGGCGTCCAATCCCGCTGCCTGGCGTTACCCCTCCTTAGACTGGGGCGGACCGTCCGCTAAAAAGATGAACATTTGGCTGACTGTGCGGGACTTGGCTGTTTTGAAGGCCGCCGGGAAGATTCGCTTTTAGTTACTCTCTGTTTTCCAGGGCGTGCCGTACGAATCCAGGAAAACCAAATCCGGGTCGTACTGCGTTCGGGCGGGCTTTTCTTCCGCCGGATAGCCAATCAGAACCACATTGAGAGGCAGCACGCCTTCGGGCAGTTCGAGGACTGAAGCAACGGCTTTTTGCAGCCTGGCGAGCGGCGTGACCCCACACCATACCGCCCCCAGACCAAGCGCAGAAGCCGCGATAAGCAGGTTTTCGGTGGCAGCGCTGCAGTCTTGCTGCCAAAAGTTTTCGGTGACGACGCGCCGCATAGAGCGCAGGTCGCCGCAAACGCTGATTGCGGCGCTGGCGTTCATCTTCCCAAAGGGCAGCACTTTGCGCAGGCGTTCCAGGCGTTCAGGTTCCCTGACGACCACAAAACGCCACGGCTTCATGTTCATCGCGGAAGGCGCGGCCATGGCGGCACGCAAGAGCTGCTCAATTAAATCGTCTTCCACCGGAACGTCCGTGAATTTGCGGATGCTGCGGCGTTTGTAAATACTCTCCAGCGCGTCCATGCCTACCCTCAACCGGTGACGATGAGTAAGGCGCCCAGTGTGCGTGGAGCTGACAGCATCGGCATATGCCCTACCTCCGGTAAAATCACGAATTTGGCGTTCGGGTTGGAGCGCGCCATCAGGCGCGCCGCTGCCTGCGGAACAATCTGGTCTTCAGCGCCTGCCGCAATCAAAATGGGGGCTTTTAACCCGGTCAGTACATGCAGGCGGTCTGGTCGGCGGGCAATCGCGATGATTGCATTACAAAGGCCTTCAGGGTCGGTGTTGACAATGATTTCCCGCGAAACGTTCTGAACAAACGAACGATCCGACAATCTCAGGCTTAGCCCTTCAGCAAATTCAGCGGTGCCGACTGCTCTGATGTTTTCCACTTCCGCCAGGCGCTGCGCTCTGCGGGCATCGCTGTCCGGACCCGCGTTGGTGGCAATCATCACCAGGCCAGCCACCCGCTGGGGGTACTTTTCGGCGAAGGCCAGGGCGACGTAACCGCCCATGGAATGCCCGCCCAAAACGACCTTCTCCAGCTCAAGCTTGTCTAACAATTCCAGGATATCATCGGCATACTGCTCGATTGTGCCGTCAGCAGCCCCAAGCTCACTGCCGCCGTGCCCGCGTAAATCGGGCAGGATGAACTGCGCCTGTTCCTTGTACAGCCCGGCAATGTTCTGCCAGATGCTGTGGTTCAGCCCAAGCCCGTGCAGCAGTACAATTGATTTGCCCGTTCCCAGGCTTTCAACTTCCATCGCGATATGCTCAAGTTGAATTTTCACTGAAACCTCTCCTTTGCATCTTTGTTGCGTAGATATTTTTCCACAAAAACCAGGGCTTCAGCTCTGGTGCAGACTTCACCGCCCGCCTGAGCTTCCCTGAGCTGCGCGAGCAGCTTACCAATCAAAGCGCCAGGCGCCAGGTGAAATTCCCGCTGCAAATCGTCACCGTCTAACAGCAACTTGGGGTCCACCAGCTGCTGCCTGCGCGAGAACCAGGCATCCAAGAGAGTGATTCCCGCCTGGAGTTCGCGCTGCCAGTTCGCGGACGCAAGCGTGCTTTCATATGCCGCCAGCATATCCGCCAGGCTGAGCAGTACCGCGTCCACGCCAAACTCGTTCATGTCCCGGAAATAACGGTAGCAAGCCCGGTCGCTCAGCTGCGTGCCTTCCCTGGAGAAGAAATGCAGGCGCATGTGGTTTGCAGCCAGCTGCTGCAGGTAATAGACTTCATCGCGCCCCAGCATCAGTGCCTGCGCGCGTATCCTGACCAATTCAGCGCTGAGGCGGTCGTGCCCGATGAAGCGCACCCGCCCTGTGGCGTCCGTCGTCTGCGCCGCGGGTTTGCCCGCGTCATGATAGAGCGCCGCCAGCAGCAGCAGACTCCAGCGCGGGCGGTTGGCTTGTACAGGTTTGGACAGAATTTCGCGCAGGCTCTGCGCGTAAGGCGCCAGGGCTGCACAGGCTTCCCTCAGTAATGGATTTGTTTCAGGGAATTCGCCGGTCTGTAGAAAATCCCATACATCCCGCAGGTAGCGCATCACCTGCAACGTGTGTGTCCACAGGTCGTGGACGTGCGGCGGATAGGCAGGCACCTGTTTTAGCGCACGCAGCTCCGGGAATACTTGTTCTGTAAGCCCCAAAGCATCCATCTGCCGGAAAGCTGTTTCCGGGTCCTTATGTTCCAGAATCTTGAACAGCTCATCGCGTACGCGTTCGCCGGAGACGCGCTCCAGGCTGGTGACAGAATTCTGCATCAACGCGAGTGTTTCGGGTTCGATGCTGAGCTGGTAGGCCAGCGCCAGGCGTACGCCCCGCAGCACACGCAAAGGGTCCAGTTCCATTGAGCTGGCGGAGGCTGCCCGCAGGCATTTCTCGCTCAGGTCGCGTTCCCCTCCCAGCAAGTCAATCAGGACGTCCGGTTGATCCAGTGCCACGGAGAGGGTGTTGATGGTGAAATCCCGGTTGGACAGGTCCTCATACAGGCTGCCGCCGGTGAAGCTCACAAAATCCAGGATGAGTTCGGAGGTTTTCCCCTGACCGAGAATCAGGCGCGCGGTCTGGCGTTTATCATCCAGCGTAAAACCCGCCGCGCCCAATTTGCGCCGCACAGCGCCAGCCAATTGCAGGGAATGGGACGGAACCACAAAATCAAGATCGTTCACGGGCAGCCCAAGCAGCCTGTCCCGTACGGCCCCGCCCACCAGATATACAGGCATAGGCGCATCCAGGCTGTTCAAAACCGCGTCGAAAATCCTGCGGGTGCGTTCGTCAGGAAAGAGACTCATACTTCTTAAGGTCGACCACTCCGATAAATGGCAGGTTTCGATAGTAATCATCCATATCGAGGCCGTAACCGAACACGAATTTGTCCTCGATCGCGAACCCGCGGTAGCGCACAGGCACCTCCACCTCACGGCGGGAAACTTTATCCAGCAGGGTGCAAACATATAAGGAGGCGGGATCGCGGGTTTTCAGCAGGTCAATCACGGATGCCAGCGTTCTGCCGCTGTCGATAATGTCTTCAACAATCAGAACATGACGCCCTGCGATGTTGGTGTTCAGGTCGAGTGTGATGCGCACATCGCCGGAAGAGCGCCGCGCGCCGCTGCCGTAAGAAGAAACCGCCATAAACTCGAATGCCAATGGGATGCTGATCTGGCGCACCAGGTCGGTCATGAACATCACCCCACCGCGCAAGATGCAAACCACGAGCAGTTCTTTGCCCGCGTAATCGCGCGAGATTTCCGCCCCCAATTCCTTTATCCTCGCGCAGAGCTGCTCCTCAGATATCAATACTTCGCTCAAAAAATTCTGGTAATCTTGCATACACAGCCTCTCAATCCCTCGGCACCTGATGACAGCGCCGGCAGCGCGCTTCGTACATTTCGGACGCGCCGACAATTACAATCGGGTCATTGTAGTGCGCTGGTTTCCCGTTCACCAGGCGCTGCGTCCGCGAAGCCGGCTCGCCACATACCATGCAAATCGCGTTAAGTTTGTCCACCGTTTCCGCTTTGGCAATCAACGCCGGCATACAGCCGAAAGGTTCCCCCCGGAAGTCTGTGTCCAGACCCGTGACAATCACACGGATACCGCGGTCAGCCAGTTGGTTGACCGCGTCCACGATATCGTTGTCAAAGAATTGGGCCTCATCAATTCCCACGACCGTTGTTCCGGGTTCCAGATGCGCGAGGATTTCACCGGAGGATCCAATCGGCAGCGCGTCAAAATCCGTGCCGGAGTGAGAAGTGACTTTCGCGAAGGCGTAGCGATCGTCGATGATCGGTTTGAAGACCTGAACCTTCTGGCGCGCGATGGTTGCCCGCCTGAGCCGTCTGATAAGTTCTTCGGTTTTCCCACAGAACATCGAGCCTGTAATAACTTCGACTGAACCGTATTGGTGCGCCATGCGTCCTCCAAAAGAAAAAGGCAGGTACAAAACCTGCCTTTAAGTTTACCGGATAAACTCCGTCTGTGCGAGTTAAACCTCAATTTCAGAGGCAGCCGCGGGCAGTTCATAGCCCAGCTGGCGCAGTTGTTTCTTGAGGTCAATCAGCGATTTTCTGCCGAAGCCTTCGACCTCGAGCAGAGCCTTTTCCCCGCCTTCCAGCCGGGTAAGAACATGCCCCACGGTGGTCAACTCGGCGGCTGCCAGCGCGGCAATCGCTTTCGTGGAAAGATTGAGGTCGGTCAGAGGGCGATTCAGGGAAGTTTTGGCTTCAGCCATGGCCTTTTTGTCCGAAACGTAATCCTGCCGGACCTGCAGACGCTTGTAGAAGCGGTCCACCTGACCTTCGCGGTCCAAAAGGCGTGCCTGCTGACCCGTGTAGAAGGGGTGGCAGTTGGAACAGACTTCCGTACGAATTTCAGGGACCGTTGAACCGGTCGTCCAGGTAGCACCACAGGAAGCGCAGGTTACCTTTGCCTGAGGATAGTATTTGGGTTGAATTTTGGTTTTCATTTTTTACCTTTGCAGCGCTGTTTATTCTGCGGCAACAACGACATGGACCTTTTTGCGGCCGTTAGGAAGGGTTTCATACCGGACTGTACCTTCCGCGGTGGCAAAAAGCGTGTAGTCCCGCCCACAGCCCACGTTCCATCCGGGATGGACCTTGGTGCCATGCTGGCGGACAATGATATTGCCGCTGATGACGTGTTCGCCGCCATATTTCTTGATGCCGAGGCGTTGTCCCTGGCTGTCACGACCGTTGCGGGATGACCCGCCGCCTTTTTTATGTGCCATCTTGTCCTACTCCATCGAAATTGATTCCACCAGCAGTCTGGTGTACTTTTGGCGGTGACCGGTGTGCCGGCGGTAAGCAATCTTGGGTTTGTATTTGAACACCAGGATTTTTTCACCCTTCAGCTGCTCCACAACCGTGGTCTTCAGGCTGGCGCCTTTCACGGTGGGGGTGCCGATCTCTACCCTGTCACCTTCCGCAATCAGCAGAACTGAATCGAGGGTGACTGCATCGCCGACGTTCGCGGGCAGAAGGTCAACCGTAATGGTTTTCCCTTCTTCGGCACGGTATTGTTTACCGCCCGCTTCAACAATAGCATATTTCATTTCGTCTCCAATCTTCTCTTAACCGCTTTTCAGGCGTGCTGCCGCTTGAGTGCGGGTAAGTTGGTTTACATAATGAACCCCAGCCTACTTTCGCCGGGGCAACGAACCAGTAGTATATATCCAAAGCCCTTCCCTGTCAAGAAATCCGGGGGGAATGTCGTGTAAGGAAGATCGCTTATCCAGGCCGTCCACTTCCGCGGTTTCCGCTGAGAGAACCTGCGGCGCCGGAAAAGCTAAGGCGGTCTTCTAGAATTCTACCGCAAAATTGCCCTTTTTTTTGCCCCTTTTTCGCTTGACCTGTGAAAAACGGGATGATAGAATATCTCTCGCTTAACTGCCCCCATGGTCTAGCGGTTAGGACACAGCCCTTTCAAGGCTATAACTCGGGTTCGAGTCCCGATGGGGGCACACTAAGGGGCTGTCCAACTTTCAGGGCAGCCCCTTTTGGTTTCCCACTCCTTGCCCGTTTTATTCATTGTTGGCAGCTTTGCGCTATCAAAACAAGGCCTGGACCCGGCACGCTCTCCCACTTTGGGCTGTCCGAAAGAAAAGCCCGTTCTTTTGAGGCAGCCTCTTTCAGTTTTCAACACCAAAGCGGCTTACTTCGGCGGGTAATTCCACTCGCTGACCTGGAAGAGAATCTCCATCAACCAGGCGCGCGTAGGTTCCTCCGGCCAAACCGGCTGCGAATAATCCTTGAACTGTATGGGCAGCAACTCCACGCCCAGGTATTTCCCATCGTAGAACACATGCCGGTCCAGGAATCCGTAATTGGTAAAGGTCGCCAGCCCATATTGGTCGAAGAACAGGTTCCCCAGTCCATAATGCAGCACGGCGCCGTCGGTAATCTCTATGCCGTGCGGCTGGTGCGATTGGCTGCCGCTCACAACTACTGCTCCTGCTTCCGCCATCTTGTGGAAGTCCGCCACCAACTGTGACTGCGCCGTCCACTGGTAGAACTCCAGATGCTGGAAGGTGACGATCGGCAGATATCCTTCCGCCCGCAGACTTTTCACCTGGGCGGTCATGTAATCCCAATCGCAGCGGAAGTTGCCGCCTTTCTCCTCGGTGGCGTTGCCGTAAACGGTCGGTTTCGCGTTGCAGCCCAAAAAGGCGATTTTCGTGCCTTTGATTTCCAGCTTCAAGGGCTTCTTGGCTTCCTCGATATTCAATCCGCCACCGTAATACAGCCAGCCTTCTTGCTTGTAGAGCTCCAGAGTGTGCTCCAGCGCAGCCTCGCCCCAGTCCTGGAAATGATCTCCGGTGAGTTCCACCACGTCTGTTCCGACGGCTTCGAGCAGTTTGATGTATGAATCTTTTGAACAGAAACTCAGTTTTCCGGAGAGCTTGGGTACCGGATCCTTGCAGTCCACGGCAAAAGGCACCTCGTTGCTGATGTGCAGAATGTCTGCTGCCTGCGTGACCGGTAAGATCACCTCCGCCCCGCGTGTGATGCCTTTTTCTTCCATCTCACTGGCGGTGCCGCGGACCATTGCGGTCACGCCGGTGAGGATGACGGTGACCAGTTTTTCCGGGTCGCGGTTGCTCTGCGCCAGGTAGGGCTTCAAGCGCTCCGCTAAATCCCTGGACTGAAAGCCAACCGAGGCTGTCAGTGAAATCGGAATAGAAAGCGGATAGGACTGCAGCGCGAAGTCTTTATGCAGTGGAGACTGCCTTTCCAGCGCGATGACCTTCCAGCGCGGCTGAATCTCTTCAAAGGGGATGACAGCCCAGGTGTCCGCGTGCGTCCAGGCCTCCAGCATTAAACTTTCCGCGTCCAGCACCTCCACGTTCCCGGCGGGCACGCCCCAGCGGCTCTGGAGGGCTTTCAGGGTTCCTGCGTCCATAATCAGGCGGGAAAATGGCGCAGCTCCTGCCCGTTTCCAAAAATCCAGGAAGGTTTTGGTGGGAATGGTATCAGTAATGGTCGGGAAAGGCGCAGCCAGCGCATACACCCAAAAACTGACCGGGTTGCCAGGACCGAAATCCAGTACAGCCGCGTTTTTTCCGCTGTCGACAACCTGGAAATCCGTCCCTTCCAGATTGAGGGACCGGCTGAAATCCGCGGGGATATCAGCGTCCAGCTGAAAATAAATCGGTTCCGGGGTCGCGGTGGCTGTTGGCGCACTCGTGGTCGTGGGGCTGGGGAGGGGAGCTTCCGTTGGATTCAAGCTTGGTTCCGGCTGCAGGTTTGGGCTTGCCAGCTCGGCGGAGCAGGCACAAAGCAGCGTCACGCAAAGAAGGATGGAAAATGAGTGAACAAAAGGTTTGGCGGACAATTTCATTCGTTTATTGGACCTCACAGCACCAGACTTGAACATTGATTGTATCCCAACCAGCCGCAGCGGGAATAGGCCTGGGCAATGTCGGGGCAACACGTTCAGGCAAGTAAAGAAAACCTCACAAACAGGCAGCAAAACGGAGCCCGGAAAACCGGGCCCCGTTGTTTACATTTCCTAACGGCTGAGCCAGGGCAGGTAGATCAATGTCTCCTCAATCGGTTCTGCGACGCAGCTCTGCAGTTTCACGTCATCCAGGTACCAGCCTTCAGCGCTGCCAGAATTCCCGCTGCCGAGCCGGAAGCGCAGCGATACGGTTTGTCCGGCGTAATCGCCCAGGTCCGCCACTGTCCAGACCCAATCCGAAACACCGCACCAGGCAGATTTGCCTGCCAATGGGTTATACACGCCGCTTCTTACGGTACCGTTGTAAGGATTGGTGAGCAGCTTCGAGCTGCTGAGTTGTGACCAGGTGGTTCCGCCGTTGGTGCTCACCTCCAGGATGCCGCCGTCATTGCAAGCCGAAGAGCTGTCAAAAGTCCAGCGGTGCCAGAATGAAAGCGAGAGCGGTAAGTCCGCCGCAGGCAGGTCGAAGCCCGGCGAAACCAGGCGCTGGTCGGCAATCACAGAAGGAACCGCGCCCCGCCAGGAGCTGACAGGAGAGTGGGCTTTCACTGTGGAGAGAGCCCAGTGGTACGCTCCAGTGGAAGTGTCCGTCCAGCCGGGAGCGCCGTCTTCGAAATCACCCAGGTAGAGCGTCTGAGCCGTTGTGCCAGCCGGGCAATCCCCGGGACCCGGGCGGGTTCTGAAGCTGAAAACCTGATTGTCAGTCGTCTCACCGCAAGGGTTTTCCGCTGAAACATGCCAGTAATAGAGCGTGTCGGTCTGCAGCGCAGCAGGCGGGCTGTAAGTCGTGCCGCTGATGCCGCCCTGTGTCAGCACGACTTGCGAAAAGGCAGCATCCAGGGCCACTTCCAGCCGGTAGCTGACCGCGCCGCCGAGCGCCTGCCACGCGAAGCCGGTCCCGGGAGCTATGTTCACTGCCCCGTCTGCCGGGGAGACCAATTGCGGACCCGAGTTTAGGGGGTTGAAAACATTTACAAGCAGATCCGCCTGATGGGTGAGGCTGCCAGAAGTTCCCGTGACCGCGACGGTCTGCGGCCCAGAGGAAGCGCTTCCATTCCCCTCAAGGGTCAGCACAGCCTGGCCGGGAGGTGTGACAGGCCCGGCAGGTTCAAAGCTGAGGGAAAAGCCCGGCAGTTGACCGTTTACCAATGCGACAGGCTCATCATACTCGTTCAAGCTGCCTACGTTCACGGTTACTTCATGTGTGTCTGTGCTGCATGTATCCAGCGTGTTGGGCTGCAGGGAAAGCGTAAAATCTGGCAGCCTGGGGCCAAGGATAATCTCCAGGCTGGGGTCGCCAAAGATGTGGTATTCCTCCCAGTAGTACTGGTCCAGGTCCGTTGTGCTGGCATCCACCGCGACCAAACCCGCGTGAACCATTTCCCTGACACTGGGAACGACCGCGCCGGTCGGATCCGCGTACAGCGAATTAAAAATCGTGCGTTCAAGCGTGTCATCCTCGTTCCAATAAGAATAGTTGCTTGCCGCCGCGATGGTCAGCGCGCCGTACTCCGGCTCAATCACCCAGGTATCCGCGAAACTCTCATTCACCGTAAAATCCGCGGTCATGCAGGCGTGCGAGGCGACGTAAGGCACCGCGACGCCCGTCAGGCTGCGGACCTGGGTCTGGTTCAATGACGGTCCCGCCCAGCCGGTCTGGCTGCCGTGCCCGGTATAAATGACCATAGCGCGTTGGTCGTTGATGGAGCTGATGACATTCGCCGAACCTGCTCCGTACGTGATGGCATACAGCTTATCGCCGCCGGGCATGGGGTTGTTCGGGAAGGTGCCGGTGTACCCTTTGGGCAGGGTGTAGGTATTAATTACGTAATTCTGGGTCGCCTCGGCGAAGTCGTACCAACCCGTATCGCTCGTGGCAAGGAAAGCCGCCTTCTTCACCCAGGCTTCCTGCCCGCTGCGTCCGGCATAGGTCTGCAGCTTGGCAATCATATCCGCCAGTTGGGCTGTGCTTCGCACCGGAAAGCGCCCGTAGAAGATATCCGGAACGTATTCGGTTTCGTTATCCATCGTGAAAAAGTACAAATCTGTGCGATAGGAAGACGATTCCGAGCGGAAGGAGTAGTTCGTAATGCTGTCCGCGCCGTTATTGTAGTCCCCGACCAGCAGCACATAATCTGGCGGGGTCGCGCCCAGATATTGGCTCTTGATGTACTGCTTGATGGCGGTGGTCGTGTTCCCGCCGACTGTCGTGATATTCGCCACGCTGACGTTGAAGCCCTGGCTCTGTTTCAGGCTCACAAAAGCCGAAAGTCCGCTCTCATAAGCATCCGCGGTGATAATCAGATAATTTTCAGGGTCCTTTGGGTCTGCCAATGGACGTCCCTGGTTGAAGTTCAGCACAGTTCCGGCGTAGATGGAATTAAATCCGCTGGAATTCAGCCGCTCAGCCTCCGCATAGGTAGCTGCCATATCGCTGCCTTCCAATTTCAACGCGAACTCAATGCTGGAGTATGTTTCCAGGCCGCCGCTGGCTGGCGTGTACTGCACCGGCGCGATCGCGAGCTGCACGACGCGGTGCCCGCGCACAATATATTCATCGACGATGCGCACCAATTCTCCCGGATAGGCTTCCTGCAGCGCGTAAATTTGCGAGTCGGGCGGAACCTCTCCCTGAGCTTCGGCGCATTTAGACTGCGAGGGTTGACGCGGCGCGATGACGCCCTCCAGCCCCAGGTCAGCAAGCGAGGTGAAACGGCTCGGCGCGGAAAGGACTTCCACGCTGACATGCGCGCCAAACGGCACTTCAACATCGCGCAGGATGACCGGCAGCGCCGGGGCTCCTGGCTCTGCGCGGGTTCCAAAACCTTCCCCGGTCAGGTTCAGATAGGTTTGCCCGCCAATTTGAACCGGCAGCACCCCGACGCCGTCTGCGCTGGCGCGTAAGGTTATGCTTTCAGCGTCCGCTTGCAGCAGCGCGACCTCAGGAGCCTGGCGCGTGTCGCTGCTTCCAAACGCGAGCCAATCCACCGGGCTGGTTTGGGCGCTCGCCGCGCGCGTCAGCCCGCCCATCAAGAGCAGCAGGCTCAAGAAAATAAGAATGGTTCTGAAATAATCCGGTATTCGTTTATGGTTCATAGGGGGTCCTTTCATGGGAAGGAAACTTGGAAACAACGAATTTTACCATTCCGGTATGGAAATCCGAAGCCAAGCTGGCGCAAATCCCGACTTCGTGCACAGCCCCGAAAGCCCCGTGTAGGTTCTATTGCTTTTTCATATCCAAAACCCGTGTGGGAAAAGCCTTATCCAGGCAGTCCCGGTTCTCCTCTTTTTGAGAAGTAATATCGCCTAAATCTTCTTGTGGCATTTCGCGTTGACTTTTCACCTAATTCCCTCTAAACTTATGCCATGCTCGCACACGTGTTTTCCTGCGCGGTAATCGGTCTGGATGGGGTCGTCATCGATATTGAGGTCGATTTTGGGCAGGGACTGCCGCATATGGCCATAGTCGGATTGCCCGACGAAGCTGTGAAAGAAAGCCGTGAGCGCGTCTATTCCGCCATTAAAAATGCCGACCTGGCTTATCCCCGCAAAGCGCTGACCGTCAACCTCGCGCCCGCCTCCGTACGCAAGGAAGGGCCTTCCTTCGACCTGCCCATCGCCCTGGGCGTCTTAATTGCCGGGGAGCAAGTCAGCCAGGAACAAATCGAAGGCGCGTTGGTCATCGGGGAGTTATCCCTGGACGGCTCCGTGCGGCATGTGCGCGGCATGTTAGCGGTCGCGGCGGCAGCCAGGCAAGCCGGTTTTAAATCTCTGTTCGTACCCGCTGAGGACGCCCCAGAGGCAGCCCTTATTCCGGATATCACCGTTTATCCGGTAGCCTCATTCGCCGGTCTGTATCTGCACCTGATCGGCGAACAGCCCCTCACGCCGGCCGCCGCGGTGCCCTTCAGCCCGCAGTCTCCCCAACCCATCGAAACCGATTTCAGCGAAATCAAAGGGCAAGAGCATGTCAAGCGCGCTCTGGAAGTAGCGGCTGCCGGCAACCATAACATCTTAATGTCGGGGCCGCCCGGGGCAGGCAAAACCCTGCTGGCCCGCGCGATTAATTCCATCCTGCCGCGCCTGACGCTCGAAGAAGCGCTTGAGGTTACCCGCATTTACTCCATTTGCGACATGCTGCCGGCGGATACCCCACTGATGCAGGCTCGTCCCTTCCGCGCGCCGCACCACACCATCAGCCATGCCGGGTTGGTTGGCGGGGGCAACCTGCCGCACCCCGGAGAAATTTCCCTTGCGCACCGCGGCGTGCTCTTTCTGGACGAACTGCCAGAATTCGGGCAGCGTATCCTGGAAGTTTTACGCCAGCCGATTGAAGACAAACGCGTCACCATCAGCCGCGCCAACGGCACGCTCACCTTTCCTGCCAACTTCATGCTCATCGGCGCGATGAACCCCTGTCCCTGCGGCTACTACGGCGATACCCTCAAGCAGTGCACCTGCGCGCCCGCGGCCATCACCACCTATCAGAAACGCATCTCCGGCCCGTTGCTGGACCGGATTGACATGCTTATTCATGTTCCCCGCGTGGATTATCAAAAGCTCAGCAGTTCCCGGCAGGGTGAAAGCTCCGCCGCCATCCGGGAACGCGTGGAATTGGCGCGGCAGCGGCAAAGCGAGCGCTTCGCGGGCACCGCGCTCTTTTCCAACGCGGATATGAGCCCGGCCGAGCTGCGCCGTTTTTGCGCCCTGGAAGCGCCTACCCAGGCGCTGATGCAAACCGCCATGCGTCAAATGCAGCTCACCGCCCGGGGCTACCACCGCGTGCTCAAACTTGCCCGCACTATTGCCGACCTGGCGGGCAGCGCCGAGATTGGTCAAATTCATCTGGCTGAGGCGCTGCAGTACCGCGCCAAAGAGTTTGAGTTCTAGTCAGCGATTTCAATCTGCCTGCCTGAAAGCTTGCTTTTCAGGGACGGCCATCGACAAGAGATTAACCAAGGTCACATCACAAGGAGAAAATATGAGAACAATTCAACTTGGAAGCTCCAACATGCAAGTTCCGGTAATCGGCGTCGGCTGCATGCGCCTGAAAACACTGGAATCCTCCGCGGCTGAAGCCTTTGTGCAGTCCGCGCTCGCTCTCGGAGCGAACTTCTTCGACCACGCCGATATTTACGGCGGTGGAATTTGCGAGGAAATCTTCGCACAAGCAGTCCACATGAGCCCGTCCGTGCGTGAGAACCTCATCCTACAGTCCAAGGTTGGCATCCGCAAGGGCATGTACGACTTCTCGAAAGAGCACATCCTTTCAGCGGTGGACGGCTGCCTGGCACGCCTGAAAACGGAATATCTGGACGTCCTGCTGCTGCACCGTCCCGACGCGTTGGTGGAGCCGGAGGAAGTGGCACAGGCTTTCGACGAGCTGGAAGCGGCGGGTAAAGTCCGCCATTTTGGTGTATCGAACCATAAACCTATGCAAATCGCGCTGCTGAAAAAGTTTGTGCGCCAGCCGATTCTCGCCAACCAACTGCAGCTCAGCATCGCCCACGCCGGGATGATTTCCAACGGTATCCACGTCAACACGAACGAAGACGCGGCGCTGGATCGGGACGGCAGCGTGCTGGATTACTGCCGGCTGCACGACATTACCATTCAACCCTGGTCGCCTTTCCAGCACGGCATGTTTAAGGGTGTGTTTGTTAACAATCCCGAATTTCCGGAGCTGAACGCCTGTCTCGACCAACTCGCGCGGCAATATGGCGTAAGCAGCACTACCATTGCGCTGGCCTGGCTGCTGCGCCACCCCGCCAAAATGCAGCCGATCGTCGGCACAATGAACCCCGTCAGGTTGAAGGAATGCGTGCAGGCCGCGGATGTGCACCTCAGCCGGGAAGAGTGGTACAACATCTACAGTGCCGCCGGCTACAGCCTGCCCTGACGCCCGACAGCTGTTTTTCATAGAAATGAAGAAAAACGCCAGGCGTGCATTCGTCTGGCGTTTTTGGTAATCGGTTTTGCTAGCTATTCTACTGGCGTTTCCTCAGTGGGAACGGCAGCGGAAGGCTCTTCATACAAGGCAGCTTCATTTACCTCTCTTTTTTCTCCTGCTTCAGGCTGAACTGCCTCTCCGCTTGCCTGACCATCTTGTCCGGCGGCGCCAGTTCCTTCAGCCTCATCTTCGTCGTCATCATCCTCATTGTCATCCTCTTGTGCTTTGGGTGCAGCATAAATCCTGCGGGCAGCCGGCAACAGAAGGAGAATGATTACACCAGCCGCCAACAGGATCTTTCCAATGGGAATAATAAGGTTCAACCCGCCAAAAGCCCCGAAGAGTCCAAGTACTCCTGAAATCAGCAGCAGCGCCGCAATGATGATTCCCAGGATGACGCCCCACTTTCTGGCTTTAAAGATACCAACCGCAGCCGCGATGGCACCCAACAGCGTCAGCACGTACGCGCCAAGGCTCAACCAACGCGAGGCGCCAAAGCCTCTGCGACCGGGCACACCCCCTGGGAAGCCGCTGCTATCCGGGCGCTGCCCATTGAAGTCATCCCGATTGAAGTTCCCTTCCGGAGGAGTTTGCCCTTCCCCGGGTGTGAAATCGCCTTGCGGCGGGGTTAATTGACCGTTACCGCTCCCGTTCGAAGGCAGAGCGCCCATCGGTCCAGCTCCGCCTGCAAAATTCATCCTGAAAGTGGTGTAGGCGGCAAATCCAGCGCTCAGCAAAGCCAGCGCAAGCAGGCAAACGCCTGCAATGATCAATACAGTCTTTTTTGTAGGTTTCATAGTTCTCCTAAACTATTCGTAGCGTAACGCTTCAACAGGCCGCAAACCTGCTGCCTGGAAAGCTGGATATAATCCGAACACGAGGCCAACCAGAGTTGCCATCGCGACCGAAAGGAATACAACGTTCGGGGTGACTGTAGCAGTCAGCAAGCCGCTGGCCGAAACGCCCCAGGCAATTGCCCAGCCCAATAAAACCCCGAGCAAGCCCCCCATCAAAGAAAGCGCCAGTGTTTCAACCAAAAACTGGAAGAGAATAACGCCGCGCGTCGCGCCGACTGCTTTCCGCAAGCCGATTTCGCGCGTACGCTCCCGTACAGATACCAGCGTAATATTCATAATGCCAATTCCTCCGACCAGCAGAGAAATGCCGGCAATGGCGCCCAATAGCGTGGTCAGGGTACTGCTGATGCTGCTGAGGGATTCAAGCATCTGGGACTGGCTGCTGACATTAAAGGGCAGCTCATCGGTCAGCTTGTTCCCGTGTTCCCGCCGAAGGATGAATTCGATACGCGCGATGAGGGTGTCCACCTGTTCCGCATCGTAGGCGGAAAGTGAGATAGAGGACAAGGTGTACTGTCCCTTACTCCGGGCCTCCGCTCCAAACACCAGGCTGTATCCGGTTTGAAGCGGGATGAGCACCAGGTCGTCGTTGCTGCCTTTTTCCGCCAACACCCCCACCACCTCAAAGCTCTTCCCGTTGATTTTTATCTCGCGCTTGAGGGGGTTGAGACCCGCAAACAGGTCCTCCGCCGAGCTGGAACCGAGCACAACTACCCGTTGCTTTTGAAAATTATCCTCCGCGCTGATGAAGCGCCCTTTTGCCAGTTCGTAGGCATTAACATCGATATATTCAGGCGTGACCCCACGCACAGATGCGTTTGCGCTGCGATCGCCGTTCATCACGCTGGCAGAGCCCTGATAATACGGCGCTATCTCCCCGCTCGCGCCTAAGTCCTCCATCAGCGCCTCGAAATCGCTGTATAACAACTGCTGCGACTGACCGCCGTACATAAACTGGAAGGAGCGGCCGGTCGAAATCGTTATCAGATTGGTGCCCATACCTTCCACCCGACTGGTGATACCGCTGGTAGCGCCCTGCCCCGCTGCCATCAGCGCAACCACGGCCGCAACACCGATTATGATGCCCAGCATGGTCAAGCCTGAACGCAGCTTGTTGGCGCTGATAGCCCGGAACGCAATTCTGAAGGTCTCAAAGATACTCATGCGTCCTCCTCCTCATCCGAATTGCCCTCCCAGGACTTAACCATCAGGTCATCGGGGCGCGGCATGCCGGCTTCGATTGGTTGAAGAACTGCTTCATCACTGACAATTCTGCCGTCCACCAACTGGATAATCCGGTTTGTGTGGCGAGCGATGAAAGGGTCATGCGTTACATACACCACGGTCTGCCCTTGTTGTCGGTTCAACTTTTGAAAAATCTGCATCACCTCATCCCCACGACGGGTGTCCAAATTGCCGGTCGGTTCATCGGCCAGCAAAATCGTGGGCTT
>Ga0116171_10002019_pt1 | contig 19665 bp, 39 predicted proteins | sample AD_JPNHW2_MetaG_FD_89798 | JGI IMG/M metagenome (GOLD analysis project Ga0116171, IMG submission 89798) | Active sludge microbial communities of municipal wastewater-treating anaerobic digesters from Japan - AD_JPNHW2_MetaG | ecosystem: Engineered > Bioreactor > Anaerobic > Digestate | place... | reverse complement strand
TAATTTGGCAAACTGTTTATACCAGTCGTTAGACGATATTTTAGGATAGTTTGGTTTGACCAACCCCAATGTTTCGGCTTCTCGTTTAGCCATATCTACTTTGTTTGTATGGTTTTGTAGCGCCCAATTATACGCGAATCTAGCCACACCACAATGATTGTAGAACTGTTTGATTTGTGCTTGGTTTGGCTTGAGTTCGATGCGGTAACTTAGAATCATATATATCTATATTTAGTGTTTTTGAAAGGACTATGTATGATGATTGTTGACTATATTATGATTGAAAGGATTAAACACATATACATTTATCTACTTCTTTTTCCAGTAATGAAATTCTACCATCTATTTTTTCATTTATGTTAAATTCTTTATCGCCTTCATGGTGGAACTCAAGCACCCAATGACGTGTCTCTCCACACATTGAGCATTTGCCACCGAGTTTGTTTATCAGATTTATCTTTTTAGCGACAGATAGAGTCTTTTCGTAAAATTGTTTTGTTTCCATACCAGTATATAGTGATATGGAAATTTTGCGTCAGACTCGAACCAGAAATACTCTCGAACAGATTTGAACTGTTATGTCTTTCGACGGATGATTTTGCTTACCACTATAATTTTCATTACCAGATTTCTCTGTTTGTGGTCTGGACTATCCCTTTATCATATTCATTTCTGAACGTAGATATATGATTATAGTCTCTACAGCGTTGTCCTAAAAATATTTTTAGTAAATTGTTGGACACTTGCCACGGGATTGTCATCAGCATTACCTGTTAAGAGTTCCCCGTTAGCATGTAGATATTTGTTTTTATTCTACACACACCCGAAACAAGTTCGGATTACATATTACTACATACTCGTTTCCGAATATGCGACCCAATTTGGAAATTCCTTTCCAGCGGAGTCATCTGTGTCTACCTATTCCACCACGAGAGCATTGGAAATATTTCTACTTCCATAGTTTTCATTTTCCAAAGATGTCAAAGAGAGTTTTTGAAAATTTTTAGGTTTTCAAAACAATGGCGCTGGAGGAGTACGATTCCCCAACTTTTTGCTTAGAAGGCAAAATTTCTATCCAATTGAATTACAGCGCCATTTAATTTCTTTAGGATTTGTTCCGCTGGTTTTGCTCCGTCGTCCCTCATCCTGTTCTAATTATAGCATTTTATTTCTTCCAAGTCAAGGGTCTTTTTTCATCATTTTCGCTTTTTCATTTTTCTTGAACTTGGTGTTGAAATCTTGTAGTGTTCTCTTCCTCAACCAATGTAACGTCGTATTTCTTCCAAGTCAAGGGTCTTTTTTCGCCATTTTCTCAGTTTGTAAGTTTATTTAACAGTTTGGTTTGTTCGTTTTCCAGTTTAATTATATTTTCGTTTAATGTTTTGAGTTTGCCTATATTTCTCATGAACATTATAATATTTTTCAGTTCTATTGTTATTGGATGCTGGCGATGGCTTCTTATGAACGCCCAGAACTCATTTGGGTCAATTTGAGTTATATGAGCACTACCGAGAATTATGCCCAAGAATTTATTTTCTTCGAATTCTATTTTCAGCTTAATTTTCATATATTATTTAGGAAGGTTTCGTATTCTTTGTTATCTTGTTCGTATTTTTTCCAAGCTAGTGAGTTTTCAAGTTCCATTTTGGATTTTATCATTTTATTTAGTAGTTCATTATATTTAGCGAGCAGTTTGAATGAAGCTCGGTATGGGAGGTTGTAATAGACGTAATCTAGAAGGATTGTTCTGGATTCGTCCTTATAAGCGACGATTGAAAAAACGCCGCGATGAATTCCGCAACATTCTGAGCCGCCTTGGATTTTGAATTTGATTTTCATTGATTGTTTTGTTTGTGAAAGTTGTGGAGTTCTTCTTCTGCGGATTTTAAATTTTTCCAAGCGGGGGTTGAATATAGTTCTACTTGAAGGGATTTATATTTTTCCATGAGTTGTTTATAAACGTTGATTTGTTTGAATGCTTGGCGTGGTTTTGATAGGTCTTGCGTTGATGTTGCTTCAAAACTAATCCAAGCACTGTCATCATACGCCGTTAGACTTATATCTTTATGTAGGTAGATATAAAGTTGTGGTTCTGGATTTGTGTAATGAATTAATTTCCAACGGATTTTCATAATTTTTGTTTCAGTTCTTCTATTTTTTGTTTTAGCGGTTCGGCGGTTTTACTCATTTCTTTATATATGTTATCAATTTCTCTATATATTTTTAGTTTTCTTAATTCTTTTGGGTGAGTTATTTCGGGATTTATAGCAGTGTCGAGATAGTAATTAAGGAATGAGTAATCTTCGTAGCAATCTATTGAACTTATTCCGGGATATATCATAATTAATCCGTCATCATTTTTTATTTGGAATTTAATTTTCATATAAGTCTTTTATGTTTTTTGTTAATTTGTTTATAATTTTACATTGTTTGCGAAGATTGTTTATAGACATCCAGTCATTTTCAATTCCATTCATGCTTTTTCTTGGCCTAATATAACGTGCTTGAGCATTAAAAGAGAATTCAATATTGTCTGTAAAAACAAAATAACGATATGAGCGCATATATCTCATTCTGATTTTCATGTTTGTGGCTCGTGATATATGTTATGCTTATTCTTTGTTAATTTCCAGAGTCGCTTTTTATTCCATTTGTATTCATCCAGATTCCCATAATAAATGTAATCATGCCAAGTTTTAGAATATAAGTCGATGTCGTATTTTTCGCATATATTTAACCTAATTTTTAATTTGAGTTTTGCCATTTAGACATCCTGGAGAAAAAATTAGAAAGATGCTGTCGTCCAAGAAATTCATGAGCATCTTTAAGTTTGCTGAATGGATATTTGAAATTCAAAATAATATAATTAACACTTGGATTTCCTATAGACCAATTCGATACATTTAGTTTAATTTTCATATTTCTTCATTCTTTTTATTCTAGATAGATGACTACAATTTTCATTCATAAGTTCACGCCATAATAAAAAGTTTGAATAGATAAATTTATATGGGTCGTTATTGATATTCAGTTTAGATGGCAATACGAACATACAATCTAATTCATGTTTTATTATCATTTGGATTTTCATTTCCATTTATCCATTCGTGCCGAGTAAATATATTTCCCGATAATTGAATTGAATGTGAGTGTTTTTTCGTATTCGATAATAAACCCGTTATTATAGATCAGTTTTATTCGGACCATTTTTTCATTCTTTTTGATAATAGAACGTTGTTTTTGAATTTGAAATAGAAAGAGTTTGAAACGAGGAACATTGATTCCGAAAAATGCTCAACAAACATTATTCTTATTTTTGCCATTTGTCTATTCGTTTGAAGAAGGATCGTTGATAATTAAAATATACGTGATTTGATATGGCGTTATCCTGTTTATAAGTGCGGTAATGAAAAAACTTCTCCTCGCAAATCATAAATGGCTTTGTTAGTTATTCTAAATCTCAAAACCATTTCTTCATCCTGGTTACAAATTTTCTTTGATATTTATATATTTCACATATCATTGTTGTTTCAAAATCGTTCTGAAAATTATCAAACGAATATATAAAATATTTGTCTTTATTCAAGTAAACATCACATTTTGTTACATTTAATCATATTTTCAACATGACTCCAAATATGGCAGTAGTCTATTTTTGAATTTGTTGTTTTTTGGAAAACTGGATAAAAAATAATAGTTTCTTGACTCATATCTTTCAAGTCCACAAACAGGAGTATTGTTGTTTTGAAATTCGAAAATATACGAGCCGCCGTCGGCATCATCGTAATCCAAATATACTTTTAGTTTTATTTTAGTCATCTTCATCATCTTCATCTTCGAACTCATCTCTTTCAGAACCAAATTGCTTACAAATTTTGTTTTCAAGAGTTTGTATAAGTTCATAAGCATCATTCATCTTTTTAATATCCGCCGCACATGTTTTTAAGAATTCCGAAAATTTGATTTTACGTTTTCCTGGGTCTAACGAAATTTCCAAATCGTCAAAATTAAGATTGAAAAAATCCTCATCAGAGTAAGGAAAAATGAAACTATAAACGCCAATATCAAACCAACTATTTATATGTTCTACTGATGCTTCAAGTCCAGCATTTTTAAGTTCTCCAGAAACATATGCCGACAGTAAAATTTCTTTAGCTATAACGGCATTTCGAAGATTTACAGCATCTTTTTTCTTTTTGTTTTCGACATCAAGTGTTTCCTTAAAAGCAGCAATATCAAAAATAATAGTTTGGTTTGCTTTATATGAACGAGCGTCGACTGCCGAAATTAAGAATGAATTAATAATAATATCATCATCCGAAAACTGTATTGCATAAGTTTCTTTCAAATACGTTATTGCCAGTTCGTAATGATTGATATTTCTAAACTTAACTCCATTCTTAGTAAAGTTATTTTTCTTATTCATGTCTATAATTATTTCATTTGCCATATATTTCCTTAATTTTTTGTTGTTCTAATTTGTTGATATGTTTGTGAAACTCGCTAAACTGTTTATTCAGTTCGAGTTGTTGTCCGTGTAATTTTTCCAATTCTGAATTAGTTTCTTTATATATTTTATCCATTTCTTTCTTTAGAGTTCTTACATTTTGTTTATTTAGAAAATTCAAAAGCGGGATATTAATATAATAAGACCCCATATAGTCGATGTTACATTTTACCTTTTCAAATTTCAAAGTAGTCAATAAAGAGTTTTCTAAATTTATACTAACCTGGAAATTTTTAATAATCCAAGAAAAGAACTGAGAATTTGATAAATATGGAGTCAGAGGGCCAATCCGTTCAAACTTTATTCCTCGTTCGGTCATTTCGTTTTCAATGAATGCTAACAAAAGAGGCCATCTGAATTTTGCGATAGTTTCATCTTTAGTTCGTTTTTCAATATATTTCTTGGACTTTTCTAAACATTTTCTGATAGCATCTAATTTGAATTCATAGCATCCATTAACCTTTTTCAAATAACGATGCTTTGGAGGAAACAAATTTATATCGAGAGCAATATCATTCCCGATTTTGAATTGAATCGAAACATTCTTGGTTTTTATATTTGAAAGAGTGTTTGCTGAGTATGATGAAACGATAAATCCCTCATTGGTCAAATTTTGGATGAGGGATTCAAGTTCCAGTTCAGGTTCTGGTGATTTTGGGTTGAATGAAATCAAAATGTTCTTTCAGATTGAGATGAATTGAGCGATGAAGACTTGATCGAACAAATCTGTTTCAATTTTCTTCATTTGAGATTTTGCGGTTTTCTCAGTCAGGAAAATTGGGTCAGATGATTCAACAAGATGAGTTTTGAATGAGAGATAGGTAGTGAAAGAATCTTTGATAGCAATAATTACATAATTGGTTTTCATGTAATTATTTATGGTTTTGAACGGAGATTAAATCCTTCTTCAAGAGTTCTATATAGTCTCTTAAAATTAAAACGAAGATAAATATATTCTCCAACTGATATAAAACAAACCCATATATTAACAATAGGAATCATACTAAGCAAGAATGTATCATCAAACGAATCAGTTCCGCCATATCTATTAACAATCGGAGCAAACCAAAGAAGAAATGCTCCAGGGGCAATCCAAGCCAAAAAACAAATTAGGATGATATAAAATATAGTCAAAATTAGTCTCCTGATGTTGGAAGTGTTACCATTTTGATTCCTTCGTCGGTTTTATAATCTGTCTGAAGTTCGGTGGCCAAATTCATCGCAAGTTCTCTGGAATATAGAATTTTCGAATCATGAAACAAATTCCGAGCATTTTCAACAATGACGTGGGGATTTTGAGACATGGATTCGGTCACATGGTCATAGAAAAGAGAATCTAGAGAACCCAGAACAGCGACACGAAATTCGTCTTCCAGAGTTTTCTTTTTGGATGTTAGAACAGCAACACATGTCATGGATTTGCCTTCTTTTTGAGTTTTGCTACGAAGGTTGATACTGGTTTGTTCAGTTCGTTCGCCAGCTTTCGTTCAAACATTGCTTTAGAATTGTGTACTCCACAAATTTCAAAATTCAAACGATATATTTTATTTTGAAGTTCCCCTATATTTTTATTACAATCATCAATAATTTTGGAATCGGGAACATATTCTGGAATTTTCTTTTCAGCATATTCGACGCACATGTTTATAAATTCGTCAAACAATAATGAACCTCCAAAAATATTGACTTTCAAATTTTCAAGACTCGCATTGCCCATATCTTTTAATGATTTGAATGTAAAGGAAATATTTGTGTTGATGCCGTGAAAACTGATATTATAATAAATTCTATTTGCGGCGAACGTTTCAGCCTCATCAAACCTAATTGAATTTTCTGAAAGCTGTCCCTCGATCAGAACTTTCATGAGATTGCGATTGAACTCAGCAACATTTTTATTTTGCCTGAGTTCTTTTTTCTTTTTATTATTCTCATCAATCTGGGTTTTTATAGAATCCAAATCTATAGAAATTACATCAGTTTCAATTGTTATGAATTTTTTGAAAGATGAAATTCTAAAACTGGTGGGACAATAATAATTAAAATTCCATATAGTTACAGACGTTTTATTATATGAAAATGAGATATCAAAATCGGAATTGTCCTTATAGAAATGTTTTTTGCTAACCGAAAACCCTGCTTGGACTAGTTCGGTTTTCAGTCTGTCCAAGTCAGGATTTTTAATGTCGAAATATATCAAACGCAATTCTCCTGACAGTTTTCGCACAAGCACTTCCCATCAATTTTTGCAGATGGTCCGGGAATCTTCTTCAGCTTTGTAAGACCACTAGAAACCATCATATCAGAAATAGTTTCAAGGAATGTGAAAGTGTTGTCTCCCGGATTCTTGAACTCAGTATTGTAAACAGGTTCATTATCAGGAAGACATAAATTTCCGCAGTTTTTACATTTTACACAATTATAAACACTGGCAGAAATTCCATCCGGGCCAACCTTCTTGTTTGTGTAATACTTGAAATCTGAAAGAGTCTTGCGGGATGTTGAAACGCTGGAAGATGAAATCATATATTCTCCTTAAGCAGAAAGTTCGGTAGCAATGAAATTTTCAAGAGGAGTTACATCGAATTTGGCGAGAAGGAAATAATTCATGTCTCCCGTTTTTGTATTTTGAATTTCTCCGATGATTAGAGGGTCAATATTTCTTGGAGAAGGTTTTTGAGTTACCGAAAAATCAGTCTTCGATCCCCAAGCATAACCTTCTTCAACAAGATAGATTTTTGAAAACTTCTTATCATTGTCCTTTATAATTTTCCGGATGTCTGCTGGAATTACTCCGGAAAACTTATGCGTGAAAATATGTTCAAGTTTAATATCATCTCTCAAACAAAGACCTGAGAAACCAACAAGAGTGGTTATAAATGAAGGAAGCATCCAATAAAGAGCTAATGAACCAGGAGACATATCATGAGATGGGATGGATCCTGTAGCTGTAAAAATAATAGATAATGCCGAAGACATTACCCCAAATACCGTAGGAGGCATAACAACGTTGTCACTAATCCCATTCAATCTTTTCGCAATATGCCAAAATGTGGTTTCAAACTTTCCAGCAAACTTAGACAAACCATCTGGAGAAGCGATACTTGTATTTGTAACGCTCTTAACTACATTTTTGCCATTTCCATTAACATCATACACAGCAAACGCCGGAACGATTTCACCATCTTGCTTTTTCGTAGCATTTCTGACAACATCCATTGGAACTCTTGGAAACAAATCATCATAGCCATTCATGAAATCATTTGACTTGTCTTGAGCGAGTTCAACAAATTGATTTCGTTCGATAGGGAGACAAGATTCAAGTTCCTTCTTTGCCGTTTCATCTCCGCGAACAAATTCTTTTTCAACCTTGATAGAATGGCCTACAATTTCTTCAAGAGTTTCGATTGTTGACATTGTTATTCTCCTATGTTCATTTCAGTTGAGCAAATTAGATGACATTTCTCATTCTTTTTCATATCGTCAAAACTGATTCCTGAAAAAATTAATTGATGACTCATGCTAAAAGTTATACGAGCAGTGACATTGCCGGATTTTCCAATATAGCCACTTTCACATGATTCGAATTGAAAATTATTAACATCCAAGAAGTCAATACCATGATCGAATTGATAGATATGGTATTTCAAATTCCCTGTTTTCTTATTAAAATCTTTCATACAAACAACGTAGCCATCTATACTTTCGCCAATTTGATTTACGTATTTAAGTTTGTCTTCAAGTGTTTTTTGACTTGTTGTTCTGAATGATGTGATTGCGAATTTACCTGATTTCAATCTACATGTTTTCAGACTATATCCACAGACATCAACGCCTTGTTTATGACTTTTATCCAGAGCGTTCCAATCAGTTTCAATTCCAAGTTTTAATAGACCATTATTTATTATTTCCTCGAAGTAAATCCCGTCAATGGGAGTTGTGTATATTTGATGATGAAGTTTGATATTTTGTAGAATTAGATTTTGATACTCTTCTTGGCGGAATGCTTCGAGGACAGATTGCCTCGAATACATTCAACCTCTCTTATTTTATTGTTAATACTGGACGAATTTCTTTCACTTTGAACGCGGCTAGATTTCTATTGCGTTCAGGAAAATGTTTGACTTGAATATCCATACTTATTTTGGCATCTTTACTTGAATCAAACCTATATGTATACTCATTTATTTTAGGATCCCACGAAGCAGCAAAGTGTGACAAAATTTTCTGAAGAAAAACAAGTTGGTCTTTATCGTTTTTTGCGGTGATGACAAAAAACGATTTGGTACTGGTATCTTCAAGCATATGACCTCCTCGGCTACCTACAGTTAATATAGCATGGTAATTCCTCCAAGGCAAGTGGTTTGTTTGTAAAAAAGTTCACAAGAATTTTCTTTCGTAACTCTGAAATCATTTTTATATTGAGAATCTAGCAAAGTTATTAAAAATCCGCGACGATGACGATTAAAGTAATAATAATCTTGATTTGCGGGCGCTATTCTTGAAAGCAGAGGATTGGTTGATGAAGAAATTATGAAATGTGCTTTCCCATAATTTTTAATTCTTATCTTCATATTTTTATAATTGAGGTTTCTGGAATTTTATTTTCTATGCTAAATGATAACGTTTTGTCAGAGTTAACCCAATTGTAATCAAAAGTTTTAATAGAGGAATGAATACAATATGCCGTAATGTTGAAAACGCCTCTAACTTTATGAAATTTGTAGTTGGTGTCAATTTCTGGAGTTTTTATAATCGAACAACTTATTGTTTTACAGTTATGAATAATGAACATATGCGTTTCCCAATGTAATTTCAGTTTTACCAAAATGTTTCAATCCATTTGTTTCTAGAATAATTTGTCTTTAGAACTTTTACAAATTTCCTACGTTTGATAATTCTTGTTTTTGGAAGTTGTTCCCATTCATCAGGGTCAACGATAAGCGAAACAAACCCCGAAGGAGGAATCATTCGAAACCCAAGTTTTTCTCGAGAGTTGCCCAAATATTTCAATTGAATTTTTATCATTTGTTTTCCAGAACGCGAACGAATGCTGAAATCAAAATACCTATGAAAAATTTAATAATCCAAAACCCCATGGCGATTGATGATAAGAAGCCGACCATCAAAAACCAGTTTAGAAAAAAATTGTTTCACAGACCCAACTTCTTGATGAGCATTTCGCGAAGTTTGGCATGTTCTGGCATCATTGGGAATGTTTTGAAATCCTCGACATCAAGCCAACGACATTCTCCGCCCTTCAAATCATCTGATGGGATAGCGGTTCCTGAATATCCATAAACAGCGAACAAGCAAGTTTTGACTCGGTGAATTGTTTGTTGATATCTTGGGTCGTCTACTTTTCGGGAGCCAATGTAAATGGGGTTTTCTACAACGAGCTGAGTTTCTTCAAGGGTTTCTCTAACAGCATCATCTTCGAGTGTTTCCGAATCAACATCTGAGAAACCGCCTGGGAATCGGAATTTGTCTTGGTGAGGTTTCCTGACGAGAAGAATCTTACTTCCGTCAAAATTAAAAATTGCGATGTCAACAGCTTGGTCGCATCTTGGTCCCTTATATTCAAGTTCTTTCATATGTCCTCCAATGTTTTTTATATCGTGGCCGTTGAAGAAGTTCTTTATCCCACGGTGGAGATATATAAATTTTCATTCCTCTCAAAGTTCCGGAACAAATTATATCTTCACCGAATTGTAAATATATTTCTTTACCAACAATAACATTCCAACATCCATTTCTTTTCAATATAATTTTCATATCATTTCCAATTCATGCTTCAGGAATTTCAGATTTTCAATGAAGTTTCTATCAATTTTCATCTTCTCTTCAATGTTGGCAATTTCTTGTTTGAATATAAATTTTTTCAACGGAGTCAATCTTATCATCTCTTCATATAGTTGTTTTGACCGTTCTCCAGCAGGCAAACAACCTTCCTTCAATTCAATCAGAGAATCAATATAGACGATGAATTCTTCCAAGTCAACAAACTTATTTTGAATATCTTTGACATTCATAATATAATCAATCTGTCCATTTCCTGAGAAGATGATTTGAAAATCTCCGGGGTAATAATTCCAGACAGATCGAATCAAAGAAATTATTTTAGTTTGTTGTTCTTCTGATTTGAAATTTAATCCAATAGTTATCCAACGAAGTTTGATGATTGAGAATTTCATAGTTTAATAAGAACCATTGCGATAAAAATGAGAAGAAGTCCGACTATATTTACAGGCTTCAATTCTGTTTGAGTGAAGTAAAGTAATGAAAGAGAATAAGAAACTACCAGAATTGAATCGTAAATAAGAGCATCTACGTAAATGTTTTTGGAATATTTTGCTACAATAGCCCATAAAGGAAGACTACCAAAAATCCAAACAAGATAGAAAAAGAATCTACCTGTTTGGATTTTTGAAGATAGCCATGCTTGGACAACGTTGAAAACAATCTCCAACGGAATCCAAACAAAATAATTCAAGTGAGCATCCCTGAAAGAATTTGATTGACGAGCTTCATGTCAGCCTTACCCTTTACCTTTGGGCCAAGTTCCTTCATTACTCGTCCAATTTCTTTCTTGCTGGTTGCTCCGAGAGATTGAACAGTTTCCGAAACAATCTGTCGAACTTCATCTTCAGACATCTGTTCTGGCATGTAGACTTTGAAAAACGAAACTTGGAGCAATTCAGTTTCAGCAAGTTCGTTTCGCCCACCTGTTTTGAATTGTTCCGCAGAATCTTCTCTCTGCTTGATTGCCTTTGTTAGAGCTTGAATTGAGTCATCATCATTTGGTTCTTTCCTGCCATTTCGGATTCCAACATTCTTGATATCAGAAACCAAAGTTCTGAGAGCCAAAAGCTTTTCTGATTGCTTTTCCTTCATCGCAATCTTGACATCTTCTTGAATCTTCTCAAAAATCATAAACATATTCTCCACGAGATTGAACTGTTTTTAAAAAAGTTCACTATTTCATTCTTCCGTATATATACAGTTTTGTCCATAGAATCGGAATCATGAAACATTGAACTTTCTTGAAATCCTACGTTGTCATTTTTATTGAAGATGACTTTTTCCGCATTTATGAAAAATTCAGAACTATACTGGACTACATAAAATTGGTCAACATCAACAATCTTCACCGAAAGTTTCATGCGCCAACGATGCCATCCAGTAGGCCAAATTCAATAGCCTGTTCGGGAGTCATGTAGTTGTCACGGTCGGAAGCAGCTTCAATTTCTTCAAGAGTCTTCCCGGTAAACTGGCAAAGATATTCACGGAGCCTCTGATTCATAAACTTCGCCTGTTCCGCCAGAATCCGAATATCCGAAGCCTGCCCAGAAACCACGCCCGAAACTTGGTGAATCATAATCTGGCAGTTTGGAAGGGCTTGGCGCTTGGAGTTGGAATCCTTCTTACCAGCCGCCAAAAGAAATGCACCCATTGACGCGCACATTCCAAATCCAATGGTGTTGATTGGAGCCGAAATGGAATTCCAGCAGTCCATGATTGATAGGCCATCAACAACACTGCCTCCGGGAGAATTGATATACACATTGATTGCGGAAGACGAATCAATTGAGTTCAGATAAATTAGCTGAGCGATTGTAGACACCGCAACGGCATTATTGATTTCTCCAACAATGAACACGTTTCTCTGTTCAAAATGCTTGGAAAGAAGATCGTAATGCTTTTCGCCAGTAGGAGTCTTTTCAATGATGGTGGGATAAATTACATTCATGTTATGCTCTCTTTGTTGGTAGGAAATTGCCGGTTAGGGCTTTTTTGATACGTGGTGTGTGGGGAATTTGATATTCTTTTATTAGATTGAATTCCGAATAATCTTTTCGGTTTTCATTATGTAGTTCTGGAGGAATAATTATCAAATCTGCTGGCCTGTGAATTGAGATGAAAGAAAGTTGGATTTTCTTTTTATCTCTCTTCCAGTACTTTATTCCAGTCGAAGCTAAAGAAATAACAATTGCTAGGAATGGAACAGGTAGAGTCATCAAAACCGTTAGAATTGGCAATCCTTTGTCTGATACTGGTTTATTTCTCCAAAGACCCGGATATTTATTAATCCAGTATCCTCGGAATAGCCGTCTCGAAATGTAATATTCGATAGGCTTCAAAACACAGCAGACTAAGAAAATATAGATTATCAATTGACAACCACTCCTTCAATCTCAAAAGTGTCAGTGTCGTAATCAATAAGCTCGGCATCCTTCAAAGCAGTCCACCGAGGCATGGCGTCAACATTCAACAGTCCTTCTTGTAGGTCTTTAGCGTCAACCGTAATTTCATGGAAGGTGACGCACTTAATTGTTACAGTGACCTTCTTTTGAACTGTTTCTGGAGTCTTTTCAATCTTCTTCGGAGGATAAATCTTTGAAGTGAAATCAAAAACCTTTCCATCATCGGTCAAAACATCAGTCTTTGAGATGCTGCTAATGACAGTTTCCCAACCAGATTCGAACTTAATCTTATCGCCAGGATTTACTAGGCCGTTCTTGACACAAAAACCAAGGCTTCTCTTACTGCTCATGTTGTCCTCCTAAAAGGTTTTGTAAATTTCGAGCCAATTTTGGTTTAGCTCGTGTGTTGTGTTTGTAAATGAACTTGAAGCGATTGTATTTTTCACAGCATCAATATAGCAAGAAAACTTTCCTTCTTCTGCTACAAGAGTTCTATAATCAACTCCAGAAGAAATCAAATCATCCTTATATTTCTTGACAACTATAGAATCGATTCCGAAAGACAAGTTATATTTGTCATCTTCGTCATCATCATTTTCAACATTCGTGAACTTTTTGGCTACATCAATCCAACCATCAATGTTCTTAGGTTCGTGATTCTTCCCAAACCCAAAATCCTTATAACCGAGAAGACTGATGTTTGTAGTTTGCCAATCTTCTGAACATTTGTTAAGAAACGTTTCAAGACCCGACAAATCATCAAGACCGAGAATGTTTTGAATGGTCATGTTAGGGTGGTTCCAAATATGACGAGCATCCAATCTACGACGATATTGAGATACTGCTTCAACATCATCAACAGTATTACAAGAAAACGCGATTGAATTAGTACATCCGAGAATCGTCACGATGTCTTTATGTTCATCCAATTTATAGTTTCTTGTTGTGAAGCTTACCGTAAGTCCAAGGTCTTCAGCATACTTCAAAATCTCAACAAAATCTGGATGACTTGTTGGTTCGCCGCCGCCAATAACAATTTCAAGAGTTCCGGCATTCTTCAGAGATGACAAAATTTCAAATACTCGGTATTTGTCAGCATGTTTTCCATTAATTGAAGATGATTGGTAACAGAACTTACAACCCTTGTCACAATATGAAGTGATTGAAATATCTACAAGTGTTGGTATTGAAGACTTTTTGGTTTCTTCATCATTTGAAAAAGAAACCCGAAACACTGTTCCTCGGGATTTCAACTGTAGAACATAATCCTCGTTCGCATCATCTCTCACGACCACCATATTATTTCCATTATCCGTTATGTTGGAAATAAATGACAGAAGCTTGTGACCATCATTGTAACTTGAATAATGATGGTCGTCTCCTCCATTATCATTCCCGCCAAGAATTACGAAGTTTTCTTTTACGATAAACTTGATAAATTCCTTAGCAAAATCAATGTGAATAAATCCTGTCTTTGAATCGATAGGGAAACAAAGAAGCGATTGGTGGTCACCAGAAAATGAATCGGCATCAGTTTCGCATTGATTAAGAAAACTGTCGAAATTTGAAAACGAATCTTTGAACTGATATAGATAAGGCTTCACAACAGCATTGAATCGGTTTTCAGAATCACGATACCACCCAAAATGAAGCTGAAACTTCTTACCATTTTTAATAACAAACGGGAATTGCCAACCAGCATCATTAATATTTCCGATACTTCTCTTACCATAAAACTGCTTAGAAGCAATAAGACGTTCATTGAAATTTGCGATTAGAGAAGAAAACAAATATTTCTCTTTCGAATACTCATCCGCCGCAGTAAAAGCATCCCATCCAAAACCATAATCACAATTATAATCATCTGAACTAACAGAATCAATATCTTTAACCCAGATGATAGAATGACTGCTGGAAGAGTTGTTAGCGAAACCTTGGCGGATTTGTTTGATTTTCATGTTACCTCAGAAGAGTTATTAAATCGTTTGGACTTTGTGAAGCATCATATCTTCCATCAATTGTCCAGTTAGTAATTAGCCATTTCTTTTCTTTGGATAAATACATAACTCCGGCGAATGGAAATCTGATACCTGAAGATATTTTACAATCAATTTCGTCTTTAAGAATGTTCGGGTCTTTATTTTCCTTTATCCATTCGAGAACATAATTAACAATGTTCTCATCAGTCATCGTATTTCTCTTAAATATATTAAATACTATCTTTCCATTTCTGGTTCTGTAATTTTTGTTCTCAATAAGCATTTCTCATTCCTCATATATTTCTAATATTCTCCAATTCAAAGTTAATCAAGAAATTTGAAAAGAACCGAATAACAACATTTTCATCTCTAACATAAAGCAGTGGGATTGCTGAGTTCTCAATGAAATGTTCCGGATTTATCGTCTTTCCTGAAAATTTGAACTTCAGACATGGGCCATCATTTTCATAATTGTAATAGACCCACTCCTCTCCATATTTAGTAAATTGTGAAAGCTCTGAGATTGCTTTTATTTCTCTAATCTTATCAGTGACGTGGTTCTTTGGATGATTGAAGGAATGGAATTTTAGAATGCTGTTTGTCCCGATTGGATTTTTGTAAATATCAACTGAGCATTTCGCATTTTTCAGAATCCGATGAGTAACAGGGACTTCATGAACTGAGAAATCCGTATCCTTGAATTTTCCAATTTTAATGTTCATGAAGTCCCTCTAACAATCAAGCGGCTTCTGGCCGTCCGTCTTCGATGTTCGCCATGAATTCAATAAGAATCTTGGAGAGTTCACGCTTGGGAATGTATTCCGACTTGGTTCCAATGACCCAAAGAGCCTTGGAAGTCAGATAATCACCGAAGTTTGAAAATCCAAGCTCTTCATGCTCGGGGATGACAAGCTCAAGCTCAATCTCGTCATCATCGGTGATCTCATACCCAAGATCCCCAATGGTTCCGATATTTTCACTATTATGAGGCATGATAATAGTGGCGAGAACCTCATCACCCTCCTTGCGGATTCCCTTGAGAACTCCCGAAGCCTGTGGTTCGTGCTCTTCCTGAGTCTGCTGAACTGTCTCTGTTGACATGCGCGTCCCTTTCTGTTTGGCCTTCCGACCGTTGTTGAATGAATGTAGTGTCATATTTCTTCCAAGTCAAGGGTGTTTCTCGGCTTGTAGAAATTCCTTTTCTTCCAAAGCTATTTCAAAAGCTGAGGATGTATCAAACGTTTTTAGAATCAAGTTAGCAAAAAATCTGAGTCCAGGGTCTTCACTTCTTGTTTGGAGTAATGCTATCGTCGGATGTTTGATAATTTCTGAAACATCGTCCATAGTAAACTTATCGGAACAATTCAGCACAATAGGAATAATGATTGTTTCCGAATCAGAACTCAAGCATTCGAGATTTCCGCCTATTTCGGCATCAACCAAAGATTTAAGATTTCCAGAGGTGTGCTTGAATGATAGACGAATTACATATTGTTCATTCGACCAAAAAGCTTCAATTGTTTTTTCATATTCGATGCTGAACGAAATTACGTCAATCATAATATTCTGTTGTCCTTGCTTCTTTCATCCTATCTTCAGCTTGTTTGATATAATCTCCAACAGTTTCAATTCCTGGATTTGCTTTAGTTATCCTTTTAGAAAACTTGTGATTCATATCTTTATTCATTGATTCGGGATGAAAAACTGCCATGTATAATTTTTGTTTAGTATCCAGAGATTTGAATCTTCTCAAATACTGATACACAGGCCCGCCATAACGATTTCGACTTGAGGGAACTTCTGTCTGGCACTCGAATGAAGAACATGATTCAATCAAGTGCTTTGAAGAATTATAATAACGTCCTTTTGAATTTTTAATAGCTCTCGCCGTAGCATCTGTAAATTGAATCAACCCTTTTGCGGAAGAGTTTGGATTTGATGCTAATGGGTTCATTGTCCCAGCGGTTTCAAAAAACATCAATTCCCAAAGCGTATCGGGATTTACGTCCAATCGGTTTGCTAATTTTTCAACGAGAGTGTATTCGGAATATACAATCGTATCGGGATAAAACATCTCGTAATATTCATAATTCTCAAGCTCATATTGATACGAAAACTGTTCATTACTGTTTCCCATCAGAGCAAAAGAAAACAAAACTACGAAGATGCTTGTAAACATCTTTTTCATTTCTACTCCTTTGTACGGTGGTCGCTCGGCATTGGATGAATATAGTCAAACTATTCTTCCAAGTCAAGCCATTTGTATTTATGAATTTAACGCTAAAATTATTGCTTTAGCTTTTGACCAAGAAATTGATTTGAAACTTACATAACCAGTATCTCCAGCGAACGATAATGATAAAGGAAATGAGTCGCCAATTTCATGGTTAACTCTTAGGTCTCGTTTCAGAGTGGACCTAGCTAATCTTGGGGAATATTTTATTTGAACAACTGTTAAATAACCTTCTGAACTAATTCGAATACCGTGCTCAGAAAGTTCTTGCTCAATTAGAGGCTTCATCAAACTATATTCAAAATCATAAACATTTTCAAGATTTTTGTCATTTGTTTCTCGGTTCTTAGCATCTAATAATTTTTTATGAATCTTCTTTATTGGAAGTGTTAATGACTTCTGGTCACCAATCTTAAACGGCTTCCCTTTTCCAATAGTTAGTTCGGAATAATAAAGTTTCACTTGTATATTATCAAACCTATAAAAATTCCTATAATGTTTGTAATATTGTTCGGGTCCGGTTATTTGAATGTTGTAGAAAATTTTTTGAATGATTGCCAAGAAGTTACTAGTACAATCATCGGTTAGGTTTATTATGATTTCTTCGAGATTTGAAACATCAACATCGTTCAAATCACTTAGTTTGTTAATTTCCATTCGAATTGTTCTCGAGCAATGTCTGCTTTATCAATTCTGTTAAGTTTTGCCTTCCTGACGATTTTAAGTCAGATTCAATTAAATGACTTAAATAAACGTCGCTGTATGGAATTTTCCCTTCCGGATACACCAACTCAACTATCTGTTCGTGACAATCGGAACAAATAAAATAATTCAGAAAAGCCCGACCTTTATAACTATGGTGTTCGGTTTTGTAAATAGATGGCGAAAACGCGGTTCCTGGGTCAGCTAATATGTTTTCTTGCCAATTAAATGTATCATCCAGTTCTTTTGAGTAAACCACTATCCAATTGTGTTTATGCCTTCTAAACAAGGTTTTTAAATATTTAAACATTTTTTCTCCTTATATTTTCTTAACAGTCAATTCAACATTCAACAAATCTTTTATCCAATCATTCTTAATTATAATTATTCGTCTATCATTCTTTCTAACCGAGGAGAATGCTTTATAGTTGCTATATGTTATAAATTTATTATCAATCTCATCAAATATATAATGTGAATTTTCTTTCATCAAATCAAGCCAAAGTCCATAACTACCATTTGGAATTTTCCTGTTTCCATTCAAAGTCAAATCAGAAGCAAGAATTCCATAGATGCTGAATAATTGTTTGTATAGAATAGTTCCAAATCCTTTTCCTCGGAACTCTTTAATCACAGTAGCATTCTTGACTTTTGGAATTTCAACACCATTTATTTCCATCGTCCAAAATTCCATAATAGCAATCATCTTATTTTTGAAAGTCATGAAAATGTTGTGTTCGTCCCAGATAGATTCTTCCGCAGCTAGTTTCAATTTGATTTCTAACGAGCTATCTTTGAAAACCGATTTTGAGTTTTTGCGAATATCTTTCTCATCATAAATTGACAAATCTTTATCTTCAAACAATTTCGGAGTCAGAAGGTGGGGCATTTGAACTATTTATCAAGTGCCATTTCTCCACCCCGCTCAAATTAGAACCATCAAGATTCCATTTTGTCGGATGCCACATAGAGCCGATTTCAATTTCTCCAATAAGGTAAGATTGATTTAGAGAACACTTACAATCTGAACCTATTTGAAGTTTAACATTTCTCACAGGGTAATTTCCGATTGTAGTAAATTCATTTTCAAGGTTTAACATTTAAGATTTCCAGAATGTTTATGTTTTCTATTTCGTCTTTTTCTTCTTTTCTTAGTTCAGATATTCGATGTTTTAGTTGGTCTAATTTGGGCTTTATAGATGCTTCCAACTCAGAGATTTGCTTCTGGATAGTTGAAACGGATTTTGAATACGACGCCTTAACATACTTTATATTTGATTCAAAAAGATTTATATTTTTCAAGAATTCTGACAACGAGTCAATATTATTTTTAATGTTCCAATGCCCAATTCCAGGGATATCAAGCGAAGTATGGAAAATAATTGACTCAAAATCAACATCTCCAAACTGTTTCTTGCTCATCTCTTTAATATTAACAGAAACTTTTATAGTGTCGAAATATTTAACTCTTGAGAATGAATAACGATAACCAACATTTCTAATTTCGCCAAAATATTCGCTAAGATGCTCATTTAGAAGTGCGAGCCATAGAGTTTGTTTGAAGTTTGAAATGCTCTTATTTGTAATATTCTCTTTATGTTTTTCAATTCGAGCATCATAAGTGTTCTTCAATTCATCAAAATCAATTACCAAGTTATTAGAAACAATATTCATGCCAGTTTTTACAGAATTTTGAAAATAACGAATCTTAGGTTTATGGAATATGTGCTGAACATCTTTCAAACAGAATCTAAAGAACTGTGAATTCTTATATTTGAAACTATAATATTCTCCAGTTCCAGAACCTTTTGATAGAGTAAAATCGTTCTTAGAAAACTCATCAATTAACTGTTTTTGATAATCTGAACTCTTTAATGAAATTGTTACCAGTTCAATCATTCGTAGTCGAATTTTTCAATTGACCACTACAGACTTCTGGATTCATCGACGAGCACTGTTTCAAAAGAAACTGTAACCTCTCATCTCCACCAGCGTTACTCACCCCGGAACTCGGGGCAGATGGGTCTAGAAGACCCAATATAT
>Ga0116171_10002018_pt1 | contig 19669 bp, 13 predicted proteins | sample AD_JPNHW2_MetaG_FD_89798 | JGI IMG/M metagenome (GOLD analysis project Ga0116171, IMG submission 89798) | Active sludge microbial communities of municipal wastewater-treating anaerobic digesters from Japan - AD_JPNHW2_MetaG | ecosystem: Engineered > Bioreactor > Anaerobic > Digestate | place... | reverse complement strand
GGCGGTCAAAACATTTGCAGTAAATGTTTTACTATCATTGGTATTTTCAAATCTTTCAGTTGGAGGATCAATATTTACTGCATTTATTTTGCACTCTTCTTTTTCATCCCACGTAGTAAAAGAAAATTGGTGTGAAATTTTATTTGGCTCTGTACCTTCTTTACCTATGCTTACTCCATTTGTATCTTTGATTCCATCACGCATTATAATTGTATAAGTAGCTGTATTTCCAGCTAACATATTTCCTTTTGCCAAAGAGAGTGTCAAATCCCAAGTTTTAGTTGTGCCGTTGAATTGTAATGACGGGATAGCTTGAACTTCACCAGTACACCATCCGGAGACGGCAGTAGCTGTTTCAAAACCAAAAATATTTTTAACAAAATTTACTACTTTTTTCCAAGCAACTTTATACCAAGGTAAACTTTCTAAAGAATTTTCAAAAGCTATTTCGCTAGCGTCTAATTTTTGAGTTCCAGTACAAAACGGTGAATCAGTTAGATAATTTCTAGCAATCAATAAATTACCTGGCAAAGTTTTTATATCTATCAATCTATCAAAAGAAATTTTGATTTGGGTGTTTGGACAAACACCTCTATCTCCATCATTTGGATAAGTAGAAGATATAATTGGTCGTGGATAGCAACAAGAATTATAGGCTACACCGTATTCTCCAGCAACTCCAGTTGGTTTCTTACCAGCACATTCATCATCATTTTTTGCTCCACAAACTAAATTAAAATCAGCAGTACCAGATTTTGTACTTGATGTTTCTGTGCCTGTAATTTTGGAAGTTTGAATGGAAGTATTAACAGCCGATCCGTAACCTGTGGCTTCAACTAAAACCCAAGGAGCAATGAAATTATTTTTAATGTTGTATAAATTATCTTCACAAAAAGTATCTTCGTAGCCAGATTCATCATGGCCATCACCACAAACAGAAGGTTGAGTTGCTAATAAAGAAGAACTTTTTAAAATAGTAGTAGTTACACAATTTGCATAAGGGCAAGCACTACCTCCATCACAACTTTCTCCTGGTTCTTGTATTCCATTTCCACATTGAGAAACAGATTGACGACAAGCATTTTCAAAATTATTTTTCATTGTAGAAGAAACTCCATCTACATGAAATAACTCATAATTATCATCACACCATTTTGCACTTAGTGGAGTACCTGTATGTAAACATTTGTTAGAGCAATTTAAACTCGAAGAAACTACCAAAGGATTTCCAATAATACCTAACGCACAATCTTCTTCACTTATATTAACTTCGCTTTCTTCCTTATTACAAAAATTACAATTATCTACCCAGACATCATCAAACCAACAACTTCCTATTTTTGTTTTACTTTTTGATAAACATTTTGTGGAACAATCACTAGTAAATGGATTAGTAACCATCAAGTATTCTCCACTGCTATTTACACCGATCTCGCAATCCTCCCCGGCTTCTAAAATTCCATTTCCACACATTGGTACAGCGTAATCAAAAGTTCCTGAAGCAATAGTACTGCCTTTTGGTAAACAAATACCATTACAAAAAGGATTGTCGCCTAATATAGCAAAATCTGTTGTTGTAGCAACACTATGATTATCTGAAGTCCATTGCCAATTATAATTATTTGCGTTTAAAAGTTGACCATTGATATCGCAACTATCAGGCACAGAATAAGGATTACCGTAAAAAATAGTGCGAGCACCAATATAAAAAGCATTATAAACCGGTGGAGTTATCACTACTTTATTTACTTCACAAACTTTATCTTTGGTACCAAAAACCCAAGAGAAGTCTTTGATATATGGTTTACCTTGAATATTCGGATTTGAAGTGGTGGCTATTGTAAACAAAGTATTACTAGTTATTTCTACTTTATAATAACTGTTGGTAGCAAACATTCCGCTAGCAAGATTGAGTTTAAATATTCCTGAGTTTACAATCACAGTTGGATTATCCAAAGCAACAGGATCTGTCTCTGTACAAGCAGAATTTTTACATTTTTTCAAGACAAAAGCGGTTGAAGAAATATTGGTTGACATTTGCTTATCAAAATCCACAAAAATATCTGCGTTTGGACAAGCACTTAAACATTGTGGACCATAGTTGGTAATTTGTGGATCACTCAAATCTATTTTTAAAGATCCAGAACCGGTTTTAGCGGGGACAGAAGTAGTAGAAACAGTTGCGGAAATCAAAACAGCATTTGCAGGAGATGTTAAACCAATAGCTACTGTATTACCAAGAGCATTTACTGTTGTGGTTGCTATGGCAGTAACTACATTTTTGCTTGATTCAGGAACATCTGCATATAAAGTTCTTTGTGAATTCCATTCAAAATCATAACCGTTGATATTCATCATTAAACAATCTTTTTCGGCTTTACCTAAAGCTTCATACAACAAATCTTCAGTAGTTACTTCATCATTATTTCGTTTATCTTTTCTTTCTCTTATTGGACTTTCTAATATGCCAGTCCAATAATCTTCTGGAATAACAGAAACAGAGGCTAATTTACAAGTATCCTTGCCGGTTTTAAAAACAAAACAATAAGCAGTGTTTTCTCGTGTCAAACCTAAATCACTATAAACACAAGGATTGGTTTTTTTCAAAAGTTGAGGTCTAGTAGCATCACTTGATTGAATATCACTTTTCAAAACAACTTGATAATAAGTATTGTCTGCCCAATTAACATTACCTGCTAAACTGATTTGTAACAATTCTTCACCAATACCTGTTCCGGAACCACTAAGAGTTCCCCTACTTAAAGTATAATCAAGTTTAGTAGGATTAATATTTTGACAAACATTTCCATTGTTTGCTGGGCCTTCGGCACAGGAATAAACCAAAAGATTGTTACTATCCAACGTGGCCAAAGTTGTATTTATACCTATTGTTACCAAAGCATTAATACAAGTATTGTTATGTCCATTCCACATCAAACTCGGCGCTGGGGTTGGTATTGAATATTTCCAATTAGTGTCTACATCTTTACAGCCAACCAAAACTTCTGGAACTATAGGAAAATCTCTAGTGGTAAAACGCCACATGTAACCAGTGGATACAGTAGTTCCAGCACACAACTCAGTAGTTGCTTTACAAATACCATTATCTGCACCACCTGAACAACATTGTTGTGTATCATTACAAATAGTTTTATTTTTTGTACAATCTTCTACTGTAAAATCCAGCGAATTACCTTTTTTCACTCCACTTATTCCAATATTGACTTGTCCAGAAACTGCACCAGAAGGAACTTTGGTTGTTAATTTTGGATATTCTAATACATCGGTAACGGACGAAACCCGTCCAGTCAAATTATTATTATTTGCACTATTGGTCCAAAAATATAATTTTGAAGTAGCAAGGTCAGTTCCAAAATTTTCTCCATAAGCTGTCACATTTGTTCCAATTAAACCATTTGCAGGTTCTAATTTACAAATTCCTGGGGAAGGCAAAGTGGAACTGACTAAAAATCTAATATCGTTACGGACTAAACTTGTACGAGTATCAGCCTTAACTATTTTAATATAATAGTTAACGCCAATTGTTGGAAAAGTGGTTTCTCCAACCACTTCTGATGTTGAAGAAGGAATTTTAACTAAAATTTTATTATCATTCCAAACCGCACCATCACACTGTGTAGGAAAATCAAAACTACCTGTAAAAAACTCCCATGGAGTAGGAGGGGTAGTGGCAGTATCTTTATAAAAATATACTTGACCTACATTTTTTCCAAAATTTCGGCCCATGATTGTCACATATTGTCCTTTTCCCCCACTTGCCGGACTGACACTTTCAATCTCCGGGGCAGTGTCGTCAATATTATTCTTTATATTAACTCGCAAAGAATTACTTTCGTAACCACCATTAGCCAACACCATAGCAGTAACATTACCATTATCAAGACGCTGAGTTTTGGCAATAATATCATCAAATAATCCATTCTTCCCCCAACTATCCACTGTCAAAAAAGAATAATCATTTGCCGCACTGGAAAGTGTGAATCTAACTTTGTCTACTGCAGAGTTATATGTACCAAAATTTTTACCTATAAACGTAGTATTTTCATAAGAAGCTATGTCACCCATTGTAGTTCCAGAAGCATTAACTATAGTACAAAGAGAAGGTTTTTTAGCACTATCTGACGACAAATCTTTGGAAAAATATAGTGGATGCATACTATAAATATCTGAACCATCACCTATAGTATTGGCAGTTTGAGAATCGGGATTAGCAGAAACTACTTTGAGGAACGCACTACTAGTATCAAAACCATCTGGCACTTCTACCACTATTTGATCTTTATACCATTGTGCCGTTCCGCCGCAAGTAGCAACAGATGAAGTTACCCAATCGGAAGCCACAGTAGAACTTGGACTGCTGGTGTTACTCAGATAAACATTTCCAGGAGTACTACCAAAAATCCGACCATAAATTCCTAAATAGTTTCCAGCAATACCTTCTTTCGGAGAAATATTTATAATTCTCATTACACTAATACAAATTCCGTCTTTACCACATATTCCACTAGCACAATCACTATTATATCTACATTTGCTATTATCACAACGACCACAAGCACTATTTTCACCACAATCAATTGCTGTAGGTGTAGAAGTCGGAGGCATACAATCTTCATCACCACTACACTTACCATCTGCACAAGTCGGTGGTTGCAACCGAATATTTGTACTGGTGTTTGCACTATGATCAGAAAGATCATAAGCAGTAGCCAATAAATCATAAAGACCTGCAGAAAAACCTGCCGTCGGCCAAGTAACTTCTACTATTGTAGAGGTCACACAACCACTCACTGTTCCTGAATAAGGAGTACTAGTTTGTCCATCTCTTATCAAATTTATTGTCGCTCTATCTACAGCAACATCATCTGTAACTTGTAAAGATACTGGCACATTATAACCCTGTATCAAAGGGTCTCCCAAAGATATCATATTGATAACCGGCGATTCAACATCAACTTTTGTTCCAGTTTTAAAATTAACTTGTCCACAAGTATATTTCGGATCTGCTTCTGAGAGCGCTCCACAATATAAACTTTTTTCACCATCCAAACTTTTTATATTATAAGGATTAACAAATTTCAAAACATAATTTGTGTCTACTTCTAAACAATTGTTTTTATTATCTCCGCAATTCCTTCCTCCATAAAAAATAATTTGGCTTTTATCTTCTACGCCTTCAATTTTTACATATTCCCATGTACCAGCTTCTATTGACTCGGTATTATCTATATTTTTCTTAAATATTTTTATAGTATCCTGTACTGTGGTTGTGTCTACAAAAGTACTAAAACCAATAGTCGGATAATAATTGGCCACACAAACATCCCCGGGTCGAGCTGTTTTAGTAATAGTTAAATTTTTTACAGTTGGCCAAAACTTATCGCAAGGACTACAAACAGCCCCTCCACAATCTGTATCTTCCTCATCCTCGTCTCTTACACCATTACTACAATGAGCTGGTAGAGGAGGCTTTATAGAGTCCGTTAATTTACTTATAACGAAACTAACAATTGCATACGAAAATAAAATAGTCATCAAACCGATAACTCCGTTAAATAAAATCTTTTTGGCTGTAGCTACTTTTTCTTCATTTCCCCCAGCTGTCATCCAAACGAAACCACCCCAAAGCACTATTATCACCGCTAATAACCCGAGCAATCCCAAAGCTGTTCGAATAATGTTCGCAATAATGACACGTATGTCTCCACCAGCTAAACCAGTTTGAGCGACAACTTCCAAACCTAAATCTTGAGCAAAAGCTAAACCAAAAAATGAAAAAATACCGACAAATATGACGGTTAAAAATAATGATTTTAAAAAGATTTTTTTCATGTTTTTTAAACCAAATTATTACTAATTTTTATTGAGTGATCGGAATCGTAAACTTATATTCATTTATACAAGTAGAACTACTATAACCTGCACCACCAGCATTTACACTATTTCCATTACAACAATATGGCCCCATACAACAATCAGCACCGCCTGTTTTACTAGAACAAGAGACATCTCTCTTATCGCCTGTTCCCTCTTTAGGTCCTTGACCAGGGAAAAAACAATTACCATATAAATCTTCTACTCCGGAAGTAATTTCTGGTAAATAATATATATCAAGACCATCCAAAAACGGTGTGTGCCTCATGGAAGTTTTGGAAGTTGTTGCTGATACTACACTGTTATTAAATTCATCCGTAGATGGTACATATCCAATTGGTTCTAGAGAACAACGATTAGCTGGAATAAACCAAGGATCTCCTGCTAATACAGTACATCTTTGCGAAGCTTCGGGAGACTCGGTGATGTTAATATTTCCCAGAGAATATTCACTCATCTTTTTACTCCAAACAATATCCATATTGTCTTTGGCTAAAACAAAAGTAGTTTCTGGTCCAAGAGAAAGATTGGTAATAAAAGGAGTAGTAAGATCCAATTTAGCAACTGCAGTAAAAGACCAATGTTTATTGTCTGGTTTTATGGAATCAGTAGAAAAAGGATTACCATCAATAAATTTATTTTCTACTATGTCATCTCCATCATCCAGCGCATTGCCAGCCATATCCACGATTCCATCCATAGCTTCTGAATAAAAAGGTGGTTTAGTAGGATCAGTAGAAGTAGAAGCGGCTTTAAACAAAACATTGTATTGAGCTTCAGCACCATCTACGCCCACATGACAATTCGCTCCTGGTAAATCACAAACTGGTAAACAAAAAATTGGTAAACCACAAGCATTAACACCACATTGAAGAGAAGAAATAAATTCTAGAGTTCGATATTGATTGACTATTCGGAAAGATCCCACAGGTAACGAACTACTTACACTTTTGATAAAAACTATTGGTGAATTGTTAGTTTTATCTTCATAATACATACCATTAGTAAGATTAGAAGAGGTTCTGAAAGAAACTTGGGCGTTTGGAAAAATCGCTTCATTAAATTTAATCTGAAGTTTAGCATTTCTTGGTACTGTTCCATCACCATCTTCCGGAAAAACACTGATGACTCGCGGTGGTGTATTGTCAACAATAGTACTGCAAGTAAAAGACCAGATGTATTCATTACAACGACATCTTGCATTTTGAAAAATAGGTTTTCCGGTTTCGTCTTTTAAATTATTATTTACCCTGACGGAATAGGAAATTTTTTCTTCACTATCTCCAAGTAATATACTTGGATCTGGAGTAATCACGATGGTGTAGATTTCGTTTCTACCAGATTTATCATTAAAAATTGGAAAAGCTTGAACTTCTAAATTACCAGGATAAGGCTCGATAATAAAACCATATTGAGCAGTAGATGAAGCTACTATTTTACCAACAGAAATAGTGCTGGTATTTAAACGATATTTTGTAATTTCTCCAGCTGTAACCTCGATAGCCACACTTTCCCATTGTAAAGGTTTGGCAAAAGTAATAGCGATACGAGTATTTCTAGGAACATCTTCTTGACCTCTGGTTGGATAGTGGTCTTTTACTACATCACCCAAAGCACCACCGCCAACAACATTCATAATCCCTGGAGGATTCAAAGTATAATCACCATCAGACGGATTTCCTCCTCCACCAAGACCGAAGAAACTCATCACAAATGAAACAATAGCGTAAGCACTCAAAATAATCGCTAAGCCAATGGTCCCATTGATCAATGTTTTTTTGGCACTCCCCACTTGTTCTTCATTTCCCCCAGCAGTCATCCAAAGCCAACCACCATACAATACAATAATCACAGCTAACAATCCGAGTAATCCTAAAGCTACTCGAATAACATTGGCAATTATAGAAATGAGATTACCATTTTGCAAACCCGTTTGTTCTATGTAACCCATTCCCAAATCTAAATCTGGTTGCACAATCGTTTCTGTTGGTGGATCTGTTTGTCCTTGAACAAATAACGGAGAAAAAAGACATACCGAAAAACACAAAACCGCCGCTAAAAACACCCCTCCTTTAGCGACGGTCTTGAATTTATTTATTTGTCTTTTATTTATCAGTCCTAGCATGGTTAAATGATAAATATAATAAGAAAGCCAATATTATCTGCGAGAACGAGTTTTCTCCTCAGGCATACGGCCAATTTTTTTAAGATAAGCAATTTTTGCACCTGCTTCTAAACGATGTAAAGCACTTTTTTTGCGCAAAGTTTTATTTGCAGATTTAGTCTTATAACGAATTTTTTTTACTTGTAAAATCTTTCCGGATTGTTGCCAGCGTTTTTTAACACGACGAACAAACGATTCAAAAGATTCATTTTTCTTTCTTTTAATCTCTGACACAGGAGTTCACCTCTCTTTCTAAAGGATAGTTAATTTATTTAAACTTTAGTCAAAAAACGACCTTTTGACTACTTTACTATTATATAATTATTTGTCCTCTTCGTCAAATTTCTTGAGTTTCTTTTTCAAAGCCATTTCTATCTTCTTTTGATCTACAATTTCTTGGATACCGCTTTCCATATCACGGATAATAACTGTCCCCTCTTGAACCTCTTTTTGACCCAAAATCAAGGCATAAGGCACTTTGAGTTCATTGGCAATATCAAGTTGAGTTTTGAGAGAATTTTTATACAAGTTAAAAGCGATTTTTATTCCGCTATTTCGTAATTCATCCAACAATTTCAAAGCTCTGCCTTTGGCTCTATCACCAAGTTGAGCAAAGAAAATTTCATAAGATTCTTTTTCTACACGCAATTGATTTTGTTGATAATACTCTTTCATGTAAATTACACTACGATCAATTCCAAGAGCCATACCAGAAGCTGAGGTAGGTTTACCACCAAGTTCTTCAGCTAATAAATCATAACGTCCACCACCACCCAATGCACTTTGAGCTGGGCCTTCGCCACTCACAGGATAAATTTCAAAAACAGTATGAGTATAATAATCCAAACCACGGACTAATGAAGAACGCAAAATATAAGGCACACCAAGTTCATCAAGATATTCCAAAACTTTCATAAAATAACTTTTTGAAGCTTCGGAAAGCCAATCAATAATTTGTGGAGCTTCTTCTTTGATACCTTGACATTGTTCTTCTTTACAATCCAATAAACGCAACGGGTTTTTCAACATTCTTTTACGACATTCTTCACACAAATAACTTTTTTTAGTGCGATAATAATTCAATAATTCATTTTTATATCTTTCTCTTTCTTCTGGAGTACCAATGCTGTTGATATGAATTTCAACCGGCAAACCTAAATCTTTATAAAAATTATAAGCAACCAAAATCAACTCAGCATCAGCAGCTGGGTCTTGGACGCCAATATTTTCAAAACCAACCTGAGTGAATTGACGATAACGTCCAGCTTGTGGTCGATCATGACGAAACATCGGACCCCAATACCACATTTTGACTGGTTGAGGATTATTCCATAAACCATCGGAAACATAAGCACGCATCACTGAAGCAGTGGCTTCTGGGCGCAAACAAACTTTACTACCATCATTATCTTCAAATAAATACATTTCTTTTTCTACTACATCAGAAGTTTTACCAATAGAACGCACAAACAAACTAGCTTCTTCTAAGATAGGTGTTTCAATACGGCCAAATTGAAAAAATTCAGCTAATTTAGCAACATTGTTATACATGGTTTTCCAATATTTTTCTTCTTTCGGTAAAATATCATGCATTCCACGCAAAGCTGTCCATGTTTTTTTTACTTTGTCAGCTGAAGATTTACTGTCATCTGTTTTTTTAACTTTATCTTTCACAATCTTTTTCACCGGTTCTTTTTTTGTTTTTTTGTTTTTTAACATCATAAATAAAAATATTATAATTTTTAAGGTTTAGAAAAAACAGCTAATTTATTCAACGGCCAACCACGAAGCCAAGCACGACCAACTACCAAGCTCTTATCAATTGGACCAAAGCGACGAGAATCAAAACTGTTTGGGCGATTGTCACCTAAAACAAAAATTTGATTATCTCCTATTTTAAAAGTATGATCACCCTCGGTAGCCAAATCTTTTGGTAAATATTCTTCACCCAATTCAAAGCCTTCGGCATTCTCCGTATTATAAATATAAACTTTTCCTCCCTGAACTTTCACAGTTTCTCCAGACAAACCAATCACTCTTTTGAGAAAATATTCTTTTGGATCTTCTGGATAACGAAATACTATCACTTCTCCACGAACAGGCTCACGAAAACGATAAGAAAGTTCATCAACAATCAAATATTCTTTTTCATGGAAATTTGGTTCCATAGAAGCACCTTTTACATAAAAAGGTTTAAACAAATAATAGCGGATAAGCGCGATAGTAATACCTGCCAAAACCGCTACTTTAACCATTTCCAAAATAAAAATCCCCGCAGAAATCAAGAAATTGACTAACTTTTTAGAAAATGTTTCTTCCATATTTATAACAAAACTATAATTATTTAGCTAAAATAACCTTATTTATGTTGATTATACACCAAAAAAACGTTCTTGGCAAGAGCTATTATTTGCCTTATTTTAGCTCTAAAACAACCAAAGCCTCGATATGCGGTGTTCTAGGGAAGAAATTGTATAATTTGAAGAATTTTACGCTATATATAGCGGATAATTGTTTTAAATCTCTAGCTTGGGTAGCTGGGTCGCAAGATAGATAAATGATTTTCCCAGGTTTTTCCTCCAAAACTTTTTTGATGATATTTGGATGAAGTCCGGCTCTGACCGGATCAAAAATAATTGTTTTATCTTTGGTGATGTATTCCAGAGCTTTTTCCGCTTGAGCACAAACCGCTTTGAAATTTTTAATTTTATTTTTTGTAATATTTTCTTTAGCAAATTTCACGGCTTCCGGATTTACTTCTACTAAAACTCCGCTTTTTATTTTTTTATTTATTCCCAGACCAATAGTCCCGACTCCAGAATAAAAATCTACAATTTGACTATCCTCATCTACAAAATTAGAAATGTCCTCAAGAGCTTGGTAAAAAATATTTTCATTAACTTGAAAAAAACTTAACAAACCATAATTCAAATTACGATTATTTATTTTCGCAGTCAAAAATTCTTTGCCAACAAATTTTAATTTGTTCGGTAACCAATTAGAAGGTTTTTGCGGATCAGCAAAAAAGATATGTAAACCAGCTAGATCATCCCCTATTTCCGGCATGGAAGCAAATTTAATTTTTTCTCTAATTACCAAACCAGCCAAAACTTTTTCGCCGTCAAAGCGTAAAATCAGGGTTTTCAAAGCTTTTACCGGGGCTTTTATTCCGTTTAACCAAGCCAAAATAAACTTACCAGCTTTTTCTATTTCTTTGTTAGCTAAAAAACAACTTCCCTCAAGCGGTACCAAAAAAGCTCCACCACGTTCAAAAAAAGCAAATTTAATTTCTCCATCACTTTCGATAAAATGATACTCCATTTTATTGCGATAATTAATTTGCGATTTTTCATCAGAAACTATTTCCAAAGAATCATCCAAAGTTAAACCGCTAAATTTTTGATAAACTTCTTTAGCAGTTATTTTTTTCCATTCATTTTCACTTTCAAAATCCATAATTTGCCAAGCACTGCAAGACAAAAAATGATCTTCGGTTGGAACCAATCTATGCGGAGATTTTTTGATAATTTTCGTAGCCACAGCTTCGCTAAAATTTTTACTTTCTTTTACAATTTCTACTTCTACTTCTTCGCCAGGTAATGCATTCCAAACAAAATAAACTTTACCATCATGACGAGCCAAACCTTGACCGCCGAAAACGAGTTTTTCTATTGTGAGATTCATTTTATTTTTTTATATATTGATTATGGGATTAGTATAGCAGAGTGTGAGGAAAAATCAAAAAACCGCCGAATTTTCAAACGACGGTTTTATTATTTATTTTTTTAATAAATTATTTTACCATTTATTTATATTACCAATATACTCTTCATTAACTATTTTTTCAAAACCTTTTCCATCATTTTGAATAATATAAGTTGTAAAATCACTTACCAAAACCATCGTTGAATCTGTAATAAAACCACCCATAGAATAACCTTCTTTTACCAAATCAATTTGATTATCTTCAATATTAAGAATCTTTGCTTTAATTGGTAGTAAATCATTTTTGTCTATCTCGTCAAAAACTAAACTTTTTTCATCAGAAGAAAAAATAAAACTTTCCAACAAAGTATAGCCTTTATCCAAAACAATGCTATTAGAAATATTTTTAATAGTGTCTTTTAAAATCACACTTTCGTTCGTAGTATAAACAACATAACGACCAGAAGGAGAAACTGCCTCAATACCAGAAATTGCAAGTGATGTTTGCTTATCATCAACAAAATTCCATTTAATCAAACTATTTTTGTCATTTAACAAAATAAATAACTCAACATTATTGGAAGCAAATTTTAAATCTTTCAAATTTTTATTTTCTACTTCTAAACTATTTTTTTCTGTTCCATCTAAATTTGTTGTATTGATTTTTTCAGTTCCATCAGACCAAGCTATTTTTTGCATATCATCAGACACAGCCCATTTTCTGATCGAACCATCCTGATTAGTAGTATTTGAAAGTGTAAAACTTAAAGTTTTTATTACATTTGTTTTTATATCAATCTCATTTAAGACAGATTTCGATTTTAAATCACCGCTCAAAAAATAAATTTTAGAACCGTACACTTTTAAACTTCCAGCAACATATAAATAATCATTTGGTAATGTGGCTACAGTTTTAAAAAAAGATCCATCAGATTTGTATAGAGAAACAGTGAAACCATCTTTTAAATTTCCTTTTTTTGTTACTAAATATTTATCTAAATCACTTTTTACTGTTTGTTTTATTTCATTTTCAATCACTTTTTCCTCAGTTATTTTTTGTGATTGAGGTTGTAAACTATTTTGATTTTTAATCAAAATAGTTAAATTATTTATTTTCACGCTCTGACTATAAAGAACTGTAGTAATAAGTAAACCACCTGCTAACATTAATGCACCTAAACCTACTAAAATTTTATTTTGATCTTGCATAAAACAAATTGAATTAAAAAAATTAATTATAGTGTAATTTATTATACACCTAAGTTTAAAATAAATCAAAAAACCGCCTTGAAAAGCGGAATTTGTGGGACGCTGAGCGTCCCCTACCACAACACTAAGCGTTGTGGGCGACATAGGAATCGAACCTATGACCTCGTCATTACCCGCCTAGGCGGGCGCGCTCTCCCCTAATAAATACAGTACCTTTTTGCAAATAATTATTATATTTGGTGGGTCCAAGAGGAGTCGAACCTCTGACCTCTTGCGTGTCGTGCAAGCGCTCTAACCAACTGAGCTATGAACCCCTATAATTCTCAATAAAAATTACTATTATTTTCTTATTTGGCCACTCTTTAAATATTCTCTACCTTTACCAGTTTTTAAAAACCTTTCAAACTCTAAAACTTCTTGTCTTGTTTGAAATTGTTTATAAAAAATAAGACTCCAAGGTCCTTTTTTATAAGTGGTGCGATGAAATTTTGATTTTTCTAAAGAAGTGTCATTATGCATTTTCAATCTCTCTTCTAAATTTTCAGTGCTTCCTATATATTTTTTACCTTCTTTATTTTGTATTTGATATACCCAAAACATATTTGTGGGCGACATAGGAATCGAACCTATGACCTCAACATTATCAGTGTTGCGCTCTAACCATCTGAGCTAGTCGCCCTTTATTCTAAACTTGCTCAAAAATTATATTACAAAAAAATAATTTTGGCAAGAGCTTTGTAAAGAAAAACTTACAAAAAAATCCCGACCCGCTGAGCGGGACGGGATCTTCCTTGTTAACATTACAAAAGTGGTAGGAAAAACATCCCTGTCGACGAAGATATATATTTTTACTTTCATAAAAATGGATCTCCAGAAAGGAGGTGATCCATCCCCAGCTTCCGCTAGGGATGCCTTGTTACGACTTCACCCCAGTTACTGACCCTGCCTTAACTCCAAAGGAGCTTTGGGCATTGCCAATTTCCATGGTGTGACGGGCGGTGAGTACAAGACCCGAGAACGTATTCAACGCACCGTGGCTGATATGCGTTTACTAGCGATTCCAACTTCATGCAGGCGAGTTGCAGCCTGCAATCTGAACTGAGGCCGATTTTGATGGGATTAGCTCCATCTCGCGACTTAGCAACCCATTGTATCGGCCATTGTATTATGTGTGTAGCCCTGGACGTAAGAGCCATGCTGATTTGACGTCATCCACCCCTTCCTCCTGCTTACGCAGGCAGTCTCGTATGTGCAATTTAACATACGATGTGGGTTGCGCTCGTTTCCCGACTTAACGGTACACCTCACGGCACGAGCTGACGGCAACCATGCAGCACCTATCTAGCACCCTCGAAGGCTTGGGACGTTTCTGCCCCAATGCAGCTAGTAGTTGAGCCCAGGTAAGGTTCCTCGTTTACCATCGAATTAAACCACATAATCCACCGCTTGTGCGGGTCCCCGTCTATTCCTTTGAGTTTTAGCCTTGCGGCCGTACTCCCCAGGTGGCACACTTAACGCGTTAGCTATTTTCAACGGCACTGACAGGGTCGATACTGCCAATACCTAGTGTGCATAGTTTAGGGCGTGGACTACCAGGGTATCTAATCCTGTTTGCTCCCCACGCTTTCGTCCCTTAGCGTCAGTTACGTACTAGCAATCTGCCTTCGCATTTGGTGTTCTTGCTGATATCAACGCTTATTACGACTACACCAGCAATTCCGATTGCCTCTTCCGAACTCTAGATTAGTAGTTTCAGAAGCAATCTTCGAGTTAAGCTCGAAGTTTTAACTTCTGACCCGCTATTCCGCCTACGGACCCTTTACACCCAGTAAATCCGGATAACGCTTGAGGTCTCTGTATTACCGCTGCTGCTGGCACAGAGTTAGCAACCTCTTATTCCTCAGGTACAGTCACAAATTCGTCCCTGAGAAAAGCAGTTTACGATCCGAAAACCTTCATCCTGCACGCGGCGTCGCTCCTTCAGGCTTTCGCCCATTGAGGAAGATTCTTGACTGCAGCCATCCGTAGATGTCTGGGCAGTGTCTCAGTCCCAGTGAGGCAGGTCACGCTCTCACGCCTGCTATCCGTCATTGCCTTGGTGAGCCATTACCTCACCAACTAGCTGATAGAACATAAGCCCCTCTTCAAGCAATAAATCTTTAAATGCGAATGACTTTTGTCCCCGCATTACCATCAGGTATTAATCAAGCTTTCGCCTGGCTATCCCCGACTTGAAGGTAGGTTACTAATGTGTTACTCACCCGTTTGCCGCTCGTAACTCTATAGAGCTCAACACAAGTTTTAAACTTGCACTGAGTTCTACAGAGCACGTCGCTCGACTTGCATGCCTTAAACACGCCGCCAGCGTTCATCCTGAGCCAGGATCAAACTCTTAAAAAAAGAGTGTTGAATCCATCTCAGTATAAATACTGAAAAATTGGATTTACTTAATATTATAATAGAATGGGAATCTGATAAAATTTATCAGACCCTTTCAGTGGATGTCTTCTTACCACTTTTGTATTGTCAACGTACTTCCTTTCTAAAATTTTAGAAAGAAAAAAGAGAAACCCAAAATTGAAGTTGCTCTTTTCTCTTTCCAGTATCCCGATATTAGAGACTTAGAAGATTGTTAAATTGTGTAGTTACTTTTTTGCTTTTTTTGTAGTTAATTTTTGCAAGTAGAAATATAACAATTATTTAGCCTTATGTCAAGCAATCCGACTGTGGATAACTAAATATAATATAAAAAACTTTTTATAGCTAAAATTAGCCATAAATAAGACTGGACAATAAATGTCAAATTTCCAATATCCAATGTCAAATCAATAACAAATTAATGAATTTCAAATACGTGTCATCCTGAGTAAAACGAAGGATCCCTTATACAATGCTTTAGGAAATAAGTTTAACTATAAGGGATTCTTCGCTACTCTCAGAATGACAAATTGGACATTTTGATTTTGAAATTGGTTGGAAATTGGAAATTTGACATTTGAAATTTATACTATTTATTTCTGTTTACCCTTTCTCCATTCCTCTATTTTTTTATGATCACCAGATAACAAAACCTTTGGCACTTTCAAACCCATAAAATTTTCCGGTCTAGTATACTGTGGATATTCTGCCGCAATTTTTAATTTTGAATTGAACTTTTGACTTTTGACTTTTGACTTTTGACTTATAGTATTATGTGTTTCCTCTTTTAAAGATTCTGCATTACCTAATACTCCTGAAATTAATCTACTCACTGATTCAACAATAGTAAGTGCAGGTAATTCTCCTCCAGCTAAAACATAATCACCAACAGAAATTTTTTCATCAACAAATTTATAAATACGTTCATCAAATCCTTCATAACGTCCACAAACAAAAACCAAGCGATCATATTTTTTAGCAAATTTTTCCGCCATGTTTTGATCAAATTTTTTCCCCGCTGGATCCATCGCGAGAATTTTCAATTTAGAATTTTTAATTTTCAATTTCTTCCCCTTAGAATCTATAACTCCAAGTTTTTTTAAACAATCAAAAATAGGCTGGACTTGTAATACCATTCCTGGTCCCCCACCATAAGGACTATCATCTACATGATTTCTTTTGTCCAAAGTATAATCACGAAAATTATGTGAAATAATTTTGATCAAATTTTTCTCCTGAGCTTTTCCCAAAATACTTTTACTACAATAATCATTTATAATTTCAGGAAAGATTGTTAATACATCAAAACGCATATATTTTATTTAATTTCCGTTCCACCCCACTCTACAATCGTGAACCCTTTTCTTTCAAACGGCTGTATAATTTGTGGAACAATATCTATTTGTTTATCCAACGGTTTAAAAACCATAAATACCCTGAGCATTGAATCTGGCTTTGGAGTAATTGTCAGTGGTGCCATATTTGTATATTCTTCACCAACAAAACGAATTAAATTATATTTATTATCTTTCATCTTAGGATACCACCAAACAATAAATTCGTTGTATTCTCTAGGAGTAAGTCCTAATTTTGACAAAGTCTCTTGTAAAAATTCTCTGGTATCTTCACCTTTAACTACAAAACCACTTGATAAATCCCAATTTACTTTTTTACCAAATTCCCCTTCCCAAAACAAATAACTATATTCTTGGTTATCCGACTGATCAATCAAATGTCCATCCGGATAAGCAATCACATCCCAACCTTTTATGCTTTCATTATATTTTGGATAGTCCGCAATTAATTTTCCTTGAAAATCTAATTCGACTTTAACATTTTGTTTTTGGGTAGGATAAAGATAGATAACTGGTTTACCCCCAACTTGATATAAGGGATCATTTTCTTGATTATTACCAAAATTTCGATTATTTCCAACATCATTCAAAAAAGGACAAAGTATCCCTATATCAAGAAAATTTGGCATATATCCGGCTCTGGTCAATCCTGCCCAACTTAAAAAGATTATAACAAAAATTATACTATATACTATTATTTTAATTTTTTTTGTTTTGTTAATTGGTGGTTGCAACTCCATATGTTAAAAATAATTTATTAATTATTTTATATAATCCCAATGACACATTTTTGGTTCATTTTTATCAAAATCCCAAACGTGCATTGAGCCACCCAAACATTCTTCCCACCATTCGCAATTTTCACACTTCCCACATTTAGTTCTGTTTGGATCACGAAAAAATTTAAATTTATTATTCCACACTTCTGAAAATCTATCGGTTTTCACATTACCTTGAATCAGTTCTGGACGACGCGGTACGTTAGGACAAACAAAGATATCACCATTGTGCAAAATACTACCGACATTAATCCCGGTATTACAATAAAAAAGATGTCCTCGAGTTTCTTTTTCCAAATCCAATCCTAAAAATCCAGCACAGCCATATTTAATTTCAACCTTCTTATTTTTCTTTCTCTTTTCTTGAATAAATGACAAAAGTTTTTTTAACTGAACAGGAGTCAAAAGTAATTTTTCATTATGTTCAGCACGACCAATCGGATCCACGTTCATAGCGCGCCACGAAGTAATACCCAGTGGCAAAAATGTTTGATACATTTCTTCCAGCTGATTAATATTGCCTTGGTGTACCGAAGTGGTAATTTGTAAATCACTCAAAAAATTAGCTTTAGCTAATAATTTTACAGCATTGATTGCTTTTTCATAAGCTCCTGGGGTTCCACGAAACTCATCATGATCTTTACCTAGACCATCAATACTTACAACCACTGTTGCCATACCAGCATCTTTTAATTTTTCTACAACTTTTTCATCTACCAAAAAACCGTTAGTCACCATACCCCATTGAAACCCCAAAGAGCGGGCATATTTCATAACTTCAAAAATATCAGGACGCAAAAGAGGCTCCCCTCCAGTGATAGCTATCATTATTTTTTTTGCATCAAAATCTTCCGCTAACTCTTTAAACGTTTTTTTAATTTCCTCAGCTGTTAATTCACCTGTACATTGTTTACGTCCAGCACCACTACCACAATGTGCACAAAAAAAGTTGCAATTTAAAGTGCATTCCCAAAATAAATAAGTGAGCGGATGTTCCGCTCGCATTTTTTGTTTATACATTGACCATACTTTGAGTTGACCAGTTTTGAGAATTTTTTTAAACATACATTTTTATTTCTTACGTTTCTTATAAATAATAATACCCGCTATTATAATAACCGGAATAGCCAAAAACGACAATATTGAAAATAAAATCGATAAATTGTTTTGCCACCTAGGAACAACCTCTTCGCGTATCATCGGACCATAAGCAAGTTGTTGGGCCAACGTTGTGTTGAAAGGAAACAAAATAAAACTCACAGCTAACACAAAATATTTATAAATAAAATTTTTCATAATTTATCAGACAAATTAAGTTTGTTTTTCGCCGAACGACGACGCAGTGTTTTAATTATAAATACTACCACCCCAATAATTAGCACAATTAATACTGATGTAAAAAACCATGTTTCTTTAAACATAATCCAAAGTGTCGGTTGTTGGTCAGCAGTAAACGTTCCATACAACTTCTGCATTCGTACAGCATCTGATTGTGCTGAGACCAAAGCAATGCCTGAAAAAATAGATGAAATAAAACCAATCAAAAATCCTTTGAATTTACTAATAAAAGTTAAAATTTTGGACATATTTTAATCATGTTTTATCTATATTATTAAATTGTTTATTTTTTTTCTTAGTCAACCGAGTAATTCCCACAATAAAAATAATGGGTAGCACAAATATATTTCCAACTAAACGTGGGAGAATCATAAAGGTGTCTATAATTTTTTCTTTCAAATTTGTTTGGCCTATCATTCCCCAATCACCCTCCATTGGCCCGTAAACAGTTTGACTAAATAACTGGGTTTTAGAAAATAAAATAAAAAGTAAAATAATATTTAATAAACCAAGCAACCATAAAGAGTATTTTTTTATTTTTGACCAAAAACCAGAAGTTGATTTATTGAAAATAGCTACCAATAAAATAATAAAGAATATAACTGCAAGGCCAATAGAAATAATATCAGCAGTATTTTCAAAAGTTAATACCGGTTCTTTGGCCAAACTCAAACTATTTGTATTTAGTTCGTTGTTCATAATTTGTTAGATATATTATTATCTGTTTTTTTAATAGCACGACGGCGTAAATCTTTGATTATATAAAATACTAAACCAACAAATAATATAAAAGTAATTGATGCCGG
>Ga0116171_10002014_pt1 | contig 19686 bp, 15 predicted proteins | sample AD_JPNHW2_MetaG_FD_89798 | JGI IMG/M metagenome (GOLD analysis project Ga0116171, IMG submission 89798) | Active sludge microbial communities of municipal wastewater-treating anaerobic digesters from Japan - AD_JPNHW2_MetaG | ecosystem: Engineered > Bioreactor > Anaerobic > Digestate | place... | reverse complement strand
CATGACAAAAACCGGTGAAGCTCGCCAGGGGCGTGAATCAAGTGACCGTCTCTGCACGCTGATACTTTTTATCAGTGCTTCAGGGCAAGAGAGTCGCTGGCTTATAGTTTTGCGAAGATCTTCTTCGCCGTAATCGAGACCGGTTTCAATCTGACGCAAAAGCAGTTTCATCGATGGGTTCCTTTAAGTTGGGCTGATGATCGCGGCAACCACAGTCAGGGTTGAGGCTGATGTGAGCCGGCGATTGAGTCAGCGGCCAGCCAGCCGGTTGAAAAGGCTGCCTGCAGGTTATAACCGCCGGTGTCGGCGTCGATATCAATGATTTCACCAGCAAAATAGAGGTTTTTGATGAGTTTTGATTCGAGGGTCGCCGGGTTGATCTGTCTGGTCGAAACGCCGCCGGCCGTGACGATTGCTTGTTCCCAGGGGGCGTGCCCGCTGACTGTAAATTTGAGTTCTTTCAGCCAGTTGCGCAAGGCCCGGCGTTGCTCAGCCGTAACTTTGGCGATTCTTAGAGCGGGGCTGAGATCGAGTTGCTGCATGCAGAATTGCCGCATGCCAGCCGGCAGCAGGCCCGGGATAACTTCGGCAAGGCTTCCCTGATGCTTTTCTTCAAAATCGCGAAGAATACGGCGGTCGAGTTTGGCATGGTCGAGAGCTGGTTTGAGGTCAACGACTATTTCACAAAGGTGACCCTGATGTATGGCGGGCACTGCCAGCCGGCTCAGAGTGATTATGATCGGCCCGGCAAGGTTGCCGTCGAGAAAGGTCATTTCACCGAATTCAGCGGCGATTTTTTTGCCGTTGACCCGCAATTCGGCCGAAACATTGCGCAGCGATATCTCGTTAAGATACTCAGGAAGCGGGGCGGCCGGGGTCAGCGCCACCAGTGACGGCAGAGTCGTGACGATCTCGTGACCGCAGGCCCGGGCAAAGGCCAGGCCATCGCCGGTTGAGCCGGTGCCCGGGTATGAAAGACCGCCGGTGGCAAGCAGGGTCGCGCCGGCAAGATAGGGCCGGCCGCCGGCCATGGCGCCGAGACACTGGTCTTTTTCGACCATCAGGCTGGTAACGGGTTTGCTGGTCAGCAGTTGCACCTTGCGCTTTTCGATGGCTTTGTGCAGGCAGGCAATCGCATCGGTGGCCTTGCCTGAAGCTACAAAAACCCGGCCACCGCGTTCTTCGACGGTCTCAAGTCCTTCGCGATTGAAGAATTCAACCAGCTCAGTATTGAAAAAGGTTTTGAACGCCGATTTCAAAAAGCGGCCCTGGTTGTTGAAATGCTTGAGAAAGTCATTGAACGGTGCTGTGTTGGTAAGGTTTCCGCGCCCTTTGCCCGAAATGCCAAGTTTGCGGGCCGGCCGGGGCATCGATTCGAGAATGATGACCTGCATGCCGAGATCAGCCGCATGAATACCGGCCATGAGACCGGCGGGGCCAGCGCCGATTATGAGCAGATCGGTGCTTTTCAAGATTTTTTCACACTGAAGCCGAAGGTGCCAATCAGTTTGCCGATCTGAAAGTAATTGCCGTGTGCAAAACCAATCAGGGCTGCTTTTTCGACCTGAAAGCGACCCTGATCGTCGAGAAGTGCCTCAGATACCTGAACCCCGGTGATGTTGGCAATGAAAAGGCTGTGCGAACCGAGTTCGATTTCGCGCTCGACACGACATTCAATGTTGATGGGGCATTCAATGATGATCGGCGCTTTGCCGCTGGCGCTGCGACCAGAGGTCAGGCCGGTTTCGTGAAACTTGTCGCAGTCGCGACCCGAGGCGACCCCGCAGTAATCGGTTTGCCGCACGATTCGCCTGTCGGGTATGTTGACCGCAAATTCACCGGTTTCGCGCAGCAGTTTAAATGAATGGCGTTCGGGGCGCACTGATATCGACAGCATCGGCGGTTCTGAGCAGACGGTGCCGGCCCAGCTCGCGGTGAAGATGTTGGGGCGACCCTCGTTGCCGATGGTTGTGATCATGACCGCCGGTACAGGCGCGAGAACGGTGCCGGGTTTCCAGGTGACTTTGCCGGGATTGGCTGAAGGGGCTTTAGTTTTTGCAGGTTTCATTCGGTTTTGCTTTCTTCTTTTTTCTCGTAGCTGGTCAGCAGATTAAACATGCTGCCATAGCGGGCCAGCAGTTCGCGCTTGGCACTTTCGGCTGCGAGGCGTGTTTCATAATCAGGTGCGAACACCGGGAAACAGCGGTCTTTGTCGCTGTGAATAAGGGCGATATACCATGACTCGACACCACGGTAATCGTAGTGCCGCAATGTCAGGCCCTCGAATTTGCGTAGCTTTTCCTTCCATTCACGCCGGCCCTGATCAGAAATCTCACAAAAAGTGACGTTGCCATCGGCAATTTCAATGTCTTTGCGGTAGGCACGACGGCTTCTGAACATTTTGTAGAAGCTGAAGAGACTGGCGGCGCTGATGCCGATGCAGACGAGGGCCACCGTAAAATAGTATGAGGGCAGGTTCGGGTCGATGCGGGTGAATTGAAGAAGCCTGATCGATAGAACGATAACCCAGACCATCGACAGCACCGCCACCAGGCCAGAAAAGTAGAAGAAAAAAGCGGTGCGCCCCTTAAAATCGAGGCCCTTTTCCGTGAGCCGCATGGGCAACCCGCCGTTTTCACCACATTGCCAGTTCAGTTCGTTTTTCATAAAACTTCACCCGATTCGAGATTCTGCGGCATTATAAAGAGATTTGCCGGCAATGTCCAACCCTTTTGCGGCAATTCACTAATTCTCGGTCAAGTTTTCCGAATCGAACAAATTCATCTTTATAAAATTGCGAGGAGAGAAGACGGGATTGCTTTTTCGGAAGCTTGTTTTGCACAGGATGTGCACATGCAGAACCGCGCAGGATAGAGCGGTTCTGCTGAGCGAAAACTTAATAACAAAATTAAGCTGTAGCACCCGACAGCATCTATCCTGATGCTGTCGAGTATCGCTGACCTCCTGTCAGCAAAAAAGCAACCCGGCTGATAGGCCGAAGCTTCACCTCAAAAAAGAAAACCCGTTTATAAAAATCAGTTGTTGATGGGGGGTTCAATACTCACCGAGAATTACTGGCGGCAATTATCATCTGAGCTATGGAAACAGCGGTGGGGTTGTGGTAGAATCGCGGTGCATTAGTGAATTTCAAACCAGAAACATGGGGTATGTAGATGAGCGTTGAAGAAACCAGCCGTAACTCGAATTTTATTCGCGATATTATTGACGAAGACCTGAAATCAGGCAAACACAAAGAAATTGTTACCCGGTTTCCACCAGAACCAAACGGTTACCTGCACGTGGGGCACGCCAAGTCGATCTGTCTGAATTTTGGGCTCGCCCGCGACTACCAGGGGCGCTGCCACCTGCGCTTCGACGATACCAACCCGGTTAAAGAAGAGCAGGAATACATCGATTCAATCAAAGAAGACGTCAGATGGCTCGGTTTCGACTGGGGCAAACATGAATATTACGCTTCTGATTATTTTCAGCAGCTCTATGACTGGGCAATTCTGCTGATCAAAGAAGGCAAGGCCTATGTCGATGACCAGACTGCCGATGAAATCAGAGTCAGCCGTGGCACTCTCACTGAGCCGGGCAAAAATTCCCCTCATCGCAACCGCACTGTTGAAGAGAATCTTGACCTGTTCACCCGCATGAAAGACGGCGAATTTAAGAATGGTGAGCGGGTGCTGCGTGCCAAAATCGACATGGCCGCACCGAATATCAATATGCGCGACCCGGTTCTCTACCGAATTCTGCATGCCCATCACCCGCGCACTGGCGACAAATGGTGCATTTATCCGATGTATGATTACACGCATGGCCAGTCTGACGCCCTTGAACACATCAGTCATTCGATCTGCACCCTCGAATTCCAGGATCACCGGCCGCTTTATGACTGGTTCATCGCCAACCTGCCCGTGCCCGCACGCCCGCATCAGTATGAATTCGCCCGCCTCAACCTGACTTACACGGTGATGAGCAAGCGCAAGCTGCTGCGCCTTGTTCAGGAAAAAAAGGTTCTCGGCTGGGATGACCCGCGCATGCCAACCATCTCTGGAATGCGCCGCCGTGGCTATCCGGCCGCTTCCCTGCGTGAGTTCTGCGATCGCATCGGTGTAGCCAAAGCCAACAGCACCGTTGAATTCGGGCTGCTCGAAAACTGCGTCAGAGACGATCTTAATCGTAATGCCCTGCGCTTTATGGCAGTTCTCAGGCCTCTTAAAGTGGTAATCACCAATTACCCCGAAGGCAAGAGTGAATATTTCGACGCTGAAAACAACCCTGAAGACCCGAATTCAGGCACCCGCAAGGTCAAATTTACCCGCGAAATCTTCATCGAACAGGAAGATTTCATGGAAACCCCGCCAAAAAAATTCTTCAGACTGTCGCCAGGCTCAGAAGTGCGCCTCAAACACTCTTATTACATTACCTGCAAAGAAGTCATCAAAGACGCGCAGGGCAAGGTGGTCGAACTGCGCTGTGAACTCGACCCCGAAAGCCGTGGTGGTTCAACCCCTGACGGTCGAAGAGTTAAGGGTACCCTGCACTGGGTATCGGCGAGCGAAGGCCTCAAAGCCGAAGTGCGTCAGTATGACCACCTCTTTAAACAGGAAAACCCCGACAAAGTCGAAGAGGGCGCTGATTTTCTCGACAATATCAACCCTGATTCCCTCGAAATTCTCAGCGATTGCGTCGTTGAACCGGCGGTTGCCGACGTGAAACCTGGTATCGCCATGCAGTTTCTGCGCATGGGCTACTTTTGCAAAGACAAGGATTCAGCTCCGGGCAAAATGGTGTTTAACCGCACCATTTCTCTTAAAGACGGCTGGGCCAAAGAGCAGAAGAAGCAGAACGACTGAAATCTGGTTATAAAAAAAGGCCCGGCGTTTTTATGCCGGGCCTTTTTTTATAAAGCGCGGTTATTCGAGGTAGGTGTAGCCATACAGGCCTGAACGATAGATGGCGAGAAACTCTTTGCCTTCGTTGATGGTGATGCGGCCTTCTTTAACTGAGGCAGAAACCCAGGTTTCCATGGTGCGAACAAGTTTTTTGGCGCTGAACTGCACGTAATCGAGCACATCGGCAACGGTTTCGCCGTCGATTATTTTATCGATGGTGAAGGTGCTGTCTTCATGAACGGTGATGTGTACGGCGTTGGTGTCGCCGAACAGGTTATGCAGGTCGCCGAGGATTTCCTGGTAGGCGCCGACCATGAAGACGCCGAGGTAGTATGGCTCGTAAGTCTTCAGCTGGTGCAGAGGCAGACAGGGGTTAAAATTGCGGTTGCCGATGAAGCGGTCGATCTTGCCGTCAGAATCGCAGGTGATATCTTGCAGTGTGGCGCTCTGCAGCGGTTTTTCGTCGAGGCGGTGCAGAGGCATGATTGGAAACAGCTGATCAACGGCCCAGGCGTCGGGCAGTGACTGAAAGAGCGAAAAATTGCAGAAATACTTTTCGGCAAGGATTTTATCGAGCTGACGAAGTTCGTCAGAGGTGTGCTTCGCCTGTCTGGCCAGTTCTCTAACTTCGTGGGCGATGGTCCAGAAAAGTTTTTCGGCTTTGGCGCGGCCTTTGAGGTCGAGCATGCCGAGATTGAAGAGGTCGAGTGATTCTTCGCGGAGTTGCTGGGCGTCGTGCCAGGCTTCTATCATCGTCAGGTCGGTCAGCGAGTCGAGAATGGTGTGCATATCGACGACGATTTCGTGGTCTTTCTTTTCGATTTTGAACTCTTCATAAGGGGTTTTCGGCGGGCAGTTCGTTTCGAGAACGTTAAAAACCAGCACTGAATGGTGGGCGGTCAGAGCGCGGCCCGACTCGGTGATCAGGTGTGGATGCGGGAAACCATTTTTATCTGAGGCGTCCTGGAGGGCGGAAACAGCGTCGTTGGCGTATTCCTGGATCGAATAGTTGATGCTGCTGCTGATCGTGGTGCGGGTGCCGTCGTAATCGACGCCCAGCCCGCCGCCGATATCGACGTATTCGAGGTTGCAGCCGAGTTTGCGCAGCTGAACGTAGAATTGCGAGGCTTCTTTCAGGCCACTTTTGATCTTGCGGATATTGGTAATCTGGCTGCCGAGGTGGCAGTGAATGAGCTTGACGCAGTCGATCAGGCCTTCTTCCTTCATGAATTCGACGGCTTCGATGAGTTCGGTTGGTGTGAGGCCGAATTTGCTCTTGTCGCCGCCTGAATCTTCCCATTTGCCGCTGCCGAAGGCCGCGAGTTTGATTCTGATACCCACGTTCGGCATAACTTTATGAACTTTGGCGAGTCGGGCGATCAGTTTGAGTTCGTTGAATTTTTCGGCGACGATGAAAATGCGTTTGCCCATTTTCTGGGCGAGCAGCGCGAGTTCGATGAATTCTTCGTCTTTGTAGCCATTGCAGATCAGCAGGGCGTCCGGGTTGTCCATGATGGCAAGTACGGCATGCAGTTCAGGTTTTGAACCGGCTTCGAGGCCGATGTTGAACTTCTGGCCATACTGCACGATTTCTTCGACGACCGGGCGTTGCTGGTTAACCTTGACCGGGTAAACCGTGTAGTAATTGCCCGAAAAATTGTATTCTTCGGAGGCGTTTTTGAAGCAGCTTGAGATAGTTTCGATGCGGTTGTCGAGAATATCAGGAAAGCGGAGCAGCAGGGGGCACGAAACATCTTTAAGACTGAGATCGTCGAGAATTTCCTTGATATCGACAGATATTTTTGGGTTGCGATGCGGCATTACCGTGACGTTGCCGGCTTTATTAACGCCAAAATAGCCAATTCCCCAGCCTTGAATGTTATATAGTTCAGCAGAATCGTCTGTACGCCATTTTCGCATCGCAAACCTCCAAAAAAAATAGCAGTTTGAAGCGTATATATTAGATGCAAATTGCCGGCTTAGCAAGTTTTTTAGCGCTTGTTTTCGTGAGGTGGTAAGAGTATACTGAAAAAAATTTTCTGCCGGGTCTGCCGCATGGCGGCCCTGGCCGGGTAAACTGCGCTGCCACCGGTGTGCTCATCGTATCTGCTTGCAGGTGTAACCTGTTTCAGACCTGTGTCTCAGAGGCTATTTAACGGTGCCGACCGACTGGCCGCCGGTATCAGTGACAGAAGGTTCTAAACCTGGAGATGCAAGATGGCGACTGATGATGGCTCGGTGGGCCGTAATGACGACTGCCCCTGTGGCAGCGGCTTTAAATTCAAGAGATGTTGCATGAACAAAACAAATAACGTGGTTGAACGCGATGTAGCCGAGCTATATCTGCGCAATTACCGTATCCACTTGAAGACCCCGCATGATATTTCCGGTATCAAGGTAGCCGGGCGCCTGGTGGTAGACACCCTGCGCAAGGTTGAAGAAACCATAAAACCCGGCATCACTACCAACGACATCAATCGCTTCGTGCACGAATACACCCTCAAGCATGGCGCGGTGCCGGCCCCTTTGAATTATCGCGGGTTTCCCAAAAGCGTCTGTACTTCGATCAACGAGGTGATTTGCCATGGCATACCTTCTGATCGCGTTCTCAAAGAGGGCGATATTGTTAATGTTGATGTAACCTCGATTCTCAACGGTTATTACGCTGATGCAAACATGACATTTTTTGTCGGCACCTGCGGCCCTGATGCCCATAAGATCGTTGAAGTGGCGCGTGAATCGCTCAAGCGCGGCCTTAGTGTCGTCAAGCCTGATAACACCATCGGCGACATCGGTTGGGCGATTCAGGAATACGCCGAAGCAAAAGGCTGCTCGGTGGTGCGCGAGTTTATCGGGCACGGCATTGGCAAGGTTTTTCATGAACCACCCGATGTGCCGCACTTCGGCCGTGCCGGCACCGGCATTACCATGGTGCCGGGCATGGTATTTACCGTCGAACCGATGGTTAATATCGGCAAACGTTTTTTGCGGGTTCTCGAAGACGAATGGACAGCGGTAACCCGCGATGGTTCGCTTTCAGCGCAATTCGAACAGACGATTGTCGTCACCGAATCAGGCTATGAAAGCTTGACTCCCTACGATCTTTAAACTGCTGAAATAAATTTTCCACCACAGGAGACACAATGGAAGAACTGCTGACCAGTTATCTGCGTTTTCTCGACGAAGAAATATATGGCGATACCTGTTTTGATCCTGATGTTCCGATCAAAAACCAGTTCGGTGCAGTTCTTGACGAACTCGACTTCAGGCTCGCCACAGTTAAGTTTGAAATGGACTCGCTGGTCGAAATTCCGATGAATGCTATCAGCGGCGAGACGACCCTGCGTGAACTCATCGAAAAAGTTGCGGCCCAGCCGAAAATCGGCAAAGCAGAAGCACCTGCTTTTCTTAAAAAGAAAAAAGACGATCTGACAAAAATTGCGCGTCTGATGGCCGAAGATCTGCAGAGCATGCTTGGCTGAAAACAATCTTGCAGAGCAACAGGCAAAGAGCCGCCGGCCTCGCGTCAGGCGGCGTTTTTGCAGTCTGGTAACGCGAACATGGCATCTGAGATGAGGCAAGGTCAGCCGGTAATGCACGAAAACCACGAGGCGCGGCACGAAGATTTTGCAGCTTACCTGCTGCAGGTGCGGCGTGATGAGCTGCTTGCCTTTCTTGAAGCTCAACAAGAACCGGCCTGGGAATGCGAACTTCTGCGGGTTGCCTGCCCGGCCGCCGATATGCTGGCAGGGCCGCCGCTCGAAATGTACCGCTGGCATTTTGTGCTTTTTCATGTTTTGTATCAGCTAGTGCCAGAGTTTGCGGCCCGTGGGCAATATCTCTATATTCATTTTATGCGCACCTGCACCCGGAAATACCCCGAACCCGGCAACTGCCGATATTTTCTTGCTGAAGAAGCCAGGTTTTGCGGTGCACCCGGTTGCCTGACTAACCCATATTGTGATTTTCACCGGAACCGTGTTGAAGAACAGGCTCTAGACTGCCTTTCTGATCGGTATTTTTACCTTGACCCGGCTAATTTCACGGCCTTGAGTTCTGACAACGCCGAAAAGTTCATCGCCGGCGCCTGGAACCTTCTGCAGAACCGCGACGAATACCTCAACTGCCTCGCGATAATGGGCCTGCCCGAGGGTGTGGCACCCGATCTGCTGAAAAAGCGCTTCAGACACCTCGCCAAAACCCTGCACCCCGACCTGAACCCCATCGACCACCAGAAATTCGCCCAGATTAACAGCGCCTACCGAAAACTTCTGACCTTCATGGGCAGCCGCTAAAAATTTGGCTCTTTACAACATGGTGGTTTGTTCGTATGATTAATGTACGTCTCGCTGGAGCGGAGGTTTTTGCATGAATAAACTCGTTGGCCTTCTGGTTGCTGGTGGTCTTGCCTGTGGCGTTCAGGCCATGGCTTTTGACGAAGATAAATTTCGTGCGACCCTTGAATCGTTCAATAAAGTCGCATTGCCTCCGGTCGCCGGTTCGGTCGAAAAAGGCTCGTTCAAGGGTTCTTCAGGGCCAAAAGGCGGTCAGTCTCAGGGCGGTGACGACTTTGTCTGGCTCAAAGCCGAAAAAATTAATCAGCAGCTTGAATTGCTGATTCGCGGTATCGAAGGTGCCAAAGGTGTGGCCACCGCTCTTGCGGTTATTACCAACCTTTATAACAGCGACAAAATTTCGATCGATGTGGCATTGACCGCTGTGCAGCTGCTCAAGCTGCGGGCGACCTTTCTCAAGGTTTTTGTCACCAACGGTGATACCGAACTCGAAATCATGATCAATATTTTGCAGGAACACGAGAGCGACCTGGCTGGCAAACAGGCCGCCGCCGGGCAGACCAGCGTTGGCATCGGCGTCAAGGGCAAGATTGCTAACCCGCCGCCCGCCGCTCCGGCTGACCCTGCACAGGGTGACCCGTTCAACGGCAAACAATAAACAGTTTTAAAAAAGGCCGGGTGCTTCGCCAGACAGCGAAGCACCCGGTTTTTTTATGCCGCCGGTCGCTGGTTTCTGCCAATATGGTGCCAGTCAGTTTGACATCTGGCGATACGGAATGCTATGTTTGCAAAGTTGGCCGGTGCGAGAGGGCAAAATCAGATGAAGGTTGCTACCGGCAGCAAAAGAAATGAGATGCCATGAACGACAATGATATTGCCAGAGCTGAAGAAACCCTGAAAGCTGAATTGCGCGATATGCAACGTGCGGTGGTGGCGTTGCGCGACGAACTCGAACGCTGTCAGGCTGGCTCTGAAGATGCAGTGCAGGCGGCCCGACGTGAAGCAGCCCAGGATATCGCCCAGTTCAAGGCGACGATTGCCGAATTGCGCAACGAACTTGAACTCGCCATGATTCAGCGCCAGGAGCAGGTTCAGCAGGCTATTTCGGGCAATCAGGATGAAATCATGCAGTTAAAAAAGACCGCTGCCGAGCTGCGCAGCTGCCTTGAAACCACCCTTTTTGAAAAAGATGCTGCGGTGCAGGCGGCAGTAGTTGCCTCGGCCGGTGAGGTTCAGCAACTTCGCAGTCTGGCGGCAACCCTGCGTGAACAACTCGAAACCGAAAAATTTGATCGTGAAAACGCCGTGCAGCAAGAAAAGCAGCGTGCTGCTGCCGAACTTGGCCAGTTGCAGACCATTATTCAGGCCCTGCGCGATGAGCTTGAACGCCGCGCCTGAGACCGAAATCCATTTTACCGGAGAACTGGCAAATATGAATAAACCTCGACGGGAAAAGCCAACAGAAAAGCCGACAGAGAAGCTTTCGACTGACCAGAAACAGCGCCTGCGCGAGCTTGAACTGTTGCTCGACATTTCGCGTAAAATGTCGGCCATGGATTCCCTCGACGAGGTTCTCAAGGTTCTGGTTGAGATGTCGACGGCCCGGCTCAACGCTGAACGGGGCACGCTATTTCTCAATGACCCGCATACCCATGAACTCTATTCGCGGGTCGCCATGGGCAATTTTACCCGCGAAATCCGCATTCTCAACAGCAACGGCATCGCCGGGCATGTTTTTAACAGCGGCGAAGGGCTGATTATTCCAGATGCCTATTCTGACTCGCGTTTTAACCGTAACGTCGATGAACAGACAGGTTTTGTGACACGCAGTATTCTTTGCGTGCCGATCAGAACCTCGAAAGGCGAGATCATTGCGGTTGCCCAGGTTCTCAACAAGAAAAAGGGGCGCTTCAATCGTGCCGATCTGCGTCTTTTCGAGGCCATGATGGAACAGGGTTCGCTGGCACTGCAGAGTTTGCAGTTCATCGAGCGCATGGAAACCGTGCGTCGCCAGGAACTTGAATTTATCAACATTGTTTCTGAGATGACTTCAGATATAAAGTTGGGCTCGCTGCTTCAAAAAGTAATGGGCGAGGCTACCAGCATGCTGAATGCCGAGCGTTCGACTCTTTTTCTGCACGACGAAAAAACCGACGAACTCTGGTCAGAGGTAGGGCAGGGGCTTGAATCTGCCCAGATCAGGTTGCCAAGCCACGCTGGAATTGCCGGGGCGGTTTTTAAATCGAGCAAAACCATCAATATTCCGTATGCTTACGCCGATCTGCGTTTTAACCCTTCCTTCGATAAAAAAACCGGTTTTTTTACCCGTTCTATTTTGTGCGTGCCGGTTGTAAACAAGCACGGGCGCACGATTGGCGTCACTCAGGTTCTCAATAAACGCGGCGGCCCCTTCACCCAGGAAGACGAAGCCCGTCTGCGTGCTTTTACGGCGCAGGTTTCGATTGCGCTTGAGAACGCCAAGCTTTTCGCTGATGTTCAGGCCATGAAAAACTATAATGAAGCGATGCTCGAATCGATGAGCAACGGCCTGATCACCCTCGATGCCGCCGGCAAAATCGTCACCTGTAATGCCGCCTGCCCGCGAATTCTTACAGTGCCTGCGAATGCTGTTATTAACAAAAACGCCAGTGAATTTTTTGTAGGCGAAAACGCCTGGGTGCTCGATAAATTGCGGTTGGTCAACGAAACCCGCCAACAGCAGACTTCAGTTGACGCGCCTTTGCTGGTTGGCAGCGAAAAGCTTGCCGTTAACCTGACGGTGCAGATGCTGCTTAATATCGATCAAAAATGCATCGGCTCGATGATTGTCATCGAGGATATCAGCAACGAAAAACGCCTTAAATCAACAATGTCGCGCTACATGGACCCGGCGATTGCCGATCGTCTGCTGGCTAGCGGCACAGAGTTGCTTGGCGGGTCGAATGTTGAATGCACGGTGCTGTTTGCCGATGTTCGCGGTTTTACGACCTTGACTGAACAACTTGGCGCTCAGGGCACAGTGACCTTGCTCAACGAGTATTTTACCCTGATGGTCGATTGCATTCAGCATGAGAGCGGCATGCTCGACAAATTCATCGGTGATGCGATCATGGCGGCTTTTGGAATTCCGGTCGCCCACGAAGATGATGCTGACCGGGCGGTGCGTGCTGCCATTTCGATGATGGAAACTCTGAACCGCTGGAACCGACAACGCACTTCTGAGGGGCGTTTGCCGGTGAATATCGGGGTCGGGTTAAATACCGACACGGTGGTTTCGGGCAATATCGGCTCGAACAAGCGCATGGATTTTACGATTATCGGCGATGGGGTCAATCTGGCGGCGCGTCTCGAGACCGCCTGTAAGCAATATGGTGCGAAGATTCTCATCAGCGAATTCACGCTGCGCAAGCTGCAGGGTACCTATCGTGAACGCGAAATCGATCTGGTGGTAGTGAAGGGCAAAACCAAACCGGTTGCGATTCACGAGATACTGGCCTTTCATACCCGCGAAAGCTTTCCGGGCATCGGCGAGGTTCTCGGCCTGTTCAAAGACGGTCTCTCGGCTTACCGCGCCCGCAAATGGGACGCGGCGATCAGACTGTTTACTGACTGCCTGGCAGTCAACCCCAATGACAAGCCAAGCAAAATCTATATTGACCGGGCCAGGGCGCTCAAAGAAAACCCGCCACCCGATGACTGGGCCGGCGTCTGGGTCATGGAATCGAAATAACAGGTATCTGGAGAAAAATCAAAATATGCCGGAACATTTTTGTAGTTGCCCCGATCACAAATGCCCATTTAACCCGCATAATGAAGCCGGTTCGTCAGCGGGTTGCGACCTGTGCATTAAAAAGTGCCTGAAGGCGCATGAAATCCCGTCGTGTTTTTTTATCGATGTAAATGCTGACACCTCAGGCGTCAGTGATTACAGCTATGCAGGTTTTGCTCAGTTTCTGAAGAGGCATAGGGGTTGAGCTGCTGTTAGCGGGCCGCTGCCGTTAGTCAGGCTGGTGTTTTGGCGTTCAGACGGTCGAGAAAATCGATAACCTTGCGGGTGATAAAATCAGGGGTCGATGCGCCGGCAGAGACAGCGATGGTCTCGCAGCCGGCGAAGTCTTCGAGGTTCAGTTCGGCTTCGGTTTCGACAAGAAAGGTGCGTGGGCACAGCCCGGCAGCGATTTCTGCGAGTCGCCGGGTATTGGCACTTGATTTGCCGCCGACGATGACGACTGCATCGGCATTTGCGGCGAGTTTGCGAATTTCCTGCTGGCGTTCAGAAGTTGCCTGGCAGATAGAATCGCAGATTACGGCTTCGTCTGCGCGGCTTTTCAGTATTGCGGCGATACTGTTGAACTCGTCTTCATTGAAGGTAGTCTGGCCGATAACCATGATTTTTGGGCGGTGCGAAACCTGTCTGGCCTGTTCTTCGCCGGCGATTACTTCATGGGCGGTGGCGAAGCTTTGCAGGCTGAGAATCTCGGGGTGGTCGGGGTCACCGATAATGTAAATATAGTAACCCTTTTCGCTGTAATTTTTGATCTGCCGCTGGCTGGTGACGACGTGCGGGCAGGTAGCATCGACGATTTCGAGGCCCTGGGCGGCAATTTCTTTGATCTGGCCGGCGGGCATGCCGTGCGCCCTGATAATGATGGTGCCGTTTTTGACGCTGTGCCAGTCTTTGACGGTGCCAACGCCGTTCTGGCGGAGGTAATCGACGTCCTGGGGGTTATGAATCAGGGGGCCACTGGTGAAAACGCGGCCCGGTGCCTTGGCTGCGGTTTGCATGGCGATTTGCATGGCGCGTTTGACACCCATGCAGAAGCCTGAAGTGCGGGCGAGAATAATTTTGGGCATTAGAGATCTCCGGGGGCGGCCGGGCTTGAAGCCTTGGCATCACCGAAAACATGAGCGAGGGTCGCGGCCATTTCTTTTTTCATGCTGATTGAGCCTTGATTGTGAACCCGAGAGAAACTGATCAGCTGCCCTTCGCGGTCAAACATCGCTTCAGCGGCGAACAGGGTGCGGGCCGGTTCGAGAAACAACCCGTAGCGCATGTCGTGCAGCACAACGCGTTGCCGGCCGTCTTCGAGGCGCTCGCTGGTGGTATGGAGCATGTTCATGGCAAACCAGTTGAAAAGGCGGCCGTTCTCGTGGTCAAGGGCACGGGTTACCAGTTCGTTGCGATCGGGTTCGGTTGTGACAACTTCGGTCAAGGGACTGACTGAAGACTTCTTCAGGTAGGTGATCATGAAACGATTCTCTGCATCACGCCCGACAACCCGGTAGACCACCGTATTCAGAAAGGTGGGCATGGCCCTGACTTCGACCGGCACAAAGCCCCGGGCGCGGAAAAGCTCGCTGCCGCGCTCAATCAATGTTTGCGAGGTGTTCCAGCCGGCAAAGGCGTAGATGCTTGTGGCGACAAGAGCGATGACCGCGAGCGCGTGCAGGCGGTTGGCGGCTCCACGGCCATAGAGGCCGAATACGGTCACTACCAGAAGCGGCAGTGAATAAACCGGGTCAATGATTGGCAGGGCGTCAATGGCGTAGCGACCGTTGTTGAATGGCCAGGCGAGACTTGTGCCGTAAGCTGTGCACCAGTCGATGATCGGGTGGGTAATCAACGCCAGAAAGGTCAGGCCGACCCAATGCCGCTTTTTGCTGTTTCCACCCGCCAGTCTGTGCCCGAGAAGGCCAAGCGGCACTGCAAGGAGCGTCAGCACCAGAAAGGCGTGCGTCGGCCCGCGATGATATTTGAGCGAAGCCCATTGGCCCCAGTAACCTGAAATAACGTCGAAGTCAGGTAAAAGCCCAACTATAAAACCATATAAAGCGGCCCGGCGACCAAGTTGCCGGCCAAAACCTGCCTGGGCAACGGTTGAACCGAGAAGCCCCTGTGTGACTATGTCCATGTTTGATATCCTGTTAATTAATGCTGTCGTATTGCATGCTATATAAGAGCGCTGCGAGTATTTGTAATTGATTCGACGGCGTGGCCGATCTGTGAAATATTCAATGAGCTTTTATATAACCATATTAGAATTCTGTTAAACCAACCTGTCAACTATACCACAACTGCAACCCTTTGTTCCCGCAGTAGTCACCTGCAAACAGAAAACACTTCTGGTGTAATTATTGAATCTTGCAAAAACAAAGTAGAGTCTGTTCGACGGCCCGGCCTATCAGCCGGGTTGCTTTTTCTACAGCGATTCCTCACTTCGTTCGTCACAAGCTTCCGAAAAAGCAATCCCGTCTTCTCTCCGGGCCTGTTTATGGTTTATTAGAGTGAGCTTTAATTATGCAGTCATCAATAAGCGGGATTTCTGGCTTAAGAGGTTCGCTGGCAAGGGGACATGGCTTGCCTGGTTGGCGGTTACGGCTTTGTTTTTGCAGTTTTTTCGAGTTTCTGGCGGTTTGTTGCTTTTCGGATGGCCATGTTGAGTTCGGTTTTTGTGTAGCCAAGCTTCTTCATCAGAGTTTCGAGATATTGCTGCTCTTCGGGTGAAACTTCGCCGTCGGCCATGGCCATGCTGACTGCGGCATCGAACAATTCAATGGACTCTTTAGGGGTTTCGGGTTCGGGAATAAAAAGCTCGCCCCGCCGCATCGACTCAACTATGCCATTAAGAATGTTTTCGGGCATTGCGAAGCGGGCGGCATAATTTTTAAGCAGGTTCATCTCGGCCGGGTCGACCTTGCCATCGGCGAGCAGCATGCGGGCTGCCATCGTTACCATATCACGGCCTGATCTGACGCTTTTCAGTTCAGCCTGTTCTCTTTTGACTTCTACTACGACTTTTTCCATCAGTTGCTTTTTGCGGGCAATGATGTCGATGTATTCCTGGCTCTTTTCGTTGATAGTCTTTTCGAGAATCCACTCGGCGCCGTCATTGAGAATGGTGTTGCAGTAATTGCAGCTGATGGCGAAGTTCGAGGTCAGAGGGCCACCGCACTTGCGGCAGTGGGCGCTGCTGAGGGTATTGTTAATGTTGGTTTTCATGCCCTTCTGGCGTACGAGCACGAGAACGTCGCGGCGTGGTCGGCTGAAACGATGCAGTGCCGGTTCGCGGCCTTCGGGGGTGATTTCGACCGGTATGCCGCTCCAGACCAGCAGCACATAAAGGCGTTCGATTTTGTCAGTGAAGGTAATTGCCTTGAGAGTTGCCGACGCAAACGAGACGTTTTCCATGTAAGAGTAGTTTTTAACGCCCTTGAGAGCGAAGTTGAAGAATTCGCAGGCTTTTTCGGTGGCGAAACGCAGCATGGGTTCCATGATGCGCTTGCGCTCGACCAGTCTGATCATCCAGAAAATAACCGCCGTGCGGTCTTCGACCTGCTGAATGGTGAACCCTGGGTCTGAGGCGACGAGATCGTTCCAGCCAGGTACCAGGCGGGGGTTGGCGTATTCCCATTCGCAGGCCTGGGTGATTTGCGAGAGCACCCAGTCGTAATGCCCAGAACGAATAAATGAAGAGCAGACGGGGCAGACGGTGGCCTGGCCGATTTCGATGGGATTGCCGCAGTTCGGGCAGCTGCCTTCGAGCAGGCCAGGTTTCTGCAATGTTTTGGCTGATGGGCGGCGAATGAATGACCAGAACTCGCTGATCGCCTGATTCTGGTTTTCGGCATTGAGGGTCTCGCCTGTAACAATATCGATTGCGGTTTCAACCGCTTCGGCGGTTACCATAACGTGCACTTCGTCGAAACTGCCGTCAGAGGTGACGCGGGCGATCTGAATCGTCTGAATGTTAACTTTGGGGCAGCTGAACTTGACCCCGGCTTCTTTTTGCTCATCGACCCGGCAGCGAAACTGCTCGTAAAGCGCGTCAGAAACCATTGGCTGGATGGTTTCGATCTTGTGATCGTAGCAGGCCTGGTGAATCTTTTCGAAGGCAACGCGGAACTTGTCTATGAAAGCTTCGGGGCTGAATTTCGGGTCACGCTGTTTTATTGCTGCAATTGCCCGCTTCATTTCGCCTTTTTCCTGAATTTCGAGCATCGATGAGAGAACGCCGCGCGGGCGGTTGGTCGGCTGCAGCGCTTCTGGTTCGGCAACTGGGATTCCGAGGCTGGTTTCTTTAACTTGTGCCCAGCTGTCGGCCAGGGCTTCGATTTCGGGGCCGATAATCGACCACAGGTCTTTTTTAAGCAGGTTGCCCGTGGGGGCGGTTTTTTTCTGCTGCGTGCTGCTCAGGCGCGAAAGAATTCTGACTTCGCGGCCGGCATAGCGGCTCTGCAGAGCGTTGTTGGCCCTGATGGCAAACAGATGGCACATCGGCAGCATCAGAATGAAAATGGCCGGTTTTTGCAGAAAGTACCAGCTGCCCGCAATCAGCATCAGACTGATCAGCGTGAGGGCACCGTTCCCGATGCGGTTCTGATGCCAGAAAAAGACTGGTGTGACGAAGGCCGGCAATACGAACAGCGATTCTAACGGTGCGATAAAAAAGTAGAAAAAGCAGAAGAACAGCGAAGCGCCATAAGTCAGATAAACAATGGGTTCGAGGCGTTCTATTGCTCTGATAATTACAAAGCCGATAATGATAAAAAATGACAGAAATGAAACATCGGGCGAAAAATAATGCGCGTACGACTGGGCCGGCCCTTTCAGGCCAAACACTGAAACCATGGTTGGCACGACGAATTCGTCAGTGATCGGGCCAAAAAAATAGGCCATGATTGCCGCCATCGTCAGCGTCATGACAAAAAAAACGTAGAACGATTCTTTTTCTATTTTCATTTATAACTGATCCTGGCTTCTGTAAGCTATATAAGAGCGCGTCTTCTCTCCAGGCCTTGCATTGAAACATTCAATGAGCTTTTGTATAGTTCGGTTGCTGCGTCAGAAAGATTCAGCCGAAGCTGGCCGGGTTCTCTTTGACGACGCGCAACCCCGCGCTCAATCATTTTTCCAGCCGCAATATTCTTCGCAGGCGCAACACTCGAATTTTGGCATATTCCCAGCCATTTCGTTCTCCTGTAATTTTTTATCTTTTAGCCTCTTAAATATGAAATATACCACAATCGGCAAATTGAGTGGCCAGCCATCTTAACTTGCCCGTTTAAATTCAGAACCAGGCGAATTTGAGGTGGGTCGGGCTTTGCAAGATTTTGTGGCAGATAAACAGGAACCCTGACATTGCCAGGGTGGGGGGATAATGTTATGTTGCTCTGAAGTCATGAAGGGAAAATCATTCAGCTATGTTTGTTGCCCCGGAAATTTTTGAGGATCTCGAGTTTTATCAGTGCCGAAATTCTGGTGCGAAACCGGTTTTTAAATTCATTGATTATTGCCGGACTGACGGGGGGCGCGAATACCTGAAAAAACTTTTTAAAAGCAGCCCGGCAAAGCCGTCTGAGATCATCGGGCTGCAGAATATTTCCAGATTTTTAGGTGAAGAATTAGGCACGGCTGAAATCGAACTGCCGGGCAAATTGCATGCTGAATGCGAAGAATATCTGGGTTCGAATTATGTGGCTTTTGACCTTTCCGGGTCGGTCTGCCCTTTTTTCAAAGGTATCTACCGGCGTGCGCGTCACCCGGCCCTTTTTGCGTTCATTCAGAGGGGTATAAGACTGGTGTTGTCGTCTACATCAATGATTGCAGGTATTTTTTCTGAACTGAGGCGCAAGAATCCTCCCGAAGCTGCGGCCCATCTGTTCGAAGAATACCTGACAGTCTATCTCGAAGCCGGTCTCGACAGAATTGATGCCGGGGTGGCGGGGGCACGCGCCTACCGGGTTTTTGCAGTAGACTACCTGCTGCGTGAACAACACCGTGACAAAATTCAAAAACTGTTTGCCCTGATTGGCAAATTCGACGGGCATCTCAGCATGGGAAGGGCTACTACATTAAATGGTTTTGCCTACCCACGGGTCTCTGCCGATGGCCCGAAAACGCTGGAAATTGCCGGCCTGTATCACCCATTTCTGGAAAACCCTGTCAAAAATGATTTTAATCTTGAACAAGACCGAAATTTCATGTTTCTGACCGGTCCGAACATGGCTGGCAAAACAACATATCTCAAAGCTCTCGGTATCTCTCTGATTCTGGCACATGTCGGAATGGGCGTGCCGGTTGCGGCCATGACTTTCACGCCGTTCGACCATCTCTTTTTTCAGCTGACCGTGCAGGACGACTTGCGTCGCGGCATCAGCAGCTTTTTTCAGGAGATCAGTCAGGTGAAGCAAATTACAGAAATCATTGATGCGGGGAACCGTGTCTTTGTGGTTATCGACGAAATTTTTAAGGGCACCAACGTCAGCGATGCCCTTGAATGCTCTAAGATCGTCATCAACGGTTTTGCTGGTCTGCGTCAACATTGTTTTGTGATCTCATCGCACCTTTACGAACTTGAAACGGCGATCTCGCATAACCGCAACATAGTTTTTGCTCAGTTTGAAACCCTTGTTCACGGAACCGGACTTGAGTTTCCGCATCGCATTATAGCTGGCGTTTCCAATACCAGAATCGGCACAAGATTACT
>Ga0116171_10002013_pt1 | contig 19695 bp, 31 predicted proteins | sample AD_JPNHW2_MetaG_FD_89798 | JGI IMG/M metagenome (GOLD analysis project Ga0116171, IMG submission 89798) | Active sludge microbial communities of municipal wastewater-treating anaerobic digesters from Japan - AD_JPNHW2_MetaG | ecosystem: Engineered > Bioreactor > Anaerobic > Digestate | place... | reverse complement strand
TGAACAAAATGGCGTCCTGAATATAAAGCAAAACATTACCGATGAAGGACCAATAATCACTTCCTCCGATATCGCGCTGGGCACACCGGAGACCTTCACTCTCTCAAGAAAAGCCAAGATCTACCATACAAATGAATACTCTATGCCGTCAATGACGCTGTTCCTGGATGACTTGCCGGCCTTTGGCATATATTACGCCAATATGTCTTACTCCAGCGGAAACCTGCATCCCTGTTACGGAGTATATTTAGGCAAGAATGGCTCGAACCCACATGTCTATAACACTCCACAACCGGAAGCGTCTAAGGCTATAAAAGGTATCTGGGATGAATGGTTCGATGAGTTGATCGAGTATGATTTTCAGAGTGGTATGCTGAATTACTATGTGAGTGGTGTGCTGAAACTGTCATACATGGTTGGGATATCCAGTAAGACAAGCGCTCACACATTGAAGATCAGTATGAACAGCTGGTGCTGGTGGACAGGCACCGTGCACTATGTAGACGACTTGGTACTTACTGTTCAGGGTGTTCATACAAATCCTGCTCTTACGGAGGCTTTCGCGGCATACGAATCTGATGATTATCAAGCTGCAGTCGAAGTCCTCGAAGCTTCATTGATCGCCACCCCAGATCAAGAGCCAGAATTTTTTTGGCAGATCGCTCTTAACTATATCGGACTGGGAGATGAGCACCGAGCAACAGCCCTACTTTGGCTCAACAAGTATGTGAGCAGTAAAGATACCGCTCACATGGAAGAAGCATTGCGCTATATATCGATCCTCGAAGAGCAAAAAGATATATTTTACAGCAGTAGGATCGAAGCCATACCAGTACGATCATCTACCGCTTTGAGTGAAAGGAGCCCCGTTGTAAGCCCAGACGGTCAATGGCTATATTACTCAGCAGTCAACAAAGGTGAAAACCTCCAAACTGAGATTTATCGCAGTCCCAGGATCAATAATCAATGGGGAAACCCGTCTATTGTTACCGAGCTTTGCACCTCTCGTGACGAATCTTTAAGTTCGTTTTCTCTGGATGGGACTATTTCCTGGCTATCGGGTAAGTGGGACAAATCCTCCTCGGATTTCGATATCTATATAAGCAGGTTGCATGATACTGTTTGGCAACACCCTGTTCCAGTTAACGCCGTCAATAGCCCTTCAAATGATCTGGATCCATGTGTCTATGCTGACAAACTGATCATTTTCAGCTCAGATCGTCCGGGAGGTTATGGAAATTATGACTTGTATTATAGCATCTTTCATGAAGGATTCTGGAGCACTCCAGTTAACTTAGGTGCCGAGATTAACACTGCCTTCAACGAAACATCGCCATATATAGACTGGAATGGCAGCAATCTCTACTATTCATCCGATGCTCCTCAAGGCTTGGGTGGCTCAGACATATATCGGGCAGTCCTCATAAGCATAGAATCAATGAGCTTGTCATTACCACAAAACCTTGGGACTCCTATCAACTCCCGTCACAACGAGCAACGCTTTGTCCAGATGGTAGGCTCCACTGAATCCCTGATCATCAGCGACCGTGGTAAAGCACGCAGATATGGTATGTTCAGTGTTTATACACAAGAGTCTGAGAGCCGAGGTTATTTTATCCGTAAAACACCTAATTCTTCACAGAGAGTGTGGATTAACCAAACTACAGATAATAGATCGGGTATTCCCGAGATTACCTTGAAAGGTCAAGTAACCGGTCAGAGTGGAGTTGATGGAGAGCAAATTTTGGAGATTTCCTTTAAATTAGCAGGTGTTTCAAGACGAGTATGGACAAAACTTGACCGATCAGGCAATTACTCGATCAATGTGCCCAGTGCTGATGTTTATACCATAGAGCTTTCAATACCAGGCTATTTCCGCCACTATCAAGATATTCTACGAAATCCAAACGAGACCTCTCTACGCCACGATATTGTAATGAGCAAGCTTGACCCTAGGGTTACTGTGATATTGCAGAACATATTGTTTGAGTATAATAGCGATGTCATCCTCCCGTCATCGCAAACTTCTTTGGACAACGCTGTTAACACGCTTCTCGATAATCCCGATATCAGAGTTGAAATATCGGGACACACGAGTAGCGATGGTAGTGATGCCTACAACCTCGAGCTATCGCGAAAACGCGCAAAAGCCGTTGAAGTATATTTGATTAAAAGGGGTGTACCAGCTGACCGCCTAAAATCAGTAGGATACGGAGAAACCAAACCTCTAAATGACAATAGTACTGAGGCCTTCCGTAAAATGAATCGCCGAGTTGAGTTTCGAGTTCTATAGATAACTGGTTCTTGAGGAGACTGCCATGTCCCATCATTCCGCAAAACTCGCATATTACAAGCTACAAGAGCGCCTGAACCGCTTCCCTCAGGGAGCGCCTCCCTCCCAGACCCTCTATCGCATCCTGGAGATACTCTTTAGCAAACGGGAAGCGGAACTGGTTTCGCAGATACCCATCAAACCATTTTCCGCGAAAGAAGCCGCCAGGATCTGGAAAATGAGCGAGACCGAGGCACAAAAGATATTGGAAGAGCTGGCGGGCAGAGCGATCCTGGTCGATGCAAACTTCAACGGCACCATGAAATACACGCTCCCTCCTCCCATGGCGGGGTTCTTTGAGTTCTCGATGATGCGCACCCGGGGAGACGTCGATCAGAAGCTGCTGAGTGAGCTATATTACCAGTATCTCAATGTGGAAGAAGATTTTATCAAAGATCTCCTGCTGGGCAGTGAGACCAGGCTGGGCAGGGTTTTCGTGCAGGAGGAAGTACTTTCCGGAGAAGGAGCGATCCACATTCTGGATTGGGAAAGGGCGAGCGAAGTTATCAAGACCGCCTCACATATAGGGATCGGCACCTGCTACTGCCGCCACAAGATGGAGCACAAAGGCATGGCTTGCTCCGCGCCGATGGATATCTGCATGACCTTCAATACCGCCGGAGCATCGTTGATCAAGGCAGGGTTCGCCCGTCAGGTCGATGTCAGCGAGGGCATGGAAAAACTGCATGAAGCGTATGAGAACAATCTGGTGCAATGCGGTGAGAACGTCCGGAATGGGGTAAATTTCATCTGTAATTGCTGCAGTTGCTGCTGTGAATTCATGCTTGCGGCGAAGAAATACGGAGCGACACAGGCAATTCACACCTCCGGTTATATCACCCGCACGGAAGAAGCAAAATGCGCGGGCTGCGGTAAGTGCCTCGAAGCCTGTCCGGTCGGGGCGATCACCTGGGCGGAAATCGAACCGGGGAAACCGAAGAAGATCAGAATAGATGAGACCGTCTGCCTGGGTTGCGGGGTTTGCGTGCGCTCCTGCCCGACTCGGTGCCTGATCCTGGAACAACGGGCGGAGAAGATCATCACGCCTGTGAACTCAGTGCACAGAGTGGTTCTGATGGCGATCGAGAGAGGTAAGCTGCAAAACCTGATCTTCGATAACCAGGCTTTTGCCTCGCATCGTGCCCTGGCCGCGATCCTGGGAGCGATCCTGAAACTGCCACCGGTTCAGCAGGCTATGGCATCCAAGCAACTAAAATCAGTCTATCTGGAGAAGCTCTGCGCCAGGATCAAGGCGTAATCTTTTCAGGCTCGTACATCCTTTGATCAAGATGAGGGTCAGTCCTCAGGAATAACGCAGGTCGAATACCGGGATGATCTCGCCAATGGTGTGTTTATCATCATTGAGATTGGGCGGAAGATGATAGCTACGAAGCTCCACGTATTCCGCTTCTGTTAAAATATCCATACTCTTAAGGATATGCATCGCGGCAATGGGAGCGATGCCCGGCGCGCCATCATCGATCTTCAGCGCAATACCGAGCTTTGGTTCCCGCATACCAATACAATAGACTCCTGCGGCTCCGACCTTGCCGATCAGCCTGCCTCGCGTGACCCGCATCAGGTTCGTGCAAAATCCCCCGGTTCCGGCGACCATCTCAGGATGTTCGTTCATGGCGGAGAAGATCATTCCTGCCGCTGCCCGATATTCCTCAGGCAGAGACTCAGGATCGGCAAAGCGAGCATAGCCAAGCGCCATGTTCAGGATCGGTAGAGCAAAGACGGGAACGTTGCAGCCATCTACCCCGATCGAGATCGAATCCTCAGGATAATCACAGATCTCGGCGATGGCTCGGAGATTTTCCCGTTGCGCGGGATGCATAGGATCAAGATAGCTCTCCAGCGGATAGTTCTTCATCAGACAAACCGCAAGCATCCCGCTGTGCTTGCCGGAGCAGTCGCTTTTTATACGGGCAGGCTTGATCCCCTCCTCAGCCTGAGCAAAGGCGATCTCTTCCCTGATGGAACGGGCGACTCCACAGCGCAGAGCGGATTCGTCCAGACCAAGTTTTGACAGGATCGAACGAACGGTTGTGATGTGCATTTCTTCAGAATAATGAGAAGAACAGATCACTGCCAGCTCTTGGGTTGAGAGACCGAAGCGCTGCATCGCGCCGGAAAGGACAACATTAAGCGCTTGGATCGGTTTAGCTGATGAGCGGAAATAGGTGTATTTATGTGGATCACCACAGCTTGCGATGATCTTGCCCATGGGATCGACGATAACTGCGTCTCCCCGATGCATGGTCTCGACCACCTTACCTCTGGTCTTGTGTATCATAATCTCAGACATTTATCTCTCCCGATATTGTGAAAATCCAAATGCGGATCAATAAGTTCTTCTCTTCCTTACTGTCAAGGATAAACCCATGCGACGAACCAAGAATAATCCCAGTTATTGAGGAGCTTAAGCTTCAGAGCGGGGGTAGTGGAAAACAGCGAAGCGATGGGCTTTCAGGCATCCCGGGAAAATAGTTAAAATTCTAATTGACAGATATCTAAGCCTGAAAAAGTATGGACAAACTTAGATGAATACGGGATAACCGTATAGCACAAGTCCCGGAATTTGCAGGGACTTATAGTTCTTTAGGAGGAACAATGTCATCCTTTTATTGGGATGCCCCATTGGGGTATCGCAGAGGGATCTCGCACAAGAGAAGCCCCCAAAATTTAACGCAAATGATGCAGCAAAGCAGCCTTCAAGGGCGGGTGGAATTCCATCCGGTTTTATCCATTGGTGGATCGTTTTGCACAATAAGTGGAGGTACCAGTGAGTAAACTAGACAATCGTATCCGTATTAAGTTGAAAGCTTATGACCATCGTTTACTGGATCAATCTGTTGCGGAGATTATCAAGAGCACTCGCAATACAGGTGCCAAGGTTGTCGGACCCATTCCGCTACCCACTGATAGAACCGTATATACGGTACTGCGTTCACCGCATGCCGACAAGAAATCCATGGATCAGTTCCAGATGCTTGTTCACAAGAGACTCATCGACATCGTGAATCCCACTCAGCAGACGACCACAGCCCTGAAAAAGCTTAGTCTTCCTGCCGGTGTTCACGTTGAGATCAAGGCGAATTCGAGAGGTTAAGCATGTTGGGATTAATCGGAAAAAAGATTGGTATGACTCAGATATTTGACGCGAATGGCAAAGTGATGCCTGTGACAGTTCTCCAGGTCGGTCCCTGCCGCGTCGTCTGCAAGCGTACACAGGAAGACAATGGTTATCAAGCGATCCAGCTTGGCTTTGAAGAAGTTAAAGAGAAGAAGGTGACCAAGCCCTTACAGGGACATTTCAAGAAATACGGCAGCCCTCTTTTCCGTTATTTAAAGGAATTCCGTCCGTCCTTTGGACAGGATGTCGAATCCATCAACGTTGGCGATGAGATCAAAGCCGACATGTTTGGCGCAAACGAGAGTGTCACCATCACTTCCACGTCCAAGGGGCATGGATTTACCGGTGTGATGAAACGTCATGGTTTTGGCGGATTCATCGCCACTCACGGCTCGCACGAATCCTTCCGCGGACCCGGCTCAGTCGGTCAGTGCGCTCAGCCTTCACGCATCTTCAAGGGTGTCAAGATGGCTGGTCAGGATGGAAACGTCAGAGTGACGACCCGTCACCTTAAAGTCGCCAAAGTCGATGCCGAGCAAGGCCTGATCATGGTCATCGGCGCCGTACCCGGTCATCGCAACAGTCTTGTGACGATTCACAAGGAAAGCTAAGGGAGATAAGATGGCTACAGCAATTAAGTTTAACCGTAGTGGCGAACGCATCGCCGAGATCGAGCTCCCTGCCAGCGTATTTGAAGTGGATGTCAATTCTCCCAAGGTCTTGCTCCATGAAGTTATCACCATGTACCTGGGGAACCAGAGACAGGGCACAGTTCAGAAGAAGAACCGCGCCATGACAGCCGGAAGCACGAAGAAGATCTTCAAGCAGAAGGGAACCGGTAATGCCCGTCAGGGTACCCGCCGCACCCCCGTCCGCGTCCATGGCGGAAGAGCTTTCCCCATGTTCCCCAAGGATTGGTATCACAAGATCCCGCGCACCAAGAAGCGCATGGCTTTGCTGGTCAGTCTTACAGACCGCGCCAGAGAAGGCAGGATCTTTATCGTTGAAGGCATGAATTTCGATACGCCCAGCACCAAAAGCGCGATCGAACTGCTGGCGAAAGTCGCTCCTGAAAAGGGACGTAAGCTTGTCGTTACTGAGGGACATCAAACCACTACCGTGAAGTCTTTCACGAACATCCCCGAAGTGATGACCGACAGCGCCGACAGCCTGCATGCCTATGAGATCCTCAAGAGCAGCTACATAATCATGTCTGAGGATGCTCTCAAAAAAGTAGAGGAGGTATTCGGGTCATGATACATCCGCGTAATATCCTTATCGCTCCCCTGATCACAGAGAAGAGCGGAGCCCAGATGGAAAAGCAGAACAGCTATACCTTCAAGGTTAGTATAAACGCCAATAAGATTGAAATCAAGCACGCCGTGGAAAAGATCTTCTCCGTCAAGGTGACAGACGTCAATACCATCCGCATGTTTGGCAAACCGAAGAGACTTGGCCGTTACAACGGCAGACGTCCCGACTGGAAGAAAGCGATCGTGACCCTCAGAGAGGGAGACCGGATCGCTGATTTTGAAGTATAAGAGGTGATAAATGGCAGTTAAACATTACAAACCTACCACGCCGACGCTTCGCTTTCGCACGGGATATACCTTTGACGAGCTGAGCAAGAACGTCGAACCGGAGAAGTCGTTACTTATCGCCGTACGCAAGTCCGGCGGGCGCAACAATCGGGGCAGGATCACCTGCCGTCATCGTGGTGGCGGACACCGTCGCCAATATCGTATAATCGATTTCAAGCGCGACAAAGCGGGCATCCCCGCGAAAGTCGTTTCGATAGAGTACGATCCCAATCGCACTGCTCGTATCGCACTGCTCCATTACGTTGATGGAGAAAAGAGATACATCATCGCTCCGGAAGGACTCATGGTTGGCACCAGCGTCATGTCCGGTCCCGATGCCGAAATCGCAGTCGGAAATGCTATCCCGTTAGAAAAGATCCCGCTTGGATCCGTAGTTCACAATGTTGAGCTCAAAAAGGGTAAAGGCGGACAGATCGCCCGTAGCGCCGGTTCCTATGGCCAGGTCATTGCCAAGGACGGAGACTACGTGCACGTCAAGATGCCGTCCAATGATGTTCATTTGATCCGTCGTGAGTGCCTCGCGACCATGGGTCAGGTGTCCAATTCTGATCACAGCCTGATCAAACTCGGTAAAGCCGGACGCAAACGCTGGATGGGTATCCGTCCTACCGTTCGTGGTGTCGCGATGAACCCTGTTGATCACCCCATGGGTGGCGGTGAAGGAAAATCATCAGGCGGACGTCATCCGGTCTCCCCCTGGGGTAAACCCGCAAAGGGCGGTAAGACCAGAAAGACCCGTAAGTATTCCGATAAGTATATCGTGAAAGCAGTGAAAAAGAGATAAGGGGAAATAATAATGGCACGTTCAATTAAAAAAGGTCCTTTCATTGACGGACATCTCCTTAAGAAAGTCGAAGTTCTCAACATCGACAGCAAGAAAGCGGTCATCAAGACCTGGTCTCGCCGTTCGGTGATCATTCCGTCCTTTATCGGTCACACCTTCTCCGTGCACAATGGGCACAAGTTCGTTCCCGTTTACGTCACAGAAAACATGGTCGGACACAAGCTGGGAGAATTCTCCCCCACTCGTACCTATCGTGGACACAAAGAGAAGAAGAAAAAGGGCAAATAGGAGATAGATAATGGAAGCTACTGCTAAACTTCGTTTTGTCCGCGGTTCCGCCCGTAAAGCCCGCCTGGTCCTGGACCAGATCCGGGGTCGTCAGGTGACCGAAGCCCAACATATATTGAAATTCTCGCGCCGTAGAGCCGCGGGTTTGATCGGCAAGCTGCTGGATTCAGCGATAGCCAATGCCCAGGTCAAAGAACCCAAGATCGATCTTAGCACGGTGTACGTCGCCGTCGCTATGGCTGATGAGGGTCCCGCCATGAAGCGCTTTATGCCCAGAGCCATGGGAAGAGCTTTTATGATTCGTCGTCCGACTTGTCATATCACTCTGGAAATCCATAGTAATTAGGAGGAAACCTTGGGACAAAAGATAAACCCTATCCTGTACCGCGTCGGAGTCAATAAAGACACCGAGTCCATCTGGTTTGCCCAGGGCAATACCTATGTGGATTTCCTTCAGGAAGACATCAAGATCAGGTCTTACATCCATAAGCGTTTGGGTGGCAAGATGATCTCCCGTGTCAAAATCTCGAGAAAGACCAGCTCCATCACCATCGATATCCACACCGCCCGTCCGGGACTCGTTATCGGAAAGAAAGGCGAAGACATCGAGAAGCTGAGGAATGAGCTGAATGTTCTGATCAATAAAAACCGTAAGTCGCCCATAACTGTCTCGATCAACATCGAGCAGATCGATAAGATGTGGCTGGATTCTCACCTGGTTGGACTGGAAATCTCCCGTCAGCTGGAAGAAAGAGTATCCTTCCGCCGTGCCATGAAGATGGCAATCCGTAACGTCATGAAAGAAGGAGCCCAGGGCGTCAAAGTCCAGGTTTCCGGACGTCTCGGCGGCGCGGAGATTGCCCGCAGTGAACGCTATAAACAAGGCAGAACTCCGCTTCATGCGATCCGTGCCGACATCGATTATGCCATCATAGAAGCCAATACGACCTATGGCGTGATCGGAATCAAGGTGTGGATCTACAAAGGCGATATTTTAGGTTAATGAGGAGATAGCAAGTGTTAGCACCAAAGAAGATAAAATATCGTAAGCAGATGAAGGGCAGACGTAATGGTCTTGCCTGGAACGGATCTGATGTGGATTTCGGTGATTACGGCCTGATCGCTCTCGAAGCTGCCTGGCTCACCAGCCGTCAGATCGAGGCTGCCCGTATAGCCATCACTCGTCACATGAAGCGTTTGGGCAAAGTCTGGATCCGTATATTCCCGGATAAGCCGGTCACGAAGAAGCCAGCCGAAACCCGTATGGGAAAAGGTAAAGGCGCCCCTGAATATTGGGTTGCCGTCGTTCTTCCCGGTCGCGTCCTGTTTGAATTAGAAGGCGTGGACGTCAAAATCGCCAAAGAAGCCATGCGTCTCGCGGCGCACAAATTGCCGATCAAGACACGCATTGTTGCCCGTGAAGGAGTTGAATTATGAAACCTGAAGAAATTCGTGAGTTAAGCCTCACCGAATTGGAAGCCAAGATGGAGGAATATCGCATCGAGATGTTCAACCTGCGTTTCCAAAAGGCAAAGAACCTCCTGGACAGACCGGATCGTATCCGCCTCATCCGTCGCGATATGGCCCGGATCATTACCATTATGAAAGAGAAAGCGCAGAAGGCGTGAGGTAAGAAATGGCTCTAAATCGTAAAATGATCAAACAGGGAATCGTCGTCAGCGACAAAAACGACAAGACCATCGTCGTCAGAGTCGAACGGCAGTTCATCCACCCACTATATAAAAAGACAGTCCGTCGTCACAAGAAATTCATGGCGCACGACGAGACCAATGACGCGCACACCGGAGACGTTGTCCAGATCATGGAATCCCGTCCCCTGAGCGCCCGTAAAAGATGGACTCTGCACAAGATTGTAGAGAGAACTAAATAAGGGGTTATGGAATGATTCAAGTTCAAACAGTATTGAATATCGCTGATAACTCCGGTGCCAAGAAAGCCATGTGTATCAAGGTTCTTGGTGGCACCAGACGCAAGTATGCATCCGTTGGTGATGTTATAGTTGTGGCGATAAAATCCGCTACTCCCGGCGGGAAAGTAAAGAAGAGCGCAGTGGAAAAAGCCGTGATCGTGCGTACAGCCAAAGAAATACGCCGTCCCGACGGTTCCTATATCCGTTTCGCGGATAACGCCGCTGTCATCATCGACGAAAAACACGAACCCAAGGGTACCCGTATCTTTGGGCCGGTCGCCAGAGAGCTTCGTGAAGTTGGATACATGAAGATAGTCTCGCTGGCTCCGGAAGTATTGTAGGAGGAAAGATGGCAGATAATATGAAATTGAAAAAGGGTGATCTGGTCATCGTGATCTCCGGCGCGGACAAAGGTAAGAAGGGCAGAGTCCTCAAGGCTTTCCCCAAGACCAACCGTGTCATCGTGGAAAAAGTCCACATGATCAAAAAGCATGCCAAGCCTTCCCAGAGAAATCCTCAGGGTGGGATCATCCACATGGAAGCCGCCGTTCACGCCTCCAACGTCATGCTCTTCAACGAGAAGCTTAACGCAGTCTCCAAACCCGTGGTCCAGCTTCGCGAAGGCAAGCGCGTCCGCGTCTGCAAGAAATCCGGTGACGAGCTGTAAAGGAGTATGTAATGAATCGTTTGAAAGAACAATATAAACAACAGGTGATCGCAGCGCTGACCAAGCGTTTCGAATACACCAATCCCCATCAGGTGCCGAAGATCGAGAAGATCATCGTCTCCATGGGTGTCGGTCATGCCACGCAGAACAAAGCCCTCCTTGACAACGCCGTCAAGGATATGGAGCAGATCACCGGCCGCAAAGCCGTGGTCACCAAAGCCCGCAAATCCATATCTAACTTCAAGCTGCGTCAGGGAATGCCGATCGGCTGCAAAGTCACTCTTCGTGACGAAGTGATGTACGAGTTCTTTGACAGACTCATCTCCATCGTGATCCCCCGTATGCGCGACTTCCACGGGATCCCGGCGAACGCTTTTGACGGCAGGGGAAACTTCTCCCTTGGTCTCAAAGAGCAGACCGTGTTCCCGGAAATCGAATACGACAAGATCGACGCGATCCGCGGGATGAATATCACTATCGTAACCACGGCTCATACCGATGAGGAAGGCCGTGAATTGCTCAGAGAACTTGGTATGCCCTTCCAAAGAAACCAATAAGGAGAGTTATTGTGGCAAAGAAATCACTTATCCTCAAACAACAACGTACACCCAAGTTCAAAGTTAGAAAATATAATCGCTGCATGATCTGCGGACGTCCCCGCGCCTACCTGAGAGATTTTGGTATGTGCCGTCTGTGCTTCCGTAAATATGCGTCAGCGGGGCAGATCCCCGGAATCACCAGAAGTAGCTGGTAAAACTTAAGGAGAATGATAAATGAGCGTTAGTGATCCGATAGCTGATGCATTGACCAAGATCCGCAATGCATATCGTGCCGGTCATACGCAAGTGATCGTAAATCATAATGGTATCGTAGAATCCATCGTGAAGATCCTTGCCAACGAGAATTTTGTAAATAGCGTGCAAGTGCTTGACAAAGACCCTGCCGCCAAGATCAATTACAAACGTATTCTGATCATCCTGCGCTACACGAATAGCGGAGAGCCTGTCATGCAGGGTCTTGTCCGCGTTTCCAAACCGGGACGCAGAGTCTATGTTAAATCAGATAATCTGCCCAGCGTTTTCAACAATACAGGCTGTGCCGTCATTTCCACCTCAAACGGTGTGATGGTGGATCGCGATGCCCGTATCAAGAAAGTCGGCGGCGAATATATCTGCCGTGTTTGGTAGGGGGACGAATGTCTAGAATAGGTAAAGCCCCGATCAAACTTCCAGCCGGTACGACAGTAGCCCTGGACGGCAGCAAAGTCACAGTCAAAGGACAGCTTGGCGAGCTTACATACACGTTGCTCGAAGGTATCACCCTGGAACAGGAATCCGGCATCGTCCACATCAAACGCGCGGAAGAGACAAAGACTCTCAGAGCCTATCACGGCCTGACCAGAGCTTTGATCCAGAACATGGTCACCGGCGTGAGCGAAGGTTTCATGAAGACCCTCAATATCATCGGCACCGGATACAGCTCAGAAACGACCGGACCCTGGCTGAGACTCTCCCTGGGATATTCACATGACATCATGTTCCACATCCCCAAGGGACTTCAGGTCGAAGCACAGGCTGTTCCCCGCTCCAAAGGCACCCGTAGCGACCTGACCAGTATTATCCGCATCAAAGGCATCGACAAGCAATTGGTCGGTGAATTTTCCGCTGAAGTGCGCGCCTGCCGCCCGCCTGAAAACTACAAAGGCAAAGGCATCCGCTATGAGAATGAATACGTCACCATCAAAGCCGGTAAAGCCGGATCCAAATAGATGAGGCAAGAGATATGAAGACTTTCGCACAAGAAAAAATCCGCCTTCGCAACCGTCGCAGAGCTGCGATCCGTAAACACATGTCCGGTACGGCAGAACGTCCGAGACTCGCCGTTTACCGCAGCCTGAAGGGCATTTATGCCCAGATCATCGACGATGTCAAAGGGATCACTCTCGTATCTATGTCCACCATCTCCAAGGATATCGAACTGGAAAAGGGTCTCAAGAAGACCGAACAGAGTTTCCAGATCGGCTTGAAGCTCGGTGAAAAGGCTCTCGCAGCCGGTATAACCAAGGTCGCGTTCGATCGCTCCGGGTACAAGTATCACGGCAGAGTCAAGGCTCTGGCTGATGGTGCCCGCAAAGCCGGTCTTGAGTTTTAGGAGGATAGCTTGAATTACGAAAACACACAAACAGAAGAAAATGCCCTGATCGAAAAGATCATCGAAACCAAGCGTGTTGCCAAGGTTGTCAAAGGTGGACGTAACTTCAGTTTCAGCGCCATCATGGTTGTTGGTGACCGCAAGGGCAATATCGGCATCGGTGCCGGTAAAGCCAATGAAATCGTCGATGCTATCCGCAAAGCAAAAGAAAAAGCCCTCAAGAGCATGTTCAAGGTATCGATCGTCAAAGGTACCATCCCGCATGAGTACACCGCTCGTTACGGTGCCAGCCGCGTCATGATGAAGCCCGCCCGTCCAGGTACCGGCGTTATCGCCGGAGGAACCACCCGTGCGATCTTCGAAGCGGCAGGAATCGAGAATATTCTCTGCAAGTCCCTGGGCTCAAACACCCCCACGAACGTGGTCAAAGCCACCATCATCGGGCTCAAAGCCATGCGCACCGTGCACGACGTAGCGCGTCTTCGTAACAAAACTGTCGCGGAACTCACCGGACAGGAGGAAAAATGAAGATCAAAGTTACCCAAATCCGCAGCACTATAAATCGTAAAGAAGACCACAAACGGGTTATCGAGTCTCTCGGTCTCGGACGTGTCGGCAAAAGCCGCATCCATGAAGATAGCCCCGCGATCATGGGTATGATCAAGAAAGTGTCATACCTGCTTAAAGTCGAAAACCAGCAGGGAGAATAATTATGTTGACCTTACACAATCTGGGAAAACCTGCCGGAAGAAAGAACAAAAAACGCCTTGGTAAAGGTCAGGGATCGGGTAGCGGCCATCAAGCCGGACGCGGTCACAAGGGTACCAAAGCTCGTGCCGGTGGCAAGGTTGCCGCTGGATTCGAAGGCGGTCAGATGCCTCTGCATCGCCGTCTGCCCAAACGCGGTTTCAAGAATATCTTCCGCGTCGGATATCGTGTAATGAACTTAAGCCGTCTGCTGGTCCTTGAAGAGACTGAGTATGACATTCAGAAGATGGAAGCGCTCGGTTTGATCCCTTCCACCGGACAGAAGTCACATGCTCCCGTCAAGATCCTGGCAGCCCTTAACGAAGATTTCACCAAAACCGTTCATATCAAGGCAAACGCCTTTTCCAAACGCGCAAAAGAGATCATTGAGAAGAACGGTGGCAAGGCGGAGGTAGTTTAACTTGTTCAAGACAATTGCTAACATGTTCCGGATTCCGGACTTGAAAAAGAAAATACTCTTTACAGCATTGTTTTTGGTGCTCTATCGCCTTGGTAGCTTCGTGCCGGTACCCGGAGTCGATGCCACTGCTCTCAAAGCTTTCTTTACCAACGCCAAGCAGGGTGGAAACACCCTCTTTGGCTTGCTCGACCTCTTTGTCGGGGGAAACTTTGAACGCGCTTCGGTCTTCGCTCTGGGCGTGATGCCCTACATTACGGCGTCCATCGTTATTCAGCTTTTGGGAAGTATCATTCCTTACTTCGAGAAGCTGAGAAAGGAAGGCGCCGAAGGTCAGAAAAAGATGAACCAGATCACCCGTTACGGTACTGTCGGCTTAGGTGCCTTCAATGCCGTGACCATTACGCTCTGGCTCACCTCCCTGTCCAATGGTGTAGTGCCCAGCCCCGGACTGCTGTTCCATTTCACGGGTATTGTCACTCTGGTGACCGGTACCATGATCGTGATGTGGATCGGTGAGCAAATTACCGAGTATGGAATAGGCAATGGTATATCACTGATCATTTTTGCCGGTATTATATCCCGCTATCCCGAAGGTTTCATCCGGATGTTCCAGAAGATCGGAACCGACCCGACCTACCTTTGGAAAGCTATCCTCGCTGTTGCGGTCATGCTGTTCACGACCACAGCCATCATTCTGGTGACTGAAGCCATGCGCAAGATCCCCGTCCAGTACGCCAAGCGTATCGTGGGCAGGAGAGTCTATGGCGGTCAGAGCACATACATCCCCTTAAGAGTCAATACAGCCGGTGTGATCCCTATCATCTTCGCTCAGTCCGTGATCATGTTCCCTGCGACGATCGCTGCTGCGATCGGCCGTTCAGGCGGATTCTGGGCGACCATGCAGAAGATGCTGTCCCCCGGAGCGTGGTTATACACCATCCTCTACGTCGGGCTGATCATCTTCTTCGCCTATTTCTATACTGCCATGGTGCTAAACCCCACCGAGATGGCCGAGAATATGGTGAAGTATGGTGGACACATCCCCGGCAAGAAACCCGGAAAGAAGACAGCGGATTATATCAATTCCGTCCTAGTCCGGATCACCCTGCCAGGCGCGATTTTCTATGCCCTTATCGCCCTGTTGCCGGAAATCATGAGCAGCAAGCTTGATCTGCCATTCTACTTCGGTGGAACAGGTCTGATCATCGTGGTCGGTGTGGCGCTGGATACCCTGCAACAGATCGAATCCCACCTGGTTATGCGCCATTATGACGGCTTTATGAAGAAAGGGAAACTGCGCGGACGCTCAGGTTCATGATCTATATCAAAAACGACACGGAAATAGCTAAGATGCGCCTCAGTTGCCAGGTTCTTGGTGAACTGCTGGACGCCTTTGAGCAGATGATCGTTCCCGGAGTTAGCACTCTGGAGCTGGACCGGTTTGCCGAGGATTTTATGCGCTCCCGTGGCGGAAGCCCCGCTTTCAAGGGTTACCGCGTTGACGGATTGCCTCCTTTCCCCGGCTCGATCTGTACCTCAGTCAATTCCGGCATCGTCCATGGCATCCCCTCTGAGAAGATCATTCTCAGGGAAGGCGATATCATCGGCATTGATGTAGGGGTATTGCTGAACGGTTTTTATGGAGACACTGCCCGCACTTACGCGGTAGGCAAGATCTCCCCCGAAGCTGAGAACTTGCTGAAGGTCACGAGGGATTCCCTCGTCCTCGGCATCGCCGCAGCCAGGGAAGGCAACCGTATCGGTGATATCTCGAATGCCATCGGTACCTACGTCAGGAAGCACGGTTATCACGTCGCTGATGATCTGACCGGTCACGGGATCGGCAGGTCTCTGCATGAGGATCCGCAAATACCCAATAGCGGAAATCCGGGACGTGGTCCCCGTCTCAAAGCCGGGATGACCCTGGCGATCGAACCTATGGTCAATATAGGTACGAACCGTGTCAAAGAAAGAGGCTGGGAGTTCTTCGCGGCGGATGACAGTCTGTCAGCGCATTATGAGCACACCATCCTGATCACTGAGAATGAACCCGAAATACTCACTATTGCGAGAGGATAACGTATGACAAAATCTGGTGTTATCGAAGTTGAAGGCATTGTGAAGGAAGCGCTTCCCAATACTACTTTCCGCGTTGAACTGGAGAACGGCCATGAGATACTGGCTCATTCCTCCGGCAAGATGCGCATGAATTATATCCGTATCCTTCCCGGGGATAAGGTCAAGGTGGAGCTTTCACCTTACGACCTCACCCGCGGTCGGATCACATATCGCTATAAATAATCAATGCATAAACCCTATTGGTTTAGAATGCAGGGAGTTAATAATGAAAGTTAGAGCATCCGTAAAGATAATCTGTAAAGACTGCAGGATCATCAAGCGCCACGGCGTCATCCGGGTTATCTGCAGCACAAACCCCAAGCATAAACAGAGACAGGGATAAGGAGGACCAACTTGGCACATATTGCAGGTATCGAGATCCCCAAAAGCAAACGGCTGTTCATTGGTCTTACCTATATCTACGGTATCGGCCCCACCTTCGCCAAAGAGATCTGCCGCAAGGCTAATATCGATGAGATGAAGAAGGTCGAAGACCTGACAGTCGAAGAAGAAAAAACAATTCGTGATATCGTCCAGAACGAATACGTGGTTGAAGGCTCGCTCCGCACTCAGACCGCTATGAACATCAAGCGTCTGATGGAGATAGGCTGTTACCGGGGCATGCGTCACAAACGCGGTCTGCCAGTTCGCGGTCAGAGAACCCATACCAACGCCCGCACCCGCAAAGGTCCCAAAGCCGGCGCTATCAAGAAGAAGAAATAGGAGCTAAACATGGCAAAGAAAACCAGAGTAAAGAAAAAACGTGTTCGCCTGGCATTCGATGAAGGCATCGTCTTCGTCCATTCCAGCTTCAACAACACGATTATCAGCCTCACAGACCGCGCCGGCAACGTCCTCGCTTGGTCAAGCGGCGGTAAAGTTGGTTACAAAGGCTCCCGTAAAAGCACTCCTTTCGCTGCCCAGCTTGCTGCTGCCGAAGTAGCAAAAGCCGGACTCGAGATGGGCATCAGCCGCGTCAGCGTCATCGTCAAAGGACCCGGCGGCGGCCGCGAATCCGCCATCCGTTCAGTCAACGCGACAGGACTCCGTGTCACCATGATCAAGGACGAGACCCCGATCCCTCATAACGGCTGCCGTCCGCCTAAAACCAGAAGGATATAAGGGAGAGATAAATGGCAAGATTTACAGGACCCAAAGCTAAAGTATGCCGTCGTTTCGGCGAGAACATCTTCGGACCCGCCAAATACGACAAGATACTGAACAAGCGCAAATTCCCTCCCGGACAGCATGGCAAGACCCAGCGCCGCAAGATCAGCGACTACGGGCTACATCTGAAAGAGAAACAAAAACTTCGCTATACCTATTGCCTCCTGGAAAAGCAGTTTAGAAACTACTTCTTCAAGGCCGCGAAGATGACCGGTGTGACCGGCGACATCCTGCTTCAGATCCTGGAGCGCAGACTGGACAACGTCGTCTATCGTCTCGGCTTTGCCGTGACCAGAATGCAGGCGCGTCAGTTCGTCAATCATGGTCATATCCGCGTCAATGGCAAGAAAGTTGACATCCCGTCTTTCCTCGTGAAAGCCGGAGACACTGTCGAAGTGCGTGAAAAAAGCAGAAGCATCAAAGCGATCAAGGAAGCCGTCGAACGTACCGAAACTTCCTCGCCCTTCTCCTGGCTCACCGTTGATAAAGAGAATATGCGCGGTCAATTCTTAACGATTCCCGCAGCTGCCGAGATTCCGGTCAGTGTGGACACACGTCTAATCGTTGAGTATTACTCCAAGTAATGCTTTGGATAAAAGCGAGGAGTTTACTATGATGTATCTCGAACCTTTACAGATGCCCGAAGGACTGGATATAGAGAAAGAATCCTATTCCAAGACCTACGGTAAGTTTGAAATTGGACCACTGGAGCCGGGATTTGGCACCACTATGGGCAATACCTTGCGCAGAGTGCTTCTATCCTCCATCCAGGGTGCAGCGGTTCGCTTTGTCAGGATTGAAGGCTTGCATCACGAATTTACCCCGATCCCGGGAACGAATTCGGACTACATCGATCTCATCCTTCGGCTCAAACAGATGGTGATCTACTCTTCCTCCGTGGAAGAGATCACCGTGATCCTGGAACAGAAGGGCAAAGGTGTCGTCACCGCTTCCCAGGTTCAGGAAAACAGCCATATCAGGATCATCAACAAAGACCTCTATCTCCTGGAAGTCACCGAAGACGTCGATCTCAAGATCGAAATGATCATCGGGATCGGCAGGGGTTACGTCTCCGCGGACAGACAGAATCCCGAGGGCAAAGCCATCGGCTTTATCCCCATCGATTCCGTCTATTCCCCCGTACTTAAGGTCAATTTCAGCGTCACGCATCAGAGAGTCAAAGAACGCATGAATTTCGACCGCCTGGTCCTCGATGTCTATACCAATGGCGCCGTTGAGCCCAAGATCGCCCTGTTCCTTTCCGCCAAGATCCTCAAGGATATGTTCGCCCGCCTCAGTCTCTTTGACACAGAGCCGGAATATATCCGCGACGTGGAGCTTGATCCCGATCTCGAAGAAAAGGAACGCATCCTATCGATGAGCGTGAAGGAAATAGAGCTGACCGTGCGTGCCGCAAACTGCCTTGACGCAGCCGGCATCTATACGATCGGTGAGCTGGTTTCCAAGTCCGAACCCGAAATGCTCAAATACCGCAATTTCGGTAAGAAATCTCTCGAAGAGATCATTCATAAACTCAAGAAATACGATCTGGAACTGGGAATGGATGTCGATACCATCTATCGCAAGATCAAAGAAGCCAAAAGCCGTGGCGTCAAAACCGAAGAGGAAAAGCTCGCTGAAGCCGCTCCCATGGACGATGATGACGATACCGGCAATGGCGCTACTCCCCGCAAACCGGTTCCTACAGCAAAAAAGAAGGTGAAACATGCGACACAGAGTTGAAGGTAGAAACTTCGGCAGAGAAACCGATCAGCTGCGTCTGATGATGCGAAACCTGGTCAAATCCATGATCGAACATGGCAGAATTACCACCACCCTCCCCAAAGCCAAGGAAATGAGACGCTACGTCGACCGCGTCATCACCTACGGAAAAGCCAATACAGTGCATGCCCGCAGGCTCGCCTACAGCGTTTTGGGTGACCGTGACCTCGTAAAGAAGCTGTTCGATGAAGTGGCTCCTGTCTTCGCCACCCGTCCCGGTGGCTATACCCGCATCCTCAAAGCCGGTTTCCGCAAAGGCGATTCCGCCCCTATGGCGATCATCGAATTCGTGGATAAAGCCGAAGCCGTAGCCAAACCCAAAAAAGACAAAATCAAAGCCAAGGACCTCAACAAATAGATCCACACGCTTTGTGAATATAGAAACGGGATGATCTTGTCGATCGTCCCGTTTTTATTTACTCCAATGTACTGGCGCTCGCCGTAGCGCCATTGATCTGAGTTTGGAGTTCAAGACGGCTAAGTAGTCTTCACTTGAAAACTGTTCTTCAAGCCGGCTTGGACTTCAAAACGTGCACCATCTGTTTAAGTCTACGCCAAAGACACATTT
>Ga0116171_10002012_pt1 | contig 19700 bp, 20 predicted proteins | sample AD_JPNHW2_MetaG_FD_89798 | JGI IMG/M metagenome (GOLD analysis project Ga0116171, IMG submission 89798) | Active sludge microbial communities of municipal wastewater-treating anaerobic digesters from Japan - AD_JPNHW2_MetaG | ecosystem: Engineered > Bioreactor > Anaerobic > Digestate | place... | reverse complement strand
AGTATGAAATACAGATCGGTGCTGTGTTATGGCAAGGTTGCCTGGATTGAGGATACAGGCGAAAAAGTCAATGCCCTGAATATCATCATGGCTCAATATACCAACAGGGAATTCAACTATAATCCACCCTCAATAAAGGAGGTCTGTGTCATGAAGATCAAAGTCGACCGTTATGAAGGCAGGATTTTCGGATACTAATTTCCGGATAAAATGACCAAAGAACCGCATATTATCATTGTAGGAGGTGGTTTCGGAGGAATAACCCTGATTCAACAGCTCAAAAACAAGCCCTTCAGGATTACCCTGATCGATAAATACAACCACCACAATTTTCAGCCGCTCATGTACCAGGTGGCAACCTGCGGATTGTCGGCGACTTCAATTGCTGCACCATTCCGGAGGATGTTTAAAGGATTCCGAAATTTCACGTTTCGTCTGGCAGAGGTTCAAACGATCCATCCCGATAAAAAAGAGATTGAAACCACGGTCGGTACTTTTAATTATGATTACCTGGTGATCGCTACCGGTTCGAAAACAAATTTCTATAACAACGATCATCTTTCAAAATACAGTCTGGTCATGAAATCGGTCGATGATGCCCTGACCATCAGAAACACTTTACTGGAGCAATTCGAAATTGCCACCATGTATTCCTCACCGGAAGAAAAGAAGATCATCCTCAACTTCGTGATCATCGGAGGAGGAGCAACGGGCGTGGAACTGGCGGGAGCGCTGGCCGAATTCAAATCCCATATCATCCGTCACGATTATCCCGAGATTGATCCTTCGTTGATGAATATCCACCTGATCGAAGCAGGAACCCGGTTGTTACCGGCAATGTCGGAGGGAGCTTCCATCAAAGCCATTTCTTTCCTGCAAAAGATGGGGGTTAAAGTCTGGCTCAGCACCCGGGTTCGGGATTACGACGGTGTGAATGTAACCCTGACCGATGATACGGTGTTGCGATCTGCATTTTTTATCTGGTCTGCCGGAGTTGAAGGCGCCGTTATTCCAGGGTTACAGGAAATATCGATGGCCGGAAACAGAATTTCGGTTAATCCAATGAACCAGGTAAAGGAACATGAGGATATTTTTGCCATCGGTGATGTTGCTGCCATGATCTCACCAACATGGCCGAAAGGGCATCCCATGCTTGCCTTCCCTGCCATGCAGCAAGGAAAAAACCTTGCCACCAACCTGATCCGGAAATCACAGGGGAAATCCATGAAACCGTTTCATTATCTCGATCTTGGATCCCTTGCGACCGTCGGACGGCACAAAGCAGTAGCCGATCTGCCATTTCTAAAAACACAGGGATCCTTTGCCTGGTTCCTCTGGATGGGCCTGCATCTGATGCGGATCACGGGGTTTCGCAACAGGCTCAAAGCGCTTTCCGACTGGATATGGAATTATTTCACCTATGCTTACACCTACCGGATCATCACACGTCCATCCTGCACGAGAAAATAAGCGAACAGGGGAACGGGATCAATCGATCCGGAAGATCACCCCGATATTGGCGTAAGTGACGTTGAATCCCACTTCACCATTTATTCCGAAATATTTATTGAAATAGTAAGAGCCTCCGAAGAAAATTCCAAAATACGGAAAAACAGGCGTCGAACCGTGATTCCCCGGGTGATCATCATGGGTATAATAAGAAAATCCGATCCCAAGCGGGAGGCCTGCATAGGTATCCAATCCTTCGACATCCCATCCATAATGATAAGCGCCACGGGCACCGAGAAAGAAATTGGCCCAGCGTTCCTTCCAATCATTGTTGAAATTATTAGAAAAGAAACTGAAGGCTGTTTCTCCGCCAAGCGTAATCACACCCGGACCGAGATCCCATAACCCGGCTTCATAAACGACTTTTTCGGCAGGACCGAAACCGATCCCGTTGCCAAATGGATGGGTTCCCGGGCCACAACCCACACTCAAAGTCCAGGTACCCACCTTCACCGGATCAAGGGGCCCCTTTGGGAAGGCTGCCTGGGTAGTGGAAACCATTGTGATTGTCATCAGGATCAGGACAAATGCCGATTTTTTCATATTCCTCTGATTTTTAGATCAACCGTAAACCCGAATATATAACGATGATTGGAGGGCTTTTGTTATTATTATGCGGGGTTTTTCCGTTGATCCTTGTGCCGGATGATGATGGGATAACGGCGGATGGCTTTGCTACAGACCCATCCAGAACCCCATCCGATGAGCGATCCCATCATCCATCCCATCAGGATATCACCGGGATAATGCACGCCCAGATAAATTCTGGTAAAGGACATGAAAACTGACCAACAAACCACCACCGGGATGATAAATCTGTACTTTTTATGAAGAAGCTGTATGAGGTAAAGTGCAGTGGCCATTGTCGTGGAAGCATGTGCTGAATAAAAACCATATTTCCCGCCCGTGTACCCGTTAACCAGATGCACGTTAACCAGTCCAGGCTCATGGGAAGGGCGCAACCGTTCAATTCCTTCTTTAAAAAGGTTAGCAAGCTGATCGCTTACGGTTATCATCAAAGCTGCAAAGATGAGTATCCATATGGTATTCCATCCCCATCTTCTGATTACCAGAAAAAACAGGAAAAGAAAGAAAGGTGTCCAGAGGAGTGATTTACTGCCCCAGAACATGACCGGATCCAGAAAGGTGCAGTGCAGGCCGTTCAGGAATAAAAACAGAGACCGATCGGCTGATTGAATGATCTCGAAAACTGAAGAGAAGGCATCCATTTCACAATCCGTTTTCCGATACCAGTTCCTCCCAGAGTAGCTGCTTTAAACTTGTCAGGCCTTTTTTCCCATGTGAGGATATAAAGACACTAGGCAAAGGAGGGAGATCTTTTTTAAGATCCGTTATGATTTCTTCATCAGCTAAATCCGATTTTGTTATGGCAAGCACGCGGGCTTTGTCTAACAACTCCGGATTATATTGTCTGAGTTCATTGAGTAACACATGGTATTCCTCCCGGATATCCCGCGAATCAACGGGAATCATAAATAAAAGTACCGAGTTTCGTTCAATATGTCGAAGAAACCTCAGGCCGAGACCTTTACCCTCGTGCGCCCCTTCGATGATCCCGGGTATATCAGCCATGATAAAGGATCTCTGGTCGTGATAACGTACGATACCGAGTTGGGGAACAAGGGTAGTAAACGGGTAATCGGCAATCTGGGGTTTTGCGGCTGAAATGACCGAAAGCAAGGTTGATTTTCCCGCGTTCGGGAAACCGACCAATCCGACATCGGCCAATAATTTTAATTCCAGAATTTTCCACGATTCGACACCCGGTTCTCCGGGTTGTGCGAATTTCGGAGCCTGCCTGACTGCCGTTTTGAAATGATCATTTCCCAATCCGCCCCGCCCGCCTGGCACCAAAACATGGGTTTGTCCGTCAAAAGTGATCTCACAATTTACCTCACCGGTTTCGGCATCCCTGGCAACGGTTCCCAAAGGAACCTCTACGATGATATCTTTGCCGTTGGCACCGTGTTTCAGTTGCTTGGATCCGGCCTCCCCGTGATCAGCCCGGAGGTGTTTGGTAAACTTCAAATGTAGTAATGTCCAGAGCTGTTTGTTCCCTTTGAGAATAATATGTCCGCCCCTGCCCCCGTCGCCACCGTCGGGCCCTCCGTGCGGGTTGGTACGGGTTCGCATGAAATGCTTTGATCCTGCCCCTCCGTTGCCTGACGCGCAAAAGATCTTAACATAATCGACAAAGTTGGATTCGGCCATAGAAAATGAAACAACGAAACTTTGAAATTTTACTCCCCGTGGCCTATCGCTTTACAGAGCTCCTGAAAGATGTCGTCGATCGTCCCGATACCCTTAACGTTCATGAACAATCCCTTTTCCTGGTAATAATCAATAAGTGGTTTGGTATGATGGTGATACTGAACCAGCCTGTTTTTGATCACCTCCTCGGTATCATCTTTACGTCCTTGTTCCTGAGCCCTTTTCAGTAAACGGGCAACCAACTCCTCTTCATTGACTTCAAGGGCAAGTACCATGGAAACTTTGTGTCCTAACCGATCCAGCATCGCATCAAGTTCGACTGCCTGGTTCAGTGTCCGGGGAAATCCGTCAAGAACAAATCCCGCGGTTGCTTTGTTGCTTACGAACACCGACTCCATGATTTCAATGAGTAAACTGTCGGAAACAAGATGACCTGCTTCCATTACGGCCTTTACCTTCAATCCCAGGGAGGTTCCCTGCTTTACTTCAGCACGTAGAATATCGCCGGTAGAAACATGTTTCCACCCGAATTTTTCTGCAATTTTAACAGCCTGAGTACCTTTGCCGGCGCCCGGCGGACCAAATAATATCAAATTAAACATATATCTGTAAATTAAAAATCAAAAAAACAATCAAACAAGCTCCCGATACTCCGACCCGACAATCCATCAACTCACCACCTGGTAAACATCCGGCAAATTTCGACCGTATCCGTCATAGTCTAACCCGTACCCGACAATGAATTTATTCGGAATTTCCAATCCGAGGTAATCGATCTGGAAATCCTTCACAAAAGCTTCGGATTTGAAACAGAAACAGGCTACTTTAACATCGGCCGGCTCCTTCGAGCGAACATCCCGGAGAATCTTATCCATAGTGATCCCGGTATCCACGATATCTTCCACAATAATAATATGGCGGCCTCTGATATCTTCGGTCATGCCAATCAGTTCCTTCACGTTCGAAGTGGTCGAAGTACCTGAATAAGAGGCGAATTTTACAAATGTGATCTCGCAGGGTATGGTAAGTTTCCGCATAAGATCGGAGGCAAAGATGAACGAACCATTAAGGATGGCGATCAGAAGGGGATTCTTTCCGATATAATCTCTGTTGATATCATCCGCTACTGTTTTCACTGCGATATCAATTTCATCTTTTTCGATGAATTTCTCAAAAACAAGCTCGCGTACCTGAACCTTTGTCATGCTCCCGGATTTAATTCCCTGCAAAAATAGTTAATAAATCACTATTTTTGCCTTAAACTTTAAAACCGACACTTAGATGGAACCAAGGGTCAGTATAATCATGGGAAGCACTTCCGATCTGCCGGTGATGGAAGCTGCCGCAAAATTTCTCAATGAAATGGAGGTCCCGTTCGAAATCAATGCACTTTCGGCTCACCGGACACCGGAAAAAGTTGAAGAATTTGCACGAAATGCAAGCGCCCGTGGTGTCGGCGTTATCATCGCTGCTGCAGGTATGGCCGCCCATCTTCCAGGCGTAATTGCTGCAATGACCACCCTTCCGGTAATCGGGGTTCCGATTAAATCCTCACTGGAAGGATTGGATGCACTGCTGGCAATCGTTCAGATGCCGCCGGGTATACCCGTGGCGACCGTCGGCATCAACGGAGCACAGAATGCGGCAATCCTTGCTGTGGAAATTCTTGCAACCGGCGACCAGACACTACAGGAGAAATTGGCACGTTTTAAAGAAGATCTGAAGAAAAAGATCGTCAAGGCCAACGAAGAACTTGCAGCTGTAAAATTCCCTTTTAAGGTTAACTGATCCGGCCCCTCATTTTTTCCTGATTATCATCAGGCCATCTCTGAAGGGCAACAGTAGATGATCCACCCTTTCGTCGTGTGTCACAAATTCGTTGAAACGAATAATCCCCTCCGTATCCTTATCATTCTTCACTGAATGACCGATTACTTTAGAATCCCAGAGTACATTGTCGGCAAGAATAAATCCACCGGGTCTGACCTTGGGAAACACCAGTTGGTAATAATCGAGATACCCTGATTTATTTGCATCGATAAACACCAGATCCCAAATCTCATCCAACCCGGGAATGATTCCGAGGGCATCACCCAGGTGCAATCTGATGCGGGATTCCATTCCCGCTTTGTGAATTGCCCGGTTTATGATCTCTTCAAATTCCGGATTTACCTCAATGGTATGAACCAACCCATCAGGGTTGGAGCAGCCCAGCGCCAGACTGATTGCCGAATAGCCGGTAAAGGTCCCGATCTCCAATATCCTGCTGGGATTCAGCATGGCTGATAGCATCCGCAAGAGGGTTCCCTGAAGGTGACCCGAAAGCATTTGCGGATAAACCTGGGTCAGATGGGTCTCACGCGCGATTTCAGCCAAAAACCCGGGTTCCGGTGTGGTATGTCGCTCAGCGTATTCTTCTATTTCCTGAGGGATCATGCTCCATCAGGGGATTAATTGAAACTGTAGGAAACGAGTTCAGTCCTTTCGGTTATGTTGTTAGATCCTTTCGATGCATCGTATTTCTCAAGCAGGATCATGCCAACCCCGGGAGCAAAATATTCGCTGTACACTTCCCCCGACGGATAGGTGGTATTGTAACGGTAACAATGAAATGTCCCTGCAGAAACCGTCACCTTTGTACTGATTGACGCAACCGTAACAACCACTCCATCCACCGTTTGATAACGGTAATTCTCAGTGGAGGGATAGCGGTAATACAAGGACTCGACCCCTTGAGGAAACGTAGGATTGGTGATAAAAAACCAAAGACCATCCCCACGATCCTTGCAGATCATCCGGGTATTCTGATCATAGGTAAGTATGAACCAGTTTTCGTTACTGCCGATGGTCGTATCCTTTTCCACAAGATTGTCATGATTGAGTACGATGGTATCGTTGATCGTTGTGCGATAATGCCAATTATAGCCGATTTTCAACGGCAATATCTGGAAAACATTCGCAATAGGAGTTTCGCTTTTTTTACAACTGCCCAGCACAATTATCGTAAGGGCCATTACAAATGCTAATTTTTTTTTCATGGGAACCGTGAATTTATGAATTGACAGCGATAAAGATATAAAAATTGTCAATACTCTTAAAAGATTTCAAACACACCATCGACCATCGAAATAATACGGCTGATGTCGTTAAAGAAATCGCGGCCGTTTAATTGAATCAAGATCATTGTTTTTATTTAAAAATATCGTTTCGGGGGGAATAAATAGGAGGTTGGTCGATAATGTTTCCGTATTCATCTGTCAGAAAATATGTTTGCATATTGAAAAACCTAAACTTTGATTTATGCACAAGACCTGTTTTCTGATTTTAGTCCTGATGATATTTTCAGGCAACCCGGTCAGTTCCCAGACCTATGGTGATTATACCCTTTATAGTGTGCAAAACGGCACGAAGGCTTATCTGATAAAAATGGATGGCACTACCTATCATACCTTCAACTTTGCATCCAACTCGAAAATCGGATATTCTTCGTACCTGCTCCCGAACCGGGTGCTTTTGAGTACGATACTGAAGCAAAATCCTTATTTTGGCGGTGGTGGAGTTTGCGGGGGCGTTCAAAAGATCGATTGGAATAATAACGTGGTATGGGATTTTACCTATTCCACCTCACAGTATTGTTCTCATCACGACATCTGCCCGATGCCGAATGGAAATGTTCTGCTGATCGCTTATGAAGTTAAAAGCTCCACAGAGGTGACCCAGGCAGGATGCACTAAAAACATTTCCATGTGGCCCGACAAGATCGTAGAAATCCAGCCTTCGGGAACAACTGGCGGGACTGTGGTCTGGGAATGGCATGTATGGGACCACCTGTGCCAAAACGCAAACGCCTCCAAGGACAACTATGTAACCTCCATTGTCGACCACCCTGAATTGCTGAACATCAATTACCAGGCTAACCAGGACTGGATGCATGTAAACGGCATTGATTATAACCCCGAACTCGACCAGATCACCTTTTCATCCCATAATTTAAACGAGATCTATGTGATCGATCACAGTACAACCACCGCGGAGGCTGCAGGTCATACCGGCGGAAACTCGGGCAAAGGTGGTGATTTCCTTTACCGGTGGGGAAACCCGGCCGCCTACCAGGCATCCGGAACCACCATATTCAATATCGTCCACGATGCACACTGGGTTCCCGCTAATTGCCCAAGGGCAGGATATCTGGTGGGTTTCAATAACCGTGGTGGTTCCGGAGGCAAGTCGTGCGTCGACTTGATAGAACCGCCATACAATGGTTACAATTACGCAATAAATATCGGGTCGGCATTTGCTCCCTCAACTTACACCTGGAGGCATACGTATAGCGGCAATGCCATTCAGGACCTGGGAAATTCGCAACAGTTGCCCAACGGAAATACCCTTATATGCATCTCAGGAGCCCGCTACATATACGAAATCGATTCAAATCAAACCACAGTCTGGTCAAAGACTGTATCAGGCGCAAGCGCTCATGCCTACCGTTATACAGCCTGCTTTGTCGATGGTATGACGGAACCTTCCATTTCTTTATCGGGAACCAGCCTGATCTCGAGCGAGGCGCCGGGATACCAATGGTACATGAATGGCGACTCTGTGCCTGGTGCAACCAATCAGACATTTGACCCGACCCTGAGCGCATCATTTCAGGTCAGGACCAACGACGGGAACGGGTGCTATTCGTCACTTTCAGAAGCATATAACTTCATTGCTTCCTCCTCGCCGGAGCAATCAGAGGAATCGCTTATAATCTACCCGAATCCTTCGACAGGGATGATCAACCTATCGGGAACTTTTCTTGATAACCGGCTTTTCACAGTGATTGTTTCAGATATGACCGGGAAACCGTTACTGCAGATTGATAACAAAAGTTCCATTGATTTATCATCATTGAAAAATGGCATCTATTTCCTGAAAATCAAATTGACGGCAGGAAATGTTCTTATTAAAAAAATAATTCTTTCACGATAAAAATCGAAAAAATGAAAACAACGGTCTTTTCTTTTCTTTTCTCATTATTCCTGCTGTCAGGATCTTTACTATCGGCTCAGACATTCACCAACTATACGACTTCCAATGGATTACCCTCCGACAATGTACTCTGTATCACGACTGATAACAATTCAATGACATGGGTCGGAACACAGAATGGCGTTGCACGCTTTGATGGAGAATCATGGGTTACCTATACAAAAGAAAACGGTTTACTTGACAATTATATCAATTGTATTGCATCCGATAAGAACAATCACATCTGGGCAGGTACTGATTACGGTGTCAACGTATTCGACGGAACACAATGGAGTTCCTACACAGTTGCCGACGGATTGATTGATGACATGGTCACCTGTCTCGGAGCAGCTTCCGATGGCAGTATCTGGATCGGCACCAACAGCGGTGCTTCACATTTTAATGGGTCGACCTGGCAAAACTATACCACAGGAAATGGATTACCGGTCAATATGATTAGTGCCATCAAAAGTGATTCTGACGGCAATATCTGGTTCGGGACATGGCTTGGCGGATTGGCCAAATTTGACGGAACCACTTTTATAACCTTCACGACGGCCGACAGCCTTGTCGATAACAATATCAGCGCCATTGCTTTTGACGGAAACGGCAATGCCTGGATCGGGACTTATCTCGGAATTTCCGAATTAACGAAAACTGGGCAGTGGGTAGCGAACTTCAGAACGTCATCGGTTACCCTGCCCCTGTACGTTAAAGATCTTTCATTCGATTCAAAGGATGTTTTGTGGATAGGAGTGTATGACGATTATACGCATGCCGGAGGGATTATTAAAAAGAGTGACCTAACCTGGACTGCTTTTACTGCTGCTGATGGCCTTGTTAATAATATGGTACAGAAACTTGCCATTGATGCGGAGGATATTATTTGGATTGCCACAGGAAGCGGTGTGTCCCGGCTAAAGGACCAAAACTCCGGGATCGGGTCTGAGGCCGTCGATGCAATAACCCTGTTCCCGAACCCCGTCAGCAGTACTTTATACCTGAAAGAATCCCGTCTTCCTGATGAAATCATCCTCTTTGATGTTACCGGGAAATACATGCTCCGACAGACAGGAGAAACTTGTAACAGTAAACTGGACCTCAGTTCTCTGAAGCCGGGTCTCTATTTTCTGAGCATGGTGGTCAACTCAGTGAAAATCACGAAAAAAGTCATGGTACAGTGAATAAAGCATTCGCCCTGGTTTTTATTTTCGCACTTATCTCTGTTTCCTTGTCGCAAGCTCAATATGATTTCTATGGCACCGGGACAGTCAGGGAAATCCGGATAACATTCACGGAAAAAGGTTGGCGTCATATTCTCGACAGCCTGTTTCAATATGCAGGTGATGAAGGGCGGTTGACCGGCACTGTCACGATCGATGGTTCTGTTTTACACCAGGTTGGCATCAGGTACAAAGGTTACAGCTCCTATAATCCGGATGTGGTTAAGAATCCATTCAACCTGGATCTGGATTACCACCTGAAAAATCAGAATTACCAGGGATTTACAAAGATTAAGCTCAGCAATGTCATCCATGATCCTTCCTTTGTAAGGGAAGTGCTCGCCTATGAAATAGCAGGTACCTATTTACCGTCACCCCGTGGAAATTACGCCAATCTATATATTAATGATACACTTATCGGACTGTACACCAATGTTGAAGCGATTACCAGTTCGTTCCAGGAACAACATTTTGGTACTGGTGAGGCCCCCTTAATCAAAGGTGAACCCGACAAATTGCAATATCCTTTCGGACAAAATGCCAACCTGGCCTTCACTCACGGTAATGATTCGTCGGATTATTTCCCTTATTACAAGCTGGAATCAACGTACGGATGGTCCGACCTTTTCAATCTGATAAGATCATTGGACAGTTCCGGTGGTAGCGTAGCACGAGTGCTTGACATCGACCGGGCCTTGTGGATGCATGCTTTCAATTTTGTTTTTCTCAATCTGGACAGCTATATCGGGTATGCCCAGAACTACTACCTGTGCCAGGATATGAATGGCGTTTTTAATCCCGTTTTATGGGATCTGAACATGTCGTTCGGAAGCTTCAGGGAATCAGATGGATCCTATCATTTTCAGGGATTGTCGATACCTCAGTTGAAAATCCTGGATCCTTTGGAACACCTGTCATTCGCGGTTTCACCCAGGCCGTTAATGACCAGTCTTTTCAGCAATGACACACTCCGCAAGATGTATCTGGCCCATATGCGTACCATGTTAAATGAGCAAGTCAGGAACAATCGATATTTTGAACGGGGCCGGGAGCTTCAAAACCTCATTGCAGAAAATGTTTACAACGACCCAAACAAGTTTTATTCGGATTCCGATTTTGTTTCGAACCTGACCGTTACCGTTGGCGGGACCGGCAGTATGATCGAATATCCGGGAATAAAAGACCTGATGCAGGCACGGTTGAACTATCTTGATACGGTAGAAGGATTCAGCGGGGAGCCGGTCATTACTGAAGTCACCCATACCCCTGAAAATCCTGTAAAGGGGAAATCCGTTTGGATCCATGCAAACCTTTCCATGGCTGCGATGTCATTCGTCGGTTACCGGGGGAAAACCGGTGCTGTTTACGAAAAGATCCCTTTTTTTGATGATGGTCAGCATCAGGATGGCGATCCGCATGATGGACTTTACGGGACGGAAATTCCGGTCAGGGGTAATATTATCGAATTTTATATTTACGCTGAGAATGACAGTGCAGGGGCATTCTCACCAGAAAGAGCTGCGTATGAGTATTATACCATCTACCCGGTTCCGGAAGCGGGTACCTTCGCGATCAATGAAATAAAGTGTGTTCCTTCTGATCAGGGGGACTCCGGAGGATGGGTCGAACTGGTGAACACCATTGATGAACCCGTCAGTCTCGCCGGGCTTCATCTGACAGACGATCTGTCGGACCCTTTAAAATGGGCCTTTCCGGATACTCTGATACAACCTAAAACTTACTTAATCCTGCGACCATCGGATGAATCTGCCCTTGGATTGCATTTTAATTTTATCCTTCCGGCATCCGGCGGTACATTATTAATGTCGAATAGTCTGCAACAGGTTATTGACTCTGTGACTTATGGACAGCAGATCAAAGAGAAGAGCGTCGGGCGGTTTCCAAATGGATATGGATCCTTCACTTTTATGGCACCCACCTTCTCGCGGTTGAACCAGGTGGGGACCACTCCCTCCATTAATTTTCTGGTATTTCCCAACCCGGCATACAATCTCATAAATATAGAGCTGTACAATATGAAGGCTCTTTATTCCATTGAAATTTTCAACGAAATCGGACAAAAAGTCTTTTCCCTGCAACGACATATTACAGGGGAAACGATCCCGGTGAGCATGGAGTCCGTTGATGTTTCGAATTACCGTCGGGGGATTTACCTTATCAAGGTCACGAATGGCTGTCAAAGTTCGCTGAAAAAAATAATCCTTATCTGAAATGAAAACAAACCTGAAAAAAATGAAAATTCCCGTGTCCGGATTCCGGTATTGTTGGCTTCTGATGCTTTTGGCCGGAGTAATCCTTTCTGGCTGTGAAAAGGAGCCGGGCCGGGGGGGAAAAGCTACTATTTACGGAAAAGTTTATGTAAAGGACTACAATGCTACCATGACCGTTCTGGAACAGGAATATTACGGCCCTGATATCTGGGTCTACATTATCTATGGCGATGATCGTGACTATGGTGACAGGATCCGGACAGGTTATGATGGAACCTACGAATTCAAATACCTCCGTGAAGGCACTTACCATGTATATGCTTATTCCAAGGATTCAACGCTGCAATCAGTCGCCGAGATCCCGGTGACACGGGATGTTGTAGTTCCAAATAAAAAACAGGATATTGAAATCCCGGAAATCGTAATATTCAAATAACTTTTCATGAGAACAAACGTGTTAGTAATGCTTTGCATGCTTACCCTTTTAAGCGCCCAGGCCCAAAACAAAAAGGAACGTAAAAAAAACAACATACAGTCAATTACCGAATGGGAGACGACTCTTGAAAACGGAAAACCATCCACCCGTAAGACATCTTACAGGGAATTTAACCGCCTGGGGTTGTGTACCCTTAATATTGAGTATAATTCACAAGGCAATGAAGTACTGAGGCAGACTACCCGGTATGACAAATTCAACAATAAGCTGGAGGAGATTGAATTCGACAGTGAAAAGAAAAAATATAAACATCAGATATCGAAATACAATGCCTTCAACGATAAAACGGAAGAAACGGAATTAAACCCTTCCGGCGCTGTCCTGAAAAAAACAGTCATGATCTACGATGCCTCGGGAGCTAAGGTTAAAGAGATGATATATAACGGAACCGGCACCTTAATCAGGACAAATCATTTCACCTATAACAGCAAAAAGTTAAAAACAGGAAAAAAATCACTCTCCGCCGGTAACGAGATGGAATCTGAAAAAAAGTGGGATTATGTATACTATTGATGAAATCATTTCCGGTTTTCATCCCATATCGCTGGATCAGATGGACGAGGTTAAACTGATGGACCGGATGGATCAAAAATATGTGTTTCATTCCTCCGGACTTCCTGAAATTATCGGATCCATGAAACAGGATCATTTTGTTTTTGAAATAAATGATACCAGAAACTGTGGTTACGAAACCCAATACCTCGACACTCCTGATCGCAGGATGTATACATTGCATCAAAACGGAAAATTAAACCGGCACAAGATCCGGTACCGAAAATATTGCGAATCGAACATTGAATTTTTCGAAATTAAATTCAAATCCAATAAGGGCCGCACATTGAAAAACAGAATTAAACTGAAAGAAAATGCCCCGGCAATGGAACGCATGAAGGAACAATTGCTCTCCCAATTTTCTCCCTACACCCTTTCCATGCTTTACCCGGCGCTGGATGTCAGTTTTAAAAGGATAACGTTGGTTAATAAACATCTGACCGATCGGCTGACCCTCGACACAGACCTGAAATTCCGAATCCGGGATCAGGAATACAAAACTCCCGGATTGGTCATTGCCGAAATAAAACAGGGACGGTCAAAAAAATCCTCTTTTACACTGGTGATGCATGCCCATCACATCAATCCCTTTCCCGTCAGTAAATATTGCCTGGGGATTTCGTTGCTCGAGCCTGACGCAAAAAAAAATAATTACAAAATGAAAGTTCTCGGAATTCAGAAAATAATCAAAAAATGAAAAATAAAATATTCCTCTGTTTATTGATGTCATGGTTCCTGATGGCCCTTACGCCGGCCGGTTTTGCTATCACGTCTGAAAAGAGCTCCGATCAGACTGAGGTTTCGACTGAGAGCGATCCCACTCTTACCGATGCTTCGTCAGATAAAGGCAAGAAAACGGATAAAAAGAAAGATAAAGATGTGATTGATATCGATGCGGTTTTTTTTATCAGCCTTGCCATCAACATAACCACTGTTTTATTGATCATTTGCTTAATCTATTATCCGAATTATAAAAAAATGGATTACATCTTCACCTACATCATTTTTAACCTGGTGATCTTTGTACTTACGTTTGTTCTGAATAAAGTAAAAATATCCATGGGTGCTGCATTCGGATTGTTTGCAGTGTTTTCCATGCTTCGTTACCGGAGTGCCGGAATATCGCTGAAAGACATGAGTTACCTGTTCGTGTTTATCGGGATCGGTCTGATAAGCGCCATTCAACTGGAATACTATGAACTCGGGATCCTTCACGGTGTGATTTTCATTGGGATATATCTGCTTGACGGAAACCTGATTTTTAAACACGAACTATCAAAAAATGTACAGTACGAGGTCATTGAAAAAATTAAACCGGAAAATCACAATGAACTGATTGAGGACCTGAGAGCCCGGACTGGTTTGAAGATTCACAGAATATCGATCAATAAAATCAATTTCCTGAAAGACACCGCCACCATCAGGATTTACTATTATGAGTAATTTCCGATTTTTACCGGTCTGTTTGGCTTCACTTTTCTGCCTCATGTTTTTATCCGGCATGTCCCAGCAGAAGGATGCATGCCTTTGGATCAGCGTAAATCTGGAAAAAAAAATAACCCCAGCCTGGTCATTGCTCTTCACGGAGGAATTGAGAATGAATGAAAATATCACAGAAGTCGGCGAAGTTTTCAGCGATATCGGTTTTGAATATCGGATCAGTAAAAAATGGAAGGCGGGTTTATTTTACAGGTTCTCGAATCAACGTAGAATTGATGATTCATACAAAACAAAACACAGGTACTATGCAGACCTGACCTATAAAGAAAAAATAGCTCGTTTTTCCATCATTCTCCGGGGAAGATTTCAGTCGCAATATACAGAAATAAATTCCTCTGAGGAGGGTCATGTTCCATCCAACCACCTGAATGGAAAAATCACTCTGAAATATAATTTGAATAAGAAAATTAAACCCTATCTTGCTTCGGAATTCTTTTTCAGATTGAACAAAATGGTGTATGGTTCGTTCGATCAATTTCGGGTTACCGCCGGTATCGAATATTCGGTTAACCGCAGAAATCAGCTTGATCTGTTTTACCGGATCAATAAAGAGTACAATGTAAAAAGTCCGGAAACGGATTTTATCTGTGGGTTGAGTTATTATTTTATTTTTTAAACCATGAGCAGTTTTACACATAAAGAAAAAATATTGAATGTCCTTATGCACATTTTTGTGTGGATATTCCTTTTCGTTCTGCCATCTTATTTTCTGTATCTCGAATCGAGTGATGACCGTAATTTTCTTCTGATCGGGATGATTCAGACCATTCTTTTCGGTTTTATTTTCTACCTGAACTATTTTTTGTTAATCCCGTACCTTTTTTTCAGAAAAAAAAGAATTGTCTATTTTCTTTCATCTGCGATTATTGTTTTAATCTCAATCCTGGGAATGGAATTGATGATGAGTTCATACCATCGCAGACCGATGGGTGAAATCAGAAAAACCGAAACCGGCGTACCCCCTCCGGGTCAACCAGGCCAGGGTCCCCGTATTGAACCAGACAGGTACAGAGGCCCCCGGATGATCGAAAGAGGTTCCGATCGTGGGAAAAGACCATTAAAAGGTTGGCCGGTTTACAATTTTCTTTTGACCTCCGTCATCCTTACAGGATTCAGTGTCGGATTAAGATACTCAGAAAAATTTGCACAACAGGAACGGTTGAACAAGGAGGTTGAAAAAGCGCGGTTGAATTCTGAACTGGCATTTTTAAAAAACCAGATCAATCCGCATTTTTTCTTCAATACGTTGAATAACATTTATTCATTGGTTCAGATCAATCTCAAAGACGGACAAAAAGCAATTCTGCAATTATCCAAATTGATGCGCTACCTTCTTTATGAAACGGAAAAAGGGAATATCCGGATCAGCCAGGAAATTGAGTTTATGAACAATTATATTGAACTCATGAAGCTCCGAATCTCAAAAAGCGTTTCTCTGAAAATTAATTTTCCTGAAGATTATCCGGATGTCTTAATTCCTCCTCTTATCTTCCTTCCTTTCATTGAAAATGCCTTTAAACATGGGATCAGTTACAAGAATCCCTCTTTTATCGACATTGATTTGGAAATCTCACGGCAGGAAATAAAGTTCAGATGTCTTAACAGTCAGGGAAAAGGAACTGAGGAAATCTTCCGTTCCGAAACCGGTATCGGCCTGGAAAATGTAAAGAAAAGGCTTGCTTTACTATACCCGATGAAACACAACCTGAAGCTTAATTCATCAGCTGAAAGCTTTGAAGTACTTTTGTCCATTACTCTTGACGAAAACATAACAGGATGATCCGCACCATAGCAATCGATGATGAGCCTCTGGCGCTTCAATTGGTTTCGGGGTACATAAAAAACACCTCGTTTTTAACCTTCTCCGGTGGTTTTGAAAACGCTTTATCCGCCCTGGAATTTCTGGAGCAACAACCGGTCGATCTGATTTACCTCGATATTCAGATGCCCGATCTCATTGGGACTGATTTCGTGAGAAATATGCCTTCAGGTCCAAAGATCGTCTTTGCTACAGCGTATGAGAAATTTGCCCTGGAGGGATACAAACTCGAGGCGGTTGATTATCTTTTAAAACCCTTTGGTTACGATGAATTTCTCGTTTCCGCACAAAAGGCTAAAAGACTCATCGACATGGAAATTCTGAAGGCCGGCAAAATCGAAAGTAACGACCGATTTCTCTTCCTGAACTCCGAATATAAGGTCATCCGAATCAATTTTGACGATATCATTTACATCGAAGGTCTGAAGGATTACGTCAAGGTGTTCCTGAAAAATCAACCCAAACCCATCCTCACGATTAATTCATTAAAAACACTTGAATCGAAATTACCGGCCTCAAGGTTCATGCGTGTACACCGGTCATTCATTGTAAATCTCGACCGGGTGGAAACGATCGAACGGAACAGGATCGTTTTCGGCAGGGTTTATATTCCGGTAAGTGAGCAATACAAGGAAAAATTCTCCCGGTTCATTGATGAGAACTTCCTATGATCTGAAAGTAAGCATACTCAGGCCCGATGCATCGAACACCTGATTTGCAATCTCCATCACCTCTGCAGCCGTGGTTCGCCGGATCAACTCCATGAGCAATTCGGGCGGGTCATATTCATTTTTCAGCAGAAAGTTCTTACCCATTGCAAGCATGGCCGACAAATTCGATTCCTGCGCAATGGACAGTTGCCCTATCAACTGATTCTGAATGGTATGAAACTGTATGGGTGTCAACCGCGTTTCCCTGAGCTTTTTCAATTCTTTGAAGACAATGGCAAGCGCCTTGTCGAAATGGACCGGATCTGTTCCGAAATAGATGCTAACAATTCCGGAATCGGAATAAGCAGTATAATTCGATTCGTTATGATAGGTCAATCCATTTCTTTCGCGTAAGGCCAGTGAAAGTCTTGAATTCAAAATAGGCCCACCCAGCATATTATTCAGCAGCGCCATGGGGATCCGGCGGGTGTCGGAAAAGCAGTAGGCCGGGCTGCCAATGACGCAGTGAACCTGCGACGTTTTCTTTCTGTTAACGCTGTGGAATTTCGAGTAGGAGCTAAATGGATGTCGGGGTACCATGTTCCCGCGATCGGGATTCCGCATAAAGTACTTCATAACCCTTTTCGTCAGTGAGGCGAAATCAATATTCCCGACAGAAGCAATGACTACCTGTTCCATACGGTAATTGCGGTGAATAAAATCAAACACCGCTTTCCGGTCGATCTGTTTAAGACTGCTTTTGGTCCCAAGAATATTTTTACCCAACGGATGACCGGCAAACACCAGATCCTCGAAATCGTCAAATATTTGTTCTGCCGGATTATCCTTACAGGCTTTTATTTCATCCAGTACTACCTGTTTTTCCTTTTCAAGTTCTTTTTCAGGAAATATTGCGTTGAAGAAGAGATCATGAAACAGCTCAAGGGTGCGGTCATAATACTCAGAAAGAAAGGTGGCATATATACATGTCTCTTCTTTGGTGGTAAATGCGTTCAGGTCGGCTCCGATATTTTCAAGTCGATTGAGGACCTGGAAAACATTCCGTTTTTTGGTGCCTTTAAAAATCGTGTGTTCAATAAAATGGGCAATCCCGTGCTCAGGTTCCAATTCATCACGGGTACCGGCATTGATAAAAAGTCCGCAATGCGCTACTTTTGCCTGAACAGGATAATGAACCAGACGGATACCGTTCGGTAGGGTCAACGACGTTAAAGCCATCTTTTATTTGCGGCTTTCAATCAGAATCTCAAGAAGTTTTATCCCGGCTTCTGAAATAACTGTTCCCGGGCCGAAAATAGCAATTGCTCCGGATTGGTAAAGGAATTCATAATCCTGTGGTGGGATAACTCCTCCCACAATTACCAGAATATCTTCGCGGCCAAGTTTTTTTAATTCTGCTATTACTTGTGGAACCAGTGTTTTATGCCCTGCCGCAAGGCTGGAAACCCCCAAAATGTGAACATCATTCTCGACAGCCTGGCGGGCGGCTTCGGCCGGGGTTTGAAACAGAGGACCAATGTCGACGTCAAAGCCAATATCCGCATAACCGGTAGCAACAACTTTTGCTCCGCGGTCGTGCCCGTCCTGTCCCATTTTTGCTATCATGATACGGGGCCGGCGACCTTCCAGCTCTGCAAAGCGGTCGGCAAGTTCCCGTGCTTTTTGAAAAGCCCCGTTATCTTTTGATTCAGAGGAGTAAACTCCTGAAATACTTCTGATCACAGCTTTATACCTCCCGTAAACTTTTTCAAGTGCAAATGATATTTCACCCAGAGAAGCTCTTTTGCGTGCAGCATCAATGGAAAGTTCCAGCAAATTCCCCTTACCCGATTCGGCAGCATGGGTCAATGCATCGAGTGCAGCCCGGACTTCTTCAATATTTCTGGCCTCACGGAGCTGTTTCAGGCGGTTGACCTGGGCTTCACGAACAGCGGCGTTGTCGACATCGAGGATTTCAATGGGATCTTCCTTTTCAAGGCGGTTCATATTTACACCGATGATTTTATCTTTACCCGAATCAATACGGGCCTGCTTACGTGCCGAAGCTTCCTCGATTCTCATTTTCGGGATGCCGGTTTCGATTGCCTTTGCCATACCGCCTAGTTCTTCGACCTCTTCGATAAGGGCCCATGCTTTATGGGCAATTTCGTATGTGAGCGATTCAACATAAAAGGAACCGGCCCAGGGATCAAGGGAACGGCAAATTTGCGTCTCTTCTTGTAAGTACAATTGGGTATTCCGGGCGATCCGGGCTGAAAAATCGGTAGGCAGGGCTATTGCTTCGTCGAGTGAATTGGTATGCAATGATTGCGTATGTCCCAGCGCGGCAGCAAGCGCTTCGACACAAGTCCGGGCTACATTGTTGAAGGGATCCTGTTCGGTCAGACTCCATCCTGAGGTCTGTGTATGGGTCCGCAATGCCATCGATTTGGGATTTTTGGGATTGAACTGCCT
>Ga0116171_10002011_pt1 | contig 19709 bp, 14 predicted proteins | sample AD_JPNHW2_MetaG_FD_89798 | JGI IMG/M metagenome (GOLD analysis project Ga0116171, IMG submission 89798) | Active sludge microbial communities of municipal wastewater-treating anaerobic digesters from Japan - AD_JPNHW2_MetaG | ecosystem: Engineered > Bioreactor > Anaerobic > Digestate | place... | reverse complement strand
TCCATCGTATTTGCGATATCACCTCGCTCCGGCGACAGGATGTCGCCGCTACTTCATCCCGCTATCATCTCCTCATCATTCCGGTATCATATCCTGTCATGACAGGATATGATACCGGAATGACTACCGGAAGATATTGATCTGCAATAGACTGGATCAACCCCACGCCCTAGCCAATAGCAGAACAATCCATTCTAATGGATTTTCAGACTATAGGCGGTGGTTTTAACCACCGTGATAGATATCCGACAACATCTACCCTTATCCATTTTGATGGGCCCGGACGTTGTGAGGGTTTTAACCCGAACTATTATCACCCGCGATAATATAGATCAGAGTGGAACACCATGGTCGGATTCATATCCTCCCAACGTCTTAAAACCCATTGAAATGGGTTAGGAGTATTGGTTCTGGGCATCAGGATACGGTGGTTCAAACCACCGCCTATAGTCTGGAAACCCTTTCAAATGGGTTAACCCGCCCGGTAAAGCGAACCGTGCAACGATTAGACACTCGCCCAGGATTCCACAAGTTACGATAAAAAGAAGTCCTTGACATGAAGCGGCATCGTAAAATCCTGTCATTCTGTAATAAAACCGTAAAGGAGAATCGATGAAGACCCTTACACCTAAACCGGGTGAGATCACTCAAGCCTGGTACGTCGTTGACGCGACGGGTTTACCTCTTGGTCGGTTATCCACGAAAGTCGCTTCCATCTTGTGTGGAAAGAACAAACCTTATTATGTTCCGAATATCGATTGCGGGGACTACGTCGTTATCATTAACGCCGAAAAAGTTCGCATGACCGGTTTGAAGAGCCAGCAGAAGGTTTATCAGACATATAGTGGATATCCCAGTGGCCGTAAGGAAATCCCGTTTGCCAAGATCCTGGAAGAGCATCCGGAACGTATAATCGAACATTCTGTTCGCGGAATGATGCCGAAGACCACCCTGGGTGACGCCATGTTTAAGAAACTGAAAGTCTATGCCGGAAGTGAGCATCCTCACACAGCTCAGCAGCCGGTGGAACTTAACCTTAAGGAGAATTAAGGAATGCAAAATTACGATGCCGTTGGCAGAAGAAAGAACGCCGTAGCCCGGGTTCGCCTTACCCCCGGAACCGGCAAGCGCATCATCAACAAGGTCCAGATGAAGAAATACCTCCAGCGTGAGACTCTGGAAATGGTAGTGGAACAGCCTTTGCAGACAGTAGGTCTTAGCGACAGCTTTGACGTCTATGTAAATGTTTGCGGTGGTGGATTATCCGGTCAAGCCGGTGCCATCCGTCATGGTATCACCCGTGCCCTTGTCGAGTATGATGAGAAGCTGAGACCTGCGCTCAAAACCCGCGGTTTTCTGACGCGTGACCCCCGTATGGTGGAACGTAAGAAAGCCGGACGTCCGAAAGCCAGAAAGAGATTCCAGTTCTCCAAACGTTGATCCGGGTTTTGGGGGTACATGGAGCTCTCCATACCCCCTTATGGATCAGATGCGCGTAATGCTGAATCTTATGAGTTTTAACACCAGATCATCCTGCCGGCAGGAGTTGCAAGGCGGTGAGGGAACCCGATCACACGCTCACAGCGTGATGCTCCCTCTGAATTGCGTATATCCCCCGGTAGCAGTTAAACCGTATATTTCTTAAGGAGAAATCAATGTCCGTAGTTTCTATGAAGCAACTACTTGAAGCAGGTGTTCACTTCGGGCACCAGACCTTCAAATGGAATCCCAAGATGAAGAAGTATATCTTCATCAAGCGCAACGGGATTCATATCATCGATCTGAAGCAGACCGTTGATGCCATCAATGAAGCTTACCAGTATGTAAAAGAAGTCGCCAGCCGCGGTGAGTATATCCTCTTCGTCGGCACCAAGAAGCAAGCCCAGACAGCCATCAGAGAAGCCTCTGAGAAAGCCGGGGTCTTTTACGTCAATCAACGCTGGTACGGTGGAATGCTAACTAATATGGCCACGATCCGCCAGTCCATCGAAAAGATGAAGTGGTTTGAGGATATCTCGGCCGATGGTTCCATCGCCAACTATACCAAGCTTGAACAGCTGAAACTGAAACGCAGTCATGACAAAATAGAATTCTCACTGGGCGGGATCCGTGATATGGATGCCAAGCCCGGCGCGATCTTTATCGTTGACACAGATCATGAAAGCATTGCCGTGCATGAAGCGCGTGTGCTGGGTGTTCCCATCATCGGTATGGTGGATACGAATTGTGATCCCGATCTCATCGATTACGTCATCCCCGCAAACGACGACGCGACCCGCGCGATTCACCTCATTGCCGATATCATGGCAAATGCCGTTATCGAAGGCAGAGGCGCCGCCAACGAAGGCGTTAGCCATGAAGCGATCGAAACAGGTGAAGAACCTATCGTGGCAGCCGAACCCGTCATCGCCGCAGCAGCTGTTGAACCCGAAAACGACACTCCCGCCATCAGCGAGGAGAACTAATAATTCACCCGGGCAGGCACTTAACCCTCCTGCCCGCACTTTCCCTTTCCTGTAAGGACATTACACAAGACAAGCAGAACTAAGGAGACAACATGGCAGAGATTACCGCAACAATGGTAAAAGAACTGCGCGAGAGAACCGGCGTGGGCATGATGGAATGCCGCAAAGCGTTGGTCGAGGCTGAGGGAAATGTCGATGCCGCCATCAAATGGCTGCGTGAGAAAGGCATATCCAAAGCTGAAGGTAAAGCATCACGTGAGACCCGCGAGGGGATCATTCATTCATACATTCACTTTAACGGTAAGATCGGCGTCATGCTCGAGCTCAACTGCGAATCGGATTTCGTGGCAAGAACCCCGGAATTCAAGCAGATCGCTGATGACCTCGCCATGCAGATCGCCGCGACCAGCCCTCTGGCTATCAGCGCGGATCAGATCGATCCCAAACTCATCGAGAACGAGCGCGAGATCGCCAAAAACAAAGCTCTGAACGAAGGCAAGAAACCTGAATTCCTCGATAAGATCATCGAAGGAAACATCAAGAAGTTCTGTGCCGAGAACGCCCTGCTCGAGCAGAAATGGATGTCGGACGAAACCCGCACTATCAAAGATATGCTCACAGAAGCGATCTCCAAGACCGGGGAAAACATCCAGATCGCCCGCTTCGTGCGTTACAGCCTGGGTGGAAATTAAACTCTAATGAACCAATATCAGCCTGAGATCGTTCACAAGATCATGCTGAAACTCTCCGGCGAGATCCTTGCCGGGAACAAGAGCTTCGGCTTCGATGACGATGTGATCGACAACCTGACGGATGAACTGATAGCGGTTAAACGGCTCGGATATAGTATTGCCATCGTCTTTGGCGGTGGCAATATCTTCCGGGGCGGTTCCTGGAAGAATCAGTCCCTGAACCGCGTGACCCTGGACAGCATCGGAATGCTCGCCACGGTTCAGAACGCCCTATATCTGACTGAGATCCTGGAGAGCAAGGGCTACAGCGCGAGAGTCTTCTCCGCCTTTGCCTTGGACAAGATCGCGGAACAGTATTCTCCCTCCAGAGTCCAGGCAGCTCTCGCGGAAGGGCATATCTGCTTCCTCGCGGGAGGTACCGGCAATCCCTTCTTCACGACGGATACTGCTGCCGTGCTCCGCGCGATCGAACTCAAGCTCGACCTCGTGCTAAAAGGGACAAAGGTCAACGGTCTTTACAGCGCTGATCCGCACAAACACCCTGAAGCTGAGTTCATCGGCGATGCCTCCTATCAGGATTGCATCACCAGGCAACTTGCCGTGATGGATATGACCGCCTTCTCCCTGGCTCAGGAAAACCGCATGCCTATCAAGATCTTCAACGTCGGCATCAAGGGTAACCTCCTGGACGCCATCACCCGTGCTGATATCGGCACCTATATTCATCCATAACTGAGGTAGGATATGGAAAACCTGAAAACCAATACCAAAGAGAAAATGCAGAAGTCGTTCGACTCCCTGCTGCACCAATATTCCAAGATCAGGACGGGACGCGCCAGCGCCTCGATCCTGGACGATATCCGCATCAACTATTATGGTCAGCCTACTCCGATCAAGCAGATGTGCAATATCTCCATCCCGGAACCCCGCATGATCACGGTTCAGCCCTGGGACAAGACCACCCTCGCGGATATCGAGAAAGCCATCCTCGCTGCCAATCTCGGCATCACTCCCGAGAACGACGGAAACGTCATCCGTCTGCCTTTTCAGGCACTCACCGAGGATAAACGCAAAGACATCGTCAAAAACCTCAAAAAGATGGCGGAAGACGCACGTGTGGCGATCCGCAACATCCGTCGCGACGCCAACGAACTCGCCAAGAAGATGAAGAAAGACAACGAGATCAGCGAAGACGACGAGAAGAAAGTCCTCAAAGACGTGCAGGACATTACCGACGAATGGATCAAGAAGATCGATGAAGTCGAGAAAGCCAAAGAGAAAGAGATCCTGGAAGTCTGACCCCCTACTCACCCAATAGAATTATTCAACCGGCATGGATAACGTTATCTATGCCGGTTCTTTTTTACTCACAGAACCCCATACGGTATAGCTGATGCTGAACTATCGCCTCAGGCAGGAACAAAACTTGCATATAGTGATCCCGATGGGATATATCACGAAACTAAGAACTGTCTGGATCGCGATACTGTTCAGCCTGACGCTATCGCTGGGAGCAGTAACGCAAGAGACGGGCTGCCTGGAGCAGTTCCTCTTTGGGACTGAACCGGCATGTTCTTACGACAACTGGGTCTCCCATGTCGCGGAGAACGTCGCCAATCCAGGCTTCAACTTCTATGCTCCCTGGGACAGGCAGACACCCGGATTTGGCAGCTTTGTCGTTCCCGACGCGTCACAGCTTATTACCTGGTCAAATGCCATCGCTCTGTTTATTAATGGTGATCTGGATGGTGCTCAGGCGATCCTGAACACCTCAGAGTTTCCTTTTCAGATCGTTGAGTTCACCGATTCCGGCACTTCCAAAGTATATTATATCCTCCGAGAAAACCTCAGTGATGCCATAGATGACAACGGAACCGAAGACGCCACAGATGACGAGATCGGCAGTTTTAACTTCGGTTGGGGCATCTATATTTACTACCCCGGCTCACCCAATCCCATGATCGTGACCGCACCGCATCCCTGTGATGATTTCCCCAGCCCCATGATGGCGTGGGAGGTCTTCAACCGCTGCGATGCCCGCTGGCTGATGATCAATGGCGCGGGACGTGAGGTCGCCTATCAGGGAACGTACTATAACAGCAACAACGCCTCTCTCAGCGATCCCTCACGCTACAGCGGACATCCCTTGAACGTCGTCTATCAGAAAGCCGCGGACAACATCCGCAGTCAGTACGGCAGAGAGGAATTCAGCGTCCAGGTCCACACCTATGACAGGTTCAGACCCGGGATCCAGCGCGACGTTCAGCTCTCCGCCGGCAATGGCAGATACTTCCCCACTCTGCCGATCCGCGATCTCTCCCGCCGCAAGCTCGATATCATCCACCAGATGCCCTATATCGTTCATCCCGCCTACGCTTATGGCAACCATCGGGAAGTGACGATCACGGATTACTATTCAGTCTATTACGGCCAGGGTAGTCCGGTGTATTACACCCGCGACGGTTACAACGTCATGCTCAGCAACAACCCGGATTATCCCGGCTCCATGCAAAACCAGCAGATGCTCTACACGACGCAGGAATATGAATCTCAGACCCTTAGCCCCTTCCTGCATGTGGAAATGGCAGAGCTTCCTCAGACCTTCATGCAGACCGAGGACGAATTCAACCACTTCTATGGCTGGAATACCGAGACCGGAGCCTGGGATCCCGCGCAAAGATATACCCGCTTCCGGGCTTATTACCTGCCCTGGATCGACGGTCTGGCGGCTGTCCTACCGGAGATGTTTGAACTTGATGATTTTGAACCACCCTCAGACCCCGAAAATCTTTATTGCTCAGTGCAGTATTCGAGCCTCAAACTCGGCTGGCAACGCAGCTATTCCTATGATTTCGATTCCTATGAGACGCATTATACTTATATGCTGAACGGTCAATGGGTCACAAGTATGCTCGACCGCAATGACGATCCGGATATGGGACGCCAGAACTATGAGCTGGACACCTTGCCTTACACGCCGTTTCACAGCATCACTTCGATCATGACCTTCAAGGTGCGTGCGCGGGATATTCACGGCAATGTCTCCGGCTTCAGCAATCCCGTCTCCTTCAGCTATCCTTCGAACAACATCCAGAGCTTCTCAATCAGTTCGCTGCCGGATCGGAATTATCTTTCCTGGACAGGCGCAACCGGAAGCACGACCACTTCCGGCTACAATATCTACCGCAGTACCGATGGCTTCAATTTCAGCCTCTACGACAGCTGGGTGACCAATCCCCAGCTCTCACCCCCGGCGCAGAACTCCGGGAACTATTCCGATACCGCGGTCATGCCCGGCACGCCGTATTATTACAAGATCGGCAGGGTCTTCAGCAATGGAAACGAGTATCTGGACTACCGAGTGGTCAAGGGTAGTCCCCTGATCATCTACCCGCTCGTCACGACCAGGATCAATACGGGAAATACCGCAAACTTCTCTTTTGGAATGAGCCCCTTTGCCACCAACGGCACCGATACCGGGCTCGATCAGCTCTTCGATTTCTCCTCAGAAACACCATTCTGCATAGGCTCGGTCACCTCTGACAGCTTCCAGTTTCTCTCCCGGGATATCCGCCCGGTCTTCGATCCTGAGAGCGTCCATGAAGTTTATGACCTGATGTTCTACACCAGTACCAATGGCGAATCGTTCCGTTTTGCCCTGCCGGACAGTGTGATGACCGCAGGCTTCACGGTGCTGTTGGAAGATCTGACCTCACATAGCTGGACCGATCTCACCGCCCAGGCTTATATCCTGAACAACGCTCCTTACGGGGTGAGGCATCTTCGTCTTTACTGGGGCAAATATCTACCTAGCTTGACAATTGCCCAGGGTCAGGATGTCTATGCCCAGCCACGGCAGCTCATTCTCCTTTCCTGGGAACTGACAGCACCGCTGTTAGTTGGCCATCTTGAACTTAGGCTCTCGGGTGAAACTCAGGAATTTACTATCTTTCCAAACCTACCTCCCGGCTTCAGCAATTACGAATATATGGTTCCTCTGACCCTGATCAGCGGAACATACCGGTTCAAGATCGTCACCTATCTGCTGGATGGCTCCCAGTTCGTCACCGTCTCCGATTGGCGGATCCACCTGTATGATTCAGTTTATCAGGTTTCCGGAAATGCGGGAATTCGCTTTTTCTCCTTCCCGACGACCTCGGTTTACAGCACTATGATCGATCTCTTCGGTGAGGAGTGCGGCTTCTGGACGATCGGGACTGACGGCAACTGGCATTACAATGAGGAGATGATCTTTAACCGTCCTTATCTAGCCAGGTTTGACGTACCCTATTCCATCACGCTCCCCAATCTGCCATACATGCAAGCGCAAGGCAGAGTCCTGGCACCGGGATGGAGCTTCATTGCCAATCCGCATCAGCGGGATTATCAGATGAAAGACCTTCGCTTCCGGGTAGGAAACTCCTATCACACCGCCGCGGAACTTACTGCTTCCGGATCGCTCTTCCCACGCTTCCTGGTGATCCGCGACCGGGCAATGGAACTCTCCGACGTCCTTCCCGAAGGAGAATCTGCCTTTATCAGGATCCTTTCCTCCGATCCTGTCGAACTGATCCTCGATCCGGCAAACTACTCAGATGCCGTCTGCGCCATACCCCGCTCCTGGGAATTGACTTTCAGAGCGGTTCAGGCATCCGACGCGACGTCTGTGATCCTCGGTTCATCGATCTCCGATTCAGCAGCCTATGACCCTCGCTGGGACATTGCCTCCACGGAGATCCCCGAGCTCCCCATTCCCGGATTGAAATTCGATCTGTTGGGACCGGAAGCTGAAACACCGAGCCGTTACCTTGCCAAATACACGGGCCTCTATCCCGATTGGGACACCGTCTCAAGAGTCTGGAACTTCGAGCTGGATCTGCCCTCTCTCAGCCCTGTGAGCCTGAATTGCAGTTCTTTCGATCTTCCCTCAGACTATCGGATCGAACTCAGTCTGAATGGCGAAGTGACAGAGATGACCACATCAGACACATACACATTCCAGCCGCTTCAGACGGGCATTCTCAGGGGCAGCATCACCGTCACGGCACATGCTCCCGCGGGAACTGCCGATCTGACTAACGCGCTGAGGCAGTGCCGCGCCTATCCAAATCCCTTTGCCTCCTCGCTTATGATCGAATTACCCCGATCTTTGCGTTCCTATACCGAACTGGAGATCTTCAATCTCCGGGGTCAGAAAGTCAGAACTATCTTTACCGGTATCCCGGACAAGGCTGTTGCTTTGCAGTGGAACGGCAAGGATTCGGAAGAGCGTGACTGCGCCAAGGGTATCTATTTCCTCAGGATCACCAGCGGTAGATCGAGCCACACCATCAAGCTTCTGCGCCTTTAGCTAGCCCCCTCCCCGATAGTATCCCTGCCCAATTCCGACGGTATGCTCTGCGTATTTTATACGGATATCGTACGGGAGTCATACGGGAGGCATACGGGAAGCGTACCCTCAGACACGAGGCAAGGAAAGATGATACTTTGGGATTTAGTAATCAGATGATCTATTCCAGCGCCATCATCCAGGTGTAGCTGAGCAGGTCACGTGTAGAGAATTTCACGGCGGAATAATACTGCATCAGTTCATTGATAAGCTTGGCGCTGAGATTGCCCTGAGTGCTGGCGATCACGCACTTGGTCACTTTCCCTTTGGTGTCCACAGTAATTGTATTCCTGATCACGCCCTTCATTCTGCCATCCTTATTATACTTGCTGAAAATGGCTATCACGTCTTTGTTGCGCGAGGCAAGTTCTTTCTTGATCAGGTTGATATTCGCTTTCTGTTGCTGCTCGGATGTGGTTCCCGTGTTCTGCGAGCAGGCGCTGAGACAGAGCGTCAGGATCACGGTTATCAGTAGAGATGCAGAGACAAGTTTCATAGTGTAACTCCTATCCGGATAGTGATTTCATGCTCAGGAATGTTTGCGCCACCTGTCAAGCGGAGAGTACAGGATAATCTGCCTCTGCCTGCCAAAGTTGTGGACAGATATCGCCAGCGGGGATCATAGACAAGCCTTGCTCAGAGCCTTGAATCGCTGTCTGTGGATGGGGCAGCTTCCCGAAGGATATTCTGCTTGACAATAATCCTCCGGGTGAGAGCTGGTTCCTTTACCGATTAAAAAATAGATGGATAGCCTTATGACAAAGATCAAATATGCCCTAATGATACTGATGCTCTTACCCGTTGTTTTAGTTTACGCGGGTTATTATGATAATGTTCTGAACCTCACCGGAACAGCCCTGAAATCAGGACTGCATACACTTATATCTACAAATACCAACAGCAGTTATGATAATTCCAAGACCTTTATGTTTCAGCACGCGGACAACCTTGGCGGTTCCGTGCGTTGTATCTACACAGGACAGATCTACCCGATAAGCAGTTCCTACAACGGAAGCAGCAATCCCAATACCGAGCACACCTACGCCCAAAGCTGGTTCAGCAGTACAGAATCCAGCATCAAGAAAGCCGACGTGCATCACCTCTTCCCCACCAACAGCACGGTGAACAGCTCCCGTGGCAACCTTCCTTTCTGGACTGTGGCAAATCACTCCAGCGCGGATGTTTATTACACGACGACTCCCTGGCAAAGTTATCGGGGAAGCGATGGCAACGGGCATACGGTCTTCGAGCCTTGCGACCAGCAGAAAGGCAATGTCGCCAGGGCTTTGCTCTATTTTAACGTGCGATACAACGACTCACTGATCCAAGGTGGCGTGAATATGCTCCCGATTCTGCTGCAATGGCATACCGCTGATCCGGTCGATGCCGCTGAAGTGACCAGGAACACCGCCGTCTTTGGCTGGCAGAGCAATCGTAATCCCTTCGTGGATCATCCTGAGTTCGTCTCCAGCATCTGGGGTCCCACCGCGATCGACGACGATCTTATGACACCCGCGCCGGATTTTGGCATCACGGCTGTCTATCCGAATCCTTTCTCCGGAAGTGCCAAGCTTAGCCTGGACAGCAAAGAATCCCAGCCGATCAGCATCATGATCTTTAACCTGCGGGGACAGCTCGTCCGCCATGAGGTCTTTACCGCCCGTGAAGGCTTGCAGGAATACGTTTGGGATGGTGACGACGACAAGGGATTGGATAGCTCCCGCGGGACCTACATTATCCGCCTCAAATCAGATAAGGCTGAGGCAAGCGCCAGAGTGCAAAAGAACTAACAAACCAGTTTATCAAAAAGAAACGCCGGAAGTGATTCCGGCGTTTTGTTTTATCTGAAGTGATCTTAGTTTACTTTGAATTCCCGTTGCCAGAGCATGAACATCAGGATCGTCCAGAGCTGACGGCTGTTGTCGTGGGAGGTGTTCTTGTGCTCGATGAGGAGCCGGAGTACTTCCTTCTTATTGATATAGCTATCTGAAGCTGAGTTCTTGATCAGGTCATAAGCCCAGGCGAAGAATTCATCCTTGAGCCACTTACGCAGAGGCACGGGGAAGCCCAGCTTCTTCTTGGAAACGACATGTTCGGGAACGATATCGCGGAAGGCTTCACGCAGGACATACTTGGTCGTTCCCCCGGCGATCTTGTACTTGGTCGGGATCTTGCTGATCAGTTCCAGCACCTTGATATCGAGGAAAGGAACGCGCAGCTCCAGGGAGTTCGCCATGGTCATCTTATCCGCCTTCATGAGGATGTTGCCGGGCAGCCAGGTGTTCAGATCGATGAACTGCATAGCCGTCTCATCGTCATAATCCTTTGCCAGGCTGTAGAATGGCGCAGTGACTTTGCGGGCATCACCGAGGCTGTCGATGATGCTCCTTGGGAGTGTGGAGATCCCGTATTTCTCAGGCTGGAGGAAGATCTTGGCGTTGCCGAAGAATCTGTCCTGCAGAGGAGAACAACCACGCTGGATAAAGCTCTTGCCCTTCATACCCCGGGGGAGGAATCCTGCCGCGCTTTTCAGGTAAGGTTTCAGGGTCTCGGGGATCTTATCGAACATCTTCAGGTCTCCCGGTTCGCGATAGATATTGTAGCCGGCAAAGAGCTCGTCGGCGCCTTCTCCCGAGAGCACGACGGTGATATATTCACGTGCCATGCGCGCCAGGAAATAGACGGAGATCGCGGAAGGATCGGCTACCGGCTCGTCCTGATGCCAGACGAGTTCAGGCAGTTTATCCAGATACTCTTTGGCGGTGATGATATATTCGTGGTGCTTGGTGCCCAATATCTTTGCGGTCTGAGCAGCAACGGAAAGTTCGCTGTATTGTTCCTCGTTATAACCAACGGAGAAGGTATGAATGTCCTCATATTTCTTGAACAGAGCGCAAATGATGGTGGAATCTATCCCACCCGAAAGGAAAGCGCCACGGGGAACATCGCTCATGCGGTGCGCCAGGATGGATTCCTCGAGGGTTCCCTGTATCTCTTTGATATAGTGCTCGATGGGCAGGCTGGGATCCGGTGAGAACTTGATCTGATAATACTTCCCGGTTTGGAAGCCCTTCGCGCTGAGGGTGAACCACGTCGCCGGAGGAAGCTTCTGGATACCGGCAAACATCGTGTCCGGCTCGGGAACGTACTGGAAGGTAAGGTAGTTCAGGAACGCCTGAGGATTGACCTCACGCTGCACGGCGGGGGATTCTAGCAAACTCTTGATCTCAGAACCGAAGATCCAGGCACCGTTCGTCTGCGTGTAATACATCGGCTTGATGCCGAAATAGTCCCTTGCCCCGATGAGTTGGTGTTTTGCGGAATCGTAGAGGATGAAAGAGAACATCCCGCGCAGCATGGGCAGAAACTCCGTTCCATGCTGTTCGTAGAGGTGAATGAGGACTTCCGAATCAGTGTGCGTCTTGAAGACATGGCCCTGTGCTTTGAGGGTTTCGGTCAGCTCGAGGTAGTTGTAGATCTCGCCGTTGAAGATCAGCCAGATGGTCTCATCTTCGTTGGTAAGAGGCTGCATTCCGGTGCTGAGGTCGATGATGCTGAGGCGGCGAAAGCCTAGCCCCACATTGTCGATAAACTTGCTCCTGCCGTCATCCGGACCCCGGTGAACGATCACCTCCAGCATCTTGTTCAGAAGTTCTGGATCTACTGCCTGTTGGCTCTTATTAAAAACTGCGACGATTCCGCACATGGACAATACTCCTTATCAATACCGCCCAAAGCCTTGTCTCTCAGCTCTGGGCGAGGATCTGCCTGTTAACGGCATAGGATTTCAGCTTGCTGTATATGTCAAGAATGTTTTCTCCGGAGCAGGATGGAGACTGTCGCGCAAATCTCTCTTGACAAGTTCATAACAGTGAAAAAACTCTCGTTTATTGATAATCTGCCACAGAAAGGAGCTTAGTATGGATCTCCAAGCCGGTTCCGTCATCCGGGACTACAAGATAATATCTTTAATTGGCGAAGGTGGGATGGGCAAGGTTTATCTCGCCGAAGAGACAATTCTGGGACGCAAGGTCGCCCTCAAAGTCCTCAACCAGATCTTCACCGGAGACTCCCAATTCTCCCAGCGGTTCATCAACGAAGCCCGCATCCAGTCCAAGCTCGTGCATTCCGGGATCGTCACGCTGTACAACTTTTTCGAGCAGGAAGGAAGCCACGTCATGGTCATGGAATACGCCGCGGGTAAGACCTTGCGGGAGACTTTGAACTCGACAGGCCCGATCCCTGAAGCCCGTGCTCTGAAACTCTTCCGCCAGATCATCGCGACTCTTGATTATGCCCATGAACAGGGCATCATCCACCGTGACATCAAGCCTGCCAACATCATGATCGATGAGCGGGATCAGGTTCGGCTCATGGATTTCGGCATCGCCAGACTCGCCAACGACAGGCATCTCACCGAAACCGGCAAGAACATCGGAACTCTCTACTATATGAGCCCCGAGCAGGTCGCCGCCTCCAAGTCCCTGGATTTTCATACGGATATCTACTCCGCCGGCATAGTACTTTTCGAAATGCTCTCCGGCAAGCTTCCCTTTCAGACGGATACCGACAGCGACTACTTCCTGATGAAGGAGATCCTCGAATCTCCTCTTCCCGATCCACGCCAGCACTATCCATATATCTCCGACACCGCCGTCGCACTCCTCGATGCTTTGACTCAAAAAGATCCCGCGGTGCGTCCTGATGGCAAAGCCATTTTGAAGCTGCTGGACGGGTTCACTACAATATCTTCTCCCCAGGAAACCGTTCCCCACCAGACATTTACTCCTCCTCGTCCACAACCACGTCCCGTGCCGAAACCCGTGATTCAGGCTCCGCCACGGCAAGCTGGTAAGTCTCTGAAGACCCCGCTGCTTGTGATCGGCATCGTGGCAGTCCTTATCCTCGCGGTCCTGCTGGTTCCCAGACTTCTACCCAAAAAGGGATCGACCGGAGCAGCTAAGCCGGATTCTATCCTGGTGACCCGTTCCGACGGCAGTGTCGTCAGCGTCACGGAACCCGTTTTGGTCACTGTCGAGGGAGGTGAATTCAGCATGGGCGATACCTTCGGGGGTGGCAGAACGGATGAATTGCCGGTCGTGACCCAGAACCTGAAAAGCTTCCGTATTTCCGCCTATGAAGTCAGCCAGAAGGAGTGGGAAGCCGTCATGGGGAACAATCCCTCCCAAGTAAAAGACGCGGAACTTCCGGTCACGAACGTCACATGGTACGACGCCGCCCGTTATTGCGACAAACTCAGCCATGCCTTCAACCTCACTCCTGTCTATAACATCCCCGATGGCGCAGTCAAGGCGACCGCTATCCGGATGAACAAGGATGCCAATGGTTTCCGCCTTCCCACCGAAGCTGAATGGGAATATGCCGCCAGAGGAGGCAATCGCTCCGGCACTACTATCTACAGCGGCAGCAACGACGCGCCACAGGTCGCCGTCTATCAGGCGAATTCAGGTGGCACTCCGGCGCGGTGCGGTTCCAGACAGGCTAATGAACTGGGGCTTTACGACATGAGCGGTAACGTCTGGGAATGGGTCTGGGATTGGGGTTTCGACGCCTATCCCGAGTATCCTGTCTATGGCGGAGAGGTCTCCGGCGAGAACAAGATCTTCCGCGGAGGCGCGTATGACTATCCGGAAAAGGAACTTAGGGTCTGTGGCAGGATCAGAACCTGGCCGCACAGGAAAGAGAAAGACCTGGGATTCAGAGTCTGCCGGAATGTAAACTGAAGGCTTTTTAAGTATGGAGTTCAAAGCGCCGTAGCTGGTCTGGAATTGTTGTTTTGTCTTGAGAGGCGATTTGGACTTCATGCGGCAGTTGCTTGCCTATCTATAGTTTAGCTATGAACAGAGGCTGATCGTTTTGAAGTCCAAGCCGGCGCTAAGATGAGATATAAGAGTGAGATTATCTCAGCCGTCTTGAACTCCAAACTCAGATTTCCTCAGCCGTCTTGAACTCCAAACTAAAACTTGAGCTCCAAACCCACATAGGCGACAGGATGTCGCCCCTACTCTTCCGGCTATCCTCTCTCTATCCCCTTACGTCATGACGTAAGATGATAGAGAGAGGATAGAGAGAAGATACAGGGATGATACAAAGACAGTCATGGGGAAAAACGGGAAAACAGAAAAAGTTGCGTATAAAAGAAATGGCTCCGGAAGAGGGATTCGAACCCCCGACCTAGTGGTTAACAGCCACCCGCTCTACCGCTGAGCTATTCCGGAACACCATGTTCTGATGCAATCTCTGAAAGGACGGTATTTTTGTCAATCAGAAAATCTTGATCGCTGATCTTCGTCTCCCCCGGCAGGGTTTATCAAGCTTCCCTCGGATGCGGTTCAGCGGAGTGTATAGGCATCGGGACGAAGGCGGAAGTCAAGCGGGACAAAGTATTCCTAGCTTATCACCTGACAAGTTTCGGGAGAGGCGATACTCTGGCTGATGTGCTTGAAGATCGTGTCTTCATCGAGGGAAGAACGTAGCTTGGCGGCAAGCCCGAAATTGCGCAGGGACCCCGCCAGACACTGCATGACGATAAGCTGCGTCTTGGGTACATCCGCCGGGGTGATCACCAGGAAGACAAGATCAACAGGATAACCGTCCGGACTGTCCCAATCGACAGGAGCGAGCGGTTTGGCGATGAAGAGCAGCGGACGCCTGATCCCTGCAAGACGAGCGTGCGGGATCGCTACTCCATTACCTGTCGCTGTGCTCATCAATTCCTCGCGCTTCATTATCTCCTGATAGATCGAATCGGTGGGTAGTTTTGTGTTTTCGTGGGCTAGTTCGGCAAGGCGGAGAACGACGTCGTGACGCGCCTCGGCGACGACATCGAGGAGCACGGATTCTGGATCGAAATCGATATCGACGCGGTTCTTGCTGATCTTGCGCATGGCAAAGGAGAGCCATGGTCCGAAGATGATGGTGGATAAGATGGAAGCGGCGACGATGCTGACGAACACGGTCTCAGTCAGAACTCCCAACTCATAGCCCAGCATGGCGATAACGATGTGCATCTCACCTCCGGGGGTGTGACAGATCGCGATCGTATGGCTGTTCACCCTGTCCTGTCCTGACCATTTGGCACCGATAAATGCAGCGATATAACGGGCGGCGATGCCAAGAACTACGATGATCAGAACCAAAAGCGGATCGAAGTTGTCTAGAATATTGATCTCCAAGCCGATTCGGGCAAAGAAGATCGGCACAAAGATCGAATGAACCATACGGCTGATGACGTGGCGGTCTTTTTCGGAGATGTGTTTTGCTTCGCCGACGACGATCCCCGCAATGAAGAAACCGAAGAGGGAGTGGATGCCGATGCGGAGGGTCATTGCGCCCATGATCATCCCCAGGATCACCATGAAGGTGATCTTGTAGCCCGTTTCTCTGCCGAGTTTGTTGTGCATGGTCGTGATCGAACGATCGACGATCCGGCGCAGCAAAGTCAGGCTGATCACGGCAAAGAGCAGGGTCTCGAGGATAAGACGCGCCACATAGCTCAGCTCGATCCCGCCATGGGCAAGCAAGCCCAGAATAATGGTAAAAACGACCCATCCGACCAGATCGTTCATAGTCAGAGCGCTGATCGTGAGGAAGCCCACGTCGGACTTCAGCACGTTCATCTCCCGCATGCCGCGGATGGCGACGGGAAGCGCGCTGATCGTCATGATCGCGGCAATGAAGAGCCCGAAGAGGATATGCTGGTTAGGATCGACCATATAACGCGGGGGGAGCAGGCTCATCGGCAGCCAGGTCAGCAAAATGGGGATGATCAGATCGGCGAAAGAGAGTTTGACGGTATTGCCACGATTCTGCCAGATCTTGGTAAAATTGATCTCCAGTCCCGTTTCCATGAGCAGAAAGAGATTTCCGAACCAGGCGACCGTGCCCAGCATGGCGATCTGGATCGTATCATGAGGAAAGAAGATGCTTTCGATGCGGGGGAAATACTTGCCCAGAACCGCCGGACCGAGAAGCAAGCCCACGAGTATCTCGCCGGTGATGGCGGGTTGTTTGATCTTGTTCAGCAGATAGCCGGCAACTTTACAGGCACCCAGCAAGAGGGCAAATTGGACGAGAAAGATCAGCAGGTGGTGTTCAGTTATCGGCCCCATAGCGTCAACCTCCGGTTATTTCAAAGATGAGCGGCTCGGGATGGCACTCGATCTCGTTCAGTTTGTAGGAATCCAGAACGAGCCTTGCGACTTCCTTGCCTTTCGCTTCGTCGTTGCAGTGGATATAGCCGATGACCTCGTCCTTGTGAACGTAGGTACCGATCTTGGGATAGAGGATCGCCCCCGCGGAATAGTCCAGAGTGTCCGAAACCTTCATTCTGCCCGCTTGTATCTTCACCAGGGCATAGCCGATGGCGCGGGAATCGATCAGATGCACGTAGCCGCTTTGGCCGGCGATCAGAGGGATCTTGTGCTTTGCGGTACCCATCCGGCTGTAATCCCGGATCACTTCAGGATCGCCTCCCTGGAGAGAGATCATCTTTTCAAAGACTTGCAGGGCTTTACCGGAGGAAAGTGCCTTGTCGATCAGTGTGACAGCCTGAGTCTGATCGGTCGCGAGACCTGCCGAGATCAGCATTTGAGAGACCAAGGTATCCGTGAGTAGTTTAGTGTCCGGCAGGGTGTTCCCCTTGAGATATTCGATCGCTTCGATCATCTCCAGGGCGTTGCCGACGGCATGACCAAGCGGAGAGTTCATATTGGAAAAGACGACGCTGACCTTCTGACCGAAGCTGTTGCCGGTGTGGATCAAGAGCTCAGCCAGTTCCTTGGCGCGGCGGAGATTAGGCATGAAGGCGCCGCTACCGATCTTGAGATCGATGACGAGGTGTTTCGCGCCTTCGGCTATCTTCTTGCTCATGATGGAGGCTGTGATCAGAGCGGGGCTCTCGACTGTGGCAGTGACGTCTCTCAGAGCATAGATGCGTTTGTCCGCGGGAACCATCTCTGCGGATTGACCGACCATAGCCAGACCGTGCTCCTCCACCATCCGCTGGAATTCCTGCATGCCATACTGCACCTGGAAACCGGGGATAGCCTCAAGCTTGTCCAGGGTTCCGCCGGTGTGACCCAAACCACGACCTGAGATCATGGGGACATAGAGGCCCAAAGCGGTGGCGATCGGCGCCAGCATCAGGCTGATCTTGTCACCGACTCCACCGGTGGAATGCTTGTCCGCCACGGGGAGCGAGGGATCGAAACGCAGGGATCTGCCGCTGTCGATGTAGCTGCTGGTGAGGGCGGCGATCTCGTCGCCATTCGCGCCTTGAAAATATATCGCCATGAGCATAGCTGACATCTGGTATTCGGCTATGGAACCGTCCAGATAGCCGTTGATGAAAAAGCGTATCTCCTCGGCTGTGAGGCTGATGCCATTGCGTTTCTTTAAAATCAGTTCGACTGGGTTATTCATGAATTCTCTCTCTTTTCTATGGACTGTATGGACATTATGGACGATATGGACTCTTGATACCTGATAGGCGGTTCAGCGACCGCCTGTACACCTGATCCCTGTTACCTTATGCCTGATACCTGATACCTGATCCCTGATCCCTTATACCTGATACCTGATACCTGATCCCTGATCCCTAATTAATCAGCTTCTCCCGGATATTGGCACTGAGGATATCCATCAGCCAGACGACCAGGGCGATCAGCCACATGATCAGCCCGACGTTTCGCCAGGCGAGCATCTGCTGTTGCTGATACAGTGCCAGACCGATGCCACCGCCGCCGACGAAACCGACGATGGTTGCCATGCGGACGTTGATATCCCAGCGATAGATCGTGAAAGCCAGATAGGGCGCCAGGATCTGAGGCGCGACGGCATATCGCCAGACTTGCAGGGTCGAGGCTCCTGTCGCTTTGATCGCTTCGACTGGACCGTTGTCGATATTTTCGATCTGCTCGCTGTAGAGCTTGATCAAGGAGGCAATGGAATGGATCCACAGAGCAAGCATCCCCGCGAAGGGACCGATGCCGACCCAGACGCAGAAAATGATCGCCCAGACGATCGCTTCGATCGAACGGCAAATCGTGGAAAGAGTTCGGATCAGATAATAGACTATCCTGCCGGGAACGGTGCCGAACATCAGGTTCTTTGCCGCGAAAAAGCTAAAGAGAAAGGCAAAGGGAATCGCCAAAACCGTTGCCAGCAGAGCCAGGAAGATCGTCTCCACCAGTGCTCCCAGCATGGGAACAAGTTCGTGAGGATTGGGATTGAAGATGCCTCTGAGGATCGAAGTGGTGTTCTGCGCGCCGGTGAAGAAATCCAGAGGTTTGACCTCGACGATCACCCAGGCCATTACGATGCTGATCAGGATCAACAAACCCGCCTGTAGCTTCCAGAGAAGCTTTGGCTTAGTGATCTCGTCGGACATGCGTCTGCCCAGAGAACCGGAATGGAAGGTGAACCCCAGCGCCGGGAAAAGAGGCATCCAGAGAACCTTCACGGCGGCTATCTGCGCCAGATCGAGCCGGCTCAGAAGCCAGACCAGACAGGCGATGACATATAGCCAGACGATGTATTCGATCAGGAAAGATTTAACTTTTCGCATAGAGTGCAAGGCTCTGAGAGGATGGCAGCTACGTCAAGGATTTTCTCTTCGGGGGTTGCGGATTATGGGGACTTAACCAATCCTTTCGAAGTCGATGAATCCCTGTTCCACGTCGGTATGCATAAGTCGTACTCTAAGTTTCTGGCCTACATCGAGACCTTCGAATCCTTTGACCAGCCTGCCTTCGACAGGAATCTTGAAGAGACGGATCCAGGTTCCCTTGGGCGCACTTCCGGTGACTATTCCCTTGAATTCCTCGCCTATCCGGCTGCGCAGAAGCAAGGCGGCAGCGGACTTGCTCACCTGACGTTCCACCTTGTTCACGGCGTCTTCTGTCTTGGAGCAGTGCAAGGCAAGGGCGGTCAGTTCTTCGTTGGAATACGGAACATGGCTTCCCTCCAGGGCGGACTTGACCAGACGTTGCGTGAGCAGATCGGGAAACCTCCGGTTCGGTGCGGTGGAATGAGTGTAGTCCTTGACCGCGAGGCCAAAATGACCTTCGCTGTCAACGCCGGGCAGTTCGATCGAGTACTCACCGGAGCCGAGTAGCTTGATCACGCTCAGGGATATGTCAG
>Ga0116171_10002009_pt1 | contig 19719 bp, 21 predicted proteins | sample AD_JPNHW2_MetaG_FD_89798 | JGI IMG/M metagenome (GOLD analysis project Ga0116171, IMG submission 89798) | Active sludge microbial communities of municipal wastewater-treating anaerobic digesters from Japan - AD_JPNHW2_MetaG | ecosystem: Engineered > Bioreactor > Anaerobic > Digestate | place... | reverse complement strand
CCGCAGCCTCGAAGTGATCCTGGTTCATGGGGAGGGTTCGGAGATCAAGACTTTTGCTGAAAAACTCATGTCGCAAAAGGGAGTGGAGTCAGTCAAACTTACTACGATCCGGCTTGACGCGTGAGACCGGATGAAACTGTGCTGTTTTTTATAATTACAAAATTAGATGGGCTTTAAAAAAAATCATGGTCTTTGTGACGCTTTTTTAGGCTTTGCCCGTTACCGGGACACCCCCCGGTTGCGATGACACCGTGGTATCTCTCTTGAACCCATGGTTCATTTACCTGCTCTGTAGAATTCCTCAATCACTCTCATAATAACCGCTCTTGGGGGCTGTCGCCCCCGCCGCTGGGGCATCCCCTGGTTGCGATGATGCTGTATTACCTGCACCCCTGAATTATCCGGAGGAGCGCGTTTTATTGTGCAGGTAATACCGAGTGCATCGCTATGCGTCCTGTCCTCCTCAGGGGACGCACTGGCGCGACGAGGGGGCGGAATATATTTTAACGGGATTTCTACAGAGCACATTTACCTGTACAGGTAATGCCTGCGGCATCGCTCAGTCGCCCACCCGCCAACGGTGGGGGCGGGCTGGTGCAAAGGGGGCTGGTCACCTCTATGAAAAGAGGATTTCGACAGAGCAGATTCTTTGGTAATCCTTTATAAAAAAACCCGGGGAGTTTTCAGAGGCGCCCCTCCTTTGCGGGCACGCTACGCGTCACCACAGATTCATTCAGGAACTTCCGCAGTCAGACTACCGGTTCCGGTACTATGATCGCAGTTCCCGGTAACGATCTCTTCCGGACACGGCAGCCGGCACGGCGTCCCGTACTGCACGCCGATCATATCCAGAACGATGCGTATGGTTTTTGGGATGGATCTTGTGACCTCATCTGAGAGGCCGATCACCATCTCCGGGTCGGTCACGCATTTGGGCTGGCAGCCGATGATGGTGACATCGATTGTCTTCCCGATCTGCCGGAGCGATTCCATGATGCCCCCGGTATGTTCACCTATGAGACTGCCCCCGGGCATATCCCCGATCTGGAACCGGGTGATCGATCCGGGCTTTGCACCGAAATCCGCGATATCGATAATGATCAGTTTCCGTGTCACTTCCGGATCCAGCAGGGGAAAAACAAACTGGGGGCCGCAGAGACCGGCGTCTACGGCTTTCACATTGCCGGGCAGCGTGAATTTCATGAGTTCTTCTGCGACCGCAGGACCAAACCCGTCATCGGCAAACAGGGGGTTCCCGCATCCTGCAATCACAATCTCCGGATAAAGCATCCCTCTGTTCACCTCCGTATGCAGGCCGTACTGTCGTAATCATTATGCAATTAACTCTAAAGTTTATTAAAATTTGCTACATTTTTTAATTTTTGTATTACTATTGGGACAGGCCGGTTACGATTGCACCAGGTAATACCAGAATCAGGAGAAAATCCGAAGGGATCTGTCCCGGCAGTAACTCTTCATCCCGTATACCCGGCACGGTCACTGGTGATCCGGTGCATACATCCAAAAAAAAAACAAAACAAATCCTGTCGGAATCTTTGTGTTTTCCTCCCGGAACCTGACAACCGCGCGAGATCAAAATCCTGTGACGGGTGGGGTTCTCAAACGCATATCACGGTCAGAATTACTGCAAGAGTAAAAAGAATAATGTATATTGTAGCACTTCTTAACAAATTAATATTGAAATTGTTTTAAAGGATGATAACATGTTAAAGAAAATTCTGAAAAAGGCGCGCGAGAGCGGGGGACTGGATGATAGAGAGGCACTGGAGTTGCTGCAGGTGCCGGGTGGCGATGCGCTTGCACGAATCATGGAAACCGCCTTTGAAGTCAAAAGAGAGCGGAGCAGAATTGTCAAACTCACCTCTACCGTCCACATCACCAACCAGTGCCGGATCACACCCAAATGCAAGTACTGCGGCTTTGCCGCCGGAACGTCTCCGGACGGGTATTATCATCCTTTTTTTAAAACCGATAATGAGATCCTGGATGCCATCATAAAAATAGAAGAATCCGGCATCCCGCGCGTCAGCTGCTCGGGAGCGTACGGGTTTCATGGGGAGCAGGCCGTCACCGCTGCGCGGATTGTAAAGGGCCATTCGTCACTTGAGCTGCTGGTAAATGTGGGACCCGACCTGACCGGGGAAGCGCTCGATCAATTGTCACGGTACGGCACGGATACGATCTGCTGCAATCTGGAAACCGTAAACCGGCAGCTCTTCAAATCCGTTAAACCCGGGGAATCCCTTGAGGAGCGTATCAGGATATGCGATAGGATATCAGAGCAGGGGATCGAGCTCTCTTCGGGTCTTTTGATCGGACTGGGTGAATCTCACAAGGACCGGGTACAGCACCTCAGGTTCCTTGAGCGGTTTGAAAGCCTTGGCGAAATCCCCATCATGGGATTTAACCCGTACCGGGGCACACCCATGGAGAACCATCCGCCGTGCTCATTACCGGAACAGATGAAAACCATCGCGGTCACCCGGCTTCTCTATCCGGAGATCCGCATCACGGTCCCCACGCCGACCATCGGCCCGAAGAATGTCCGGTTTTCCCTCCTGGCCGGTGCCGATAATCTCGCGACCGTGATCCCGGCCAATTATCCTCTTGACATCAAAGGTGTGGGTTCACCGGTGTGCGGAAGCCTCAGCGAAGTGCTTGAAGTCATCGGGGAACTGGGTTTAAAACCACAGATGAATACCCCGGTATCCCCGGCAAAACGGGGAGTCCTGGCACTCAACTGACGCGCGCGTGATCGTATGAGTCTTGAGAAGACCACAAAGAATGCCTATCACGAATCGGTAACCGGAATACGTAAAGGGGATACCCCGACCGAGCTCGAAGAGATCCGACAGTATATCTGTACATCAAAAAAAATCGTTGTCCCGAACCGGACCGGCGAAAAAATTACGGCAATTAACCGGGTCTTATGCGAATTCGGACTGGCGCGGGCAAAACACCTGCATATCGATACAGACAGCTGCGACGTAAGCCGGATGCCGGCGCTCACAAAAGCCCGTATGGCCCTCGATGTCACGGACTGCGACCTCGTGATTGCACGGGGGCGCCTGGGAATCCCGGGCTCCGGCTCCATGCTTGTAATCATGGATGCAAAAGGCCGGATCCTGTCTGCCGCACTTTCCCCGTCGCATGTTGTTCACGGCAAACCGGTAACGGAATCGGTCAGGAACGAAATGAGAACCGCGCTGGAACGGATCGGCATGGAACCTCAGGTAAAAACACCATGAGTACGAATGCACCCGCATCAGCAGAGGCTGGCATAACCCCGACCGTGAAAACTTTTTTTTCACGATACACAGTACTGGATATTCTTGAGCGGATCTGTTCCGGGAAAGTGGACGCAGTCCTTCGCTGGCTGGATGCAAAAAAGATCGACCCGAAAAAAAGTCTTGTAATCGGCACATATCTCACGGGTTCGAGACTGGCAAACACCCTGGTGAAACGCGCTCCTGTGTCCGTGATTGATATATATCCCCATCTCGGGTATTTTCTCGATCCGGCAGTCTCGTTTACTTCCACTTTTTCTGAAGTGGAAAGATCGGGCTGGGATTTTATCATGGACACGAGCGGGCTTGGCGGGGTACGCCCCGTGGATCTGCGCGGGCTTGCGGCTCCCGGTGCATTCCTTGTCGAAGATCCCTGTTCTGACGGCAGCGACACTACTATACGGAGAACCAGCCGGCACCGGACGCTTCTTAAAACCGTCAACGCACCCCACCGGGGGTTTTTGTATACTTCCGGGTTACAGGCCAAGACTTCCGGGACCATGACGCTGACCCTGGAGGTGATCTTCAATGCGATGAGAAATGCCCGCGATGTGGAGGGGGTGCTCTACGCATCGTCCTCTCTGGAGTTCTATGAGCGTATCCTCTTTAAAGAGCAGGATCCGGCCCGGTTCCTTTCGCTCCTGAAGAGACCGGCGCTCATCGTTTCGACCCTTGAGGGGATCGATTGCGACGCCATCATCGAACAAAACCTTTCAAAGATAAAATCCGTGGTTATTGATTACCCGGCGGAGGAAGAGAATGCAGGCACTTCAGTTTTTCAGGCAGATCGAAAAAAAAATTCCCTTGGACCTGTCGTTGGCGGGAGATCGGGCTGGTTTTATCGGCCCTGGCGATCCCCGTCATCTTGACATCCAAAACGTCCTGGTCCTCATGGACTATCCACCGGCGGCAGGGAGTGAACCGGAGTACCTCGCATACGATCTGCTGGTCCTCCACCACCCCCCGGTAACAGAGCCTGAAATCCCCTCCTATGTCATACACTCAAACTGGGACCGGCTCACCGGGGGTGCCTGCGATGCGCTCGCCGACTGCCTTGCCATCGACACGGAGGGGGTGCTCGATGAAAAGACCGGCCTTGGCCGGATTGGCACCGTTCGCAACGGGCCGGTTCCCCTGGTCAGGTTCGCATGGGAGGTACTGGGAAACCTGAAAACCCGGGATCTCAGGATCGTGAATTTCCGACAGGACCGCATGATTGAACGCGTGGCCCTTGTTTCCGGGTTTGGCCTGAACCCCGGTCTTATCAGAATCGCGTATGACCGGGGTGCTGAGCTGTTCCTCTCAGGGGATCTCACCCACCCGGGTGCAGTTCTTGCACAACACCTTGGCCTCGTACTGGTGGATGCCCCCCATCATGCAACGGAAATTCCCGGTCTTTACCGTCTGGGCAAATTGCTTTCCGGGATCGGCCCGGCAGTCCATGTCCGTGATACCGGGGTTCCCTGGAACTTATTCTCTAAAACCGGGTTTTTGAAAAATTATCCGGCAAGGATCTGATTCCCGGTCACCGGGTTTTTGGGATTCATTCATTTTTCTGCACTGCCGCAACCGCCCGCTCGCCCAGTGCCTTTCCTTTCCGGTACGCCTCACCAAGAATCTCCGGGAAATTATGAAGGTCTATTTTGGTATCCATATCGCGCACGAGCAGTTCGTCTGCCAGTTTGCAGTTGAGAATATCGCAGAACGAAAATGCCGAACTCCGTACACCATCGAAGTTGTCCGGCAGGTTCATACCCGAGATCGAGATAAGCAGGGTCCTGCGATGCGGGCGTTTTTCTTTGGGGACCAGTGGCGTTTTTCTCTGGTACTTTGCACAGTAAAAGACCTGGAACCGGTCCATGAACGATTTAAGTGCGCCGGGGATTCCCATGGTCATGACCGGGGTAGCGATGATCATACTGTCAATTTCACAAAAGAAGGAGTAAAACTGGTTTACATCATCTTTTATCGCACAGTCCGGCTGATTTCGGCAGAGATAAATTTCCCGGCACGGGGATACGTTCAGGGACGGGACATTAATCATGCGGACTTCGCAACCGGCATCCCGGGCCCCGACACTTGCCTGGTCGAGCAGAAGAGCAGTGTTTCCCTCAGGGCGCGGGCTGCCCAGAAGCGCTGCAATTACGGGTTTCATACACTATTATTTCCCGGGCCGGACATATTGATATTACCATTACATAAAAAAGTAATATTAAATTATACTATTATGGGTATTAGGTATTAACAAAATTAAAATTCCTTCTGCCCACGAACATAGTGAAAAACGGCCCGCCGGTATGACTCGTAAGGTGTAAACCGATTATCTGCTGCGGGGGTATTCTTATAAAAAAAGTGTGCTGCGCTTTTTGGATATCGGGGACCTGCACACACCAAAACAAGCGGTAAAGACCGCACTATTGCCGGCCCGGTACCGGTTCATTCAAGTGCAGTCTGCCGGATAAAACCTCTCAAAGAGGCATAAGCATACGTTCATTCGATGTGAGCGATAAATGATATTACTACGAATTTTATAAGAAGTAGCACGAAATAAAGTGTGTTCCTGAACGGGGATGAACAGTGGATGCCAAAAAACGTTCGCCTTTTGATTCTTCCTGTCATTTTTGCCGGGGCCGTCCTCATCGCACTGGATGGGTCGACCGTTTATCCGGTGCTCGGTGCAATCGAGAACGGGTGGGGAATATCCGGCGAATCGGGTATCTGGGTCATCAACTGCGAGATCCTGTTCATGATGATCGCGACCCCGGTCTTTGCCCGGCTCTCCGATATATACGGCCGTAAACCGGTTTACCTGATCTGTGCGGGATTGTTTCTGGCAGGAACAATAGTATCTGCCGCTTCGGTCTCGTACGGGATGCTTCTGTTAGGCCGGGCCATGCAGGGCGCCGGGGCATCCATCTCGGTCCTGGCTATTGCGATCATCGGCGATAATTTTACGGAATCGCGGGGAAGCGTGCTCGGGGTGTTCGGTGTGATTATCGGCCTTGCCTACGCTCTTGGCCCGGCGGCTGCCGGTCTTTTGGTTTCCTTTGGCTGGCGATGGATCTTTGTCCTGAATATTCCCGTCGCCCTTGCCGTCCTCCTGCTGGCCTGGATGCTGCTGCCCGGTGATTACAGCAAAAAAACCATCAACGGAATATCTCCCGCCAGTATCGTATCTCTGGGCATTGCTCTTGTTGCCTTCCTCATGCTCGTCAATAGCGCGGGTAGTGGCACGGACAGTACGATACCGGGACTGCTTGCCGCAGTCATGGTGCTCGCCCTTTTTTGTTTCTGGTATCTCGACCACAGGGCGGTTGTTCCGGTACTTCCCACAAAGATGCTCTCGCACCGGAATGCCCTCATTGCCATTCTTGCTGCCGGTATTGGGTATGCAGCCGGTGCAGGCACCTATTTTCTCTCGATGTTTGCCATCTCTGCGTTTGGTCTTTCGGATACCGGGGCCGCATACCTGCTCCTGGGATTTTCAGTCCCGGTACTCATTGCTACCGTAATTATCGGGAAACTGCTGGACGTGATCGGTCCAAAGCCGCTGATGACTGCCGGGGGCCTGATCGCCGCTGCCGGGCTTGTCCTGCTGAGTACTGCAGAAACCCTGCCGGTCTTTCTTGTTTCCCTCATCCTGCTCGGGCTGGGCAGTACTGCGGTCACCGGAAATGTCCTGTACTTCCTGGTACTGGGGGAGACCGGGGCATCAGACCGGGCTTGTGGCCAGGCAATGCTGGGACTTACCCTGAATATGGGCTCGCTTGCAGGAGCAGCGATCCTCGGTGCGGTCCTGATGTCGGGACCGGGCGAAGTATCACAGTACCGATCGGTATATTTCGACCTTGCCGGCATCTACGTGATTCTTGCAGTCCTTGCATTGTTCCTGGAAAATACTTCAGTTCCAAAACAACCCCGGGAAAACGGGGAACAGGTATAATCCCTCAAAGCAGGCTCCTGAATCTGTTCGCGGGCATCGGGGCGTAAGCCCCGGGAGGTAGATTTTTTTGGTCCGGCCACCCGGATCGATCAGACAGGAAAAAATTGCCGGCACCGGGTCTGCTGTACATATTTTGCCGACATATCAAGTATTATCAATTACAAAATTTTTATTACTTATTATGGCTTTAATAGAAATCCGTAATAACAATTTCCCGGGATTTTGCAATGTGCCGATTCGTTCCATGAATGATGACCGTGTGCGGGTTGTCCGGCGAAGCCGGGATTTTCCATAATTTTGGGAAACCAAAGAAAAAATGCAGATTGTAAAGGAACTATCATGTCGCTTGAAGAAATGGAGAAGGCAAAAGCCCCATGGGGGGAAGTAACGCTCGTTGGTGTCGGGCGCCTGGGTCTCCGGACCGCGCTTACGCTCATGCAGGCGCACCGCGGCGGCCCAAAGAGGATCACTGCGATTGACGAACAGAAAATTTCACCTGACGATCTTATTTTCAGGACGATGGGCGCCAGAGTCGGAGACTACAAAGTCCGGTTCCTGGAAAAACTCGCAGGCCCCGGCTATTCAAAGGAGATTGTCGGCATTCCCAAATTTATCTCCGATAAAAACCTGGACCTGATCCGGGGAGATGTGGTCTGCATCGAGATGGCAGGCGGGGATACCCTGCCCCTGACTGCAAAGATCATTAAACACGCCCAGAAGAATGGTGCATCGACCATCAGTACTATGGGCGTTTTCGGCATTGGCAACGTGGCAGTACAGGTTTCAGATATTGATAATGCCGACCCCCTCAACCCGATTGTAAAACACTTAAAAAACACCGGTATCCACAACCACGTACTGGTGGGAACCGGAAAACTGATCCGTGACTGGGAACCGGTTATTCCGCCGGTCCTCGACCGGGTCTCCCTTGCGATAAGCTCGGAGATCCTCAAACTCTTGGAACAGAGAAAATGATGGTAAAAATTGCCACGGCAGAATGTTTCACCCACGGGAATGTCGGCAGGGAAATCCACGCATTTTCCCGGGGCTATCCCCGGACCTATGCATGGACGCTGGATCCGGAAAAATTCACCCTGTCCCTTTCGGCGGGACTCTTCCTCCCTACCCTGACCGGAGTCCGGAGCATATTACGGATAGAACCGCATCCCCCGGTTGAAACCCTCAACGACATAAAGGTCTACGATCAGGAGTCCGATGAGGTCATGGCCGTGAGAATGGCAACAGCCATAAAAAACATTACCGGGTCCGATATCGGCATAGGGACAACAGCCGGGATAGGGAAAGGCGGCATCGCGCTTGTTTCCGACTCCGTAAAACTGCTGAGTACGTCCAATGTCTACGCGGACTTACGATCCGCCGATCCCTCGCAAATCCTCATGCGGCAGAAATCCGGGATAGAAAAAACCCTCATGCTCCTGGAACGTTTGCTCAACGATGATTTCCCTGCTGAGGCCGATGCCGGTATTACAAAAATAGACTGATCCTTTTTTGTTGCGGGAGACATACAAGCCCCGGCCTTGCCGGAAAGGATGCCGGCAATGAATATTTTAAGGCAGCCCTTCCTTCACCATTCCCTCATATCCTCTCATGGCCGACACCGGATTTTTACGTGCGGATTCAGGAAGGGGGTATGAGGAGAGTACCGGACAAAATACGGGCCCGCAAATAAATTTATTCAAACATCTTTCTCATGCAGCGTTTGGTGATCCCGTCTGCTGCAGTTGCCCCCATAATGGTTTTAAGTTCCCTTGTCAGGGCCTGGGCTGCCACCAGATCGGTGTGCCGGATTTTTCCTCCTTCAATCCATTTCATGTATTCCCCGTCAAGGTTTGAAAGGGTGTTTAAGGCAGCATCCAGCACTTCCTGCTCCTCCATGATATGCATGGATCTCGCGCTCTTCACAAGTAATTCCGGGTTGATCGCCCTGAGCATCCCCTGAACCCCGGATGTCTCCACGAGAGATGCAATCGTCTGCAGGGTCAGCAGGATCTGTTTTTCCACCATCTCTTCCGGGGCGTTTATGACCCGGGTACCGACATTGTAATAATCGATGACACCGGCAAGGGTCACGGCAGTCACAAGGGATCCCATATCTGCAACAGCGGACGAGACATCCGCCGGAACCACATACGCATCTTTGCCGCAGTTTTTTGCAAGTGCGACACATTTCTGTATCTGCTCCTCCGTGGCGATGTCGAGGTCGTTGGTTGCGTGGCCCCCGATAACGTAATGGCCGTGGTACGGCGTCCCGGGTACTGCGGCCGGGTGCATGGATGTGATACCTACATCCCTGCGTTCGGTCCTGAGTTCCCGTTCCAGAACATAGTAGAGGACAAGAGGGGATACCGTGCAGGTCGTTGCAATGACAGCTCCCTCAGGAAGAGACCTGACGATATTCTTGGCAACCCGGAAGGTAGTCTTGCCAAACGGCGTGAAGAAAACCGCAATCTCCGCATGACGTGCCGCCTCGGTGTCATCGGTGGTCACCACGACCCCCGCACTCCGTACCGCACTCCATTGATCCACGTTCAGGGACGCCATGTCTGGCTCCGCAAGATACACCAGGTGGCCGGCCTTGGCAAACTCCATGGCCATCCGGCTCCCGCCAAATGGAGCCACACCGCCGAATTTTTCGGGAAGTCTCAACTGGTTCACATAGAGATCCTGGTTTCCTGCACCATAGACTGCAACTTTCATTGTGTTCACACCAACTGTATCCACATAAATGTGGATCCGGTAATACTACTTATATAAGTAGTATTACAATTTTATAAATTTTTTAAATTTTGTAATAATTTCAAATAGCTTGCAGACAGAGAATCCTACAGGTTACTTATTCAGGCAGGTGAACAAGTGCTCGACATCATCAAAGAAGCAGTGCAGGACCCGGTTGCTGCGTGGGATCTTTCCAAAATGAAAAAAGATCCAAAGGAGATCGTCGATTCGGTTGCTGAACTCAATCGCAACCAGGCCATGGCGCTGGGAAAGAATTTTAAGAAATTCCCCATGGGCTGCGACCTGACGGAGGTCCTTGTCGGGACCTGTGCCTCGGATCTTGAGATAATAGATATTCTGGGGAACTGTGCGCTCTCCGATGCAATCGGCGCCTCCATCCATGTATGTGCCTACGCGTTTGCGGATATCGCCGAAGCAAACGGCATGAAGGGAATCGATCTCTTCAGGGAAGTCCGGGAAACAACGGAGGTCCCGCTGGATCTCGATCACTTCGGGATGTACGGCCCCATGCGGCTGCCACCAGATATCACCGGGTGCCCGGGCCAGTGCTACCACAAGGGGCCGCCATTTAACGGCTGCCCGCGGGACCGGATCCATTCCCGGCTTTTAGAGAAAGAGAAGGACGCGCTGTGCGACCGGGAAGAATGGGTGAAGATTTCCTCATCGGTCGCCATCAACCTTTCCTGCGTCCAGGGGGCCGAGAGTCATGCCGCGCCGCTGGATGAGGCCATCGAAGTTGCAAATCTTGCAAAAAAATATGGCAAGGGCCTTGAAGCCATCATGTTTGTGGGGGATGGTTATGACGATCTCATCGCCGGGTTCACTGCCGCGCTGGATATGGGCGTGGATGTTTTTGTGCTGGAAGGCGGGCCGTTCAACTGCGCATCGGACCGTCTGGACGCGTTTGCCCGCGCAGTTGCGGCCGCCCGGATTTTAGCGCCCGGGAAAATCGTGGTGACCAATGGCGCCTACGAGGACGAATGCCGCGTGGGGCTCCGGGCAGGCCTCAATGCCATCATCACCGGGTTCCCGAAAAACCACCACGGGTACATGTGCGGGTACGCCCCGGGCACTGCGCGGAGGGGGAACTTCGGCCTGCCCCGGGTACTCAGGATCATCAACGAGGAGATCAGGGGAGGACTGACACGGGCGCCCATCCAGAAAGCGGAACTCGAAGCGCTGGCCCGGGCGGTCAAAGTGGCAGGACCGGAAAATGTCTATCCCAAAAAAATCGGACATACCTTCGTGGGTGACGCACACTGGGTCTGCCTTGCCCAGACTCCCTTGTACGAACGGGTTACGGTCGACAAGACCGTATCCGATATTGCCCGGATGGCTGACGAGGGAGAAATCGGCGGGAGCGTTGCCCTGCTTGGCGGCAGGTTTGTCTCGTGGGTCATCGCCAGGGCGCTGGAGGGTAAAGTCGACCGGATCACGATCAGCGACACGGATCCCTGGGTGGAGAAGGTGACCACGGAGAACCTCAGATCCGCGATAAAAACGGATCTGGTACGGGCCGGTTCAGACGATGCGGGAGCGTACAACAATTCGGAGACGACCATCGTATGCTCTACCATCCCTGCCGTAGTCAATAAGATTTCCCGGAACCTTAAAGGCGCGATAACCCTGGTCTGAGCGGTCAGGGTTTCCCCGGTATCCTGCATGCTTTCCGAGGGTAAGAAGTGTGGATGAGAAAATGTCAGCCGCAATAAGACTATGGTAATCTCTTCAGATTCTGTAAAAAAAACTGCAGCCTCGCTCGGGGCGACGTTATGCGGTATAGCATCGGTTGAGCGGTTTTTTAATGCCCCAGGCGGGTATCAGCCACAGGATGTACTGCCGGGATGCAGGTCTGTTATTGTCATTGCGCTGGGATCCTTAAACAGTACGTTTCTTGCGAGGGCCCTCATTCCCTATACTATTATGAGAAATGACCGGTACACCCGGCTCAGCGAGATTGAGGTGCAGCTGGCCGCCGGACTGGAATCAGAGGGGGAAACTGCGATACCCATCCCCCCGGGTGAGCCATGTGCGGTGGATTTCAGGGCAAGAAAGCTGCGGGGGATTATCTCGCTCAAGCATGCGGCAGTCCACGCCGGGCTAGGCATACTGGGAAAAAAATACCCTGCTCATCAACGACCATTATGGCAATATGCTCTGGCTCGGGGCTGTCCTGACTTCAGCAGAATTGTCTCCCGATCCACCAGCCACGTACGAGGGGTGCCCGGGCAGCTGCAGGTTATGCATAGAGTCGTGCCCGGTAAAAGCGCTGGATGGAGTTTCAATAAACCAGCGCAGATGCGGGTCCTACGCATTCGGGGAAGAGAACGGGTTGTTCGGCCACTATGGAGGATGGCGTATCAAATGCAACGTGTGCCGGAACGTCTGTCCCCATGGTACCGGTATAAAAAAATCCGGGAACAAAGAATAGCCAAAAAAGTGTCCGGGGCCGGCACGCGAAAGAGACGAAAAAAAGCCCGGTTATCTGAACATCCCGGGTGAAATTATTCTGTCATACTCCCGGCAATTCCCGGCCGGAACCGGATTTTTCTATTGGTCTTCGATCTGGATGGTGGTGAGTTTTACTGATTCGACGCCCTTAAGAGACATCATCCGTTCGGCAAGTGCCTTCAGCTGCGACCCGTCCCCGTGAACGAGGATGACCTCCAGGCACCGTTCATGGGTCACATGCGAATGGAGGGAGGCCTTGATAATCTCGTGGTATTCATGCTGGATATCCGTAATGGTGGTAAGCAGCCCCCGCTGGTCGTGATCATAGACCAGCGTAATTACCCCTTCGCGTTCCCCTTTGACATCCGCCATCCACTTATAGTACGTAATGTACGTGCGGATTGCATCACGGATACCTTCCGACCGTGAAGAGTAGCCCCGGGCATTGATGATTTCATCAAACCGGTCGAGCAGGTTTTTGGGAAGCGAGATTCCGATTCGTGAGAGATCCGTTTCGAGGGTCATATCAGTAGTCATGAGAGTATCGTTGCTGATCGTTTTTTAACGTTGTTAGAAAAACGGGAACCGGGTAACACGTGGTAAGACCGGACTAATCGTCCTCCGTGGAGACGAACTGGTGATTAAACGGGGTATGAGCGTGAGCCGGATCCTTTCCCGGGGGAATTTTTTTTACTGCCGATGCCGCGCGGACCTGCGCTCCCGGTATTACAAAACCGGGCTGTGAACGATGAAAAAAAATTGCAGGCACTCATCAGATATGTGGAAGCCTCGAGGATCGGCCTAATTTCCCGGGGTAGTCCGGGAGGCTAACTGCGGGTTATATTCGCTGATCTTTCTTTTAGCGCAAGGATCTTTGTCGCGAGTTCCCGCACCCCGGCGCGGGCCGGACTCTGTTCAGGAATGTCTGCGACCGGCGTACCGTGGAGGTCTGCCCATTCAATGGTGGGATCGTACGGGATAACTGCAAGCGGCGGCGTATCTGATACCGGTTCATTGGCCGGGGAGGTCCTGTACCGGTTGAATACAAGGAACAGGGTAGACGGGTCAAGACCCAGCGAGAGCGCAGTCTCCCGAATCCTGGCTGAAGTCCGGAGCCCTCGTGCCCCGGGGTCGCTGACGATCAATAGCACATCGGGCTTTCCGACAGTTCCCCTGCTGATATGTTCCATCCCTGCCTCCGAATCCTCAATAATGATCCGGTATTCGCGCTCAAGCGATCGCATACATTCTATAAGCAGATCATTTGCAAAGCAGTAGCAGCCCGCACCCTCCGGCCGACCCATTGCAATCAGGTCAAACCCCTGTGCTTCGACAAGCACCTGCCGGAACCGGTACCCGATGAATACAGGCCGCGACATGCCTGCAGGAATACTTCGTGCGAATGCTTCCTCGCGCATGCACCCGAGAGTCTCGCGGATTTTAAGACCCAGTGCCTCGTGGAGGTTTGCATTCGGGTCTGCATCCACCGCGAGAACCGGGACTTCGCCGCGCGCAACAAATTCCCTCACGAGAAGCGAGCTGATCGTGGTCTTCCCGGTGCCGCCTTTGCCTGCAACTGCGATAATAAATGGCTTCATGGTCATACGAGAACTCCAGACCCCATAATTAACAGGCGCCATCCTTTGCGGGGGGATCGAATATGGATCATAGGGAACTTGCCATCAGGCTTTTGCAGACTCCTGGTGGGGTGGGGTTCTTGGCCGGGGACGAGATCATGATTGCTTCAGCATCTTTTCTGCACTCAATGCCAAATGCAGTACCTGGCGGGATGTGGGCGAGATCCCCCTCATGCAGAAGTTCGGGCTCCTGGGTATGAAGTACTACGGATCCTTTCAAAAGGAGGAAATTATCGGGGTACGGATGCGAATGCGGGGGGACACTGAGCCCGGCCGGGATCCTCATAAAGACCACTTTCAGGTCATCGGATACAAAGAGGGGTTTTACGATCCCTTCGGATGTCGGGATTTCTTTTGTCTTGTCAAAACGGGTAATGATCATAATCTTTCCTGCCGCGGCGATATACAATAAATTACATATTATTTTAAGGGAGCCGTCCTTTTCGGGGCTCCTTCTCGTTTCAAAGCCTGTCTGGTGTTGGCAGGCAAAGTATTACATTTTTAAATTATTGTAATACTAGGTGATATTATTTTTGTTTGATGCTGAAAACTCCTAAAAGATCCTAAGAGAATTGCCCGATCGGGTAGCTCCAGCATTCCATAAACCTAAAAAATATCGTTATAAATGCCGGTTATATTCATCATGCAGCCCGTTGATTTTGAAGTTGCCCTTATTTTACGCTGGATTTTTACCGCTCGTACATTAGTGTCAAAACAAAAAATATATGAATAAATAAGGAGAGTCAATGTTACTGCTTACAAAAGTTGTAAGATCAAATGTTACAAAATTTAAAAAAAATCATATTGATTATTACAACTGATATAAGCAGTGTTAAAAAAGTTGGAGCATTTGCATGAGCATAAAAAAAGTAGCAATTCTCGGGGCCGGCTGTTACAGAACCCATGCCGCTGCCGGGATTACGAATTTTGCACGGGCATGTACAGTAGCAGAACAAGTTCACAAGCCGGAGATCGCCATGACGCATTCGACGATCATCATGGGAGCCGAGCTCAAGTATCTGGCGGGCATCAAGGATATCACGGTGTCAGATCCCGTATTCGACGGCAAGTTTACCGTGATCGATGACTTTGCGTACGAGGATGTCATCAAGGCCCACAAGAGCGGCAACCCTGAGTCCATCATGCCGAAGATCCGGCAGAAAGTCAAGGAAGTTGCAAAGGACCTGCCCAAACCCCCGAAGGGTGCGATTCATTTCACCCACCCCAAGGATATCGGCCTCAAGGTCACGACAGATGACCGCGAAGCGGTAAAGGATGCCGACTGGATCATCACCTGGCTGCCGAAAGGCGACATGCAGAAGGCGATCATCGAGAAGCATGCCGATGTCATCAAGGAGGGTGCCATCATCACTCATGCCTGCACCATCCCGGCCACGAAGTTCCAGCATATCTATGACGATCTCGGGCTTCTCAAGAAGAAGAAGGTGCAGATCTCGTCATACCATCCCGGCGCAGTGCCGGAGATGAAAGGACAGGTCTTCATCTCGGAAGGCTATGCATCCAAGGAAACCATCGACGAACTCATGAAGATCGGGAAGACTGCACGCGGCGAGGCCTTCACCCTGCCTGCAGAGATGCTCGGACCGGTCTGCGACATGTGCGCCGCCCTGACTGCTATCACGTACGCCGGTCTCCTCACGTATCGCGAATCGGTCATGAATGTCCTGCACGCCCCGGCCGGGTTCACGCAGATGATGGCCAAGGAGTCGCTCGAACAGGTAACAGCACTGATGAATAAGGTTGGAATCGAGCACATGGAAGAGCATCTCAACCCTGGTGTCTTCCTCGGAACTGCCGATTCCATGAACTTCGGTGCGATCGGAGAAGTCCTGCCGCCGGTACTCAAGGCACTTGAGAAGCGGAAGAAATAAACCCCCTCCCCTTTTTTTGTCCGGCCGGATACAGGGAAAGGGCCTGGTTCATGAAAACTCCGGTTTGCTATCCCCATGAACACTGGCACTGCCTCCCCGGGGGAGGGCCTCCGGGCAGTGGACGGATCCACACGACTGTAACACAAGCTTGGGTGACAACACGATCAAAATCCGAAACGCTGTTGTCAACCGGTTCAGAAACGATATGGCACTGGCCATTCCCGGCTAACCTTCATGCATCTCCTGTACAACAGGGGGATTGAACTGGTCGCTTTTTGCCGTATGACAATTCTCCCGGCTCCATCCGGAGAGTCCGGTCCGGGAGCCGGCCGGGAAAATCCTGTACCTTGCCTGAAGGGGATGCGCAAAAGAAATATCCCCGGGGTATGGTCCGGCCGGGGTATTTTTGATGGCAATTTTATTGAACAGGTGATTAGCATGGAAGTCATTACTGAAGAGATTGAACTCAAAGGACACATCATAGATTCGTCTATCCTGCCAAAGGTCCTTGACACGATCATGGATATGAGGGGGACGTTCGAGATCCTTGAGCTTGATGTGGGCAAAAAAAAGGATGATGAAAGTTATTGCAGGATTCTTGTCAGGGGTCCTGAGAAGTTATTCGCAGAACTTGGAAAACTGGGTGCGCTTCTCCCCAGTAAGGAGGTGAAAACAGAGCCTGCACCGCGGGACGGGGTATTGCCGGACCATTTCTATGGTACCACGCATCATCCGACGTTTGTCTTCCTCAGGGGCAAATGGAGGGAAGTTAAGGATATCGAGATGGACTGTACCGTGGTCATCAAAGGTGAAAAAGCCGTATGCCGGCGCCAGGGCGTGGTCCGGAAAGGAGATCGCGTTGTTGTCGGTTTTGACGGCGTCAGGGTCGAAGCGCCGCAGCGGTCGAGATCACCGGTCGATATCTTCGGGTTCATGTCGAGCGGCACATCCCCGGAAAAACCGGTTAACTATCTCATAAAAGACCTTGCCCGTGAGATGAAAGCGATCCATGACAAAAACGGGTTTATCATCTATGTTATGGGCACAGCGATGGTCCACACAGGGGCCGATGAATCTTTACAGGACCTCATCAGGATGGGGTACGTCCAGGCCCTGTTCACCGGTAATGGTTTCTCCGTCATGGATGTGGAAAAACAGTTGTTCGGGACAACGCTTGGCATGGATAAGAAAACCGGTAAAGTCCTCAAAAGCGGATACAAAAGCCACATCGTGGCAATTAACGAAATATGCAAGGCCGGCAGTATCCGCCAGGCGGTAGCAAAAGGTGTGCTCAAGGGCGGCGTCCTTTACGAGTGTACAAAGAACAATGTCCCGGTTGTCATCAGCGGATCCGTGAGAGATGACGGGCCCCTGCCGGATACGATCACCGATGTCCTGCAGGCCCAGGACGAGATGAGAAAGTACGTCCGGGACGCAGACATGTGCATTATCTGCGCATCCATGCTGTACGGGATCGCTGTCGGAAACATACTCCCTTCAAAAGTGAAGACCGTCGCGGTAGACATCAACCCCTATGTTGTGACAAGGTTACAGGATCGCGGGACAACGCAGGCACTCGGGATCGTGACAGATCCTGCATTGCTGCTCCCACTCCTGGTCATGGAGATCAAGAGGCTGGAAGGGGCAGATGACCGGGCCCCTGAAAAACCAGGCCGGGCTGTAAAACGATAGATCCGTAAACGACAGGGAACACGTGGAGGGCCGGTTGCCGGAGATACCCGTCCCCGATGGGAAATGCCGGGAATCCGGGTCCGGAAAAAGTTCACTTTTTTTGAGTACAGATAAGAGGGTACTATAGCAACCGGTGGAGTTCTCATACGATCGCTCCCATGGATCACAGATGTGGTGCCGATCGTCACCTGTTTAGAAAAAAATGAAATGCGGGGGGTTGTACTAACCAGGCAAGTTTTCCCACAAAAGTGGAATAAATCGGTTACATATACAAAGTTTCGTAATATTCAATGATATTTTGAAAAATTATTATGTTACTTGAGCTACTATCCAGTATGCATAACCATGGTAACTGCCGTTTCTATAACCGGGTAAAAGAGTATTCTGTCGCGGAGCTTGCAGCTTTTCACGGGCATCTTGGCCCTTATATTGTCATCGGTTACCGGATAGGAAGATATGCGAGAGAACATTTCTGCAACGATCCGTTCGAGCTTCATGCCACGATATATTGCACGGGCAAACCTCCGGAATCATGCATCGTGGATGGTGTGCAGCTGGGCAGCGGGTGCACATTTGGCAAACGCAACATAGAGATTGTGCAGAGTCCCGGTCTGCGGTGCGAGTTTGCCGCCAACGGACGCACGCTTGTTGCTACGCCAAAACCAGAAACGAAACGCCCCGGCAGCGGTCACAGCGAAGCAGAGGTTGAACGGTTTGCTGAGGAGATCTCATACTGGCGTGACGACCAGATCTTTGACATCCGCGTAAAGTAACCGCCACATTTTTTTTTAAAAATTCATACGAAAATGAAAATTTTTTATACTTCAGTAACGCAATATACTATGGTGATGAACAAGATGATCGTGTAAACACATCCGTTCGTAACCATATGTCAAATGCACGTCTCTTAATCATCATCCCCTCAACGTCATCTCATCTCTAGAGCACAATTGGTAGTACATAATAATACAAAATAAACAAAATTTATCACTTACTTTTACCAATACTGTAGTTAAGGTGATGATACCGGTACTCGCATCTGCACTCCACCCAGAATGGATGCCTGTACCTCATCGTCACCCTCGCAGGAGTCATTTCTTTTAAATAAGGTGTTCTGCTGCTCCACTCGTTGACATTTTCCAATTCGCTATTGATCTGATCCTGATATCCACATTTTACCGCACCAACATACCCCAGGTTACCTGCCAAAAGATCGCCCTCACAAACAAGCCTAAATACGCGTGTCCCGGATTTCGCGCACATCCGACGTAAATTTCGGGAAAAATGGTGAAAAATCCGAAAAACCGACTTGGTTTTTTGTGAAACTGACTTATCCAGAACCCTGAAAACAGGTAATCCGGAGCTGAAATGCGTCTGGATTGGATAGGGGGAGTCCGGTTCCTGCATGGTATAAGTGATCCGGCCCCTGCACGCACGGTACCGACTCATGGATATCCCTTTTTTTGTACCGTTTCAGACTTGCCGTACCTCCATACGCTTCCCCATATGTGGGCGTGGTACGTAACCGCAAAAAGTTCTGACGCGTTCCCGGCATTTCATTTTTTGTCCGGTTTATCCGGATTTTTCCGGTCAATCCTGAATTTTTTGGCGGCATTCATTTTATTGCAGCATTCAGGTTCACGAAGATTCCGAAACACGCGCGTAAAAAAAAAAGAATTTGATCCCGCTTATGCAGTCACGTTTGCGGCCTTGCATCCCTCACCGCGGAAGAGCGCCCACTCCTCGCAGGTCGTGCCGTTCGTAAAGGTACACATGCCGTACTGGCCGGCCGCGCTGTCCTTGATATCGACCTTGCCGCCAAGGTTCACGCAGTTGACCGATGCGGGGTTCGCAAGCCCGGTCTGGTTGGACGCTGCCGATGTGGAGGTCTGGTTTACTGAAGCACCGGACGTGCACCCCTCGCCACGATAGAGTGCCCATTCCTCGCAGGAGGTCCCGTTCTTAAAGGTGCACATGCCGTACTGGCTGCCGTCGGCGTTTGTCTTGATCTCGGTTGTCCCGCCGATGTTGCCGCAGTT
>Ga0116171_10002007_pt1 | contig 19724 bp, 11 predicted proteins | sample AD_JPNHW2_MetaG_FD_89798 | JGI IMG/M metagenome (GOLD analysis project Ga0116171, IMG submission 89798) | Active sludge microbial communities of municipal wastewater-treating anaerobic digesters from Japan - AD_JPNHW2_MetaG | ecosystem: Engineered > Bioreactor > Anaerobic > Digestate | place... | reverse complement strand
CGGTGACGGTCAGCGTGTAGTCAGTGTAGCCATAAACCGGAGTGCTCGAAATCTCGATGCCGCCGATGATGGGGGCCTGATTGACGCGGGTCGGCGCCACCGGCAGGGTCAGGGTTCTTTCAACTGCGCCATTTTCGCGGCGGTCACTGACCACGACTTTTATGAGCACATCGGTCTGGGTGGTGATGTCGGGGGTTATCCAGGTGACGGCGGCCGTATTGGTGGTCTGCAGCGTGCCGGCTTTGCCGGTGGGCGTTGAAACCGACCAGGCGTAGGTCAGCAGGTCTTTATCGGTGTCGGTGGCGACAATCGAGAGCTGGTAATAGCGGGCGCCGCTGATATCGGCCGGGGAAACGGCGATCTGGTCAACAGTCGGCGGGTTATTCGGCACGACGATGCCTTTTCCGACTTTGATCGTGACTTTTGAAGAAGATCTCAGGCCGGCGGTGTCGATGGCGGTGAAGGTGATGGTAGCCACCGTATCGGTGTTCGGGGCGAACCAGGTGCGCACCATGGGGTTGAGCTGATCGGAAGTGAACTGGCCTGAGTTGGCATCGCCGGCGGCGGATGATTTGGCCCAGGTGTAGGTGGCGATATTTTTATCAACGTCAACAGCCGATCCGGTGAGGTTGACTTCGTAAAGCTTATCGACGGCGTATCTTGTTGAAGAGAGTGAGGTGACCGGGGGGCGGTTCTCAGAACTGCTGGTAACGACCATCTGCTCGATCTGGGGGGCGGTTTCGGTGAATTTAACGGGCATCTCGACGGTCTGGTAGCCGGGGGTGTCGATGATGATTTTTTCTTCAAGATTCTCGAACATGAGCGGCGATTTAAAAGAGCCATCGCTTCCGCTGTAAAAAGTTTCGCCCCACAGGGTCAGCCGGGCGTTCGGAAAAACTTCGCCGGTGGCTTTTTTGACAACCCCGAAAATGCGAACGGTGGCCTTTTTCAGCTCAAGCTGGGGAACTTCAGCGTTGGCCTTCTGCTCGGAAACGGTTACAATGCTTGAAATTGCCTTGTAGGCAAGGGAGTCACCAATTTTAATGCGGGCAACTACCTGGTAGGTGCCAGGTTGTAAGCCGGTGATAACATATTTGCCGTCTTTGTCGGTGGTGGCATTTTTGGTTTCGTCAGATGCGAGGTGCACCAGAATTCCGGGGGCAGCAAACTGTGCACGTATATCAGGCAGAAGATTGCCGTCATACACCATGTTGCCGAGGTTATCCTGCGAAGAAACGGTGCCGGAAATGCTCAGAACCGGCACCAGAATCGGGTCGGATGACGCTCCGCCACTGCAACCAAAAAACCAGGCTGCACCGATTAATGCACAAACGAGCAGAATAAAGTTAAGACTGCGGCTTTTTTCGGCCATAGTGATTCAATCCCCCAGAGTAATACTTGAATGCACACATTATCAACTGGAATGCACAGCGATGTCAATGACTCAAAGGAAATAATTCAACCTCTTTTTGTCCCACGGATATATTGGATAAGAAAGAAGAGGGAAGAGTTTGCCACGGATGAACGTGGATGAATTAAGAGAAATTAGGAGATTTGCCACGGATGAACGCGGATGAACACGGATAAACGCGGATGGAGAGCAGGTCTTCGGATGACGATCGCGTCGGGATAGCTATCAGCAGCGATTCTCGGTTAAAAAGCAACCCGACTGATGGCCGCGCCGGTGAAGTAAGTTGGTTTTATTTTTGCAGGATTCAATAAAAGACAATAAGTTCAACACAACTGGCTTTTGATGCGAGTTGTAATACTTACCAGGGATTGCTGTGCGATCAGAGGTTGAATATTGAGAAGACTGTGGATTCGTGGGTGAAAAGTTCTTCGAAGAGAACGACAAAAAGGTTCTGGTTGAGGAATTTTTTCAGGCGCTCTGACTCGGGGTTGAAACGCTCGATCACCATGGCGATCACCGCTTCGCGGTCGGGTTCGCTGCTGGGGTTGGCACTGTTTTCGGCACTGTTGCCGCCGGCGGTTATTCGAGCTGAAGCCGCGTAAAAGGGCAACAGGGCGCTGCCGACCAGCATGCTGAACAACCCGACGCGGGCGCTGGCGAAACGGCAGATGTTTTCGGGTATCAGCAGGCGTTTCATAAGTTCGAGGGTGGTGCTGCGCAGCCAGGCAGGCTCAGGATACCAGGTTTTGATTTCGCTGAGCTTCATGGTGCGGTCGGTGCCTGGCACGACAAAAGAGCCGTAGCCAAGGCCGGCGGCCGAGATGCCGCTAAGAATTTCGGTGAAACCGGGGAACCCCTGGCGATGTTCGATAAAAGTCAGAAACATGCCGCGCACCAGGCTGGCTTTGAATTTGTTGAAGTCTGGTTCGTGGCTGTCGTGAGCCAGCACCAGATGCTCGGCGCTGATCGGTTTGTTTTCGAACTTCAGGTCGATAGCTTCTTTAAGAATGCGGGTCAGCATCACGGCAATCATGCCCGACGAAAGCCCTCGGCTGTCGCCGTCGGCAATTGTAACCTGAAATCTGGCGCACAGAGCGTGCAGCTCGCTGGGTTCTATTTTGAACTGCAATGCCAGGCGACACCCGGGAAAATTAAATATCTCTTTTTGATCCTGCATTGGGCCAACCTTTTTAAAAACAGGTGCAGCCCGGTAGGGCTGCACCTGTCGATTTTGTTTATCAGGCTTCGGCTTCTTCGTCGGCGGTCTTGTATTCCTTGATGATCTGGTCAGTGACGTTAGCCGGAACTTCTTCGTATGAGCTGAAAGTCATGGTGAAGTCAGCGCGTGACTGGGTCATCGACTTGAGGTCGGTTGAGTATTTATACATTTCGGCGAGCGGCACCCTGGCTTTGACGATCTGCTGACCGCCGAGGGGTTCCATGCCGAGGATGCGGCCACGTCTTGAGTTCAGGTCACCGATGATCGAACCCATGAATTCATCAGGCACGGTTACCGCTACTTCGTAGATCGGTTCAAGCAGAACTGGTTTGGCTTCAGCGATGCCTTTTTTGAAGGCGAGGGTAGCGGCCAGTTTGAATGCCATTTCTGATGAATCGACGTCGTGGTATGAACCGAAGTCGATAATGGCCTTGAAGCCGATGGTCTGAAAACCGGCGAGAACGCCACGGCGGCGGGCATCCTGAAGGCCTTTTTCGACGGCCGGGATAAAGTTGTTAGGCACGGCGCCACCGACGATTTCATCGACGAATTCGAAATCAACGCCCGGAAGCGGTTCGAAGCGGAGCCAGACGTCACCATACTGACCGCGGCCGCCCGACTGCTTCTTGTGTTTGCCCTGCACTCTTGATTTGCCCTTGATAGTTTCGCGATAGGGGATCTTGGGTTTGGAAATATCGACATCAACGCCCCAGCGTGATTTCAGGCGGCTGACGGTGACGTCGATGTGGGTGTCGCCAAGACCAGAGAGCAGACCCTGACTGAGTTCGGGGTCGAATTTGTAATTGAGAACGCCGTCATCAGCGCACAGAGTGTTGAGACCAACGCCCATTTTTTCCTGATCTTGTTTAGTGCGGGGGTTGACCGCGTAAGTGAGCTTGGCAACGGGCAGAACCGGGCCTTTGACAACGACCGGGTGGCCTTTATCGCAGAGGGTGTGCCCGTGGGTGCTCGATTTTGGTTTGACCAGGGCGACGATATCGCCGGCTACAACCTTTTCGATGTCGATTTTGGTTTTGCCGCGCAGGGTGGCGAAGGCGCTGAATCTTTCGAAATTGTCAGTGGCCGGGTTGTAATATTCAGTGCCGGGGTTGAAAGTGCCGCTGATGGCGCGCATGAAAATCATGTCGCCGGCCTGTTCATTGATCTTCTTGAAGATGAAGCCGCAGGCGGGGGCATTCGGGTCATTTTTGAATTCGACAGCTTCGTCGGTGCCGGCTTTAAAGGCAGGCAGCACGCGGCATTCGGCCGGTGACGGGGTGCAGTTGATGATGAAATCGAGCAGGTTTTCGGTGCCGATGCTCTTGAGGGCCATGCCGCTCACCAGCGGTTTGATTTCATTCTTCGCGATACCGGCCCGCAGGGCGGTGCGCAGTTCGGCGGCGCTGATTTCCTGGCCGTCGAAGAACTTTTCCATCAACGATTCGTCGCATTCGACGATCGATTCGACCATCGGCTCACGCATAGCCTTGGCGTAGTCGAGCATATCAGCCGGAATATCTTTAACTTCAATGGCTTTGCCCTTGTCGTCAGTGTAGGCGTAGGCCTTCATGTCGATGAGGTCGATGACGCCCTTGAGCTGGTCGAAGGTGCCCCAGGGAACAATGACCGGGGTAATCTTGCTGTCGAAGCTTTTCAGGGCTGCCAGGGTCTTGTCGAGATTGATGTTTTCTTTGTCGAGCTTGCTGAGAAAAACGATGCGCGGGGTTTTGGTTTCTTCGAGAATCGCCCAGTTCTTCTCGGTGCCGACTTCAACGCCCGACTGGGCATTAACGGTCACAATCGCCATATCAACGGCGCCGGCAATCTTGTATACTTCACCGATAAAATCGTCAAAACCTGGCGCGTCAAGCAGATTGATCTTGTGATCCTTGTATTCAAGGGCGGCGAGAGAGGTGCCGACCGTGGCTTTGCGCTTGATTTCTTCGCTGTCATAGTTCATGACCGAACTGTCGTCATCGACCTTGCCGATGCGGTTGTTCGCGCCGGTGTGAAACAGCATGGCTTCGGCCAGTGAGGTTTTGCCGGTGCCGCCGTGACCGACGATAGCTATGTTACGAATCTTTTCGGTAGTATACAGTTTCATGTAATTCTCCTAAAAAAATACTGTTGATAACAGTGACTGACAAAATTTAATCTTTTATTTATACCGTAATTTTTTTTGAAATGCAACGACTATCAGTACCGGGCGCGGGGTTCAGCAAGTCGGCCGATAGAGCATAAACCGCTCTTCAAGCCACTTGAAAAGCAGGCAAACTTTCTGGTACAAATAAACCTTCAAGGAGAATCTTATGAAATTAAACCTGAAGTTAAAGTTCCCGGTTCTGGCTCTGACCTTTTTGCTTCTGACATCGCTATCGGCAGCTGGTCAATCATTTGACCGCAGCCTTGATGAACTTTTTCGTCTTAACTCTGGAAACCGCCACGCGGAAGTGCTCAACCGCCTCGCATCTTTGCAGGCTTCGCCTGAACTCGCCGACCTGCGCCTGTTTTTTGAAGCCGAAGCCCTTAAAAATCTCGGCCGCAAAGCCGAAGCATACGCGCTGTATGACAAGATCATCAGGCAGTACGCCGGCACCGAGACCGCCTTTCAGAGTCAGATGCCCCATTTTATGTTGCAACTCGACACGGTTACTCCGGCCGGTCTGCCCAAACTCGAAGCTGAAGCCGCCGGCCTTTCGACGCCATGGCAGCGCGGCACCGCTTTCCAGAAGCTTTCTGAACTCGCACTTAATGACCGGGCCAATAAAAGCCGCCTGGCGCTGAACTCATTGCGGCAGTTCGGCTCTGATAAAGCATTCTACAAAACCGCGCCGGCCGGTAACGAGATTCTCAAAAAAATGCTGCACGCACCCGCTGAGTTTGCTTTCAGTGACGATGAATGGCTCGAAATTCTGCTGGTCGCCTGCCAGGAAAACCTGATCGGTGAATTCTTTAAACAGCCGGGCGCCTCGGCTTCGCTACTCGGAAAATACGGGCAGCCGGCCATCGACCTGTTTAAGGCTGAAAGCCTCAGACAGCAGAAGAAGCTGCCCCAGGCCATGGAAATCTTTAATGCTCTCATCAAGGGTCGTCGGGCGACCGCCCCGCTTCTGGCGCTGGTTTATCAGCTGCGCGGCGACGCGAACCATTTTGCCGAAAATCATGCCGCTGCTGCTGCCGATTACCACGAAGCTCTCAAATATCGCAAGTTTCCGGTCAACGTTATGGCGGCTGAATACCGCCTGATGCGCTCGGCCTTCAAAATCGGCCGCGATGCCGAATGTCTCGAAATTCTCGGCCGCATCAGCAAAAATACCGCTGCCGGCACTCTTCTGCCGGTGCATATCTACGAAATGGGCCTTGAATGCTACGATGCCGGCCAGAAAGACCGCGCCGTGCCTTTTTTTATGCTGCTACCCCGCAGCTTCCCTGGCCATCACCGCGCCGATGACGCCCTGGGTTACGCGGCCCTGGCGGTGGGCGAGCAGTCTGCCGAAGGCCAGAGCATCATCAAGCTTCTCAAGAAAAAATACCCGAATTCATTCTATATTACCTGGGTCGCCCCCGCCGCCCGCGACGAAAAACTTGTATTTGCAAACAGTGGGGTGGCAAAACTCGATGCCAGGCTGCAAAACCGTGTTGCAGCGATGAAAAAACTCTGGAAAACCCAGTATGCCTCGATGGCCCGGGCTGAAGCCATGAGAATTACCGACGCTAACCCCGGCAATCATGGCCTTTATAAGGCAATCATAGATGTGGCCCGCGACAATGCCGATTACAGCACGATTGTTGCCTATGGCGAACGGCTGGCCCGCCAGATTCTCGAAGCCGACCGTTCACTGACCGAAATGCCAGAATGGGGCTGGAAAGCACTTTACCCGGTGGTATTTGAAGACCAGGTGCGTGCCAACGCCAAAAAATTCGGCATCGATCCGTTCTGGATTCTTTCGATCATGCGCGAAGAAAGCCATTTTAAGGTTGATACCCTGTCGCGCAGCAACGCCATGAGCTTGATGCAGATTCTGCCAAGCACCGGCAAATGGATCGCCGGCAAACTTGGCGAAAAGGGATTTAAGAAAGACGACCTCTGGAACGTCGATCTGAACATTCGTTATGGTTCGTGGTATCTGCGTTACCTCGCCGATCTCTTTAACGGCGATCTGTTTCTTGCTTCGGCCTCTTATAACGGCGGGCAGGGCAACATTCAGCGCAAGGTTGAAGCCGGTCCCTATGCCGGGTTGCCGGTGCTTGAACGTCTCGACCGCGTGCCATTACCTGAAACCCGCGATTACTACAAGAAGGTAATGGGCAGTCACCTGAACTACACCAGATTGTATCGGTCGTTCTAAAAACCCTGGCAGATGCTTTTGATTAAATCCTGTTATTGATAACTGCAGAATTAAAGGCGGTTTTAGTGACTTCTTACGAAGAATAGCCCAGGCGCGGACAGAAGGCGGGATTACTTTTTCGGAAGCTTGTGAGCGAAGCGAATCGCTGGAGAAAAAGTAACCCGACTGATGGCCGCGCCGGTGAAGTAAGTTGGTTTTATTTTTGCAGGATTCAATAAAGCCAAATTGAACCTGTTCTACGGTTCGGCTTCTCTCAGGTCCTGTTTATGATTTATTAGAGAGAGCTTTAATTATCAGTTAACAATAATGAATTCTTGTAGAAAAACAGCCTGCAATTTGTTTGCAGGCTGTTCTTTTTGGGTAGGGTAAACTGTGCTTCAGGGCCTCAGGCGGCGATTGCGCGTTTTGCCGAGGCGGTTTTCATTCTGCCACTCCTTAAACAGGGCAAACAGGGTTTTGCTCAACATGAAACCGGTGCCGACCGAAAAACTGAGCAGATAGAAGATTTCGCGTGCAGATTCGTTCATCGCTCAAAGCAGGTGCGCGTTGTCGGGGATAATGCCACTAACCGGAGAATTGCTGGTCTTTTCGAGGTCGCTCAGCCATCTGATAACGCTGTCAGCGCGAAAGCGCACTGACCGGCCTATTTTGACCGTCGGCAAACCGAGATTTCTCAGAGTGTAGATAGTATTGCGTTTGACCTGCAGAAAGTCCATCAGCTCTGGAATTGTCATGAGGCTTTCTTTCATCATCGAGTTTACCTCCGAAGTATTTCTTTTGTTCGTTCTTTACTAACCGGTAATTTGTCTATCGTCAAAAAGACTTTTGATATTGAGAGCCGAAATTTTAAATTTCGCCGTCACCGGTTTTTGCCGGCAAAATGCGCTCTGGTGCAGAGTTACAATATTTATGTGAAAAAAAATAATTAAAGTGCTAAATACTTTAACTTTTTTGGCCGATAGAAATTTTGAAGTTCATGTAAGGTTCAACTTTAACTTAAGGCGAACCTGAAGTGAATGGACAACCAAATCCCTAACTCCCTTTCAATGTGTCGCTTAAAACGGCACATTTTTTATTTTAGCCCACAGATGAACGCTGAGAGTGAAGAATAAAGAATTTGCCACGGATGAACGCGGATGGACGCAGATGAACGGGGAAGAATGAGGAATTTGCCACGGATGAACGCGGATGGACGCAGATGAACGGGGAAGAATGAGGAATTTCCCACGGATAAACGCGGATGGACGCAGATGAACAGGAAAGAATATGGGATAAAATTAATATTAACCCTATGTAAATATTAACCGTAGGGGTTCAGCATGCTGAACCCCTACATTGTTTAAAATTCGGTGTTTGATATTCGGTGATCGGTGATTGTTAATTTGTGGTTGATGTTTTGTTTATTCATATTGCGGGTTGGCAGGCTACATGCCAGGGGTATAAATAGGGGGTTGTTTTGTTCTGGGGGGATGGGTTAGTATTAGGCCTCTATAAATACGGGAGGTTCGGATGTATCAACAATTTTCGTTCATAGCAGAAACCCGCGGCCAGGCTGAAATACTGAGGTTGAAGGGCTATCTTGAAGATACCGGCGGAACGACTCTCAAAACCCACGTCGTGAAATGCCTCGATGCGGGTCGTTGTCGTTTTGCCATCGACTTTTCGAGCATTGAGCTGATCAGCAGCCCTGGCGTTGCTGCTTTGCTTGATATAAGCGGCATGGTTGTAGATGATTTTGCCGGTCAGATTGTTACCTGGGGCCTTGACAAGCATCATTCGGTGGTGCTCGAAATGTCGGGGTTGTTTTTCATGGCTCAGCAGGTCGGCGGTGAAGCCGAAGCGCTGACCACCCTCGAAGCCTGACAGGCTATCGGGCCGCGTATTTCCCCGAATGGAGCTATTATGAAACAATTGATTGCCCGCCTGCTTACGCAGCGCCAGAACATCCTGCTCGCCCTGCTTTTTGCTCTGGTTGCCACCTGCCCGGCCATGCAGGCGCAGAATCTTGTGCCGGCACTGCTTGACCAGGGTCTTCGTCTTTACGCGGCCAAAGATTACAGCGGCGCGGCCGACTATCTCGGTCAGGTCGTCGACATGGATACAGAGAATGAACAGGCGCGGTTTTATCTGGCCTACAGCCTTGCGATGTCTGGAAACAGCGAACAGGCCATCGTGCACGCCCGCTGGCTCGTGAGCCGCAAGCCTGCCGAGCCGCAATATACCGGCCTGGTTAAGCAGCTTGAAGGCGAAATTTCCAAATCAGCGCAGGCTAAACAGCAGCAGCAGAAATCGAACCGTGCTGTTCCCAAAGAAGTAATTCTTGGCGGTTATCAATCGTTCGGCACGATACATGAACCGGTTCTCAGCACCCAGACCCGCGATATCGCCCCGCCTAAAGAACGCACCCGCCTCGATATTGCCATCGAAAAGATCGACGAAGAGCTCTACGCTTCAGCGACCGAGATTCTCAAAGAAATTCTCGCCAAAGAACCCCAGAACGCCCGGGCATTGCATCACCTCGGCATGATCAAGTTCAACGACGGCAAATATAAAGAAGCGATTACCGATTTTGAGGCTGCTCTTAAAGCCGACAGCAAGAGTTTTCAGAGCCGGTTTCTTATTGGCGACTGCTATCGTGCGCTCGATGATTATTCAAAAGCCGAAGAGCAGTTTCGCAAGGCCATCGAAATCAAAGAAGACGTTTTTGCGATGCTGAATCTGGCTGACGCCATTTTCAAACAGGGGCGCGTCAAAGAGGCCGACGAAGTCTATCAGAAGATTCTCAGCAAAGATAGCGAAGTTTCTGACGCCCAGCTCGGTATTGCCCAGATCAGGCTGACCCAGGGTCGGGTCGAAGAAGCATCTGAAATGGTCAACAAGGTAATCGCCTCAGGCGGCGGCAACCCCGAGGCCAACTACCTCAAGGCGCAGATTCTGCTTGAAGGCAAACTGTTCAACGAAGCAGTCGAAGAAGCCGCAAAAGCGGTCGCCGCTTCGCCTGGCAGCCAGAAATTTCGTTCGTTAATGGCTTTGTGCCAGGTGCGGGCTTTTAATGTCACCAAGGGCCTTGAAGAAGCCGGCGAAATTCTTCGCGAATTCCCCGATAACATTGACGCCCGACTGGTGCTGGCCGAAGGCCTGATCATGAGCGGCGCTTCAGGCGACGCCGAAGAACATCTCAATAACGTCGAAAAGCGCATGAAACACCCGATGGTTCCATTCTTGAGGGCTTCAGGGGCGTTGCGCGATGGCGAAACCGAAAAGGCAAAAGAATTTTTCGCCGAATATCTTGAACGCTCGCCTGGCCAGCCGCGTGCGGCTTTTGAGTATGCCACCTTCCTTGAAACCTCAAATCAGGACGCTGACGCACTGGTGGCCTACCGAGAAATTTCTGAACAATACGCCGATACGGCCTATGCCGCTCAGGCTGTTGAGGGTATTGCCCGCCTCGATGCGAAAAAGGGCGAAGCCGGCGGCGAACCCGCTAAAACCCCCGCTGCAACGGGCAAAACCGCAGACAAGAACCTGCGCCCCGGAAAAGTTAAATTCTAAGAAGCCCCCCGAAAGGAACTTCCCTGCATGTGCGGAATTATTGGATACATTGGCAGCAAGCCCGCTAACGAGGTGATTTTTGACGGCCTGACCAGGCTTGAATACCGAGGCTACGATTCGGCCGGCATCGCGGTTGTCGATGAAAAGCACATTCATGTGCGCAAAGATATTGGAAAGTTGCGCAATATCCGGAAAATGCTGCTCGACGAATTTGCCTCGACCTCGACGATCGGCATCGGCCATACCCGCTGGGCGACGCACGGCCGGCCATCGGCATTCAACGCCCACCCGCACGGTGATTGCGGCAGCACTCTGATGGTCGCTCACAACGGCATTATCGAGAATTTTATGAAGTTGCGCAAGCAACTCACTGATTCGGGCCATACTTTCACTTCAGAAACCGATTCTGAAGTGCTTGCCCACCTGATCGAAGCCTGCTACAAAGGCGACCTGCGCCAGGCGGTTCTCGAAGCCGTCAAATCGGTCGAAGGCGCCTACGCGATCGCGGTTATCCATCGCGACCACCCTGATAAAATTCTCTGCATACGCAAAGAAAGCCCCCTGATCGTCGGTCTCGGCAAGGGCGAAAACTTCGTCGCCTCTGATGTCACCGCCATTCTTCAATATACCCGCCGGGTCGTTTACCTCGATAACTTTGAAGGGGCCGTTGTCAGCCGCGCCGGCATCGAATTTTTTGACCTGCATGGCAAAACCGTCGAAAAAACCCCGGTGCAGATCGACTGGAACCCGGTTGCCGCCGAAAAGGGCGGTTTCTCGCATTTCATGCTTAAAGAAATCTACGAACAACCCCAGGTTATTCGAAATACCATCGGTGGCCGAACTTCTGAAGAAGAAGGCAAGATTTATCTCGAAGAACTCAAGCTTTCGGGGCCTGATATCTACCGGGCCCAGCGTATCGTCATGGTTGCCTGCGGAACCGCCTACTACGCGGCCTGCGTCGGCAAATATCTCATCGAAAGCCTGGTCAGAATACCAGTTGAATGCGACCTCGCCAGCGAATTCAGATACCGCTCGCCCCTGGTCGATGCAAATACCCTCGTCATCGCCATCAGCCAGTCAGGCGAAACTGCCGATACCCTCGCAGCGGTCAAAGAAGCCCGCAAACGCGGCGCCAAGGTGCTTGGTATCGTTAACGCCAAAGAATCTTCGCTGACCCGCGAAGTCGATGGCCTCGTCTATATTCACGCCGGCCCCGAAATCGGAGTCGCCTCAACAAAGGCCTATATTGCCATGCTGACCGCCCTGACCCTTCTCGCGCTCATGCTCGGCAAGATCCGCTCAGTTCTCGAACCGGCTTACGTTCAGGAAAAAATCCGCGAACTGAAAGTGCTGCCACAGCAGATCGAAAGAGTGCTCGAAAAACACGCCCAGATTCGCGAACTCGCTGCCCAATATCTCGATGCCCGCAGTTTCCTCTTTCTGGGGCGTGGTCTGAATTACCCGACTGCCCTCGAAGGCGCCCTCAAACTCAAGGAACTCAGCTATATCCACGCCGAAGGCTACGCGGCCGGCGAAATGAAACATGGCCCAATCGCTCTGATCGACCACGAAATGCCGGTTATGGCCATTGTCACCGACTCAGAGCTTTACGACAAGACCATATCGAACCTCAAAGAAGTTCAGGCCCGCTCAGGCCGCCTGCTAGCCATCGCCACCGAGGGCGATACCGAAATCCGCTCGCTCACCGATCATGTCATCGAGGTTCCAAAAGTCTCTGACATTTTTTCGCCCATCATTAATGTGGTGCCGCTGCAACTGTTCGCCTACTACGTCGCCGACCTCCGGGGCCTCGATGTCGACCAACCCCGCAACCTCGCCAAATCCGTCACCGTCGAATAACCCGCCTGCAAACAGGCGTCGAATTCAGACGTTGGCCTACGAATGTTTCGAAATGAACGTTTCGATTTGAACGTCAGTATGAACCGTATGGGTTCAGCATGCTGAACCCATACATATTAATATTACACAATGTCACATGGTTCTTGCATCTATCTGTGTTTATCCGTGTCCATCCGTGGCCGGCAATTATCTATCTGTGTTTATCCGTGTCCATCCGTGGCCGGCAATCTATCTATCTGGGTTAATCCGTGGAACAGAAATCACTAGACAACCTTGAATTCAGCAAAATCCTGGCAATCATCGCCGCCTTTGCCGGGTCGCGGGCTGCGAAAGAAAAGATTCTCAGCTCGCAGCCATCGACTGATGCCAACCAGATCAACGGCTGGCTCGGCGAGATCGAAGAATTTCAGGAATATTCGCAGGCTGGCCTGAAACTATCACCGGGCGGGCTTCGCGATATTCGTGAGGTTATCGAAGTGCTGCATGCCGGCTCAACGGTGCTTGGTTCAGAAGACTTTCTCAAAGTAAAAGCCAATATCGAAGCGGCTGCCGGCCTCAAAAAATCTTTCGAAAACCATGCGGCCCGGTTGGTCAGCAAGGGGGCAGGGCGGCTGGGCGAGCGCATCAAGGGCATGCCTTCGCTCTCAGGCCTTTTTCAGCGCATCGACGATTGCCTCGACGACCGGGGTCAGGTGCGCAGCGACGCTTCACCGGCCCTGGCTTCGATTCGGCGCGAATATACCCAGATGGTCAGCAATATCGAAAAGCAGCTGAACGCTTTTCTGGCTCACCACGCCGAAGATGTTCAAGACCGGTATTTCACGTTGCGTAATGACCGCTACGTTGTGCCGGTGCTGGCTTCGGCTCAGGGCCAGATAAACGGCATAGTTCACGACCAGTCGGCCACCGGCCAGACTGTTTTTATTGAGCCGCTTGAGTTTCTGCCGGTCAACAACCGTCTGGCCCAGCTGCGGCTTTCTGAACGCGAAGAGATCAGACGAATTTTTACGAACCTTACATCGCTGCTCTATCAGTCGCTTGGCGCTCTGACCGAGCAGTTCGAAACGCTGACCTGGCTCGATATGGTTCGCGCCCGCAGTGAATTCGCGGTCCGCTACGATGCTTCCCGACCAGAAATTGCCGACAAGCCTGATCTGCAGATGCATCAGGCCAGGCACCCGCTCATTCACCCGAATTGCGTGCCGCTCGATATTAAAATGAACCCGGCGCAGCGCTGCATCATCATAACCGGCCCAAACGGCGGCGGCAAGACGGTGGCGCTCAAGACGGTCGGTATCAACGCTCTGCTGATGCAGACCGGCAACTATGTTCTCGCCGGGCGCGACGCCAGAATACCGGTTTTCGAGCAGGTTCTTTCTGATATCGGCGAGAGCCAGAGTATCGAAGACCATCTCTCGACCTTTACTGCCCATCTGAAGCGCCTCAAGGAAATGGCCGACATTGCCGGGAAGCATTCGCTGATTCTCATCGACGAAATCTGCGTCGGCACTGACCCGGTCGAGGGTGGGGCCCTTGCCTCGGGTTTTTTAAAGGAACTGAGTGGCCGCGGTGCCTTTTGCATCGTGACTTCACATTATGATTCGCTCAAACACGTCGCTTTCACGACCGAGGGTTTTATCAACGCGGCCATGGAATTCGACTACGAAACTTTTAAACCGACTTTTCGCTTTCAGATCGGTATTCCGGGCAAGAGCAACGCCCTGGCCATGGCCCGGGCCTTCGGTCTGCCCGAGGCGATTCTTGCAGAACTGGTGCAGACGGCCTCCGGCGAGCGCCGCGATGAAAAGGGCCTGATCGAAGCGATCGAGCGCGAACGCAATCGCGCCGAAGCCCTGCGCCGCACCTACGTGCAGAAACTCGCCAGCCTGCGCAGCCGCGAACAGGAAATCGAGCAGACTACCCTCCAGTTGCGTGAGTTCCGCAAAACAAAGCGTGATCGGCTCACCGAAGAATTCACCGCCGAGCTGCGTGCCAGACTGCGAGACATCGAAACCCTGATCAACAGATTGCGGCAGACGGCCGCGCAACACGACGCGCCTGAACTGCTCAAGGCCCTTGACGAAGCCCGTCAGGCGCACGCTTCAACCCGGCGCACCCTCATAGAAGTTAACGCCCCCCGCCCCGATGAACTCGACCCGGCGCCGAAAGCCGAACCAGCTAATCCAATCGACCCCGAAAGCCTGCCGGCGGGCACCCTCGTCGTCTGGAACCAGAACCTTCGCCAGGGCAGGGTGCTGCGTCATATCGGCAAAAACCGCGCCGAAGTCGATTTTGATGGCATAATCATGCAGGTGGGCCTTGCCGAACTTGTTCCGGCACACCAGAAACCGGCCAGTCGCGAAGAAAAGTCGGGCGGCAACGTTTACGCCGTCAGGCCGCTGATAAAGAGTGAGGTTGATGTGCGTGGCATGCGGGTAGAAGAGGCCCTTGATGAGGTCGAAACCTACCTGAAAGTTGTCAGCGAGTCTGATCTGGGGCGGGTTTTTATCATTCATGGCAAAGGCACCGGCGCTTTGCAGAAGGCCATTGTCAACTATCTGAAGAGCAGCCCCTGGAAAAAGAAATTCCGCTCAGGGCGCTACGGCGAAGGTGACCTCGGAGTCACGGTGGTGGTTTTTCGGGCTGAGGCAGATGTTGACCCGCTCGACCCACGCAATACCGATAAAAACGGTTCCACAGATAAACGCAGATAGATGAAGAAGGAAGAAGAGTTTGCCACGGATGAACACGGATGAACACGGATGAACGCGGGTAAAATTTGGGTTGGCAGGCCTTGGGAGTTGCCACGGATGAACACGGATGAACACGGATGAACGCGGATAAACGCGGGTAAAATTTGGGTTGGCAGGCCTTGGGGTTTGCCACGGATGAACACGGATGAACGCGGATGAACGCGGATAAACGCGGGTAAAATTTGGGTTGGCAGGCCTTGGGGTTTGCCACGGATGAACACGGATGAACGCGGGTGCGTTCCCTGAGTCTGCAAAGGGTGGGATTGGACATGCCGCCAGGAATGGTCGACGATAATCTGCTGGTTGCGCAAGTTTTGCCAAGCTGCAATAAATGGACTGTTGTTGAAGGATTGCTGCAAAATTAGAGGTTATCTTCTGTGAGAAAATGCGGCAGCGTATTTTATGTGTTTTTGTTATTAATTTTGTTCACCCTACCCTTATCAGCTGCGGGTGAGGCATCTGTTACCAAGCCTGTAATCGCAAAGTCGGGGTTAAATAAGCCGAAACCAGCTTCGGGCACTGTTTTGCTCAAGCCCAAGCCTGCTTCTGGGACTGTTCAACTCAAACCGAATTCCCCGAAGCCTGCTTCCGGAACGGTTACCAAGCCAAAGCCAAAACCAAAACCTGTAAATACAAAACCTCAAACAGCATCTGGGGCTGCTTCTCTTAAGCCAAAACCGAATACTGGTGGATCAGTAACCACGCCAAAGCCCGCCACCAACAAGCCCAAGCCAACTTCTGGCAGTTCTAAGCCGAAGCCAAATACTGCCTCAAAGCCAGACGCAGGGGTTGCTACGCCCAAGCCAAATAAACCCAAACCAAAGCCGAGTAGTACTGTTAAGCCAAAACCTGAAACTAATCAGCCTGAAGATGATACAGCGCCTTAGGAAAACCCCAAACCGCCGGAAATTAAAGATTATCCAAAGGGCACACGGTTGTCTTGCAAAATTAAGTACTCCATTGTTTTTGATGACGGAAAAGTTGAAGACGGAGAGAAAATTATTCGAGGTGATATTTCCATAATTATACCTCCATTGACTCCCGCTGATATGCAATTCCCCTATGTCGTTACTGGCCTACGTGAGGCTAGAAAGGATGTTTGGAAACAATGGAAAAATGCTGTAAATCGGCTTGAAAAGCAATATTCTAAAAAATTGGATGTATTTATTCAGCACACTGAATATTGGACAAACCAAAATTCGGATGTTAAAAAAGTGACAGCGTATATCCGCTACTACATTGCCCCGACTGAAGGTGCTCATAACAATGTTAATTTGCCCCCTACAGGTTTTGGTAAAGAACCTGCTGAGTTTGTATCAGATATTGAATTTTAAGGAGAATAAAATGAAGCGCCTATTTTTCGTTATAGTTTTGCTGATTCTACCCTTTGCGTTTGTCCTGGCAGATGAGGACAAAGAAACAGAAGATTTTAATCTTGGGATTTTTGTTGAGACCTCAACCGATGAAGAAGTTAAAGCATTTGTTCTGGAAAGCCCTGAACGTATAAACAAGGGCTATGGTCCCTCAAATAACACTATTCTCCACGCAGCAGTGCTCGAAGGCCGTTATGATTTAATTAAATTCCTTTTAGACAGTGGAGCAGACCCGAATCTAGTTGATGCAGCCAATGCAAGCCCATTGGCATCTGCGGCAGAAGAATGCAATTTTGAGATTGTTAAACTGCTCCTGGCTTACAAAGCAAACCCTAATATTAGATGTAATAGCGACATGTCACCTGCTATTGGAGTTATCTTTTCATTACATTCAAGCAACCGAAATGACCATTTTGAAAATGCTAAAAAAGTGGTTGAGTTGCTGGCGCCCCAAACCGAATTTGAAAATGATGATGATATTACTCTAGCAGAAAGCAGCATAAATGATGAAAGGGATTCTATTGTCAAGGCCAAAAAGATTGAATTACTCAATATTTTCAAAGCCAAAGCAATAAAGCATTGACCCATTTGTAAATAGTGCAACAGCCTCAAGGTTGAGGTGTATGGGGTAAAACAGCAATTCTCGGTCAAAAACCATTGATTTCTATAATAATATTGCGAGGCGAGAAGGCACGACCGCGCCAATTCTGTGGCGGCCGCGCATAAGCACCTCGTGTGCCCAACGGGATTGCTTTTTCGGAAGCTTGTAATAAAAGACAATTAGTTAACACAGGTGACTTTTGATGCGAGTTATAAAACTCACCGAGAATTGCCGGGGTAAATATCAGATTGTTGTAATACCTTTCAATGGTGTATACTCATTCTCAGATAGTTTGTATTCACATCAAGTTCAGTAAGGTTTGTCAAAATGGAAAATTCACTCAAACTCGGGTTGTCGCAGAAACTGACGCAGACGCTCAAAATGACCCCCGAGATGCAGCTCGCGATAAAGATTCTTCAGCTCAACAGTGTTGAACTTAAGAACCAGATCGTCGAGGTTCTCGAAACCAACCCGGTTGTCGAACTCGATGAAAACGCGGTTAAACCTAATGAACTGCCGCTCGAGAAGCTCGGCGAAAAGCTTCCCGAAGCCGGGCCGCCGTCTCGTGAATTTAAAGAGTCGGGTCGCGATGATTTCGGCGTCGATTGGCAGCGCTACATCGAAGACACCGAGCATTCTGAGTTCAAGGTTTCTTCGGGCAGCTATAACCGCGATGAAGAAACGTCGTTCGAAAATTTTGTTTCAAAGAAGAGCAACCTGCGCGAGCATCTGACGACCCAGCTGCGCGAGGTCAACCTCAACCCCACCGAGCAGAAGATCGGCGAATACCTGATCGGGCTGATCGACCGTAACGGCTATCTGCGGCACACGAGCGCCCAGATTTCTGAGCTTCTCAAGGTTGAGCCTGTGGTGATCGATCGGGTGCGCAAAGCCATTCAAACCATGGATCCTGTAGGCGTCGGCGCTTACGATCTGCGCGAATGCCTGCTGATTCAGGCAGCCGAAGAGGGTTACGTCGATGATGCCGTCACGACGGTCATCTCCACTTACCTTGAAGACCTGGGCCAGAACCGCATTCATAACATTGTTAAGGCGAGCGGCTACGATCTCGAAGACATCGTCGCGGCGATCGAGGTTATCAAGGGCTTCAACCCCAAGCCGGGCGCCAGTTTCCCTTCGACTGGCGACGAAATATATGTTTCGCCTGAGGTTTTTGTCGAAAAAGACGGCGATGACTATGTGGTGACCATGAATGAGCGTGACCTGCCGCGTCTGCGCATCAATAACCTTTATAAAGACGCGATGAAGCACCGCGACACCACCGAAAAAGAAACTTACGAATTTATTCGCAACAAACTTGAAGCGGCCCGCTCGTTTCTTAAATACGTAGACAAACGCCAGGAAACAATTCTCAGCGTGACCCGCTCGATCTGCGAGGTGCAGCGCGATTTTCTTGATTTCGGCATTCTGCACCTCAAACCCCTCACCCTGCAAGATGTCGCAGGCATGGCCGGGGTGCATGAATCGACCGTCAGCCGCGCCACCAGCGGCAAATACGTGCAGACGCCGCGCGGGCTTTTTGAGCTTAAATTTTTCTTTTCGGGCGCGGCACGCACCCAGAGCGGCGAAGACGTCTCGACGATGGCAGTCAAAAAGCGCATCGACGACCTGGTTAAGGCCGAGAACCCGAAAAAGCCCCTTTCCGACAGCCATATCGTCGATATGCTCAAAAAAGACGGTATTTTTCTGGCCCGCCGCACCGTCGCCAAATACCGTATCGAACTCAATATCCCGAGTTCATCGGCCCGCAAACAGCACTGACTTAAACCCGGTGGTCGCTTCGACACGGTCTGACACGCCGAATGACATGCTTTAAAAGGCCTTCGCCAGCATTTTTCAACTGAAAAATCTGTTTTTTCATGAAAAAATTGGCAGCAATTCTCGGTGAGTTTTGTAACTTGCATCAAAAGGCACTTGTGTTTAACAAGTTGTCTTTTAAAAGGGGTAGCTTCGGCCTATCAGCCGGGTTGCTTTTTCTACAGCGATTCCTCACTTCGTTCGTCACAAGCTTCCGAAAAAGCAATCCCGTCTTCTCGCCTCGCAACTTCAATATAGAAATCTATAGCTTTTGACAGAGAATTGCAAAAAAATTGGGGTTTTATTTGGTCATGCGGAGAAAATATGTTATTTTCTTCTAAGAGAAAGACAATAATTGTCCGATAAGGTTTGCAGCCTGATAATGTAAGTGGACAAATATGAACAAAATTAAGTGGTTTATATTCATAATCCTCCTCCTCGGGAGCGCCACCGGCCTGGTTAACGCCGCGTCGCCAGCTTCTCTGCGGGCAGGTGATCTTATCGGCATCTGGGTTAAGGGCGAACCCGAACTGTCGGTTGAAAGGCAGATCGGTCAGGATGGCAGTATTACCCTGCCTTTGATCGGTTCAGTCGGCGTCAGTGGCATGAAAACAACTGATGCAGCACGGCTGATTGCCCAGATGCTCGAAGACGGTTATCTCAAAGACCCCCTTGTTCAGATCACCCTTAAAAGCAAAGCCTCAGGCAAACTGCCCGTCGCTGAGACCCTGACCAAAGTTACCGGCAAAAGCATTGCCGGCAATAACGGCTTTAACAGCAATGTGTCT
>Ga0116171_10002006_pt1 | contig 19725 bp, 24 predicted proteins | sample AD_JPNHW2_MetaG_FD_89798 | JGI IMG/M metagenome (GOLD analysis project Ga0116171, IMG submission 89798) | Active sludge microbial communities of municipal wastewater-treating anaerobic digesters from Japan - AD_JPNHW2_MetaG | ecosystem: Engineered > Bioreactor > Anaerobic > Digestate | place... | reverse complement strand
CTGGAAAAGGGTTTATGATATCGCGCCCATAGACAAAGGAGGTTATCCAATATGAAGTTAATTCTCTCAATCTTCGTCGTCACAGTTCTTCTGGCAAGCGCTGCTATCTCAGCAAGCGCAGCCGATGTCCTGGATTTGAGCACTCTCAATAAGAAACCGGTCATGGAGCCCGTCTCCCTGCCTAAAGTCTCGGCCACCATGCCCACCATTGCCCCGACGTCACTGGGAGGCAACACAAATAGCGATGTGCTCGACCTGAGCACCCTGGGAAAGAAAGCCGAGCTCAATGTCTCCACCACCATGATCAAGGGATCAAGCCCCGTGACGGTGACCCCCATGTTTGCAGTTAAGAATGGAAATACCACCAGCCAGGCCGGCTCAGTCTTCACCCTGCCGCAGGCAGTGGCCGCCAACCCCTCGGTCTATACTCCGCCCATAGCCATATTCGGCGGCGCTTGAAGAGTGTGCGGCCATGAATGCTGAGATGAAGGTGGATGGCAAGGCCATCCCCTTGAATGCTTTCACGCAGGAGATAATCGGCAATGTGGCAGCGGCCATGGCCCTGTCCCTGCGGGGCGTAAACGATGGCTGGAAGGAAATTGAGATAAAATTAGAGAAATAATAGTAATATTTTATTTTTCAATCCTTTTTGCCCTTTCTGAAGGCGGATGTGAGGTCTATGAAATAAGTTCCCTCTTTGACCGCCATGATCAGTTCGTCTCTTTCAAATAGGGACGGCAGGTTCAACTCATATGTTCCAGGTCCCGTGATCTTGACGCTCTCCAGGGCTTTCGCCTCAGACGGCGGGGCTGCTTTGGCCGGCGTCGGCTTTTCCTGCTTGGCAGGTGCACTGCGATCGGAACTGCCCTCATGGCTGCCGCGATCTCTGCCATAGTCGGCAACCCCCAGGGTGGGGCTTGACTTTGTCGGGCTCCGCTCCGGCCTTTTCGGCGGCCTTTTGACGCCCATAGCCTGGTTTATGATCTGCTCCTGCACCCCTTCTGCCCTTTCTCCGGGCTTATTCTTCACGAACATGAACTTCTTCCAGCCGCAGGCCGGGCAGCCCTTCAGTATATCCTCACCGGAGTCGAAGACGTTATTGCAGCGGGTGCAGATGTGAGGCATCTAGTCCCCCACAGAGACCTTGGTGCTGATCTGGTACTTATCCTTCTCAATGGTTCTAATCTGATTGGCGGGTCCTATAACCGTCATCCTCCCCTTGAGGCTTCTGCCGAATATCCTGTCCAAAAACGATCCCTCCTTCTTGGCGGGATAGCTCTCGATTTCGATTCCTGAGAACTCGTCTACCCGGATCTCGGTCATGGTCATCTCGATGAGGCGAACCTCTTCGTCGGGAGTAAGGCCGCTCTCCAAGACCACAATCTTGCCGGTTTTGACCTTGTCCAGGATGAGCCGGATCTTCTCCATGGAGGTCATCTTCTCCAGCTTCTCGCCGGAGATAAGGTCCATATGAACTTCTCTCATCAAGATCACCCGAAACTGGATGCTATCGCCTGATACAGGTTGTCGATATCCGATCCTTCCAGGGCGGAGATCTGCACCACGGCATGCTGGGGGAAGGCCGCCTTGATCCTGGCCGGAGAGGCGTCGGGCAGATCCATCTTATTGGCCACGATGAGGAGGGGAAGCTTTCTCGCCTCCATGTTTCCGATAACTGTAACGTTTACCTGGGTGTAGGGGTCCTCAGTTGAGTCCATGACCAGGAGCACTCCGTCCAGGTCGTCGAGCCATTTTATGGCCTCAATCACGCCTTCTGTGGCCTCTTTGGCCCTCCTCTTGGATTCGGCTTCATCAAGGCCGAAGGCCATGAACTCCTTAAAATCGATCTTGGTAGCCATGCCGGGCGTATCAACTATATCCAGCTCGATGCTGGAGCCGTTGGCGTTGATCACCACGCCCTCCTTCCTCATGGCCCGGCGGGTCTCATGGGGGATGGGCGACACAGTGCCCATCGCCTCTCCGTCGCTCCAATCATGAATAATTCGATTGGCCAGGGTGGTCTTTCCGGCGTTAGGCGGGCCGTATAGCCCGATCTTGGCCCTCTTCTTTTTAAATATCCTGTTAATCCAGCTCCCAAGGCTGTCCCTGAGGCTGCTGATCAAACCCATATCTTACCTCATAGCAGATAAGCGCATGTCTGTACTAATAATTTTCCGTGCTACTTGAAGAATAGCAAAATAGTTGGAAAAAGAGGATTCAAGGCAAGCTGGAATCAGTTGGATCGGCCGATGGGAGGAGATCCTGCGCCGGGCAGTGGCAGAGGAATCCCTCGAACTGTCCGGAGGAGCGCAGGGCCTTCCAGGCATGCTTGAGGCTCACATCTTTGACGCTGGCGTAGCTCTCCCGCAGGTAGGGGCAGCCCCTCACGCTCCCGTCCACGGCCACGTGCATCCACCTTCGCCCAGCCATGCAGCCCAGCATCTGCCCCTCGAAGTAGGTATTGGCAAAGAGCCGCGGCCCGCCCGGTGTGGAGTTGATCTTCCGATAGATGTCCAGGATCTGCTCCCTCTCGATGAGCGTCAGCTTCTCCTCCGGGCTTTTCGGCATGCCCTCCCAAACGGACAGCTCCTGCACACCCAGCTCTGCTGCCAGATTGTAGAGATCGCATATGCGGGATACCTGGCCGGATTTGATGTGGCAGGCCATGGTGACGAGCAGCCCCGTATCCAGAGCCGTCCTGATGGCCTCTATGGCCCGGTCGTAAGCTCCCGGCACTCCTCTCACCCGGTCATGCTCCTGGGGATCGGTGCTGTAGACGCCGATGATCAGGTTGTATAGCCCCGCCTCCCTCAGCCGGACCGCCTTTTCCACAGTCAGGTCGAGCCCCGGAGTGAAGAGATTGACCACCGCCTTATCTGGATCCACATGCCTGATCAGATCGAATATGTCCTCTCGCAGCAGGGGATCGCCCTCCGTGAATGTTATGATGCAGGCTCCCATCTCCAAAGCCTGGTCGATGACGCGCAGGATCTCCGTTCGGGTCAGCTCTCCCTCCCCGTCCCGGATGAGGCAGTGATCGCATTTTGCCCCGCAGCGCCGGGTGACCTCAATGGAGAGGGTGGATGGAACCGGTCGGCCTATGGCCGCCTTTGCTTCATTTAGCAGCAGCCTCTGAAAGGGGCCGCTGGGAATGGGGGGAAGCCACGTGCTGACCACAATGTCCTTGAGCCTGACCTGGGCCGGCTTCTCCTCTTCTAGCCTGTTGTTGATCATCTCTAAAACCGGCTGGACAATCCTGGCTAAAGCGCCCGATGCCTGCATGGCGCATAGATCTCGATTGAAGTCTACGCTCAGGGCAGGCGTCTTGATAAGCTGGGTCATTATGCTCCCTTTTTTTTGGTAGCAGTTATAGAGTTATCGCTGCATGGAGAGATAGAGTTAAATCAACCCAGCCACTTGAATGGAAAAAGGTGAACTCAAAGTGTCTGAAGTTGTACTGGCCTATTCCGGTGGCCTGGATACATCGGTCTGTATTCCCCTGCTCAAAGAGCGCTATGGATTTGACAGAATCATTACCGTCCTGGTGGACGTCGGCCAGCCGCGGTCGGATATCGAGCGCGGAAACAGGCGGGCAAAGCAACTGGCGGACGAGCATTATGTCATCGATGCAAGAGAGGAGTTCGTCAAAGACTACATCTTCCCCCTCATCAGGGCCAACGGCTCTTACGAGGGTTACGTACTCGGGACCGCCATCGCCCGGCCGCTCATCGCCACCAAAGCTGTCGAGATTGCCGGGAAGAAGGGCATAAAGAACCTGGCGCACGGATGCACCGGCCGCGGCAACGATCAACTGCGATTCGAGGCCATCTTCCGGGCAACCGACTGCCGGGTCATCGCCCCCATGCGGGAGCTGGACCTCTCCCGGGAGTGGGAGATAGACTACGCCCGCGATCACGGCATAGAGGTCCCTGTGACCAAGGACAAGCCCTGGTCCATAGACGAGAACATCTGGTCGCGTTCCATCGAAGGCGGAAAGCTGGAGGACCCCTACTTCGAGCCGCCTGAGGAGATCTACGGCTGGACGAAGAAGCCTGATGCTGGGCGGCCTGCTCGCATTGTGGAGATCGGCTTTGAAGGCGGTGTCCCCGTCTCTTTGGACGGCACAGCTTTTGGCGGAGTCGAGCTGATTGAAAGGCTCAACCAGATAGGCGGCGAACAGGGCGTGGGCCGTACGGACATGGTGGAGGACAGGGTGCTGGGCCTCAAGGCTCGCGAGAACTACGAGCATCCCGCGGCCACCATCCTGCTCGCGGCCCACAGGGACCTGGAACGGCTGGTCTTATCCCGCGCCGAGCTGCGCTTCAAGGTCATGGTGGACGAGGCCTGGTCGGAGCTGGCCTACATGGGCCTGGTCAACGATCCCCTCTACCCCGATCTCATCGCCTTCCTGGACCAGTCGCAAAAGAGGGTCAACGGCTCAGTGAAGATGAAGCTGTATTGCGGAAATGCCATATCCGTGGGCCGGCGCTCTCCTGATGCCCTCTACTCTCAGGATATGGTCTCCTTCGACTCCCAGACGCTCAGCCAAAGGGACGCTGAGGGCTTTGCCAAGTATCACGGCTTTCAGGCCAGGTTGCTCACCAGAAGGGCATAGTTTATTTAAATAGCCGCCCAATATTCCATCCATGTCCCGACTTGCATTATCCGAAGAGGCCGGACCTGACGATCTGGCCCCCCTTGCCCTGGCTATAAACGAGATCGTCCGGCTCCCCGTCACCATGCGGAGCGCGAGAGCGCCGGGCGTGCGGGTGGAGAAGGGCCAGGTTATCGACAGAAGCTACAGCGGACCGATCCTGGAAGAGGTTATCCGCACCGGCAAGAGCATTCGCGTCACTCCCGAGGTCGGAGCCTACAAAGGAATACCCGTCTCCGTGGCCCCCATAATCATCGAGGGAAAGGCAGCCCTCGCTCTGGGAATCGTGGACGTCATCGGCACGATCGATATCCCTGAGGTATTCGGAGCCTATGGCGAAGTGCTTAGGCAGGTCTCCGGCGGGTCAGCCCTAAAGAGATGATGATCAGGAGAGCTGAGCCTGCGGACCTGCCCCAGATCGTGCAGATCGAAGGGCTCTGCTTCCCGGAAGAGGCTGCGTTTCCTCCCGGCATGTTCTCCTATCTGATACGCTATGCCGTGTCCCTGGTAGCCTGCCTGCCGGAGGGCCGGGTGCTGGGCTTTGTCATGGGATATGCCAGCGGCCTGGCCGGAGCCGTCTACACCCTGGACGTGCATCCCGATTATCGCAGGATGGGCATCGGCAGAAGGCTGATACTGGCCCTGGAGGAGAGGCTGGCCGACCAGGGTGCTCAGGCCGTGAGGCTTGAGGCTTCTTTAGAAAGCCCGGAGGCGGTGGAGCTGTACAGAAGAGCCGGCTACCGGGAGAGGGAGCTGGTCAGACATTATTACGGGCCGGGAATGCATGCCGTACGGATGTGGAAGGATCTTAGGGATGTGTGATCTATGCTAAACGAAAAAAACAGAATAAGAACCGGAGATATGACGCCGGAGCTGTTAGCGGCAGTGGACTGCATGATGGATGAGTTCATGGCAGCAGTGGACTTTCTGGCTGAAGAGAGGCATCTGCATAAAGGCATCGCCAGGAGCCAGCTTCCCTGTAGCATGGTGGCTATTCTCGATAAACGAAGCCTCCATATCATAGGCCAGATCCGTCTGGAAAACAGGCTTGCCAGCTACTTCTCCCGACAGGATATGATCCTCACTCCACAGCAGGTGGCCAGAAGTGCCCAATGGGAGTTCCGCTTTGATGATGCATTTATTATCCAATTTCCGGCAGCCATGCTAAAGCAGTCTGCAGCAGACCGCCAGCAGTTTTTGAGAGCCATTGCTTCAGATCACATCGAATCGGAGTTTCTGAGATTGCAGCAGATGCTGGATCTCATGCGCACCCGTCCCATATTCGGGACGTCAAACCAGCTAAAGATTACAAGGACTCTGCTATTGCTGCTGCCAGAAGATCCAGGTCTGCAAGGAAATGAACAGGCCGTCATCAATGCCGTCAAAGGAACCAATCTGGCAGTTGAGCGGGCCGGAGACATCAGGGCGGGACGATCTGCAGTGCGAGATCTGTGGCAGTCCATCAATTATGCAGGAGCGATAGTTGCCGACCTCACAGGAGCCGATGCTACTGTGATGTACGGCCTGGGGATAGCCCATACACTGGGAAAAGAGACCGTGCTCATTCACCCGCAAGGCTCAAAATACCTTAGGGATATTCCAAAAACATACAGCATAGAATACAAGGATGACGATGCTGGCCGGGAAAAGATGGTGGGGGAGCTCTCGACGCTGCTCGCCGCCCTGTTGGCACCGGTTGTAGAAGACTAGGCTAGCCGCTCGGGCGAATTGCAGGTCATATCAAATTGCAGATCCTTATTGAAATTGAAGCTATAATGTTATATATGTCCTGCATTTATACGAAGCTGCGACTCCGAATTCAGGTCTCCTAGCTTCATTTGACCCAGGAGGGGAAAAGAGGTTGAAAAAGATAAGGTTGGCAATCGCGGGCTTGGGAAACTGCGCAAGTTCTCTTATTCAGGGGATAGAATATTACAAACATGCTGATGAAAACGAATGCATCGGGCTCATGCATTACGACATCTGTGGGTATAGAGCCGGCGATATAGATGTTGTGGCCGCCTTCGACATAGATGCGCGAAAGGTGGGCCGGGATATATCCGAGGCCATATTCGCTCCTCCCAACTGCACCAAGGTCTTCTATCCAGATGTTCCCCACAAAGGAGTGGAGGTCAAGATGGGGCCGGTGCTGGACGGCTTTGCCCCTCATATGCTCAATTACGCCGAGGACAAGAGGTTCTTGGTGGCTGAAAAGGAGTCGTGCGACGTCCGGCTCATACTTGAGCAGAGTCGAGCCGACGTTCTGGTCAATTACATGCCCGTGGGATCGGAGCAGGCCACGGCTTTCTATGCCCAGGCGGCCCTGGATGCCGGTGTGGGATTTGTCAACTGCATGCCCGTGTTCATCGCCTCCAATCCCCAGTGGGCGGAAAGGTTCAGCCGGGCCGGCGTGCCCATCGTGGGCGACGACATCAAATCCCAGATCGGAGCCACCATTGTGCATCGCGCCCTCACCCAGCTCTTTAAGGACCGGGCCTGCGTCATGGACAGGACTTATCAGCTCAATATAGGCGGAAACACCGATTTTCTCAATATGCTTAACAGAGAGCGGCTCAAATCCAAGAAGATATCCAAGACCGAGGCCGTCCAGTCCATATTGGATGTGCCCCTGGACGCCAACGACATTCACATCGGCCCATCCGACTATGTGCCATGGCAGAAGGACAATAAGGTCTGCTTCCTGAGGATGGAGGGCAGGATCTTCGGGGACGTGCCCATCAATCTGGAGCTGAGGCTGTCGGTGGAGGACTCGCCCAACAGCGCCGGGAGCAGCATCGACGCCATAAGAATCTGCAAGCTGGCTAAAGACCGAAAGATGGGAGGGCCGATTCTGTCCATATCCGCCTACACTATGAAACATCCGCCGGTGCAGTATCCCGATGAGGTGGCCAAGGAGATGGTAAACAGCTTCATCCGGGGCGAGCCGGGAGAGCCGACTGCCGCGTCCCGCCGCGAGGCTGCAGCGGCCAAATAGTCATGTTCTTTCCTTATTCTGAGGCAAGGCCGGTGGAGATGGCTCCGGGACTGGTTCGCAGGACCCTGGTGAGTGGGGGTGCTCTGATGATCTGCCGCTTCGACCTGGAGATGGGTGTCGAGATCCCAAGCCACACCCATCCCCACGATCAGGCCGGCTATGTGGCCCGCGGCAGGATTCGCATCACCGTAGACGGCGAGAGCCGGGAGCTGGGCCCGGGAGACAGCTACTCTGCCGGATCTTCCGTTCCCCATTCGGCAGTCGCCCTGGAGAAGAGCGTGGTGGTGGACACATTCTTCCCTCCCAGAGAAGACTACAAATGAACTGATTGGAAATGGTCGCTGCAAGAGCTGAGCAGATCGCCCCATTTATTGTGATGGATGTCCTGGAGAGGGCGAGGGAGATGGAGAGCCGGGGAGTTGATGTCATCCACCTGGAGGTAGGCGAGCCGGACTTCGATGTCCCGGTGGCGGTGAAGGCGGCCACCTGCCGGGCCCTGGAGGAAGGGCAGACCCACTACACCCACAGCCTGGGGGACTTGGAGCTGCGTCAGGCCATCAGCCGGCACTACCGGAATGCTTATGGCGTCTCTGTGAAACCGGAGCAGGTGGTGGTGACCTCCGGAACCTCCCCGGCCATGATGCTGGCCTTCGCGGCATTGCTGGAGACGGGTAGCGAGGTCATACTCTCCGATCCGGGATATGCCTGCTATCCCAATTTCATACGCTTTTTTGGGGGCTTGGCCTGCCGGATTGCCGCCAGGGAAGATGACGGCTTTTCCCTCAGGCCGGAGGCGGTGGCAGAGAGGATGGGAGAGAAGACGGCGGCAGTTCTCATCAACTCTCCCTCCAATCCCACGGGGGGCCTGCTGTCCGCCTCCGCCATGAAGGACATCGCCTCCCTGGCTGAGGGGCACGAATCAGCCCACATCATATCCGATGAGATATATCACGGCCTGGTGTACGAAGGAAGAGAGCACAGCATCCTGGAGTTTACAGATCGCGCCTTCGTCCTTAACGGCTTTTCCAAGCTCTATGCCATGACGGGCTATCGACTGGGCTATCTCATCGCCCCGGAGAGGTTCATCCGGCCCATCCAGAAGATGCAGCAGAACTTCTTCATCTGCGCCGGCTCCCTCTCCCAGAGGGCGGGAATTGCCGCCCTGGAGGAGTCGGCGGACGAAGTCGCAGCGATGCGGAAGATATACAATGAGCGGCGGCTTTTCATGATCAAACGCCTCCGGGAGATGGGCTTCGGCATAACTGTGCCGCCTGCCGGAGCCTTCTATGTCTTCGCCAATGCCCGGTCGTTCTCTGCGGACTCCTATCGGCTGGCCTTCGACATCCTGGAGAAAGCCCACGTCGGCGTGACCCCCGGAATCGACTTCGGGGCCAACGGGGAGGGTTACATCAGGTTCTCCTATGCCAATTCCCTGGCCAATATTGCCGAGGGGCTTGAGAGAATCGAGAGATACCTTCGATCTTTATAAATTGATGCATATTTGACTCCTCGCTATTTTGTGCGGCCATCCTCAGTTCGTTCGGTTGTTAGCTCTCTCTGTGCGTGCTTCTCTGTCCTCTGTGTCTCTGTGGTGAAAAACGTCGTTAGCCACTGGCTCCTACCAATGGCCCACGAACCGCAACCATAGACGATCACGACTTCCTGTTACCATCACACAGGGCGCACAGAGGACTCACAGAGACGGAAGCTCAATTACCCAATGAAATGGAAGAGCCAAAAGCTCTCTATCGCTTCAAAAAGAAATAGCCGACGACAGAAACCACTGGGCCGGAGGCGACTTAAGCCTCTGCCGCCTCGTAATCGGTGTCGATGGTGTCCTGCAGCCCGTCTTCGGTGTGGGCTGTTACCATGCGTTCGGATACGTCCTGATCGGAGAGTATCTCTAAAAAGCGTTTTGTGTAACCGTCTCTCTCCGATGCCTTCTCACTGTCGAAGATATTGCGGTACTCTGAGATGGTGGATGGGGCAACTCGCAGGCTCTCTGCCATGTCCTTGACGGATTTGCCTGATTCGGAAAGACGGAGGAACTCATCTCTGTCAAAGGGCGGCTTCAGGTCGGTCTCCCGGAAGAGGTGAAGCTTGATTCGAGCCCGGCTGACGGTCTTATTCAGGGCTCTGTCCCCCAGTTGCTCGGCGATCTCCGTGTCGGAAAGCCCCTTGTAAAACAGCCTGACAACGGATGACAACTGCTCGGCGGTCAGTTTGGTCTGGATCCCGTATTGCTTAATCATCTCCCGGACCACGCCGAGTAACGCCCTTTCGATCTCGCCGCTACCTCTGAGACTACCATGACGGGTGGCCTGCTTCTCTACGACCTTGGTGGTGGCGCCCATCTTCATAACGAGGTCACGGAGTTGATCAGTCCTGCCGCTCATGTAAAATATTCACCCCTTGCAAACTCCCTTGTTTATAGTATAAAGAGATTTCCATTGTATTACAAACCTTTTTATACACGGGATTCGTCTAAGAAGGCGGAATGTCCGAGACCAGCATATATGTTGTAAAGACCACTGCCAATCAGGAAAGGTCGGTGGCCAACATGCTCGCCCAGATAGCGCGCAAGGAAAAGTATGATATAAGGGCACTGCTGGTACCAGATGTGCTGAAAGGCTACGTTCTTGTGGAATCAACCGCACCTGAGATCGTAGATCAGGCGATTCAAGGCATCCCTCACGCACGCTCTGTGATAAAAGGGGCCTCGAGCATCCAGGAGGTTGAGCACTTTCTCTCTCCCAAGCCTGCGGTCATAGGAATCAATGAAGGCTCCATCGTGGAGCTGATATCCGGGCCGTTCAAAGGGGAGAAGGCAAGGGTCAAGCGCGTGGATGTTGCCAAGGAAGAGATTACCGTGGAGCTCTTTGAAGCTATGGTGCCTATCCCCATCACTGTGCGGGGAGATCACGTGCGCGTGCTCAGCAAAGATGAAGCTTAGTATATTTAGAGGTGACAAGTATTGGCAAATGTCGTAGAAGCATTGGTCCCCGGCGGGAAGGCCAGCGCAGGGCCACCTTTAGGCCCGGCCCTGGGACCTCTGGGCGTAAATGTAGCTCAGGTGGTTGCCAAGATCAATGAGCAGACCAAAGATCTCAATGGAATGCAGGTTCCTGTAAAGATCAAAGTCAAGTCCAGAACCGAGTTCGAGGTCGAGGTTGGAACCCCCCCCACATCAGCTCTGATCATCAAGGAGTTGGGCCTGGAGAAGGGTACCGGCGACAAGAGCACCGTCGGAAACCTGACCCTAGAGCAGGTCATCAAGATCGCCAACATCAAGAGGAAAGGACTTCTCTCCAAGACCCTCAAGCATGCCGCCCGCGAGGTCATCGGCACAGCAGGGTCGGTAGGCGCGACCGTTGAAGGCATGCCCAGCAAAGAGGCCCAACTGGCGGTGGCCAGCGGCAAATACGATGAGATATTGGAAGCGAAGGCTTAAATATAGAGCTATTGTCTGAATTCTAATTCTCTTTTTTGAGAAGCCGTAGAAGACCTAGAGTCGCAGACTACGGAGGATTGAAATGGATATAGAAGAAGCCGTTAAACAGGCTATCACTGAGGCACCTGCCAGAAAGTTCAGCGAGAGCGTGGATCTGGCAATTAACCTGCACAACATCGACCTATCCCAGCCTGGGAACAGGATCGATGCCGAGGTTATTTTGCCCCACGGGCTTGGCAAACCGACCAAGATCGCTGTATTCGCTGCCGGTGAGACTGCGCTGCGGGCCAAGAGCGCCGGCGCAGACCGGGTTATCTCCGCAGACGAGATTAAAGTGTTTGCCGGAGACAAGAGAGCGGCAAGGAAGCTGGCGGACGAGTACAAGTTCTTCATAGCAGAGACTCAGTTCATGCCCGTCATTGGTAAGAGCCTGGGTTCCATTCTCGGCAAGAGGGGCAAGATGCCCACGCCTCTGCCGCCCACACAGGATGTAACCCCCCAGGTACAGAGGCTCAAGAACATGATCAGGGTCAGGTCCCGAGACCGGCCGACCTTCCACCTGACTGTTGGGAACAGAAATATGAATACCAAAGAGCTGGCCGAGAACATCGAGGCGGTCATAGTCAAGCTCGAGCAGACCCTCAAAGACGGCCGACACAATTTGAAGTCGGTTTATGTCAAGACCACCATGGGGCCCTCCATAAAGGTGATCTAAATGGCAGGAGAGACTCGTCATACTGCCCACATACCGGAGTGGAAGGTCAAGGATGTGCAGGAGCTGATCGACATGATCAGCAAGAGCCGGGTGGTGGGCGTCGTCGGAGTGCGGGAGATTCCCGCCAGCAACATGCAGCAGCTCCGGGGCAGCCTGAGGGAGAGCGTCGAGATCAGAATGGTGAGAAACACCATCGCTCGCCGGGCCCTGATGGAATCTGCTCCTGAGATCAGGCCGCTGGCTGATTTTATCGAAGATCAGACGGCATTGATCTTCAGCAACGACAATCCCTTCAAGCTCTCCAGCGTCCTGGAGAAAGGCAAGCAGCCCATGCCCATCAAGGCAGGCGCGCGAGCCCCCAGGGACATTGTGATCGAGGCCGGAGAGACATCCTTCTCGCCGGGACCGATGGTCGGCAAGCTTCAGGCTGCCGGCATTCCCGCCGCCATCAAAGGCGGAAAGGTGGTCATCAACCAGAAGGTCACCTTGGCCAAAGAGGGTGAGGTCGTACCTGCCAAGACGGCAGACATTTTGAAGACCATGGAGATCTTCCCCCGAAACGTGGGCCTGGAACTGAGAGCTGCCTACGAGGGTGGACTGGTCTTCACGGCCAAGGATCTTGCCATTGATGTCCAGGCCCAGGTCGCTGAGCTGGCCGTTGCATCCAGCAAGGCATTTGCCTTTGCGGTTGAGATCGGCTACGCCACGCCAGAGACAGTGGGACCCATGCTGCAGAAGGCCCAGACTCGCGCCCGTGCCCTGGTATTGGATGCGGGACTTCCCGTGCCCAGCATGATGGAGATGGTCCTGGCCAAGGCTGCCGCCAACGCCAGAGCCCTGGCATCGGTTGCCAGCGGCGAAGCTGTGAGCGCAGCACCTGCGCATGCTGCGGCTGCTGCCGCACCGAGCAAGGCCGAGGAAGAGGAAGAAGAGAAAAAGGATGAAGGAGACACCGCCGCGGGGCTAGGTGCTCTATTCGGATGAAATTCAGTTTAAATTAGAGGTTGATTCAAATGGAATATGTATATGCTGCTCTGCTGCTTCACAGCGCAGGCAAGACCGTTGACGAGGATGGAATCAAGAAGGTAGTCGAGGCATCCGGTGTGGCTGCCGACGAGGTCAGGATCAAGGCCCTGGTGGCTGCGCTGGATGGCGTGGATATCGCCACAGTGCTCTCCCAGGCCGCCGCCGTGCCCGTAGCCGCTGCCGCAGCAGCTCCAGTCGCTGCCGCCCACTCCGCCAAGGCCGAGGCCAAGGCAGAAGAGGCTGTCGAGGACAAGGAAGCAGCCGAGGAGAGCGGAGTCGAGGGCCTCGGTGCCCTGTTCGGCTGAAGCTTCTTCAGCCCCTTTTCTCTTTTTTCTCGGGGTCGCTATCCGGATCTATTCGGGCTCCTCGCTATTTTGTGTCTATCCTCAGTTCGATCTTTGTGAGTTTAGCGATGAGCAAGGGTCTTCATTTTAGCAGGACGGCCCCTAGCAGTGGGATCTTTCTCAGGATGAAGTGGCTGGCCAAAAAGCAGAGCGGCAGGGCTATGGCGCAGGCGGCTATGAACTTGGCGATCGGGTGCCAGCCGAAGGGCCGCAGGGCCAGGGAGACCAGGACCAGGATGGGCGGGTGGAAGACGTAGACTGAGAAGTAATTGTCCGACAAAAACCTCTCAAGACTGCCCTGGCGGTTCCATCGGTCTCTGAAGAGGACGATAATTCCCAGGCACATGCCCACAGAAAAGAATGACTCCCAGAGGGCATAGGCGGCGCTCTGCCAGTGCAGGCGGCCCCAAAAAGGAGCTAAATTTCCAGAGGCAGCGCCTCCGGCAAGCATCATGGCCAGCCAGATGGCAGGGCCTGCGAGCAAGGCAGCCTTCAGCCAGTCCATTCCTAGAGCCGAGGGGATCCTGAGCAGCAAATCCATCCGATAGGCGGCGATTCCGACGATGAAGAGGATGATGTACTGGGCGAAGAAGCACAGTTGCATGTTCAGAACGTCTGTGCCGATGGGCTGAAAGATTCTGATGGCGAAGGCTGTCGCGGCAACGAGCAGGGCGAGGGCTGCCAGGTGTCTGTGGCCGGGCAGCCAGCCGTCTCTGTCCATCGGCAGGGCCTTGGGGCCGCCCTTCCATCCCGGCAGCGGAGGGGACGGGGAGTCGTGCCCATTGTATTCCTTTTCTTTCCGTCCGGGCTGCGACAGAGAAAGACAGCGAAAGGCAGCATAGGCCGCAGAGAAGATGAGCAGTGCGGCAGTAAACCACATGGGGCCTGTGCCTCCCAGAAACTCCAGGGTCAGGATGTATTCGAGATAACGCCTGCCTGCAGAGGAGAGGACCGGGTCTCCTCGCACCGCCGCTGGAAGAATAGACAACAATGGCTCGAGCAAGAGCATGAAGATCAGAGTGGGAATGCCCAGCCTCACCGCCCGGCCTCGCAGGAATCCGCCAGGGCCCTTGCGGTCGAATGAGGCGGGCACAAAGTAGCCGGCCAGCAGAAAGAGCAGTCCCATGGAAAACGCCTGGGCGCTTGACAGGAAAAATCCGAAGAAGAGGCCAGAGAGAGCGCCCGTCTCCTGGGGCTCATAGTAGTACCAGCGGCCCAGCCCTGAATAGGTTACTGCCGCATGGACCATGACCACCAGGACGATCACAGTCCAGCGGATGTTATCTATGAAGAGCAGCCGGCCTCTGCCAGTCTTTTCTGCCATGGTTGCCGTTAAATTCTATCCTTCAGGATTAATAACTTTTTTGAATTTGCATCAAGACACCAGATACACCCCCGCTACTATCATGATAATCGCCAGGCCCTTGAGGGCCAGAGTCCTTTTATCCAGCTCCTCCACCAGTATTCCCGGAAACGCCAGACCCAGTGCCGCCACATAGAGCAGGGTGATGAAGGGCTGAAGGGCGGAGACGCTGGAGACCAGGGCAACTGATCCGGCGGCGTAGGCGAAGATGAACGCTCCGCGGCCCAAAAGGTCGAACAGCTCGTCGGCCAGCATGGCGGAGAGCAGCCGCGGCCCGCCCCGAAGGTAGGCCAGGGCTTCACGACGCAGGCTGCTCTTCGCCAGGATGGGCAGCACCGCCAGCATGCTTCCCAGGGACGACCAGAGCATGAGGTGCCATTCGCTCATGAAGGCCAGCAGGAGCTTGGCGGCCAGGGCGTAGACGGCGGTGAATATCCAGAAGACGGCCATGTACTTGAGTGCCGGGGAGAGGCCGGCGGGAGTGCCCCCCTGCTCCGGGCGATAGGAGACGAAGAAGGCGCTGGCTACCAGCAGCGCTCCGCCGGCGTAGTGCCGGAGGGAGAGCGTCTCGCCTAAGAGGAGATAGGCTCCCAGGAAGACGAACACGGGAAAGACATAGACCATGGCCGCCACCCGGCTGGTCTCCTCCTTCTGCAGGGCGAGAAGGTAGGCCGCCCAGAGCACCACCTGCACCCCTCCCGCTGCCAGGGCGAAGAGAGAATAGGGATAGATGTACCCCCAGCCGAAGCAGGCCGGAATAATCATGATCACTGCCTGCTGCATGGCCACCAGGGCGGCGAGGTACGCCAGAGGATCTGTCACGTACTTGCTGAGGACCAGCTTGTCAATTATTCCGGTTACCGCCATGGCTGAGGCTCCTAGCAGGGAGAGCAGCAGCCAGCTTCCAGCGAGCCGGTCGAGCGAGAGCAGGTTTGACAGAGGCAGGAGCAATAAAAGCAGGTCTGCGGACGGGAGGCTCACAGATCTGGGCAGGGAGGAAGGCAGTTATAGCTTTCGTTAAAGATTTCGGGCGGCCAGAATATAAAATATTTACTAATCGATTTATTTTTATCAGCAAAAGCTAAATAGCTATGCCGGCACTATCCCAATCGATGTTCTCCGGCTGGGATGAATACCATCTCATCAATGATGAGCTTGCGGCCCTCGCAAGGACTCTGCCCGACTCTCCCCTGGGAGAGATAATCGGCTATGTGCTCACCTCTCCGGGAAAGAGGGTCAGGCCTCTCATCCTGCTCTTCTCCGCCCAGGCCTTTGGAGGCACTGCTCGCCAGGCCATGAACGCCGCCCTGGCGGTCGAGCTGGTTCATGCCGCCTCCCTGGTGCATGATGACATCTTAGACCTGGGGGTGGAGAGGCGGGGCGCGCAGAGCGTCTTCGAGCGCTATGGTCCGGAGGCGGCCCTTCTGGCAGGCGACTGGCTCATCTCGCGATCCATAGACCTGGTATCCGGCTACAGCCAGCCGGTGATAAAGGCCTTCTCCCGGGCCTGCATGGACATGGCGGAGGGCGAGCTTCTCGATATGTCGGCGGCCAGCAGCCCGGATGACTATTATCAGTGCATCTCCAGGAAGACTGCCACGCTCTTTTCTGCCTCTGCCGGGATGGGGGTTCTCATCGCTGGAGGCAGCGGCCGGGACGTGGCCTGCTTTGAAGATTATGGCCGGCACCTGGGTCTCGGCTATCAGGTGCTCGATGACCTGGAGGAGTTTTTGGGCCTGGACCAGGGCAAATCCTCTCAGAAGACTTCCGTCACCCTTCCCAGGATCTACAGCAGCATTCAATCCGGGGACGCTCCCCGGCAGATGTGCCTGAAGGCCATTGAGGACAGCAGCCGTGCCGCAAAAGCTGCCCTCGACCGGTCGGCTGGGGGCGAGGGTATGAAGGCTCGCCTGAAGGGCATAGTGGATGAGATGACAGGCCGGGGACTTTTGAGATGCAGATTGCAAAAAAGCCTCTGCTGAAGATCGATGCCTTCCCTGGCGAGGAGGGAAAGGGCATTCGTCTGGCAGCCAGGGGCGCTCTGGCTCCACTGGCCGGGCCGGTGATGGACAGGATCAATAAGATCTTCGCCGATGAAAAGCCCATCTCCTCCGGGCCGGACAGATTCATATTCTCCACCTGGATTCCGCCCGCTCCGAGCCTGGCCTTCGACCGCATGCTCTCCGCTCAGATAGGGGCTTTAGCCCGCCGGCCTGTGCCCGACCAGTTTTCCATTGCCGTCATGCGGGCCTGCCCCAACGACTGCATCCATTGCAGCGCCCCCTCCCGGCAGGGGGAGATCCTGGAGAGCGACCTCGTAAAGAGCGCCATCTCCCAGGCCCTGGAGATGGGCTCCTACCTGATCACCTTCGATGGAGGAGAGCCCATGCTGAGAAAAGACCTGCCGGAGCTGGTGGCCTCCGTGGGCGATCGGGCCATCGCCACGTCCTTTACCAGCGGCTATCACCTCACAGCGGAGCGGGCGCGCGATCTCAAGCAGGCCGGACTGTACGCCGTGCGGATCAGCATCGACAGCCCGGATGAAAAGGAGCATGACCGAATTAGAGGCCGGGTTGGAGCCTTCCGCGATGCCCTATCCGGGGTAAAGAACGCCCTAGCCGCCGGCCTCTTGGTGGACCTGTTCATGGTCACCTCACCTCACAACATCGACCAACTGGAGGAGGCGTTCTCGCTTGCGACGCGGCTGGGCGCTCATGAGCTGTCCCTCTACGAGATCGTGGCCGTGGGCCGCTGGGCCTCGCATGAGAATGAGGTGCTCTCCGATGGGGACGTGGCCAGGCTGGAGAGCTTTCACAAGTCCAAGAACCGCTCCGATGGGCCGAGGGTGACAGCCTTGCCGTACCTGCTGGGGCCGGAGATGTTCGGCTGCTTTGCCGGCAGGAGATGGATCCACGTGGACGGAGCGGGCGAGGCCCTGCCCTGCGCCTACATGCCTCTGTCCTTTGGCAACATCCGGGAGACGGGCCTGCAGGAGATCTGGAAGAAGATGACGGCGTACCCCTGGTTTAAGGGGCGGTGCTCCTGTCAGATGAGGGACCGCGGTTTCAGGGATGCGCACGGGGAGATCCTGGGAGAGGCAATGGCTACAACTCAAACAAGTCCCACGAACGGCCACCACAGAGACACAGAGCGCACAGAGAACGCACAGAGACGAAAATAGCAATAATCCTCAGAGGATAGCAAGCGTACTTTGTGAGCTTTGTGCTCTTTGTGGTGAAGTCGTTTGCGCCAGGCAGACCAGTGGTCTACGGACGTTCACCACAAAGGACACAAAGCGCACAAAGAACTCACAAAGATGGAATTTTCGTACCACAGAGACCTCACGAGGTTCGAGCTTTGAATCTTTGAGGATCATGGTTTAGTCAAAGACCGGCTCCGAGGCCCCCCCACTGCGCGCACCCATGCGCGCGCGCCCCGCCCGCGAGCACGGCGGCGCGAGCAGGTGCCGCGAGACCACCGCTCCATCCCCCCGCCAGGGAAAGCTTAGATAGTAGTAATGCCATCATTGATGATGTAATTGATCCGGCGAGCACGCCCCCCTTATCGGCCAGGGGCCATCCGGGCCAGACGGATGGACGAGGCAAAAAGCAGGAGATTCCTGCAGAAAATCGCATGCCAGCCGATAGTATTTTAATATAAAATTTTTATGATAATTCTTTAAAACGGTTTGCGGGCATCGGCTCCAAAAAAGGCCACCAGCAACGGGCGGCAACTGTCCAAAATCGATGCTCGCAAAGTCGAAGCACATCGAAAATGGGTGCAAATATTAATATTTTCTTTTAGGAATAAATGAAAAATCGTCGATGCTCGCAAAACGGCATTTCGTCGATAGCAGTAAAGGCTCCAAAACCGACCATCTATCCATTTCTGAGAAGAAGTGGCCCCATTGAAACTCAGCTGCGACATCGGCTGCCATCACTCCGCTGCACCTATCCATTTCTGAGAAGAAGTGGCCCAACAGTCTTCCATCCGTCTCTGTGCGTACTCTGTGTCCTCTGTGTCTCTGTGGTGAAAACGTCGTTAGCCGCTGGCTGTAACTCAATGAGTCCCACGACAGCCACAACAGAAACTAACACGGCCTTTTAGTCACTGATGCGCATACAAAAACGAGCCTTTCGTTCTTTGTGCGTCCTTTGTGAGCTTTATGGTCTTTGTGGTGAAGTATCGGGAAAGATTTTGATTGAGACCTTCAAATCCCCAGCGTCAGCCTCAGCGTGTTTCTCACCGCCGGCGCGAGACCCAGTGTGATCAGCGTCAGCCTGATCAGGCTCCTGGCCGGAGAGACCTCCATCTCCCTGTCTATCATGTACAGCGCCGGCAGCAGCACCAACAGCTTCAGGGGAAACATCACCGCCGCCGTGCCGGACAGGCCAATCAGGGCCGTGGGCACGACGTGCTTTTCGTAGTAGCCGAACCAGTCCACCCCGATGAAGGTTGAGCCGGCGTCGAGCATGTGGGCCCAGATGACCATCATATTGAACCTGTTCCGCAGGAAGCCAAGCCCCGACAGCCGCCTGCTCAGCAGCCACAGGGCTGCGGCCAACGCCGAGCCCAGCAGGAAGACGGCGGGGATGACCCAGCCGTTCACAATTTCCAGCCTGAAGAGAATCGCCAGATTGGCGGCTGCCCAAAGGCCGCCCAAGGCGGCATAGCGGGCGTGGTAACTCTCGCCCCAGATCCTGCGGGCGAAGAGCAGACAGGCAGAAGTCACAAAGAAGACCAGGAAGAAGATGATGGGGGTGATGAGCAGGTACCTCCAGGGCGCAGCCACGAGGTCGGCGTCCTCGATCACCCGCAGGCTGGAGCCGGCCAGCACGTAGGGCAGGCTGGACAGAACCAGCTTATCGTCCATGACCACCCCCCAGCGAGGCAAAAGCCAGAGCAGCGCCAGCAGGGAGAGGCCCAGCAAGGCCGCCCAGGTGACGGTGTCCACGGGATTGTAGGATGTGTCGTGGATTATGGGGTCAATGTAGTACCTCTGCAGAAAGCCCGCCGGGTCGATCACGTCACCTCAAATGGCCATACTCCTATTTATCTCATCTCTGTGCCTCTGTGGTTTTGTTCGGTAGTAGTAGGCTTAATCTTCAGTTGATTCACTAACTAAACCACAGAGGCGCAGAGAGGTCGCGGGTGAATATTACTGAAAATCATAACGG
>Ga0116171_10002005_pt1 | contig 19735 bp, 12 predicted proteins | sample AD_JPNHW2_MetaG_FD_89798 | JGI IMG/M metagenome (GOLD analysis project Ga0116171, IMG submission 89798) | Active sludge microbial communities of municipal wastewater-treating anaerobic digesters from Japan - AD_JPNHW2_MetaG | ecosystem: Engineered > Bioreactor > Anaerobic > Digestate | place... | reverse complement strand
TGTGTCTGCATTTGCTGTAGATGACGAGAAGGTAGCAAACAAAAAATTTGCTTTCACATGTCCAAAATGCAGTTCAGAAAATATTATTGATAACAGAATTATCGACAGCAAAGAAGAGAAGAACGCTCAGATGGAAGAATCATTTTTTAATGATGATTTTTCAGTTGATATGGAATCTCCAGAAAAAGATAGAGAAATAACCGCAACACCTGAATCACATGAAGATGATTTATTTTTTGATGAAACTCCTGCAGAGAAAGAAGAAAAATATGAATCCTTCGATGATGAATTAGCAACAGAATTTCCTGCAGATGATCTAAAAGCTGAAACCGGGAAAAAAGAGAGAAAAATCAATCTCGAAATTGAAGAATCAACCGAGTTTACCGATCTGGATGAAGAGGATATATTTGCAGAAAAACCTGCAGCCGCTAAGAAAGAGAAAGAAGATGACCTCTTCGCGGATGTTCCTGCATTTGAAGCAAAAGATGAATTTATCTCCTTCGATGAGAAAGAACCGGCTAAGGCATCAGCTGACGAATTTGAAATAGAACTTAAAGAAGATACTGCTAAACCGGAAGAGGATGATATTTTCTTCGATGATTTTGATGAAACACCTGGAACTCCGGAAAAACCTGAGAAAAAAGAAGAATCATTAAAAGAAGAAACTGATTTTGAATTTGAAGATATTGAAATAGAGGCAGCCCCTGAAGTGGCTGAAGGGGAAAGAGAAAAAAAACTCAGTTCACAGGATGATATAGATGCTCTCTTTGCTGAAGAGGGTATTGAGTTTGAAGAAAAACCGATTTCCAGACAAAGTGAAATAGATTTTGAAGACGAAATTACCGTGGATCTTGATCTTCTTGATATTGACCTTGAAGAGAGCGGAGAGGATAAACTTAAAACAGATGTGCCGATTTCTGCTGAATCCGTTAAAACTCAGGCTCCGCTTTCTGAGGATATCTCTCTTGATATAGACAATCTCGACATTGATCTTGATGAAACGTCTCTTGATGCAGATATGTTCGAAGAGCCTGTCAAAACCGATAAACAAAAAACAAAAGCAGTGCCGTCCGATGAAGATATCACTCTCGATATAGACAACCTTGATATCGATCTTGATGAGACATCTCTCGATGCAGACATGTTCGAAGAGCCTGTCAAAACCGATAAACAAAAAACAAAAGCAGTGCCGTCTGATGAGGATATCACTCTCGATATAGACAACCTTGATATCGAACTTGATGAAACATCTCTCAATGCAGACATGTTTGAAGAACCTGTCAAAACCGATAAACAAAAAACAAAGGCAGTGCCGTCCGATGAGGATATCACTCTCGATATAGATAACCTCGATATAGACCTAGATGAAATTTCAGCAGATACAGATATGTTTGAAGAACCTGTCAAAACTGAAAAACCCAGAACTAAAGCAGTGCCGTCCGATGAGGATATCACTCTCGATATAGATAACCTCGATATAGACCTAGATGAAATTTCAGCAGGCACAGATCTGTTTGAAGAACCGGCACCGATAAAAGAGACTAAAAGTATAAGTAAAAAAGAGAAAACTCCGGAAGAAGACTTTAACGAAGAAGATATAAAACTCAATCTTGATGATCTTGATATTGATCTTGATGAAATTGAAGAGAGAGAACTTATTTTTGAAGATGATGTTACTGAAAAACCTGCGGCCGCTGTCAGGAAAAAAGCAAAACCTCTAATCGAAGAGGAAGATGAAGATGAAAGTATAACTATTGATCTTGATACGCTGGAGATTGAAATCGCTGAAGAAAGCAAAGCAAGAGAAGGAGAATTATCTGAAGAAGATGAAAAACTTACTCTCGATGATGCGGGCCTGACATTTGACGAACTTACTTCAGAAATCAAAAAACATCAATTAGAAGAACCTGTAGATGAAGATCTTAAACTCACGCTTGATGAAATTGATCCGGACCTGACGCTCGATAAAATAGCACAGTCCGGCAGAATAGATACTGAACTCCTTTCAGATACACTTGAAGAACTTCCGGAAATTGACCTTGATGAATATGATGCAATTGTCCGTCAGGAGGAGAGTAGAGATGCCAAGCATTCTTTTGATGAATCTGAAGATGATTTTATAGTATTCCCTGAAACTGAAACAGGAGAAGAACCTAAACCCGATTACGATATGTTTGATTATGAAGAATCCGATAAGGAGAAAGCTCCTGAAAAAGGAAGTACATTCTTCTCTATTGATTTTTCGCTTAAATATTCAAGACTGGGAGCGGTACTCAGGCTTCTGGGACTTTATACGCTGAGCATGATTCCGCATTTTATAGTAATGCTTATCTACACGGCTCTTTCTTCAATTCTCGGTTTTATAAATCAGATAGTTATACTATCAACAGGAAGATGCGTAGAGGATTTCGCTCTAATTATAGAAAATACTGTCAGATACAGTATATACATTAATACTAATATCATAGGTATAGTAGAAGACCGTCCGGTTTATGCAGGTAGAGAATCTTTAGATCATCCACTGCAGATGAATATAACATATCCTCTGAAATATTCAAAAAACCTTGCTATCCTCAGGTTATCTGTAGCAGGCATAACTCTGATTACACTGCCTCACCTGATTTTAATGTCTATGCTAGCATTGACAATTCCGTTCGTTTATCTTATAGGAATAATAATTGTTTTAATTACAAGAAGATGGCCGAATATACTCTTTATTTATCTGTCAAAATTTTACAGATATTATGCAAGAATCGCATCATTCATTACCGGGATAACTGATGATTATCCGCCATTTAGTTTTGATTAACAACATACTATCCTCCCGCTGCCGAAAGCGGCGGGGATTTATATATTATTAAAAAGAAGATGCAGACGCTAATATACGGGAGACTACAAGGTCTCTCTTTTCATTTATATACCTGATACAAAAATTTTGTTTATTTATATTGTATTCAGGAATTGAATAACAGAAGATCACGCCGCCATAAACAACAAGATTTTCAACATGCGCAGCAAGCCCTTCGTTAATCAGCATTGAGGATAATTCCGGGTCAGTCCAGTTATCCTTAACGTATTTGTAAATGAATGAAAAACTTTCAGGATCTGTTATTGCAGCAGAATAGAGATACCAGTCAGTGACGTTTGCAACTAAAAAAAATTTTTCCTCTTCTGAAAGAAGAGAATGTGCCGGACAGTAGAATCTTTCACATATTTTACTGGCAAAGAGAGATCTCTCCCTCCCTTCTATACCTGATGATAAAGGATGAATAAGGCAGCCCGGTTTATTTTCACCAAGAAATCCCTGATACGGGCAGGTGTGTGAAAATTTATCCCTTACACTCTCAGAACTATTAAAATTCTCATAAGTTAAAAAATTTTTTTCTCTCGATGTCCCCTGAGTAAGAAAACTGGTAAGAAAATCCTGCGATATATCAATGAAATTAAAAAGACCGCAGCATAAACTGCAGCCTTTGATATTATCAGGCTGACAGAGAATTATTCCGTCATGTGATTCATTGCCCATCTTTTACATATTCTCTCTGGTGTAATTAAGCAATCCGCCCGTGAGAAGAATTTTTCTCTGTCTTTCAGTTGCAAGCATCTGAAGTTCATAAACAGAACCTGCAATTTCTACTTTAAGATTTCCACCTCTCTTAACTGATTCAATAAGGCCGGATATCTTAAAACTGTCCCCCTGTTTAATTTTATCATAATCTTCAACGTTCAAAAACAGAAGCGGTATTATTCCGAAATTTACAAGGTTACCTGAATGTATTCTTTCAAATGTTTTTGCCATTACAACCCGGACACCAAGATACATCGGGCATATAGCCGCATGCTCCCTGCTTGAACCCTGGCCGTAACTCTCCCCTGCAGCAATTGCAGTGTAGATTCCCGCTTTTTTATTCTTCAGAGATCTTGATGAAAAATCAGAATCAACATTTTCAAAAACATACCTGGAGTATGCAGGAATATTAGATCTGTATTTAAGCCTCTGCCCGGCAGGCATAATATGGTCAGTAGTAATTTTATCACCGACTTTAAGTCCTATAATACCTGTGATTTCATCAGGCAGCGGATCGGTATATGGCGGTTCGCCGATATTCGGACCTCTGAAAATTTCACCTTTCATCAAGGAAGGGGCAACGATTAATGAATCATCAATTATAAATTTATCGGGGATTTTTATTTCAGGATAGAGAGAGGAACTATAGTCAAGAGGATCTACAAGTTCACCCTTAAGGGCTGATAAAGCCGCAGTCTCCGGGCTTACAAGATAAATCTGTCCGGTTTCAGTACCGGATCTCCCCTCAAAATTTCTATTATTTGTCCGGAGCGAAATACCTTTAGTAACAGGCGCCTGTCCCGAACCGATACAAAATCCGCACGCCGATTCCATGATCCTGGCGCCTGCTGAAATAATATGAGCAAGAGCGCCATTTTCAGCTATCATCTCAAAGACCTGTTTGGATCCCGGAGCTACAATAAAACTGACATCCGGATGGACCTTCTTCCCTTTCAGAATTTCAGCAACAGTCATAAGATCCCGAAAGGATGAATTAGTACAGCTTCCTATCGCAACCTGATCAACCTTCATTCCCTTAATGGATTTAATCTCCTTAATATTATCCGGAGAATGAGGACACGCAACCATAGGGACAAGCTCGCTTAAATTTATATCTATTACCCTTTCATAAACTGCATCCGCATCGGGAAGAATTTCTCTGAAAGAATCTCCTCTTCCCTGAGCGTTTAGAAACTCTTTTGTAATACTGTCGCCGGGGAAAACAGAAGTTGTAACTCCAAGCTCCGCTCCCATATTTGTTATTGTCGCGCGCTCCGGTACTGAGAGAGTGTCTATTCCTGAACCGGTATACTCAACAACATATCCTACATTTCCTTTAGTTGTAAGAATTTCAAGAACCTTCAAGATAACATCTTTCGCGGCAACCCACGGCCTGAGCTTTCCCGCGAGCCTGATGTTTATCACTTTCGGGCATGTCAGGTAGAACGGCCCTCCGCCCATGGCAACCGCAACATCAATTCCTCCTGCGCCAATTGCTATCATGCCTATACCTCCGCCGGTTGGAGTATGGCTGTCTGAGCCGAGAAGAGTTGCTCCAGGTTTTCCGAATCTTTCAAGATGCACCTGGTGGCAGATACCGTTCCCCGCCTTCGAGTAGTATATTCCGTAATTTGAGTTCATTGTCTGCAGATATTTATGGTCATCGGCATTTTCATAACCCATCTGAAGTGTGTTGTGATCCACATAGGATACCGAAATTTCAGTCTTTACTTCAGGAATATTCATAGCTTCAAACTGCAGGTATGCCATTGTACCGGTAGCATCCTGGGTAAGAGTCTGGTCAATTTTAATTCCGATATCCTCGCCCGGAGCGAGTTTTCCTTCTACTAAATGTTCTTTTAGAATTTTATATGTTACGGATAATCCCATGATTCCTCCCATGTTTATTATATAAATTTCATCCGGTAATACTATTTGCTGAACAGATTGATTCATCAAAACGTTCTTCGAAGTTAAAATTTTAACCGGCAGACTGAGAGTCATATTTTTTTACCGGAGACAGCCCCGTTAGAAACTCCAAAGGAACTTTTAATGAGTATAAGTTTCAGGAGATAATTATAGTCAAGAAATAATTTCCGGGTTGAAGTACGGGATCAGTATTTTCAGCGGACTTTCTTTCTTCTGTTTAATTTAATCAAAACTTCCCTGGCGCTGTTTTTTACAAATTTATCCGGATCATTTTTAGAAAGTGTTTTCACCGCGGCTACAGCTTCATTTATATACGTGCCGGTCCATATGATTTTTTCAAGTGCATTGACCGAGAGTATTCTCACGGAGCTCTCACTGTCTGAGAAAAGTCTGATAAGTACCGGTGCTGCTTCTTCCGCGTCAATACCGAAAGTACCTATGCTTCTTATCGCGCTGCTCCTGACTAACGGGGATTTATCCTTCAATGCTTTGATAATAAGATTTATGATTTCTGTAGTGTCCGCTATATTCAATTCTCCAAGTCCGGCTATTGCGCTGCTCCTTATCTCCTGGCTGCTCTCTTCAAATGCTTCACGAAGAAGGTTAAATGATTCCCCTGGAGGGAGTATTTTCATTATAGACCTTGCCGCATTTTTTCTGATTATTTTTACATCATCTCCCATCCTTTCCCTGAGAAGAGGAACTGAATCGCGTGCCTTTTCTCCAAGGCTCCCAAGCCTGATAACTGCATTTACCCGTTTCAAAGGATCTTCATCATTAAGATCAGGAACCAGCCTTATGATTTCCTCTTCAATAAGTCCGGAATGATCAATTATTTCAGGGATATCATCAGAATATTCCATACCGGAAATGTTTTCGTTGAATCCGGTTATATCTCCAAAATGCAGTATATCACCCTTTCTTTTTTTAACCGGGAAACTATCCCTCTGTCTGTATATTTTTACTGTAGAACAAAACTGAGAAGGATTTGATACAGTTATTGTACCGAAGTTAAACGAGAGCAGCTTATTACTTACCAGTTCATTGATTGCATCGCTATCCAGTTCCGGGGAGAGTTCATTCATCTTAATAAGCTCATCGAGACCGAACTGAAACTGATACGGAATTTTTCTTGAAAGTGACACATTCTCCTCAAGCATCTTGCTCTCCAGAAATGCGAAAAGCCGGGTAGCAGGATTCCTGTAACTCATCTGGCTGAGTCGTACATGATTAAACCAGAGTCTCTGACTGATTGATGAGAGAATTTTATTAATAAGTTCAGGTGATTCCAGCAGCAGATTTTTAAACATATTCATATCAACAGGGGTAAGAATCACACCTCCGAAACTTACAGCAGTTGCGCTTCGCGGAGAGTTTGTAATCAGCGCAAGTTCTCCGAAAATATCACCTTCTCTGAGCACAGCAATAAGTATATCGCGATCACCGCTCTGCTTCATTATTTTGACTTTACCTTCTTTGATGAAATACAGAAAATCACCCGGTTCATGTTCGCAGAAAATTACTGAACCGTCTTTATATAGAAGTTCACCTTTTTCATTTTCAGTAAATGATTCCTGACTGGTAAGCTTTTCAATACTTCTTATATATGATTCGATTTCAGACACATTTTCTGAGTCCGGGTATAACTGAATATATCTGTTAAAAATATAATTTGCCAGAACATTCTCACCCTGGTCCATATAGTATTCACCCAGACGCATTAATTTCAGATTCTGCGGATAAATAAGACTGATAGGTTTGATGTCAAGGAGAACTCTGTCGTAATGCTTCAATGCATGAGTGTAGGAACTCACAATCTTCATAGCTATATCCGGTTTTTCCTTAAGCATCATGAAAAGCTGATCTCTCTCTATCTGTATCACAACTGTATCTACAACTGCAGTCGCACTGCTCAACCGCGGCCTTCCTGAAAAAGAGGAAATGAATCCGAAAAAATCACCTTCGCATGCATCCTTTAATGCTGAAGATAACTCCGGAGAACTGCATATATGTGAAATCCTTCCTTCCTTAACAAGGTAAACACAACTGCTGTTCTCATCATTTTCGATGAATACATATGAATCTTTTTTAAAGACTATTTCATTATGCATTGAGTTCACTTTTCACCATTATAAACTATTTCCCGCCTGTTAAAATATAATATAAAAATACATAGAATAATTCCACCTTTTCGTTACTGGAAAGCAACTTTAAATAAACCAGAACTTTATCATTTTTCATCCATCAGTATTAAAGAATTACACTTAAACTGCCGATATAATTAACATGAATATATCTACAGGCATATCTGAAATTAACTTAAGCAGGGCAGGAGAAAACTCTCCCGTTTCCACTAAGAACTATATCTGGCCTAAATACCATGAAGGCAAAGTAGAGAAAATATCCAATCCAGGGCCTCAGGATGGACAACCGGTATATTCCAAACCATCTCTTGCTGAAAAAGAGAAATTATTAGGAATGATGTTTAGATCCGAAAACGAATATGATTCATACGGGAAAACCGACAGCCGCAAACCTTTCATTAAACCCGGTTCTTTTTTTGACGCACTTGCCTGAAAATGTATCTCCAGATAAACAATATAAAACTAACCCCTTCTCAGCACGAAAATGAAATAATTAAATTTATTAATAAAAAATACGGCATTTCCGCTTCTTCATTCAAAGTACTGAAGAGATCACTCGATGCGCGGAATAAAAATGATATCTACTATAACTTCAGAATACTTATAGAATTAGAAAACAATACAGCAGCAAAACTTCTTAAATTCGATGAGATTGAGGAATATCAGCCGGTTCCCGTTCCAGAAACAGTGAAGGGCAGTTTTCACGAAAGCATTATAATAATCGGCGCAGGCCCGGCCGGCCTCTTTGCAGCACTCAGGCTAATTGAATCAGGTGCGCATGTGATTGTACTTGAACGGGGCAAACGCGTTGAAGATAGAATGAAAGATATAGAGATTCTTGAGAATACCGGAGTACTTAATCCTGACAGCAACTCACTCTTCGGAGAAGGAGGAGCGGGGACCTACTCTGACGGTAAACTTACCACAAGAATCAACAGACCGGAGATACTCTGGTTCTATAAAAAAATTATCGAAAACGGCGCACCACCATCTGCAGCATATGAATCAAAACCGCACATAGGAACAGACCGGCTTCAGGATATCGTAAAAAATATACGCAAATCAATAACAGAATCCGGTTCAGAAATAAAATTCAGCGAAAGAGTAACAGATCTTTACATATCCGGCGGGAGAATTACCGGTGTCGCAACATCAGCAGGGAACGAATTTTTTTCCGGAAATATAATACTTGCCTCGGGGCATTCAGCACGGGATGTTTATTCTCTTCTTAAAGAAAAAAACATAGCGCTTGAAAAGAAAGGTTTCGCAGCCGGAGTAAGAGTCGAACATCCTGCTGATGAAATAAACAGTATCCAGTACGGGAAGAGCCAATATATAACTTACCTCCCCGCCGCTGAATACAGCCTTGCATATAACAGCAAATCAACCGGCAGGGGAACATACTCCTTCTGCATGTGCCCCGGAGGATCGGTCATCAACTCTTCATCTGAAAACGGTGAACTCTGTGTTAACGGAATGAGCATGTCAGGCAGAGACTTCAGGTATTCAAACTCCGCTATAGTTGTTACTGTTAAAAAAGAGGATATGGGAGACGATCCGCTATCAGGAGTTGAATTCCAGCGGGAGATAGAAAAAAAAGCATTTTCAGCCGGAGGGGGCAACTATAAAGCTCCGGCCCAGACAATAAAATCTTTCCTTAAAAAAAGCGTCGATAGAAGCATAAGGGAAACGTCATACCGCAACGGAATAACTCCCTCTCAGCTTGAAGACTTTCTACCCGAATGGATTACGAAAGAGATAAGAACAGCCCTGAGTTTTTTTGACAATAAAATGCGCGGTTTTATCTCAGGCAACGGTGTATTCATTGGAGCAGAAACAAGAACGTCATCTCCGGTAAGAATAACCAGGGATGAGAGCTTCCAGTCCCTATCTGTTAAAGGACTCTACCCCGCAGGTGAAGGAGCAGGATATGCCGGAGGAATTGTCAGCTCCGCAGTTGACGGCATCAGATGCGCCGATGCGATAATTTGCGGGAATCATCCCCTGTCTGACAGAGCATAATTGCCTGGTCTTTTCTCTATACAACAATACAGTAAAGCATATAAAAACACCGGTTCTTCCGGATCGTTCATTATTATAAAACTATATATCAATTTAATGTTGACGTTAAGTTTAGTCATGACTATTTTATAAGCGTACAACATCCATGGTGATCATATGCAAAATTTAAAATTAAATATATTCAAGTTTTCCTTGCGGAAAACACAGATAAGATCAATCAATTATACAGGCGGTTGAAAAGCCGACTGGTATCTCCCATCAAAAGATGAGCTTCAGGCCATATGGTGGAATCTTGTAAGTGATCACTCCGCTGCCAATGCAGGCCAGGGAAACCCAATACCAGGAACCGGATTTACTGCTAACTATTACTGGAGTTCATCCGAGTTTGATGCCAGTACGTCATGGGCTCAGGGCTTTAGCGCCGGTGATCCGGTTAACGGCACGAAGATGGCTCCAAATTATGTTCGTGCTGTCCGTTCTTTTTAAAACTAAAATTGTCAATATAAGGGCTCCCTTAAACAGAAAAGAGAATCAGCCCGTAACTGACTTACATTAAATATTCTTATATCATGAAATAAACATAAAAAATAATTTATTAAAGACCTTTAGCTGCCGCTGCACCACATCCACATCTTGCAGTAGACATAGATGTTTTAGTTGCCCATGTATTTGTGGCAGGATTGTATACTTCAACAATTTTCAATACATTCGTGCCATTTAAACCACCTATAGCATAAATTAAACCATTTACTTCTACTGCACCAAATGTATATTTTGCAGTAGACATAGAGGCTTTAGATGTCCATGCATTTGTTGAAGGATTGTATACTTCGATACTTGATAAATAATTTGTACCATCATGACCACCTATAGAATATATCAAACCGTTATAAGTAACTACGGATAATCCTCTTCTTGCAGTAAACATGGAGGCTTTAGATGTCCATGTATTTGTTGCAGGATTGTATACTTCGACACTTGATAAAGTATTTACACCATCGTGACCGCCAATAGCATAGATAAGTCCATCCAATGAAACAGCACCTACACCATTTCTTTCAGTGGACATGGATGCTTTGGTAGTCCATGTATTTGATGTGGGATTATATACTTCAACAGTAGTTAAACAAGTTGATCCATCAGTACCACCAAGGGCATAGATTAAACCATTTACTTCTGTAGCAGCGAAGCCACCTCTTGCTGTAGGCATGGATGTTTTCAGTGACCATTCGTCATTTATAGGATCATATACTTCAACTTTTGATAAGCAAATTGAACCATCATATCCACCAATAGCATAGATTAATCCACCCGCCTCTTCAGCAATTAATGATCTCCCGCTTGGCATAGATGTTTTTGCTTCCCATGTATTTGTTGATGGATTATAGGCTTCAACTGATGATAATCGAGTTGTAGCACCAACAGTATCAAGACCGCCGAACGCAAATATTTTTAAACTGGCATTTGCATCTTCTGTTATATCAAAGGCTGTACCATCGCACCCTGTAATAAAAAATAGAAAGGTTATTATTATCGTGTAAAAAATATTGCAATATCTCATTTTCATTGTTTTATCCTCCGTTTTCCGGAATTTTTCTCTGATAAATCGTTAAAAGGCATACATCAGTCCTGCGCGGATTATAGTTCCGCTGACATCAGTACCTTCCTCGTCATTGAGCTTCATAATGTTCATGGAGTAGTCCCCCCATAAGGTTAAGGTGTCCCATACAATAAAGGCGCAGCCTGCAAAGCCATTGCAGCCGTATCCCATGAAGCTTGCGCTGTCCCCTGATGTCCTTTCATTGAACCATGCGCCGCTTCCGCCTATGCCTATATATGGATACATGAAATCAAACAGAGGAACGCCAAGCCTGCCCCCAATACTGTATGTATTGAGGGAAACAGTGGCCTTGCCTGAAATGTTGTCGCTCCCCTGCATATAACTTATGCCTCCGAAAGCTGACAGATAATAACCGTACTTATAATAATAATCGATGCCGCCGCCCATCAGTGCGTCATAGTATGTTTTAAAAGGAGTCTTTGAAGGCTTGAAATACATATAATAGACAGACCATCCTTCCGGTACTTTCTTCTCGTGCGCCTCTATAACCGCCTGGAATGCATCGTCGTAACGATTCATTTCAATTGCTTTGCCATTGATAAGGTATTGCGCAAGATCAACAGAGGCCATCTTGATCTTATTCTGATCCCGGAAACTCAGGGTTTTGACCCGCGCGAGTTTGATTGTATCGCCAGCTCTGTCCAGAAGTTTTGCAGTGATACGGTAGCCGCCGCTGTCATAGCCTATGTTTCCGTAAATGATATAGTCTGTCCTCAGGCTTTTCATCAGTTTCTTGATGCATGCGTCCTCGGAACAGGAATCAATGGCCATTTTTATCTCCTCCTGCTTGAGGATCTGCTTCACCTCGTCATCTGAAATTAGGCTGTAGCCCCCTTCATCCACAACGATTTCGGAAATATAGTCCTTGACCCTCTGGCCTGTTACATCATCTTTTTTCAGGCCCTTCTCGATTGTGAACTCCCTGATGTAAATTGATTTCAGCTCAGCAGCGTATACCTGCATGCTGAAAAAAATTACTAATAGTACCGCTTCCGGAAATGCAAGAGATAGTTTTCTCATAAGTAACTCCTTGCTTTATTTCATTTTTTTCAGTATCTCTTCAAGCTTTGCTATATTGTCTTCATTATATCCGTTTGTTAGAAATATGATTTTCCCGTTCTTTCCTATAAGAACCATTGACGGGTACTTATCTATTCCATAAAGTTTTGTCACATCTGAATATTTATCAATAAGCACAGGGATTGTTATTTTCATTTTATTAATATAGGGTCTCACTGCATCGCTCCCTTCGGAATCCGTGGATATTAAATACATGCTGACCTTCTGTTTATAGCTGATGTACAGTTTCTCAAGTTCAGGCATCTCTTTTTTGCAGGGGACACAGGCGGTAAAGAAAAAAATCACAAGTACAGGCTTATCTTTTAGTTCATTTGATACAAAGACGAACCTGTTGTCCATATCCCTGAGGTTTATCCGTGGAGCTGTATCATTTTTTTTTATTTCCGGCAAGGCTGATATTGCAAGGCAGAAGAAAAGGATTAGATAAAAAAGATATTTTAAAGAAATAAACTGTATCATATGAACGCCTGACTTTGTAACCATATAATCTCCTCATCTAAAAAGTGAGCATTTAATTACCAAACTCTATATAACATTGTGAACCCTTAACTTCTTTTAATAATAAGGCACTTGTACAGTCGACATTTAAAGCGGAATTAACCGGAGTGGTGATATCAGAAATTGAATTGTTAATTGATACAGCATTTTTTTAAAAATACTTCCCGTATATTGTGTGCCTTGAATATAAAAATCTTTAACACGTTCAATATACGGCTGTTAAAGTATCAATTATACAAATACCACACTGTGATGAATCCGCAGTATTATCAACAAATGTAGAAATAATTTAATCGTTTATCAGGCTAAGTCAAATTTTTTTACTTAACCTTAAGCTTTTACTGAGTCAATTTGAACTGATAGAATTTCAAAAGTAGAGATGTAGAAGGCAATGATTCTGCTGGTATTGCTTCACAGTAAGATTGGTGTTTCATGTTACATAAACAATAGAATTCTGTTTTTTTATTGACCTGAGATGTGCAAGAAAACAGTCAGCTCCGCAGTTGATGGTATCAGATGCGCCGATGCGATTATAGAAAAGAGATAGAATTACAACCGCTCTTATCCTTCAGCTTCCGCACCCGCTTTGACAGGATCAGTGCGGCGCCCGGGTAATTTATCATAGAAAATGTTCTCCCATATTTATGCGGTTAATTAATCCTGAAATTTATCATCTTTCCAGGTTCCTTTTTTATCAATTGATCCATCGCTGTAGTACATTGTACCTGTTCCATTGAACATCCCGTTTTTAAATTCTCCAACATATTTCTTTCCGTTGTTGAATGTATATATTCCGCTCCCTTCTTTTTTTCTGTTTTTCCAATCTCCGGTGTAGCTGTCTCCTTCCGGATATTTCATCGTTCCTTTACCGTTACAAAAACCATTTACCCAGCTGCCCTCATAAACCGCTCCTTTCGGCTGGACTTCTCTACCCTGTCCTTCACAGTAACCATTTTTAAATTCTCCCGTATATATACAGCCGTGAAAATACGAGAGTGTCCCCTTGCCGTTTCTAATACCGTTTACAAAGTCGCCTTTATATTTACTCCCGTTCGTCCAGAAAAACTCCCCTTTCCCGTGCATCCGGTTACCTTTATATTCACCTATATACTTATTTCCATTTGGAAATAAAAATGTATTTTTACCCTTCTTTATACCGGACATCATCCTGTAAACAGGAAAACCTTTCTTAACTCTGTTTATCATGTCTCTTGTACCCCCTATCATTTTACAACGGGATACAGTCATCATGGGAAACTCAACCACCAGGGCGCACATTATACCGTTCACTTCAATAAAAAGTTTATCACCCATCATAAGCCCGCCGGCATCTGTTACCGTGACTTCAAAAACGGATGATTTGACTTCAACAACCTTGCTCACCGGGACTTTATCATTCTCGCCCTTATCCGGGAGAGGTATCGCGCCGGTAAAGATATAATTTGAAAACATCCCTTCCTCGATAGTGCTGTCAGCATAGGTATATTTACCTTTCCCATTCGGGGTATTAAGGTAGAAATCCCCTTCATATTTATCCCCGTTAGAAAACAGATATACACCATACCCGCTTCTGTCTCCATCTATATGGTTTCCCGTATAGCTGTCTCCATTCGGCCATTTCATTGTCCCCAGACCGTTAGACGCATTATTTACAAAGCCGCCTGTATATCTGACCCCCTCCGGAGTCACCATTGTTCCGATGCCGTTTAGTTTTCCATCACGCCACTCCCCTGAAATTATTTTTCCATCTGACCACCTGTATATCCCTTTCCCGTTTGTACAGTTCCCTTCTATACAGCCGGTACCGGATTTTCCCGTTAAGTCCTCTTCTTTTACAACGGTGGTGCATGATAAAATAATGACAAATGGAAGTAATAGAAGAATTGATTTCTGCATAGTACGCTCCAGTGCTTTCCAGTGTAAGAGTTGAAATATAAATCTCATGATTGACAAAATCTATTCCCGGGGTTGTTTAAAAAATAAATTTTTGTCATTAAGGCTGTAGTGAAACGAAATGCCGGAATGACAATTGCCGAAAATTCTGGCTTTTAAGACAAGCCCCGGGACAGAGTTTTAAAAACTTGTAAGGCTTAAATATGACTATTTAAATTTTTCGTCGAACGCCTTCTGCTTTTCTTTATAGTTTTTTATCTTCTCATCAATAACCTTTTCAGCATTTTTGTAGGGTCGTCCAGACTGGGCGTTATATGCTTTGAAAAGTTCATATGCGATACCCAATTTCATGTTAACAAATGCTCTTTCTTCTGCCTCTGCGGCATCCGCAAAATTTTTTGATTTGGTGTAGACAATACTCATATCATCAAGATGTTCGAAAGCAGTTTTTTTATCGGCAGCAAGCGAGAAATCAGCCTTGCTTTTCGCTGCTTCGGACAGAATCTGCTCCAGCGTTTCGCGCGAAATATATCCGCTTCTTCTGGCCAGCATCATAAGCATCGACATTTTATTTTTTGTTATGTAATTCGGATTATTCTTCAGAATGTCTGATGAACAAGTTAAAAGAATTTTTTCAAGGAACTTTCTTTTATCCTGATCCTTCACATTCCACAGTTCATGAAGTATTCTTGAATAGAATGATTCTCCCTGTGAATCCATCTCAACAATCGGGTCGGCACCATTTGCGAGAAGGAGATCCAAACATTCACTGTTAAGGTAGCTTTTACCGTAGGCTATAAGAGCGTCCAGACAATAGAATAGGGGAGTTCCTCCAAACTTGCTTTGCTGTTTGATATTCGCTTTATTATTGATGAGGATCTCCGCTATATCTTTGTGCCCGCTCTGTACAGCCATCATCAGTGCACTCATTTTGCGGTCATCGGCGAGATTCACCTTTGCCCCTGCTTTAATCAGAATGTTAACTATCTCAGTGTGCCCGTAACTTGCGGCATACATGAGAGGTGTCATTTTAGAATCATTAGCAAAATCAACCTTTGCCCCTGCTTCAAGGAGAAGATTAACCATTTCAACCTTCATTGTTTTATCTATATCATAATAGGAGACAGCTTTGGTGAGCGGTGTATGTGTTTCTGATGTTCCTTTTACTACAATATTGATGGCAGCGGGATCTTTTATAAGTTCCTTAAAAACTGCCAGATCCTTTTTCTCTATTGCATTGATTATTTCCTGCGTTTTAGCTATGGTTTCCGGGGACGGTCCTTTTGCGAAAGCATTCATACATAATGAAACGATGAGAACTGTATAAATCAAAAGATACTTTTTCACGTCTTTTCCTCCATGGAATAGTTATTTAATTAAATTCAGAAAATTCTGTTTTTAAAAGAGTCTTAATAAGACATCATCTGTTGAAAAAATCAATCCATTTCTTAAAAGTTGCAGTATACAAAATTGTAAATCTGTTAATATGTATTTCATAATCAGAACTGATTCCGTGAAGGTTACTTCGCAACCAGTAATCCCCTGCATATATAAGTTACAGACTTGTATATTTTTTGTAGTTCACAAAAGATTAATATTACAAGAACTTTTAGCAGAATAATAGGTTTTATTTTTTTAGAAAAGAGCGTTAAGCCCTAACGAGTATTAAGCCAAAACTCTGTGAAGTTAAAGGGCCATAATGCTGGTTGTCTGAAGAATGATTAAATTATATTTTACCAAAGGCATACCAGCACCTGTAGTGCGCGTGGGGTCGTGTCGTATAATCATACGCTGGTACCTCCGCGGCTTTTAGATAATTTGCGTCGCTGCAAAGTAAAGAAGAATAGGATAGATAAAGTAATCTTATAAATTTTAAATGCATCCCCCCGGAAATATAAAGTTATTATACAACTATTTTAAACCTCAACCCGTATACTTGCTGATTTTATAAACCGATGTTCTTCGAAATATGCAATAACACAGGACCGAGCTCTGTAATAGATCATGTCCTGCCTTATATATGTTTAAAACTTCAAGCCTATGCCGAGCAGGATCCCGTAATTGGTGGTGTATTTTCCTTTCACTTCACCTATTGCCGGAATGGTAGGAGAATTGTATTCCTGATCACCAAACTGTATATATGTGAGGTCAATTGCCACAGTCCAGTCTTTCCAATAGTTGTATTCAAAACCTAAACCACCGCCGTACATCCTGTCAAGACGCATTGACGCAGTGCGATCCTCCTTCTTCATTGGAGATGAGACATAGAAGGCTCCGCTCGTTATGGTCCACCGCGGGGTAAGCCTGTAGTCAACTCCGAGTATAGCAGCCCATACATCCTGACATTTGACTGAAGCGGTGTTTACTTCGGTATCACCGATCGTCACGTCTTCCATGCCATACTCCGAAAAATCAACCCAGACGCCATCGAGAGAAAAAGACAAGCCGCTTTCAAATTCATGGTATATACCGAGATTCACAACCTGCGGTGTGCTGGTTGTAAGAGATATGTCCTTGTTCAGAGATCCGTAGGTATTGAGGAGAGCCTCACGGGATGCCGTTAAACCGGAATAATCAGGTTTCCCCTCCACAGTGGCAGACACCTTGGATCTATAGTTAAAACCCAACCGTGTGGACTCAGTGAATTCATAGAGTATACCGAACATCCAACCCACTCCCCAGCCGTCTGCAACAAGCTCAAATTTTCCGTCAGGATCTGTTGGGGGATCATTCACAACGGCCTTTTCCAGCGTATACCTGGAGTACATTACCGGCAGGGATCCCCCCACTGACAGCTTTTCATTAATGCGGTATGAAACAGATGGAGCGACCCCTACAAAAACCAGGGACCAGTTCTGTACGAGGTAACGCCCTGCCCAGTCGTCATCAAAGGTTGCCCCGAGACCCATGGCGGAATAGGTACCGATGCCAACGGCCCAGGTGTCACCCAGTGGATAAGCATAATACATGCCGGGGAGCGCCATCAATGAATCATCTGTTGCTGTTTTACCCTGAACTGAACCTGTAGAAGTTGAAGTTTCATCTTTGCTGTTCATATATATAATTAATGGATTTAAATACCCTGTAGATTTTTGAAGCCTCGCCATACCTGCAGGATTGTTCATCACTGTTTCGGCACTATCAGCATTTGCTGTAATCCCCGCTAAAGCCGGTGCGGCAGTAAGGACGACCGGGGATAGGACTAAAATTAAAGCCAGGCTCGTGATTATGGCTCTTACATTCATTACGTCCTCCGAATGATTTAATATTTTATTATAACTTTGTTATAAAAACCTGTTGAATATTATGACATTATTTTTATTCCGGAAGTGATTAAATTGATCTCCAGCTCTTCCGGAATTAATAATATAACTCAGCCCTTTTTTAAACATCACTCTATTCATGAAAAATCAAGTGCTTTTACTGGAATCTGAAAAAAATAATTAGAACTGAATAAAAAATTTCTATATGGCAAACTGCGGTTAGCTCTATTGAATTTTAACGCGGCTCTCAGGAGTTAACAGGTCATAGTGAATGCTGCTGAAAGTTATTACAGTATCGTTTATAAAAATAATTCTTTACTACAGCCCTGTTTTTCTTTTTAGTAAAGTGCATTAAAACTCAGAATATTTACATGCACACACTGAGTTAAAGAATCATACTGCTGATTATCTGAAGAATGATTAAATATCATTCTTGACAAAATGTAAACTGCAAGTCCCGGTTTAAATTAAATTTTACCTTTTGACGAGTATCCTGACCCGGGAGCGTTTAAGGTTCTGCGTAGTTTCGGACTGAGATATTTCATTATGCCGGCACGCCGCATGAATTCACGGCTCGATTTTGCCTGGAGTGAAAGGAGGTTGAATTTCTATTTCAGCATGGGAGAAGCGTTCTGCTGATTTGTAGAAAGTTTTATATAAACAAAAGCTGAGACTGAAAAATTATTTTATACTAAGTAAAAGGTGATAATTTATGCGTATCATTTTTTTTATCTGTCTCTCGATTATTGTATACCCCGGATCCATGTCGTATGGCCTGGATAAACTACCTGACGATATATACCTGAAAAATCTTGAACAAGGTTTTTCTTATGAGTACCTCTATGCGCTTAAAGACAGCAAAATATGGATAAAGCCTAATATAAAGAACACAGGCAAAGACGGAGAGTGGGAACTCTTCGATGGTACCGGTATTCCTCATGGCGATGATGCGAAATCATTCCGCCCGGGGGACTATATAGTGAAGTTCTCTACTGAGGGAACGATGATTGCCGCTCTTTCAAACTGCGGAAGATTCTATCTGTGGCAGCCTACTCTGAAAGAAAAGACCACATGGCTTGAGGAGACAGGTTCTCCATTCAAGGATGCACTTTATGTTCCGGAAAACAAAACATGGTGTTTCTCTTTCAGTACAATGACAGCTCCGTGGAAAAGACTTACACCCATGCATGAAAAAGATATAGTAACCTACTGGGAGGATATTGACGGCAATAGAACCGAGTTCGGTTTTACCGCGACACTGTATATGGTTGATCGTGACGGGCGGAAAATTTTTTATACCGATACAGGCCTTCCCGCTTCCTGGACTCAGGCATGCGCGTCTCCTGAAAGGGGGAGATTTATTATAGAAAACATGAGCGCGGCAGCTTCATCTATACTAGTAATGAATAAGACCGGAAAAATGTACACCAGGATGATTGACTTTGAAATGGAAGGAGGATGCCCGGCTCTCAGATATGTATATACTCGGGAGAAGCGGACTAATGGTGATGAGATTGCGCCGCTCATGACATCGATAAGGACCCTTCCGATACCGGACTGGCGTGAACAGGAGCCGATCAGTGAAGTGCTTGCAGATAAGAAAAACAAATCGGGCAAGGCTGCTGTGACAGATATTATAACAATAGTACTCACGGGGAAAGGTAATGCCGCACGTGAACTGAGGGTGCAGGGACGTGACAGTAAAGGTAATTACGGC
>Ga0116171_10002000_pt1 | contig 19782 bp, 11 predicted proteins | sample AD_JPNHW2_MetaG_FD_89798 | JGI IMG/M metagenome (GOLD analysis project Ga0116171, IMG submission 89798) | Active sludge microbial communities of municipal wastewater-treating anaerobic digesters from Japan - AD_JPNHW2_MetaG | ecosystem: Engineered > Bioreactor > Anaerobic > Digestate | place... | reverse complement strand
GATATATTATGGCCAGAAAATATGATTTCGTCGTAGTAGGAGGGGGCATTGCAGGAATTAGTTTTGCCCTGAAAGCTGCAAGCTATGGTAAAGTGGCGCTGCTCTGTAAAACAACGCTGGAAGAAAGCAATACATCCTATGCTCAGGGAGGTATAGCTACGGTTATGTATGAACCGGATAATTACAAAAAACACATAGAGGATACTCTTATTGCAGGTGATGGACACTGTGATATTACAGCCGTGGAATTGGTTGTGAAAAATGCGCGGGCACAGATTGACCAGTTGCTGGAGTGGGGGATGGATTTTGATAAAACCGAAGATGGCAATCAATTCGATCTTCACAAAGAAGGCGGACACTCTGAATTCAGGATACTTCATCATAAGGATAATACCGGCTTTATTATTCAGGAAAGCCTGAATAAGCAGATTCGTAATCATCCGGGAATTGATTTGTATGAACATTATTTTGCTATCGAAATACTAACCCAGCACCATCTGGGCGAAATTGTAACACATCATACACCCGACATTGAATGTTACGGGGTGTATGCGCTTAACCAGAAAAGTAATCATATCCACACATTCCTATCAAAAGTAACGATACTTGCAACGGGCGGTATCGGAAGTGTGTATCAGGCATCAACAAATCCGGCAATTGCTACTGGTGATGGTGTGGCGATGGTTCACCGGGCGCGGGGAGTAATCAGAGATATGGAATTTGTACAGTTTCATCCCACAGCTTTGTACCATCCCGGCGACAAACCGGTATTTCTTATTACTGAAGCTATTCGTGGCTATGGTGCTGTACTTCGTGGCCGCGACGGACAGGAATTTATGCAGAAATACGATAGTCGTGGCTCACTGGCACCACGAGATATAGTGGCAAGGGCTATCGACAACGAAATGAAAATACATGGCGACAGTTTCGAATACCTGGACGTAACCCATAAAAATGCGGAGGAAACGAAAGAACATTTCCCTATGATTTATCATAAATGCCTGGAATATGGTATTGATATTACCAAAGACTATATCCCTATTTGTCCCACTCAGCACTATATTTGCGGAGGTATTGCCGTCGATATTCATGGTCAGTCTTCTGTCAACCGGCTTTATGCGCTGGGCGAGTGTTCGGCAACCGGATTACATGGTGCCAACCGCCTTGCTTCCAATTCGTTGATTGAAGCCATTGTCTATGCAGAGGAAGCTGTGAAGCATGCTGCACCCCGTCTGGATCAGTTGACTTTCAATGAAATAATACCTGACTGGAACGATGAAGGAACTTCTCTGACCGAAGAAATGGTGCTGATTACCCAAAGTTTCAGGGAAGTGGAGCAAATCATGAGTACCTATGTCGGTATTGTGCGCTCCAATCTGCGTTTGCAGAGAGCCATGAGCCGTCTGGAAATACTCTTTCGGGAAACTGAAAGCCTGTTTAACCGCTCTGTGGTTTCGCGTGAAATATGCGAACTGCGTAACGTGATCAGTGTTTCATACCTGATTATCAAGCAAGCCATTGCAAGAAAGGAAAGCCGTGGACTACATTATACCGTAGATTATCCGAAAAAAATGGAAGAAGAAAAAAATGCGCAGGAATACACTAAAAAGAAAAAATAAATTTGAACAAGTATGATCAAACACATTGTATGTTTTCAGCTGGCTGATGAAGCCGAAGGAAAAACCAAAGCAGAAAATGCTCAGATTATAAAAGAAGGACTGGAAAACCTGGTAAATCTTATTCCGCAGGCAAAAAAAATTGAAGTGGGTATTAATCACCCTGATACACCTGTTTCCAATTATGATATTGTACTTTACTGTGAATTTGACAGTATCGATGACCTGAACATCTACCAGGAGCATCCCGAACACAAAAAAGTGGGCGCTTATATTGGTAAAGTTAAAACAGGCAGGGTTTGTGTGGATTATGAGGTGTGAAACCCGGACACAATTACAAAAATCAGAAATGGTTTGAATAATAAAAAAGCCTGATTTTCATTTCTGAAAATCAGGCTTTTTGTATATATGGAAAGCTGTGATTTAGTCTACAATTTTGCGGAACAAATTTTTCATGTTCACATAGTCGCCGATGATTTTATTCAGTTCCGACATTGCTATGCGTTCCTGTGTCATATCGTCGCGGTGACGGATGGTAACAGTGTTGTCTTCGAGTGTCTGATGATCCACGGTAATACAGAATGGTGTTCCAATCGCGTCCTGGCGGCGGTAACGTTTACCGATGCTGTCCTTTTCATCATAAGCGCATTTGAAATCAAATTTAAGCTCATTCATGATCTCTCTGGCTTTTTCGGGCAGTCCGTCTTTTTTCACCAGGGGTAAAATGGCAGCTTTTATCGGAGCCAGTACAGGCGGCAGTTTAAGTACTACCCGGCTGTCTCCACCTTCAAGTTCTTCTTCGGTGTAGGCGGCTGCCATTATCGAAAGGAAAGTACGGTCAACGCCGATAGAAGTCTCGATGACATACGGAGTGTATGACTGATTCAGTTCCGGATCGAAGTATTTGATATTCTTACCGGAATACTTCTCATGGCTGCCCAGGTCAAAATCGGTGCGTGAATGAATTCCTTCCACTTCCTTGAAGCCAAACGGCATTTCAAACTCAATATCCGTCGCGGCGTTGGCATAGTGAGCCAGCTTATCGTGGTCGTGGAAACGATATTTTGTATCTCCCAGTCCGAGTGCTTTGTGCCAGCGCAAGCGGAATTGTTTCCAGAATTCGAACCACTTCATTTCTTCTCCCGGGCGAACGAAGAACTGCATTTCCATTTGTTCGAATTCACGCATGCGGAAAATAAACTGACGCGCTACAATTTCGTTACGGAAAGCTTTCCCTATTTGCGCGATGCCGAAAGGTATTTTCATTCGACCCGTTTTTTGTACGTTCAGGTAGTTGACAAAAATACCCTGAGCTGTTTCGGGGCGAAGATAGATTTTCAAGGCTCCATCTGCCGTTGAACCCATCTCGGTGGAAAACATCAGGTTGAACTGACGAACATCTGTCCAGTTTTTAGTGCCGCTTATGGGGCAAACCACTTCGTAATCCACGATAATTTGCTTCAGTTCATCCAGGTCGCTGTCGTTTAGCGCTTTTACAAAACGTGCATGAATTTCATCCCGTTTAGTCTGATTTTCCAGTACCCGCGGATTGGTCTGGCGAAACATCACCGGGTCAAAGCTTTCACCAAAACGTTTGGCTGCTTTTTCCACTTCCTTTTCAATCTTTTCGTCGTATTTAGCCAGCAAATCTTCAATCAATACATCGGCACGATAGCGTTTTTTGCTGTCTTTATTATCTATCAACGGGTCGTTGAACGCGTCCACATGACCCGAAGCTTTCCAGGTCGTTGGATGCATGAATATGGCGGCATCAATTCCGACTACGTTTTCGTGCAGCAGGGTCATGCTGTCCCACCAGTATTTTTTCAGGTTGTTTTTTAGTTCCACACCGTTTTGTCCGTAGTCATAAACAGCGCTAAGTCCATCGTATATTTCGCTCGAAGGAAATACAAATCCATACTCTTTGCAATGTGCAATCAGTTTTTTAAAAACATCTTCTTGTGAAGCCATATCCTATTTTTACAGTTTATTGAGTTACAATTTGAAATATAGATTGCAAATTTACTGAAAAATATTGATTATTAAATCAAACCGATGCTAACGACTTAAAAAATCGGTTGTTTTGTTGAATAACCTAATAATTCCGGGTATTATTGATAAGATGGTGAATTTTCTTTTTTGATACAAATGATAACGTTGTCAGTCTGTGTTGCTGCCGCGCTTTTTACAGCTTTGTCAAAAAAGCATACAATATATTTCAGAGTTTGTACGTAAATCCGAATTTCCAGCCACTTTCGAGTATTCGTTCGTGGTACTTCTCAAATCCGAAGGGAAGTAACGAATGGATTTTTCCGTAGGGGTTGGCAAAGAGTGAACCGCCGAATTTGAAATCGTATTTTACACCCACGCCCAGCATCAGACCAATACCGTTTTGGCTATCTACATGACTGTTGCTCATTAAATCCAGATCGAGCAGTAATCCACCATTGGCAAAGAAATACTTCCAGAAACCGGCTCTTACACCTATCGGAATATCAATGAGCGACAGTGTTGAATTGCTTGTGGTGACTTGTGGAGTAGGGGCCGAAGTGGTTGTAATTTTATACAGAGAATAGTTCATGCCGGTTTCCAACTCCAGCCAGTGATTGATTGGTCTCAGATAGATCAACCCTATACCCGAAGCATCCGTGACCGTGTGACTTGCCGCGCCCATCAGGGCAGGTTGGAGAACATTTGTGCCTCCGTTCAGGGAATAAGTAAATCCGATTTTTCCTTTGTCGGCTGTTTGCGCATAAGTTGCTGAAAATGTGAATAAAATTGCAGATAAAATCAATAATTTCAGGTTCAATAGTTGTTTCATGGTTGTTGATAACTTTTATTTTTTACTCCTTAATACACCGCAAACATACTGAATATTTTTCAAATTTTTGTGTAACTTTGCCTATTGATTCAGTCAAAACAATCACATTCGGAGGTTTCGAACCGGAAAAACACCATTTCTGATCCAGAAAATCAATTGTTGAATAAAATATATGGCAAAAGACGAAGAGCTCAACGGCATTGAAGAACAAGAAATCCCTGATGAAGAAACAGCAGAATCAACCCTGGAAACAGATGATTTGGAAACAGACAATAAGACTCATTCAAGCTACAAAATTCCCAAAATATCAGACGATGCTGTAAAACATCACCTCTCAGGGATGTACCAGAACTGGTTTTTGGATTACGCCTCATACGTAATTCTGGAACGCGCCGTACCTGATATATACGACGGTCTGAAACCCGTACAGCGCCGCATACTCCATTCGATGAAACGGCTCGACGACGGACGTTACAACAAGGTTGCCAATATTGTGGGTCATACCATGCAGTTTCATCCGCATGGCGATGCTTCCATTGGCGATGCGTTGGTCCAGCTTGGGCAGAAAGACCTGCTGATCGATTGCCAGGGAAACTGGGGAAATATCCTCACCGGTGACGGGGCAGCCGCTCCGCGTTATATCGAAGCTCGTTTGTCGAAATTTGCTCTCGAAACTGTTTTCAACCCGAAAATTACCGAATGGAAACCCTCATACGATGGCCGTAACAAGGAACCAATTGATTTACCTGTAAAATTCCCGCTTTTACTTGCACAGGGTGTGGAAGGGATTGCTGTCGGACTGAATTCGAAGATTTTACCTCACAATTTCAATGAACTAATCGATGCCAGTGTGGCTTATCTAAGGGGAGAAGATTTTGTGTTGTATCCCGATTTTCAAACAGGCGGAAGCATAGATGTCAGCCGTTATAACGACGGTGAAAGGGGAGGTGCAGTGAAAATCCGTTCGAAAATAGGTAAGATCGACAATAAAACACTGGTGATTACTGAAATCCCCTTCGGAACCGACACTTCCAAACTGATTGAAAGTATTATCAAAGCCAGTGAAAAGGGCAAAATCAAAATCCGTAAGGTGGATGACAATACATCTGCCAACGTGGAAATACTTATTCATCTGTCGCCGGGAACTTCATCGGATAAAACCATTGATGCGCTGTATGCCTTTACTCAGTGTGAATTGAGCATTTCGCCCAATTGTTGTGTCATTCACGATAAAAGACCCCGTTTCATGGGCGTGAGCGATTTGCTCCGCATCAGTACCGATCATACCAAAGATTTACTCGAACAGGAACTTATCATTCAACGCAATGAACTGAGCGAACAGCTGTTTTTCGTTTCGCTCGAAAAAATATTCATTGAGAACCGGATTTACAAGGATAAGGAGTTTGAAGAAAGTACGAATCAGGATGAGGTGGTTGCACACATCGACAAGAGGCTGGAGCCTTTCAAAAAAGATTTTATCCGCGAAGTGATGCGCGAGGATATACTGAAACTGCTTGAAATCAAGATGGTGCGTATCACCAAATTTGACAGCGATAAAGCTAACGACACCATCATTGGCATTCAGAAGAAAATCAAGGAAATCGAATACAACCTTGATCATTTGATCGACTACACAATATTCTGGTTTGAAAACCTGAAAGATAAATACGGCAAAAACTATCCGCGCCGTACTGAAATCCGCAATTTCGATACCATTGTAGCAGCTAAGGTAGTGGAAGCCAACGAAAAACTTTATGTTAATCACGAAGAAGGTTTTATCGGTACAGCATTGAAAAAGGATGAATTTGTCTGCAATTGTTCCGATATTGACGATGTCATTGTTTTCTACAAAGATGGTAAGTATAAAGTGGTGAAAGTAGCTGAAAAGCTTTTTGTGGGCAAGAACATCCTCTACATCAATGTCTTTAAAAAGAACGACAAGCGTACCATTTACAATGCTGTTTATCGTCACGGTAAAACAGGACCTTACTATATGAAGCGTTTCGCGGTAACCGGAATTACACGCGACAAGGAATACGATGTTACCCAGGGCAAGGATGGCTCCAAAATCATCTATTTCACCGCCAATCCGAATGCTGAGGCAGAAGTTATCCGTGTAACACTCAAGCCAAAGCCCCGCCTGATAAAACTTGTTTTCGAAAAAGACTTCAGCGATATAGCCATCAAAGGTCGTCAGTCCATGGGAAATATGCTGACCAAGAACGATGTGCACCGGATCGCGCTGAAACAAAAAGGAGGTTCTACCCTTGGCGGACGCGAAGTCTGGTTCGACCGCGATATCCTGCGTTTCAACTACGATAACCGGGGTGAATATCTGGGTGAATTTCTGAGCGATGAGCAGGTGCTTGTCATCTCAACCAAAGGCGAATACCGCACCACCAATTTCGATCTGAGTAATCATTTCGAGAAAGATATTCTGATTATCGAAAAGTTTGATCCGAATAAAGTGTGGTCGGTGGTGCTGTATGACGCCGATCAGAAGTTTCATTATCTGAAGCGTTTTCAGCTGGAACCCTCAGCAAAACCGGTTAGCTTCCTGGGCGAAAATCCGGCTTCGCAGCTGATACTGATGTCGGGTGAGGATTTCCCGCGTTTCGAAGTAACGTTTGGAGGTGGAGATGCATTTCGTGAAGCCCTGGTGGTGGATGCCGAAGAGTTTATCGGAGTGAAAAGTTACAAGGCAAAAGGAAAACGACTGACAACTTTCGAAATCGAGTCCATCAATGAACTTGATCCGTTGAGATTTAAAACGGAAGATAAACCGGATGAGGATAATAAACCGGAAGAAAATGATGAGGAAAACGAAACGCCTGAAAACAATGAACCCATTGACCCGGAGGATGACAACCAGAAGATAATCGACGATATCACAGGGCAGATGACTTTGTTTTAGCTTGTGAACGGTATCTTTATTCTGTGGCGGTTAATAGAAAAAGGTTGAAGCGGATCATTTTGCTGCCCTTATTTCACAATAAAAAAATAAGAAACGGTTAGAGTTTACCCCTAACCGTTTCTTATTTTTATCAGTGCCGGTTGAAATACATTCATATTCCGCTGTAGTGATAAATGGCTGTTAGATCTTAATGAATATCTTGTTTTTGTACATATAACGCAGAATAAAGAACAACACCAGAAAACCTCCGGTAATGCTTACTGCTTCGTCCCAGTTACCGATATATTGTTTTAATCCGTCTAACAAAACTCCGGCTATTGATATTAACTGGTTGCCAAACAAATGCGACACCACATAAGCGAATATCGCGTTTGAACCAATAATAATCAACCATTTCGAACTTTTCTGAAGGTTCCAAACATCAACTATCAGATAAAATACACTAAGAAGCAAAACGCATATTCCTCCTGAGAATAGAACAAATGAGCTGGTCCATAATTTCTTTATAATCGGATGCCATATATTTAGTATCAGCGCAAGAATAATAAGCATCGCTCCGAATATAAGGAAATTCCTGAATTTTTTCAGCTTGCTTAATCCTGACTGCAAAATATAACCACAGAAAACTCCCAGCATGGTGGTTGCTCCAAAATTCAGACTTGAAACAATCCATGTATAATCCAGTCCATCGTCAAATCTTCCCAGTATAAAGGCATCTACAATCCGGGCTACATTTCCATCGGGTGTATACGCGCCCAGTGTTGTCCCGTTTACTGGAATTAAAGCCATGATCATCCAGTATAATAGCATTAGTCCAATGGTAGCGGTTACCTGATGCAATACCGGTAAATAGAGTATAATTATTGTCGCGATAAGATAACCGGATGCGATAGCCTGAAGTGTGTTTGAATACAAATGAAACTCATTGATATTGTAACTGAGTAAGTTTCCCTGTACAACCATACCCAGGAACCACAGTATGATAATCCTTTTTATGGTGTGTTTCCACAAAGGAGCATCCGATTTTTCGGTACTCAACCGTTTACGATAGGAATACACCATCGAGATGCCGACCAAAAAAAGGAAGAGAGGCATAACAATGTCGTAGAAATGAAAGCCGAACCAATCTACATGTATTAATTGTTCGGAAATGAAACCGGTAATTTTATTGTGGAAAACTTTGTCAAGTGAAGTGAGTATATCACCTCCTCCAATTATCCAGAACATATCAAAGCCCCTTAAGGCATCTACCGATAAAACTCTTTCTCTTGATAGCAGAGTAGTATCTCTGACATGAAATACGTTTAAGTTATTAATTGTTTTGTTCATTTAATTTGATATTTGTTGTATGAATTGATATTGATATTTATTTTACCGGACAGGCATCGAATACTTTTACCTCTAATGGTTGTAACTCGATCTCAAAACTACTTCCACTGGCTAAGGGTTGCACTTTGTTTCCGGTTCTTGCATCAAAGAAGTTATATTCGATCTTTTTATTGTTCGGTGTTTCAAATACCTCAACCACATCGATCTTGAATTTTTGCTTTTTTGTCGATGGATTTCTTAGTGTCAGTATCGCTTTCTGAGGTGACCAGGAGGCAAATCCATAAACCTGATTATCTGAGGGTGAACCACCAACCCAATGGGTGTCAACCTGAATGTTTTCATTCTCTTTTGCCCAGTTAATGGCTTTTGCCAGACAATCCCAGTTATTAGAGTTTAACTTATGCGGATTGATATATAATTCCTGCAAACTGGTTCCTGTCCCGAAAAACGACCAGATTTCGTCCGCGATATCTTTATCAGACATTTCAAGGGAACCCGGAACTCCTTGGTCGGCAATGCAGATGCCGTGATACATCAATGAATTTAAGGGATATAAAGGACCTCTTTTTACGATGTTCTTATAGGCCTCTCCATCCCGGAAGCTCATCCACTGCTGTCTTTTCGACCCGTCTCCGCTTAAACCTGTATCGCTGCCATTGCGCCAGATGGCATCGCCATAATATAACCAGTAAGGCGATGGCCATGTACCTACAGTCAGGCTGAAATATAAGTCGGGCTTAATCATCCGTAAATCAGGGATTAGCTTCAGCAAGGCGTCAATATCTTTCTCGTAACTGGCGTTTGCTCCGGCAGAACCATCACCTGCGCCTACGCCATCAAACTTAAACATCTCAATACCCTGATTTTTTACAAACCCGGACGCTACATTAAAAAAGCGTTTATAGTAATTATTTCCGCTTAAGGTAAAGCCGTTTGCATTGGTTTCAAAAGGCGGAATTTGTTTCTGTCCGTATTCAAGGCGTTGAATTTTTGCCTGGTCATAACCACCCCAGGGCGAAATCCAGATACCCAAATCGGAATTGTATTTTTTTGCGCGTTCTGACAATTTGCTGAAACCACCCGGGAACCCATCGTTGAATTGCCAAAGCGTTTGATTATTATCCCAGCCATCATCAAAAAGAAATGCGTCCATTGATGTCTTTCGTTTTACTATCAGGCTGTCAGCAAATGTTTGTATCCGGTCAAGGCACGATGCCTCATCTAATTTTCTGTCCTCCCACGAAATATCGTACCATGAATTATAATGCAGCTGATGATGATAGGGTACTGCACGCTCTCTTTCCAGGTAATACAGGAAACTTCTTCTTAGTTGTTGCTGTTGAACCATCCCCCAAATCGCTGAAAACGTCAGGGGATTTCCTGAAGTGACGGGTTTATAACGCTTAATATATAAACCCAGTGATTGATTCAGGGTATCTGTCTGGCTCATGGGATGCTCAAAAGCAAAAAATAAACCATTACCGGTAAGTGGCGAACCGGCTACAACTCCGTTTCTGATCAATCCTTTTTCTTTTGGTAGTTCAATTAATCCGATTTTACTCACACGAACCGAATCTTTTGCGCTTAAAGTAAATTTCTGCTTAACATAATTTGATTCTTCCTTCAAACTAAGTTCCCAGTGAAGTGTCAGCCCTGTTTTTTCGTTATAGAAATCCGCAGTGATACTTTGTCCTTTAAAACGGTCTGATATCTTAATTGCCTGAGCGTTGGAATAGAGTGGGGCAGTAACCGGATTTTTTGTCAGAATAAAATCTTTTGAAGTTAATCGTTCGCCATTCTCCAGCTCCAGATAAAACCAGGAATTACTCTGCCAGTTAATTTTTTGTTTTGTCTCTTTGTTTACAAAGTTTTGTGCATAAACCACCCGGTTTATTACCTGCCACTTTGCCTTTAAGCTGTTATTTTCCACTTCAATAGAGGAGTTTTTTACCCGTATTCTTACCGAACCGGCAGAATTTCCTGCTGTTGACTGAGCTGCAGTTACGCCAAATGAAAGGAAAAACAGGCTTATGATAAGTAAATGTCTCATTTTTAATTTATAGATAGGGTTAACGAATTAGTGTTCAGATTGAAACCTGTTCATAAACACGATTTCAATACTGCATATTTATGATAAAATGACCCCGGTACGGGACGTATTGAATTGAGTCAATTCTTCCCGTAAGATTGAATTATCAGAATGTAAGGTTGTATTGTTTTAGTTTACGGTAATTGTCAACAATTTGTTTAGTCCGGTTGATTCACTCCAGACTTTCTTGTTTGCCAGACGAATACTGAATTCGGGGCGGTTGGCAAGTGTTTCCTTTGGATCTGGCAGATTCAAATAGACAACATACTCCTTGCCTTTCATTTCCTGAGGCAGTGTATATTTCACATCTATCGTATATTCGCCTCCTGCAAACCATTTTCGTGGATCACAATCCAGATTAACGGTGTATTTGTCAGTCATGTCCGTTTTTGAAATAAATACCAATTTTACATCCCGGGGATTATAGGGTGATGCAAATCCAACATTTTTAACGGTTAGTGTTGATATAAATTCTTTTCCGGCAACTGGCTTCTCGGTAAATTTGCCCTGCGTCAATACGAAACGATATCCAAGTCTGTTATTGATCTCATTCATACACCCGTTTGTCTTCCAGTCGTTAATGACAGCTCCGTTATAACCCGAGTTCAGATAGGACCAATGGTATTTTTCCATTTGTTTCAGCGCGTTACTGCATACCGAGTAACCTGACAACTGACAGGTTTCACCACCCATTGCCGTATATCTTGACTCTTTTTCCCAGAAAGTCATTTGCTGCGAATTCATAAATGTACCCATGTCGCTGGCATCAGCCAGAAAACAATCGTTATGACAGGCAATACGCGATAAATCGCTTTGATTAAATGCGGTAGCCTGAGAAATGGTATCGTTGTAAGTGATGTTAAAGCATTTTACCTTAAATACCGGAGTTCGTACGCATATCATCCTTTCTTTCGGTAGTGACAAAAGCAACGCGTCCAGAACTGCTTTACGGGGTGCATATTCATCCTGCGTGTAAGGCGACATGATGAAATTGGTAGTATAATACCATTCACCCCAAACTCCAACAAATCCGGCCTGCACAACAGAAATAACATCTGAATATTCAATCAAATAAGGAGCTATCTGCTGAATGTGTTGTAAAACAATGTCTTGAGGTGCATCCCAGGGCTTATCACTTTCGCTCGAGGTATACGCAAAGCGTAAAATACATTTGCAACCACCTTCGCGTAAAGCTTTCATGTTGGTTCCTATTATGGATAAAAATTCATTAGAAATTGGTTTGTCCCGAAACTGATTCAAATAATACATGGTAAGTATCAGCGTTCTGCCCATTGTTCTTTGCATTTTTACCGTTGAAACGTTCAATACTTTACTCATATTGGACGGATTAAACTCCTGCTGACTATAAAATCCACGTTCAGGATTAAGAATTGTAGAATCAGACTCCTCGTAACTTACATCAAGTAAACCGTCATCCGGCACAGGATTATTGTTATTGCAGGATAATGACAGGAATAAAGAAAACAGGATGAGGATTGTATTAAATTTTTTGTTTTTCATATGTAAATTAGCTTATTAAATATAGATTTAAAGGTCCGAACGTTTGGAATTGAAAATAATTATCGACAGAGAAGGAAGTATTGGCTGTCATGGTTGTTACCTCGTTTGACAGGTTTATTTTATCTGAAATAAAATTCAGATGCTGAGGGGATTATATGTATAGAAAACACTTTCATGAACGATTGATTCGTTTTTGATATGTAACCGTTTTTATTTGGCAGAAGAATTGGCGTTTTTTCTTGAAAAATACAGGCATGGATTACGATAAAACTGAACCCATGCCTGCATCTCCATAAATCAATATTCCAAAAATCCAACTCTTAAAGTTTTACCTGTAATAATTTGCCTTTATTTCCGCCACCGGGTAAACAACCGGTAATTGACCAGTCAGTTCCGGAAGTAAAGATACCAAATCCGATAGTACTTGCCCAATTTGGAGTAACCAGTTCCCTGATAATTTTACCTTCTATTTCAACAACAGTTCCACTGACAGTTTTAGGTTTAGAAAGAGTGACAACACCACTTCCTGTTGGAGTTGATTCTGCCCATGCCCATGCTGTTTGATCTGCTTGAGTAGCAGGGAAGTTAAATACTGTGGCATCTGCCATTTTTACATTCAGGAAACCTTCGATCAGATAATCAGCTGCGGAGTTGTCCCATAACCAGCTATTGCTGCCTGTTGTTGCAACATTATCAGAATTAATAAAGATATCAATAGGAGCAACCTTTGCACTGTCCAGTTTTACATAAAAATAAATATAACTGTTATCGCTACATACTTTTAATGTTTGTAAAGCCTTGAAAGTTGCGGTATCGGCTACGGTTGATGTGAAAAGTTTATCACTGGTCACTTCAGCCCAATCGCTGAAACTACCGTCAACCTTGATGATAGGTTTTTCAATAATGACTGTTTCTGTAAAAGTCTGCGAGCCGCCTTCATTTGTTGCAGTCAGTGTGACATTGTATGTACCTGAATTTGCATAAATATGTACCGGGTCTTGTTCGGTCGAAGTTCCGTTATCTCCAAAATTCCAGCTATAACTTGTTGCTCCCTCGGTAGTGTTTGTGAATACAGCAGTATCCTGTTTCATCTCATAAGTAAACGACACTACGGGTGGAACCGTTGATTTACAACTAAAGAACAGAATAGCCAATACAGCTAAGAATGATAATCCAATGCTTTTTTTCATGATGTTTTAGTAATAAAATTAGTAATTAAGTTAATTTGATTTTTTGTTATTTTTTCGTTTCTGTTATTTGTTTTGTTCGATACCGCTTACCAGAATTTCATTCGAAGGTATGGGATATTGTATCTTGTTGTTATCATAATTGATAATCTCCCATGGTTGAACTCCGGCGTACTGACGGTTCATCGAACGTTTATTTCTGTAAACATCAATCATACGGTGACCTTCAAAAGCCAGTTCCAGGCGACGTTCATCCAATACAACATCAAGAACAGATGTATAACCATGCATGTTGGTTGCCGAAAACAGAGCGTCTCCCGATAGACCTGCACGCGTCCGGATTACATTTACATCGTTCAGCGCTTTATCATTCTGGTTTAACTTGGCATAAGCTTCAGCTCTGTTGAGAATTACTTCAGCCCAGCGCAACATCACCGGAGAACTTAACATAGGATTGTTGTTCTGATAAGAGAATTTAGTGATATAATATTTGGGGAAGGTATTACGATCTGCCATTTTCTTCGTCAGGCGGACACTATATTTGTTTCCATTGAAATTGATATAATTTTGTTTGTAACCATTTACAGTCTCATTTTCCACATAAACTTTAGCTGAGTTATTAGTAAAATAATACTTTCCATTAGCATCCGCGGTTACGTCATGTATCTCGTTCGAACGAAAATCCACTCCTTCGCTGGTTACAGGAAATGTGATCATATAATTGGTAGCATTGGTTTTATACACAGGAACTACATAACTATATCGCAAATCATTCGGATAGCGTTCGTACAGATTGTTCAATGGATCGGACGAATAAGTTTCTCCCCAGCCCGTACCATCATTCAGATACATGGATCCGATGGATGCCTGACCTCTGGTTTCCAGATCGGTATGTGCTACTGCCCATAAAGTTTCTTTTGAAGTAAGTGCATTGGCAAAATATTTAGGGAAAGTAGCCGATGGTTCCAGTTTGGTTGATGGATCAGCTCCATCCAGCATTTCATTTACAAGATCAATCACTTTTTGATTTTCTTCCATGTACAGGTAAACGCGTGAAAGCAATCCCTGAGCGGCAGCTTTCGATGCATATCCGGCATTTCCGCGTCTTGTTCCACCATTACCCATTAATCTGATCGCTTCTTTTAAGTCTGCAACAATCTGATCATAAACCTCACCAACAGTGGCACGTTCTGTTTTAGAATTGTCGGTGCTGTTACGCAATACAATACCCGGATTTGAACGGCCAGAGGTATATGGTTTGGCATACATCGTAACTAAATGTAAATGGCAAATCGCGCGTAAAAAGTAATTTTCACCTTTAATGTAATCCGATTGTTTATCTGTTCCGTCTTTCACCGATTCGATGACTGAGTTTGCTCCGTATATAATCTTGTAGCCAAGCCACCACAATGTAGTTACATTTGCCAGGGTCGAATTTGTTTTGTAACAGGTTGCTTCGTATAAGGGATCGGTAGTACGGCCTGACAGACAGATGTTGTCACTGGGATATTCCGACATCATTGAGTAATGACGAATATAAGAGTTACCGCTTTGATAGGTCCAGCTGGTGGCAAATTCATCTTTAAATAAGGAATAGTTGCCATCTGTCATATAAGCGGCTCCGCTTGGATCTTTTGCTAATTGTTCGGGAGTCATTCCATCTGTTGGGGCAAAGTCCAGATTACAGGATGTCAATATGAATAACATCGGAATGACATATAATAAATTAAGTTTTTTCATTTTTGTGTTTATATTTCGTTCGCGTTATTGTTATTAAAAACCAAATTCTACTCCTACCAGTATTTGACGACTAACAGGATAATTGTCACTATAAAGTCCGGCTAAGGAGTATGCTGAAGTTCTGATGGATACTTCGGGGTCCATTCCGGAGAATCTGGTTAATGTGAACAGATTGTCACCTGAAACGTAGAATTTGCAGTTTTGGATATGGGCTACTCTCAATAGTTTTGCAGGTACTTCATAACCTATTTTCAGGTTTTTTATCCGGAAGAAACTTCCGTCTTCCAGATATCGGGAAGATATGTTGTTTGATGATTTGTTGCCATTCATCACTAATTTTGGATGAGTAGCTATATCACCTGCCTTTTCCCAACGGGTCCAGCCCAAACCATTGTTTTCGAGCGATATCTGATTGTAACCTAAATATGCACCATCAGCATCGAGTGATAAACGATTGTAGTTGAATATCTTGTTTCCATACACGAAGTTTGTGTTAAGACTCAGGAAAAATCCTTTATAGGTCAGGTTGTTGGACCAGCCGCCGCTAAATTTGGGAGTAGCTTTTCCCACCACCTGGAAAGTTGTTTCGTTATAATTGTTGGTTTGTTGGCGATCGGTAATGTTACCGGCTGCGTCATAAACTACTTTTTCCCAGAGTGGGTCACCATTCTCAGGATTGACACCCAGCCATTTAGGCATATACCAGCTGTATATATCCTGCCCGCGTTTTATTTGCTGACTGACAGAGCTTCTGGTTTGCAGAAAAGCTGCATCGTTTGGAGTTTCGGTAACAACGTTTCTGTTGAGTCCAAAGTTGAAACCCATATCCCATCTGAAGTTCTTCTTGTTTATGTTGATAGTGTTCAGTTGTAATTCAATACCCTGATTCCGTACGCTGCCCGCATTGGCGGTTACTTCAAAGAACCCGGTTGAAGGCGATTTTGGAACAGCAAGTAATAGATCCTTATTGTCCGTGTTATACAGGTCAATGTTCAGTTCAACGCTTTTCCATAAGTTGATATCCAGACCAATACCGGCCATGTAGGCTTTTTCCCATCCGAGATACATATTTGATAATCGGGTAGGGATAGCTGAAACGACATTCTGATAAGAACTGCTTAATGTATATGACGAAAGGTATTGATACATCCCGATGTTGGAATTACCGGTAAGTCCGTAACTTCCGCGCAATTTCATAAATGTTATAGTTTTATTTCCTTTCAGAAAGTCCTCGTTGCTGATTAACCAGGAAGCTGCGCCCGAAGGAAACCAGCCGAGACGTCTCTTTTCCGCGAATTTTGAATTTGCATCTCCACGCAGGGATGCTGTAGCATAATATTTATTCAGATAACTGTACTGAACCTGTCCAAACCCCGAATAACTTCTCAGGGGTATGGAATATCCTCCGATTTCGTAAATCTCACAGGCATTTAATGCGTCCATTCCGTTTGGCATGCCTTTTCCCGAAGCTGTGGTCAATTCGGTCGTAGATTGGCCCCATTCCCATCCAAGCAGGCTGTTTAATGAGTGATTGCCAAATTTATTGTTCGCTTTCAGGGTGTTTGTTGTACCGAAAGATTTTCCAAAACTAATTTCGTTAAGCAGATAACCGTCGGAATAGGATGAACTATAAGTTCTTGGATCAATAAACAGTACGGTTTTGTACGCGTTCTGGTTATAACGGTTGGAGGTTGTAAATATTAACCAGTCCTTAATTGTCCAGTTTAACTGAAAATCTCCGACAAGATCAAAAGAATGTGATTTGTTATAATTATACTGTTCGTTGTGCAGTGAATTCCATTTATCCTGTGAGTACCACACCGACCCGTCAGCACGTGTTGCGCTGGTGATTTTTTCAATAGCTCCGTTTGCGTCATAGGGAGAATCCCAGGGCATTTTTGTATACGCGTCATTCAGTGTTGTCCAGCTCGAAGGGCTTTGAATGTCTGAATTGGTGTAGGACAAACGGATGTTCATGTCTAAATTCTTGTACAACTGGCTATTCAGGTTCAAACGTCCTGAAAGTTTCTTCAGACCGGTATTGATCAACGTACCTTCTTCGTTATAGTAATCCATGCTTGCAAAGTAGGTGGTCTTATTGTTGCTTCCCGATGCCGAAACATAGTAATCCTGCTGTGTCCCGGTTTTGAAAAATGCATCCTGCCAGTTGTAATCCTGATGCAACAGGCCGGATGGACGCATTAATGAAAATAATGCCGGACTAAAAAGCTTTTTTTGCATGTAATACAATTCCTGCGAATCCATCATTTTGAAGTGTCCAAACAAATTCGATTTCGAACCTATATTTGCTTTTACGTCCACTTTTGTAGGTTGATTTCTGGTCGCGGATTTGGTGGTAACAACAATAACGCCGCCGGCCGCAGCTGATCCATACAAAGCGGTAGCGCCAGCGTCTTTCAAAACGGTTAAAGTCTGTACATCATTGGGATTGAAGCTGCCTCCGGGAATACCATCAACAACATAAAGCGGGTCGGCATCGGCTGTGATGGAACCGGTACCACGAATGCTGATCTGGGCTGCAGAACCAGGTTGACCGCTCGAATTGTATACGACAAGACCTGCCACTTTACCCTGAAGCATATTTCCTATGTCGGACGTGGCAACATCAGTCAGCTTTTCGGCTGAAAGCGTTACTGCAGAACTGGATAATTCGGATTTTTTCTGGCTGGAATAGCCCATAACGATGATTTCATCCAGTTTCCTGACATCTTCTTCGATGGAAATATTCAGGTCACTGGCATCGCCTAAAACGATATCTTTTCCTTTATAACCAACATAAGAGATTTGTAAAACGGATTGAGGATTTGCCTCTACAGAAAATTCACCGTCAATGTTAGTAGTTGTACCTCCATTTTCTCCCTTCACAATTACCGATGCACCTATAATGGTTTCACCTGTCTGCGAATCAAAAACTTTACCGGTTATTCTCCTTTTCTTTGCATCCTGTGTTCCTGTTTCCTGTTTAATCTCTGCTTTTGCTTTTGTAATTACAATCGTTTTGTTCTTATAATTCGCCTGTAGTCCTTTCGGTGAAAGCACTGTTTTCATTACCTCGTTCAGCGGGCGATTGGAAACCGTGATGGTGATGTCTTTCTTATCATCAATCAGTGCATCCCGATAAATAATTGAAAATTGAGTTTTGGCTTCAATCTGTTTAATGAAGTTCTTAAATGTTGATTTTTTTAGATTTAATGAAACTGGTTGTGTGTAGTTTTGTGCATTCAATGTTCCTGTCAATGCTAACAAAACGTAAAGCACACCTATTTTCAACCAATCCATTCTTCTGAGTAACAAAAGTTTTTTCTGATGTGTGTACATGGTGTTTTTTTTGATAAGATATTTATAAATGAATATATATGTTTGTTTATTCCTTTTTGTCATCATGTAAACACCATCAACGAAACCGTCTTCATCTGATCCTGTTTACAATTGTTATTGTATCTCTGTTCCTTAAGTAATTAATCTTATACTGCATTTTCAATATTTCCAGCGTACTTTCGAGACTTTCATCATTGAAACTTCCGCTTATCAGGTCATTCTCTATTTCCGGACACTTACAGATTATTTTCACACCATACCATTCTTCGAGCATCGACATTACATCAATAAATCTTTCAGAGCTGAATTTCAACTTGTTATCTTTCCAGGCTGTTTCAAGGTCATTATCGGTATGGATTATTTGCATTTGTCTGGTCGATTGACTAAAAATCGCTTTTTCATTCGGTTCTAAATAATAATCCTGCGACAGATCAGAACTTCGAAGTTTTACACTTCCTTCCACAAGCGAGGTTTCAATGATATCGGCTCCCTGCCTTGCCTTAACATTAAATGAAGTACCCAGTACCTCTACATGTAGATTATTCATTGTAACTATAAATGGCCGGCTTTTATCTTTATATACCTTGAAAAATGCTTCACCGGTTAATCTAACCTGGCGTGTGTTTTTTGCACCCTTATTATATTCAAGTGTACTGTTCGAGTTTATCCACACTTTCGAGCTGTCGGGTAACGTGACCAGCGCTTTGTTGCCACGCTCAACCGATACAATGAAATTGCCCGGTTCATGCACGGATAGCGACTTTGTTAAAAAAAATGTACTGACGATTAAAATTGGTATCAGAACAGCAGCTACCCCGATTATCCTTTTTTTAGACTGCCATTTATTTTCGTTTTCTATGTAGAAGCCAAGCGATTTCCGTATGTTATCCTTCGACTCTTTCCTGAGTTTTTCCTGAAAGATATTTTCATCCCATTCATCTTCCATAAGTTCAGAGAGCCCTTCATCATTGATATCGTTCATCGCGTGACGCATTCTTACAAACTCATCATACGTGATGTGATCGTAGAGATATTTCTTATATAATTTGGTTATAAAATTTTCCATTTTTTTCTTTCTTTATATTACACGTTAGACATCAAAAAAGATACTATGCGATTTTTTATGTTATAAAACATATTTCGAAACATTGTTGTCCGCTAAAAGCGGAAATTATTTTTTAATTCAATCAGCAGGGCTTTGTAGTTCTGCTTTTTTGTTTGTTTTT
>Ga0116171_10001998_pt1 | contig 19789 bp, 21 predicted proteins | sample AD_JPNHW2_MetaG_FD_89798 | JGI IMG/M metagenome (GOLD analysis project Ga0116171, IMG submission 89798) | Active sludge microbial communities of municipal wastewater-treating anaerobic digesters from Japan - AD_JPNHW2_MetaG | ecosystem: Engineered > Bioreactor > Anaerobic > Digestate | place... | reverse complement strand
CACTACCGCCAAAATAATTTTCATTGTCTTTGTTTTCATCTGTTCACTTAAATAGCTTTTGTGTAACATACCGAAACAAAAGTATTTCACGAATATCCCGATTGAAAATTTAATAGACAGTGAAAAACAGTTTGCCGACAAACAGGCGAATTGTTTCGACAATTAACAATTAGCAATTAACAATTATCAATATTAAAAGGCTATCGAACAACCGACTTATTGTTCATTGTTAATTGTTAATTGTTAATTATCTTTTTATCTTAGCTTTTTATCTGATTAAATAATAACTAAAAACTTATTGCCATGGGCTATGGGATTATTGCAGCAGTAGTAATACTTCTGTTTTTTTCAGGAATTCGTATTATTCGTCCGACTCACAGGGGTCTTATTGAAAGGCTCGGTAGATATTACCATTTTGCCGGTCCGGGATTTCACTGGATCATTCCCGGGATAGACAAGATGTACCAGGTAAATATTACCGAACAGATGGTAGATGCCGAACCACAGGAGATAATAACAAACGACAACCTCAATGCAAGCGTTGATGCACAGGTTTATTTCAAGGTAAAACCTGACGAGGAGAGTGTTAAGGGTTCACAGTATAATGTTAACAACTACAGGTATCAGATAGTAAACCTGGCCCGTACAACCCTTCGTAACATTATAGGTACTATGACCCTGAAGTCTGCCAACAGCGAACGAGGCAAGATCAATGCCGAACTCTATACCACACTTCATAACGAGACAATGGGCTGGGGTATTGAGATTGTACGTACAGAGCTCAAACAGATTGACCCGCCAAAAGATGTCCAGGAGACAATGAACAAAGTTGTCAAGGCTGAAAATGAAAAGATAGCGGCCATAGATACAGCAACAGCAACCGAAACATGTGCCGACGGTGTAAAAAGAGCCAAGATCAAGGAAGCCGAGGGTATGAAACAGTCCAAGATACTTCAGGCTGAAGGTGAAGCTGAATATATAAGGCTCGTAAACGAGGCTGCAGAAAAATACTTCGTTGGTAACGCACAGCTTCTCAGAAGACTTGAGGCCGTTGAAACCTCTCTCCAGAACAATGCAAAGATTGTTGTTCCTGAAGGAAGCGACCTGATTAACCTTGTTGGCGAGATGGCAGGCATAGTTCCTGTTCCCAAAAAGGAAGTGAAAAAATAAGCAAACACACTCAGCTATAAAAAAGCCTCTGATTTTCAGGGGCTTTTTTGTTAACCTGTATAACAATAAATGTTAAGTATTCTGGTTATGTTTTTGAGGGTGAAACAATTTGAACAGGATGAACAAAGAAAGAAAAAGATCTATGCAGGTCTGTTGCAGGAAGGCGGTTATTTTTATCCTGATGGTGACGTTTCTTGTCTCCGGATGTGAGAGGGATAATACAAAATATGCCCAGTTCCAGAATCCTCTGGCACATCCTGAAGAAGGGCCTCCGGCCGGTAACCCTGCCAGCCACTATCCAGTACCCCTTGCAGCCGGGCCCGAAGATGTCTCGGTACCCGATCATGTTGTTGGCAACGGTACGCCTGAAAGCTGTACTGCTGATGCCTTCATTACAGCTGTTGAGCAGGGTGGTAAAATTACATTTAACTGCGGGCCTGATCCTGTGACAATCACGCTCGACCGCCCGGCAAAAGTATTTAACGACGCGGCCACCGATATCGTCATTGATGGTGGCGGGCTTGTTACCCTCAGCGGAGGAGGACGAAGCCGTATCCTTTATATGAATACCTGCGATAAAAATCAGCACTGGACAACATCTCACTGCCAGAACCAGGAAACCCCGCGGTTAACAGTACAGAATATCACATTTGCTGATGGCAACTCCACAACGGAAGATGAATATGACGGTGGCGGGGCCATCTGGGTACGCGGCGGAAGATTTAAAGCCGTCAACTGCCGCTTCTTTAACAACGCCTGCGACAGCCTCGGGCCTGATGTGGGAGGTGCAGCAATAAGAGTCTTCAGTCAGTATGAAGGGCTACCGGTATTTATAGTCAACTGCACCTTTGGCGGGAAACAGGGTTATGGCAACTTTGGGGCAAACGGAGGAGCAATAAGCAGCATCGGAGTGTCATGGAGCATCTATAACTCCCTGTTTTCATATAACCGGGCCATAGGCAACGGAGGCAACCCCGCACACTCCGGTACTCCAGGAGGTGGCAGCGGAGGTGCAATATACAACGACGGCAACACAATGTCGCTTAAGCTCTTTGGCTGTGTCATTGAAAACAATAAAGTTAATGCTTACGGCGGAGCAATATTCTTCGTCACAAACGACCATACCGGAGATATCCGCATAGACAGCTGTACCATAAGAAATAATCCCGGCGGATCGTGGTACCCTGTCTACCCGGGGATATCAATGCACTCCGATACCAAATGCGTTGTAACAAACTCTGTTATACAATAAAAGATAACCGGAAAGGTTATCTTTTACTGTTTATTAATAAGTCAGTTTTTCAACTATGCTTTTCCTGCACTGCCAAGAACCGCTTCTGTCTTGTGTTTGTAAAGCTCCTTGAGCTTGTCGCGGGCCGGACCCAGGTAGTTACGAGGGTCAAACTCACCCGGTTTCTCAACAAGTACCTTGCGTACTGCAGCTGTCATTGCCAGACGGCCATCGCTGTCGATGTTGATCTTACATACTGCTGATTTTGCAGCTTTGCGAAGCTGATCTTCAGAAACACCTGCGGTATTTTCCATCTTACCACCATACTGGTTAATCTCAGCAACAATATCCTGAGGTACTGACGATGCACCATGAAGTACGATAGGGAAACCAGGTATACGCTTTTCAACTTCTTCGAGGATGTCAAACCTCAAAGGAGGAGGCATCTCACCCGGAGCAACCTTGAACTTGAAGGCACCATGTGATGTACCTATTGAGATAGCAAGTGAATCAACACCTGTCTTCTTTACAAAGTCTTCTACATCTTCAGGCCTTGTATATGATGAATGATCTGATGATACTTCGTCTTCTATGCCTGCAAGCACACCAAGCTCACCCTCAACAGTAACATCATACTGATGCGCAAAATCAACAACCTGCTTGGTCAGCTTCACATTCTCCTCATAAGAAAGATGAGAACCATCTATCATAACTGATGAGAATCCACTCTCAATACACGACTTGCATGTCTCAAAAGAATCTCCATGATCAAGGTGAAGTACAATAGGAATCTGATAACCCAGCTCTTTTGAATACTCTACAGCACCCTTTGCAAGATACTGGAGAAGTGTCTGGTTTGCATATTTACGTGCACCTTTTGATACTTGTAGAATAACCGGTGATTTTGTTTCTACACAGGCACTTATAATTGCCTGTAACTGTTCAAGGTTGTTGAAGTTAAATGCCGGAATAGCATAACCACCCTTGATTGCACCCTTGAACATCTCTCTCGAATTTACTAACCCTAATTCCTTATAGTGAACCATAATAATTTGTATTTATAAATTAGCCGCAAAAGGTAACCATTTTCGCCTTAGCAGCCAAAAATAATTTATAAAAATCCGCCTGCGCCTGTTTTTGAAAAACAAAAAAAATTTGCATTTATAAATATTAATATTTTATATTTGCAATATATAAGTTTCTTATATATATAAATTATGATATCAACAGATTTGATTAAGGGCTCTCTCAAGACCATTGTACTGAGAGTGCTGGAAGACAATGGCCGGATGTACGGTTATGAAATAACACGTAAGGTTGAGGAACTTACTAACGGTAAGATAAAGCTTACCTATGGGGCACTTTATCCTGTGCTGCATAAGCTTGAGAGCGAAGGAGTACTGGTGACTGAATCGGAGAATTATAATAACCGTATCCGGATTTATTATAGTCTGACTGAAAAAGGCCACTCCGTTGTTGCAGAAAAGATAAGGGAGATGAAGGAGTTTATTGAATCTCTTCAGGGGATAGTCAATCCAAAAACCGGTATCAGTTATGCCTGATCTGACAATCCAGAATATTGAGTTGATCACCAGGGATGTCAGGATGCAGGAAATATCCTTTTCTCATCTTGCCGATGAGCTCATTGACCATATTTGTTGTGATGTGGAACATGAGATGAGAGGTGGACTGAGCTTCAATGAAGCCTACAGGAAGGTTAATGGAAAGATAGGTGGCAGGAGGCTGAAAGAGATACAGGAAGAAACACTCTATGCGGTAGACACTAAATACAGAAAAATGAAAAGCACAATGAAGTTTTCAGGCGTATGCGGCACGATATTGCTCGGTTTTGCCGCACTGTTCAAGATCATGCACTGGCCCGGGGCCGGAATAATGATAATGTTGGGAGGGATGATCCTGGCGTTTGTCTTTATGCCATCCGCCATGGTAGTGCTCTGGAAAGAGACACGCAGTAAAAAGAGAATCTTTCTCTACATCTCAGCTTTTGTTTCGGCGATGTTGTTCATACTGGGTATTATGTTTAAGGTGCAGCACTGGCCCGGGGCCGGAGTCATACTGCTGCTGTCATGCATCTGCTGTGCGTTTTGCTATATACCCGTTTTACTGTTCAGTAAACTCCCACAGGAAGAGAGTCGTTCAAAAAAAGCTGTTTACATAACCGGTGCCATAGGTCTCATTTTTTATATTGCTGGCCTGATTTTTAAGATTCAGCATCTTCCCGGAGCCGGAATATTAATGATGGTTAGCCTGGGAACTCTGTTTCTTGTGGTCTTTCCCTGGTATACGGTTATCACCTGGAAAGAGGAATCAAATATAAAGGCCGGCTTCCTTTTTCTGGTGATTGGTTCACTGGCCATTGTCGCACCTTCATCCTTAATAAACATGAATCTGCAGAAAAATTATGAAACCGGTTTTTACCGTAACCTGGAGCAACAACAGGCAGTGTACAGATGCTTATTCAGTGAAAACCAGTCTATCATTAAGAACAACAAGGATACAGTTGCTGCCCCGGTCATTGATCAGATTGCACATAAGACCGATGAGCTGTTGATGTTTATTAATGACATTGAGAAAAGAATGATTGCTGAATCAGAAGGAGTGCCTGGTGTACCGGCTGATGTATCGCAACAGATAAATATGACAAAAACCGGACCTGAGATTCAGTTCAGCCTGCTGAAAAGCGCCTTCACTCCTGTTCCTTTCAATGATTTTCTTAAAACAGGATCCCTTTCGAGGAAAGAGTTTGAGGAGAGGATAAAAGGTTACTCTGCCTTTATAGCAGCTCTTGCACCGGGAGGCGAAACCGCCGAACGGCTGAGACTGCTGGATACTTCAATATGCTTCCCTGGCCCTGAAGCTGAAGAAAAAAGGATTTCTCTGATGTCAGCGCTCCATATGACAGCACTTATAAAAAACAGCATTCTGACTGTCGAATCGGGAGCATTAAAAACTGTTGCAAATCGTTAAAAAGCAAAGTCATGAAACAAAAGTTATATATCACAGGCGTGATTACAACAATCGCAATAATCCTTGGCATAATGTTCAAAATAAATCATTATCCGGGGGCCGGAATACTTACAACAGCCGGTATTGCTTTCCTTCTGCTTGTATTTCTTCCGGCAGCACTTTTTAATCATTATAAAAATGAAGGGGGTAGCCTGTTACTTCATTTTGTTACCTGGCTTACCTGTTTTGTTGTTTTCACCTCAATGCTTTTCAAGTTAATGCATTGGCCGGGAGCCAGTTTCCTTCTATTTATAGCTCTCCCCTTCCCTTTTGTAGTATTTCTGCCGGTCTATCTTATTGTTACCTCCGGAATAAAAAATTTTAATATCAATAATACGGTATATGTACTGCTGCTTCTAACCGGTGTATCGCTCTTTACAGCATTACTCGGGCTGGATGTCACAAAAGACAAGATAGAGGACAGTCTTAACATTGCGGGCAGCTATAACAGGATGGAAAAACCACTTGGCAGGATAACAGTAAATAATGACTCCTCTCCCATAGCCGGGAGCATTGATGAGGTACTGGGTATCATTAATGAGTACCAGGGTATCATTTATAATTCCATAGGATTAACGGAAGAGGAATGGAATACTGATCCTGAAAGATTTGCAAACTTTGCTTCTGCTACAGGAGGTAAATCACCTCATAAGAACGGCATAAGAATCACCGACACCAGGCTTGAGAAAGGTTTAAGAAATCTTATGAGTCAGTTTGCCGAAAAACCTGGCTGCGAAATCTTATCGAAAGAGGCCCCGGATATCTTTAGCTTTAATCCCTCTGCTCAGGATGATGGAGAATGGAGCAAAGCAACTTTAGACAATGCGAATGTCATATGGGTCCTTATCTACCTCAATGGTCTGGAAAATAACCTTGAAATGATTAAGGCATCACTTTATTAACATGGCAGATAAAAATGAATTCTTAAAGTTGCCTTTGTAATGGCAGCTTTATCTTAACGGTGGTACCGCTTTCATTAAAGGACTCAAATTCAATCTTACCCTTATGTTCTTTAATGATTGAATAAGCTATAGCCAAACCCAGACCTGTACCTTTTCCAGGATCTTTTGTCGTAAAGAATGGCTCGGTCACTCTTGGCAGATCCTCCGGTTTTATGCCTTTACCGGTGTCTTTGATATTGATATTAACCGATTTGCCGGTCTTGATGGTAGAGATTGAAATTATCCCTTCTTTTTCTATCGCCTGACATGAATTTAACAGTACATTGGTAAAGACCTGGTGTATCTTTCCAACATTGCATGAGACCTGTACAGGTCCTTCTTCGAAATTCCTTATAATCTGAATACGATCCTGTATCTGGCTGTTAAGCATCAACAGACAGTTTTCAATTATCATATGTATATCGCATCTGGCTTCATAGTCCTTATCGCTCTTGCTGAATTGCGACAATCCGGATACGATATTAACTGACCTCTCCACTCCTGTCTTTATAGAATCCATCAGTATGTCAACAGTCTCGTTCTTTATTCCGGCTTCTGTCAGGTATTCTTTCAGCCCGGTGTAACCTCCCTGAATGAAGTTAAGCGGATTATTGATTTCGTGGGCAATGCCAGCAGTAAGAATACCCAGGGAAGCCATCTTGTCCGCTTCAAGTAACTGAGTCTGTGTCTCTTTCAGGTGATGTAGTGTCTCTTTCAGGCTTTCGTTCTGGGTGTTTATAATATCATTTTTAATGTTCAGCTCCTCATTTGTCCTTTTTAGTTCATTCAGGGTTCTGTCAAGATTTGATGTCTCCTGGTCAACAAGCTCCTGAAGATGGTTTTTATGATCTTCAAGCTCCTTTTCGGTTTTCCTCAGCAGGTTCAGATGTTTTTTCAGAAAAAAATAAAATAGCAACCCGGTAATGAGTACATAAAACCACCCTTTGAAAATATGTATCATTGTTAAAATATCCTGATCATTGGTGATGGAATCAGCTATTTTGTCGGAAAACAAAATCCACAGCCCTCCGATGATTAAATATGAAATAGTCAGTTTATATTCAAATTTGATCTTTTTCATCATTATTGTTAGTCCGTCACTGTCTTCCTGTTTGATAAAGAAATAAATCAATTATATGCCAGGCTAAAACAATTATCATTGCTCCTAAAAATAAGCTTTTTTTAGGATCTATTGGCTATTTAATGACAACCAAACAAAAAGTTGTTCTCTGATAATTTCGTAAAGCAACGTAAAATACCTGTTGTAATTAAACCTGATAACGACTTATTTCCGTCAGGAAAGCAATTTTAATCCTGTATGTCCTCCGGTATAAATTTCCAGACGTCATCCAAATAATAGTATCCAAATTTTCCACCGATAATTATCCCATAAGTGTCAAAGGTAAAGTAAGCTGCCCCGCGGCGGCCCACTCCCGGAAAATCAGCTACCTGGTCCCAGAGATCATTCATTATGTCGTATTGCCATGTTGACTGAAGATATGTGCCTCCCCTTTGCCCAATGGAGACATAAGCATAATTGCCTATCTGAAACGCGGCCCCTGATTCTCTGGCCAGATCTGTATACCCGTTGTCAAAACTCATTTTAGATGTATTTGCTGTATTACGTAGCTGATTCCATTGATCCGTTGACGGATTGTAAGAGTCAAAATTTGTAGTTGGCGTTCCATTATTTTCACCACCGAAAACAAAACCTCTCCCTCCATAGACAAATGTGTTGCCATATGCCCCTCTGTATTCTGGAGGAGTGCTCATCAGGGTCCACTTATCGTTTACAGGATCATATTCATAAAAATCATTCAGAAAATTATTGTCAAACCCACATCCTACATATCCTTTCCCTGCAAGGCTGAAGCCGTATGCGCCTGACCTCCCTGAACCTGGAAAAGAAGCTTTTTCTGTCCATGTGTCGCTATCCGGATCATATTCCCAGAAATCATTCATATAATTAACACCATTGTATCCGAGCCCCATATATCCCTTATTGCCGATGGTAAAAGCCACGGCGCAAGCTCGTTCAATGCCCGGGAATTGTCCTTTCTGTATCCAGGCATCAGTTTCCGAATCGAACTGCCATACATCACGCATACACTCATCCCCATTATAACCAGTGCATATGTATCCGTATTTCCCAATTACAAACGAGGCAGCGTCTGAACGCGATAATCCGGAAAAGTCATTAATCTCAATCCAGGTGCCTTTCAGGGGCTCAGAACTTTTTTTGCTGCAGGCAACAGCAATCAGTACTAAAGTTGCCAGTGTTAAAATGAAAAACTTGTTATTCGTCATTATTAAATACTTAAGTATAAATTCCCAAAAATTAACTAAATATAGTCAGTCTCAGACAGGAGAATACAAAATAAAGTGTTTTTCGAACAAAGGATTAAAATGCCATTTTACCTGAAAAGGATTTAATATGCGGTTTAAGCTGTAATTTTATATGAAAATTGATCTTATTTTTAATGCGGGGTTTTAAAATTGGTTTTTAATGATGAAATATACAAGACTGGGAGAAAAAGGGCCCCTGGTATCAACCGTTGGCTTTGGTGCCTGGGGTATCAGTGGCCGCGACTGGGGAAAGACAGACGATAAGAGTTCACTGCAGGCAATACACGCAGCTCTTGACGCAGGTGTGACATTTATTGATACTGCCGACGTTTATGGCTTTGGCCATTCGGAAGAGCTGATAAGGCAGGTCCTTGATGAACGACATGACAAATCCGGTATTGTAATTGCATCAAAGGCCGGCAACAACTTTTATCCTCACCTGGGACAGGAACACAGTACAACACCTATAAACCACGACTACTCGGTAAAACATCTTGAGTTTGCTGCTGAACAAAGCCTTAAGAGGCTTAATATTGAGGCCCTGGATATTCTTCAGCTGCATAGCCCAAATATCGATGTGCTTGAAATGGATGAGCCATGGATAGCTCTGGAAAGGCTTAAAAAGGCAGGTAAGATAAAACATGCCGGTTGGAGTGTACAGTCCTTTCGTGAGACAGAACAGGCTCATATCCTTGAAAGGCATCATGAGTTGCTTGATGTAATACAGGTAAGATATAATCTGCTGGAGAGAAAAGCTGAAGAGGTTTTGCTTCCTATGGCATTGAAGTACGGTACCGGCGTTATTATCCGGATCCCATTGCTTTTCGGCCTGCTGGCCGGCAAATTCAGCAACAAAACTACTTTCGGTGAAAATGACCACCGGCGCAATAATCTTTCGCCTGAAAAACTTGAACTGTACCTGAAGGACTATAACAGGTATAAACCCGTTTTTGAAAAATATCCTGAATATACCACGGCACAACTGAGTCTTCGTTTCTGTATTTCACATCCGGCCGCTCACACAGTCATACCTGGGGGCAAAACACCCGAACAGGTGCGTGAAAATGTTGTTGCATCTGAGATGGATTCGATCCCCTTTGAGGCATTCACCCTTTAAGGATGACTCACCAGAATCTTTCAGGATTCCTGATTGCCTGTTTCATATAGCGAAATAAAAGTGCTCCGTGTGAGGCATCTGCCATCCTGTGATCAATGGCTATTGTTACAGACATAATTCGTCTTATGGCAACCGAGTCGTTAATTACCACCGGCTTTTTTTGTATGCCTCCCATAACCAGTACAAATGAGAAGTTTGAAGTAGGCAGCAGAGCCGGGAAACCATAATCAAGTCCAAGGGTTCCTATATTGGTTAGCAGGAATGAGCCATTCCTGTTTGGCGCCATCCCCAGCCCGGGGATGGAAACGCCCCAGTTTAGTGTAAGTGCCCTGTAAGTCTTGTAAAACCAGTTACGAAGAGGCCATGGTAAGCGTGCCAGGAAGTTTTTCCCCTGCATGGCCTCACTCTCATTCCCTTTCCTTGACCTTGATATTTCGGTATTCATATATTTCTCAAGCTCATCAAAGCTCAGGTTCCCGGCATCAGGCACAATCACCGATGTCATGTTTCCATCGGAACGGAGAACACTTACTGCAACATCAATTGACGGCCGCGGAAGAATCCTGCCCCTTCTGACATAAGTATTGAATTCCGGTATCTCCTCTTTAATAGCCCGGGCAAGTGTCATAACAAAAAAATGGGTCAGCGTGATCTTATGTCCTTCCCTTCGTTTTTCCGAAATAAATGACTCAAGGTCTGTCACATCCAGTTCAACACCTCCAAGTATCTTTGAATCTGTCGGTTTTTTATAGATAGTGGAAGCAACCCTTCTCCATGGAGTATTGAATTGTTCATCGGAATTCATAAATAATCGCTTTAGAAAAAAATCATCCTTATTGCCTGAAAATATCAGAAATAAAAGGCAGGGCGATATAAAGTGCCGAGTGCCAGTACTCCCATGTGTGTCCGCCATCACGGACCCTGTATTCATAAGGTATCCCTGCATTACGCAGAGTCATTATGAAATCGGCATTTGTTTCATATGTGAAATCATCATCGCCACAGTCGATGAACCAGTTAACGGTCTTCAGTTCTTCAACCTTTTGCGGAGAAGCACTCTGGAAGTATTTTATGCAGTTATTATCTTCAACCAGCGTCTGCAGCTTTTCAATCACCGGATCATTTTCATGCCCTTTTGAAAGCAAATCCTGTCTCCTAAGGTATCCGCTCATTGAATAAGCTGCACAGAATTTTTCAGGATGATGGGAAGCATATACAACGGAACCTCCGCCGCCCATAGATAGGCCTGCAATAGCACGATGCTGCCTGTCCGCTTTTACCCGGTAATGCGAGTCAATATATGGTACAAGCTCTTCAAAGAAATAATCTTCATATCTCCAGTCGGGGCTGTTAAAGTAATTCATAAACGTCTTTCCTGCCTCCGGGCAGACAATAATCATCTCACAAGCCTCCTTTGAATTTATAAGCTGGTTTGCCACTGAGGCAAGGTTTGCCTTATCGGCCCAGTTATGATCACTGCCATCCTTCCCATGAAGAAGATATAACACGGGATAAGATTTCAGAGTATCAGTCCAATACGACTTTGGAAGATATATGCCATACTCTCTCTCCTCATTTAAGATACGGCTGGTCATGGTGCGGTATTCAACCTTCCCGGGAGTGAGTTTCTGCGGATAGGCAGTGAGCACTGCAAGCATCATGGTAAATATCAAAGTAATCCGTTTCATAATTTTCCTTTTTTCAACAATAACATTCAAAGATAATGGAAACATGAATTTCATACTGATAAAAGAATTGACTTTAGACTATCGTTTCCATAAATTTGTTACAGGCTGTGCCGGATTCTATTATCAGAAAAGAGCCTCAGTATAAAACATCATCTTAAAATGACTGTGAAAATTATTAATTTAAAAAGATGAGTCTGAAAAATAATATGCCAGGTGTCGTTAATAAATTTATCCGGGCCTTGTTGTTCATGGTGGTGTCTTCTCTGGTAACCGGTTGCCTGGGGTTCAGGGAAGCTGCAGGCAGGCCTGAAGGAAACCATGCCGACTCATTGACTGGTAACTATTGGCGGGCCGGATATTCGGGAAAAAGCAGATTAAATTATGTGGTCACCTTCCCGCATGATTATGACACAGACAGTTCTTCATATCCTCTGATACTATTTCTTCACAGCCAGGCAGAACGAGGTGATGATATAAATCTTCTTATAGATAATGAATCCAGGGGAAGCGACCTGCTGACCCCGGTAGCATTGAAGGATAAAGATTTTCCTTTCATAACAATTTCTCCTCTTTGCCCGAAACACTGGGGATGGCCGGTAATAGACTGGCGATTAAACAGGCTGCTCAGGGAGGTCACAAAAAAATACAGGATAAACACATCAAAGATATACCTTACAGGTGTTAGTATGGGAGGAATGGGAACATGGTCACTGGCAATGGGTTATCCTCATTGGTTTGCAGCTATTGCCCCTATAAGCGGAGGCATAATGTTTCCCATGACAGTTATGAAACCACGGTCTATAAAAAATATCCCGGTATGGGCTTTCCATGACAGGTACGATACCACAATCCCAATCAGGTTTGAGGAGAATAAAGTAAACCGTTTGATACATGCCGGTGGAAACGTGAAGTATACTGTCACAGAGACTGGCAGGCATGAGATCTGGACTGACATATTTGACAAGCCGGATCTGTTCAATTGGTTCCTTGAATATGAAAAAGGAAAAGCAAAAGGTAAAAGCGAAAAAAACAACCTGTCTGAATGATAATTATATTTATGACAACCTAACCAATAAAATGAATTAAAGTCATGACAAAAAGAGGACAAAACGGAGCACCTGCATCAAATGCAATTTATGGACTGGGCTTTATTGGAGCCGCAATCTATTTCATCTCATCTGCCACCTCCTTCTGGATTGGGGTGCTGGGTTTTTTGAAAGCAATAGTATGGCCGGTCTTCCTTGTCTATGAGGCATTCAAGCACCTGGCATTATAATGTGCCCATGAGCTTCAAAAACAAAACAATCATAGTTACCGGTTCAGGGAAAGGCATTGGCAGGTGCATTGCCTGCAGGTATGCCTCGGAAGGAGCAAATGTAGTACTTGCTGATAATGATAAGAAATCCGGTACCCAAACAGAAATGGATATTTTATCTTCCGGAGGATCGGCGAAGTTTATTCACACTGATGTCTCTGTGCCGGATGATATCAGGAGGCTTGTAAAAGAGACCGTCAGAAATTACGGAACCATTGATATTCTGATAAACAATGCGGGGCTCTCCCGGTTTAAATCACCATACACCATTACCGTAGAAGAGTGGGATGAGGTATTGAATGTGAACCTGCGAGGAATATTCCTGTGCGCAAGGGAAGCAGCACTGGTGATGAGGGAACATGACGGAGGGTCCATTGTGAACATAGCATCAACGAGAGCATTCATGTCAGAACCTGATGGCGAAGCCTATGCCGCTTCAAAAGGAGGCATAGTAGCCCTGACACATGCTCTTGCAGTATCTTTATCTCCTGACAAAATCCGGGTCAACAGTATCAGTCCGGGTTGGATCGAGACCGGGGACTATAACCAGCTGAAAGAAACAGATCATAAACAGCATCTTTCAGGAAGGGTTGGCAGACCTGACGATATAGCCACAGCCTGCCTCTGGCTGACAGCAGAAGGTAACGAATTTGTAAATGGAACCAACATAATAATCGACGGCGGAATGACCAGAAAAATGATCTATGAACCCTGATGCTATATCTGCCTTATGCTCATAATGAAAATGAAGTGTGGAAGAATCATATCATAAAATGCGTTAAAATTTATAATACATGTTATGTATGATAAATATTTGTGCTTATCTTCGGTATGAATTTACAAGCTGGTTTTAATTAAACCAGGGAGAGAACACATTTTTAATTCGTTGATTATATAGTTTTTGGAATTATGAGAAAAGCAATAATCCCTGTTACTTTTTGTGTGGTGCTATGCCTGTTATTATCAGCATCCGGTTTGGAACGAAATAAGGTATGCATCATACCTGTTCCGGTAAGTGTAAAACCGGGACATGGTTATTTTGAACTTGCTCCCGATGCAAAAATAAGCTTTACCGGAGGAGATGACGCAAATGATAACGCTCAGGTACTTTCAGAGATGCTGCACAGGGCTACCGGTTATAATAATGTCGTGGAACCGGGTAGCAGTGGGGCAATACAATTCATTATTGACAACAGTAAAGAATGGAAGGCCGGGGAGTATAAGATTAAGGTCACAAGGAATAATATCTTTGTAACCTCAGGCAGTTCTGTCGGTCTTTTTATGGGTATCCAGACGCTCAGGCAGCTCTTCCCGAAGGAAATTGAATCCGCAACACCTGTCTCAGGGTCTGTCAGATGGCAGGTTCCATGTGTTGTAATAAAAGATTATCCCAGGTATCAATGGAGGGGCATGATGCTTGATGTATGCCGTCATTATTTCGATGTTGAGTTTGTAAAAAAATATATTGATCTGCTGGCAATGAATAAGATGAATGTGTTTCACTGGCATCTTACTGATGATCAGGGCTGGCGCATAGAGATTAAGAAATATCCGAAGCTTACAGAAGTGGGTGCCTGGAGGGTAAACAAGGAGACTCTCCCCTGGAGCGGCAGAGAACGGCAGAAACCAGGTGAGGTAGCCGATTTCGGAGGATTTTATACCCAGGAACAGATTAAAGAGGTGGTTGAATATGCAGCAAAAAGGCATATAACCGTTGTTCCTGAAATTGAAATGCCCGCTCATGCCTCTGCTGCCCTTGCAGCATATCCTCAATATTCATGCACCGGAGGTCCATTCACCGTGCCTACAGGCGGTGTGTGGCCAATTACCGATATCTTTTGCGCCGGTAAAGACAGCACCTTCATGTTTGTTGAAGACATACTCACAGAAGTTATGCAACTCTTCCCATCGGAATATATTCACATCGGTGGCGATGAAGCCAATAAGAAAGAGTGGAAGGTTTGCCCTTATTGCCAGGCTAGAATAAAAGACGAGGGTCTGAAAGATGAGGAGGCACTTCAGGGATATTTCACCAAAAGAGTAGAAGACTTTTTATTGGCCCATGGCAGGAAGATGATTGGCTGGGACGAAATTATGCTGGGTGGCATATCTGATAACGCAGCAGTGATGTCATGGAGAGGATTTGACAGCGGGATAAAAGCTGCCAGATCGGGTCATAAGGTGGTAATGACGCCTACCGCATTCTGCTATTTTGATTACTACCAGGGCGACCCCGCCACAGAACCCTTTACCCGTGGCAAATATTTACCGGTAAAGAAGGTGTATGAGTTTGAACCTGCCCCATCAAAACTCTCCTCGGAAGATGCAAAAAACATACTGGGTGCCCAGGGCAACCTATGGACCGAATATGTTCCGGTATCGTCGCATGCCGAATATATGGTGTCTACACGTATGGCCGCTCTTTCTGAAGTGCTCTGGTCCCCTAAAAAATCAAGAAACTGGAACAGCTTCTATGACAGACTGCAGGCAAGAAAAGAGAGATATGAGATAATGGGGGTGAATTATTCTAAGGGGTCATACAAGATCGAAATACTCCCGGTATTAAAAAAGAATAAGAAAGCCTCAGTGGTGACACTTTCCGGGGAGCAACCTTATTGTGATCTTCGGTTTACCAAAGATGGTTCAAACCCGTCACTATCATCTGAAAAATACTCTGCTCCGTTTGAAATGAAGCCCGGATCTATGGTAAAAGCTGCATATTTCAGGGCCGACACCCTCTGCAGCAGTATATATGAAAAGCAAATAGATGCTGTAAAGTAAAATTGTAAGGTTAACCCGGATTTAACTAAATAAAAAACCAGTGCAATGAAAAAAGGTTACTTTCTCGTTTTGTCTTTCCTGGTACTGTTACTCTCCTCATCAGACCTGCCGAAAAAAGACAGAGTTGTGAAAAATGGCTGGAAACTGGTCTGGGAAGATGAATTTAACAGCTACAGGCTTGATACCACCAGGTGGAATGTACTATTAAGAGAGACCAGCAAACATGGTGAGCTTCAGTACTATGTGCCGGATGAGGTATACGTTGATAATGGCATGCTACATATACGCAGCCGGATAAGAAATTATGGTTCAAAAGAATACACCAGCGGCAGACTGGATACACGTGGCAAGTTTGCTCCCGTATATGGCAGGTTTGAAATAAGGGCCAAGCTTCCGGGCGGAAAAGGAATGTGGCCTGCACACTGGCTCTATCCTCAAAACCGTAACTGGGAGATGGAGGCACTGATGCAAAAAGAGGTGGCTGAAGGAAGAGAATATCTTATCCCTGAGGAGAGACCCTGGTATACCGAAATTGATATAATGGAGTTCCTGGGCCATGAACCAAATATTTTGTATGGCACCAATCATTTTTGCGCGTACGATGGAAAGCGCCAGTCCACTTCAGGTAAAGAAGTCTCTGCCTCGGACTTCACAAAGGACTTTCATGTTTACGCCCTGGAATGGGAACCAGACTCTATCCGCTGGTACATCGACGGAAAACTTTATCACTCAACTGTAAAAGGTATACCACACACACCTCATTATATAATATTAAACACGGCCATAGGTGGCAGCTGGCCGGGTAATCCCGATTCCACAACGGTGTTCCCGCAGTTCCACGATATTGATTATGTAAGAGTCTATCAGAGGGAAAAACCTTACTTCTCAGAAGAGTAAAAATTGCTTCAGGTTTCACATATGTAAATCATGCAGGGAGTGTAAAAAACGACCTGCATTTTTTTTATAATGTCTTATATGGTTTTTCAACCTTTGCTCATGCAGATTGTTATTGAATAAAAAACAAAATGGATCCCTTTTCTGAATTCCGGTTATGGTATAGCATGTGGTTAAACACCAATCCCGCTGAGCCGGCTGCCATGGCGCTCTCCACTGCAGGCAGGGATGGGCATGTATCCTCGCGCATCGTGCTGTTGCGCGACTATGATGAAAAAGGATTTGTCTTCTTCACCAATTATACCAGCACAAAAGGCACACAGATACACGAGAATCCTCATGCTGCCCTTCTCTTTTACTGGCCGGCACTGTCGAAACAGGTACGCATTGAAGGTATTATTGAAAAGACAAGCCGTGAACAGTCTGAGAAATATTTTCATGCACGGGCACGCGAGAACCAGCTGGGAGCATGGGCCTCACAGCAAAGTACCCGGATACCCGACCGCGATTACCTGTTGCAAAGATTTGATCACTTTGTTGACAAATTTGCCGACAGGGAAGTGGATGTCCCTCCCCACTGGGGCGGATACAGGCTCACTCCTGCATGGTTTGAGTTCTGGACTGCCGGCCGCCATCGGCTCAACGACCGGGTGTCATACCGCCTCTCAGGTGGCAAATGGATAAAAGAGATTCTCGCTCCCTAGTATTTCATTTTACCTGCCTGTTATCCGCTCAACATCGGCAGAATTTCTTAGCTTTGATATCAATAAATATTTTCCGGTGACCGGAAAGATAATCTGATGAAAAAACTACTCATTTTTACCATCGCGGCTCTTCTCCTTTCTGCTTGTAAGAATCCTCATAAGCCGGAGAACCCGACTATTTTTGATTATAGTGTCTCAAATATCAGTCAGACCACGCCTCTGCTTGACACAGTTGTCATAGATGAAGGATACAAGGCTATCTATCTTCTTTTCTCCAACAGCCTGTCGTCAGTAACATTTCCACTTCAGGTGACTGCCACCTTCAGCCTCACAACAGGAGCAACATCATTGCCGGCATCAGGCTCAGCCATCACCTTTAACAGTATTGACGAATTGTCTCACTACACAGTAACAGCAAGCGATGGCACAGAAGTGATTTATACAGTGTCTCTTCGTGATGACCAGATCCCGGACAATGGCTTTGAGGACTGGTATACAACAGAGGGAATGAACGGGGCTTCATTTTCAGAACCCGGCATGGCGGATAATAATACGGCATGGGCAACAGCAAACATGGGCACCAGCACTTTCGGTGTTTATTGCACTACGCCACTGACCTCTGATGGCAATACCATGGCAAAGATCACCACCGGGCAAACATCGCTGGTCCCGATTACTGCAGGGACCGTCTTCAACGGGAAGTTTGATGTTAATGGAGCCATTAACCACCCCACAGATCCCAAAAGAGCAACCGATTTTGGGATCCCATTCTGTCTCAGACCCTCATCAATAAGTTTTAAATATACCTACCAGCCTGGCAGTCGTTATGTGCAGGCAACGTTAAACAGTCCGTCAAATATTTTCGGCGGGTTCACTGTAAGTGATATTGCCGGCAGCGATATGTTCACCGCTTATGCCGTCCTTGAGAAACGGACAGCCACATCAACGGTGGAGATAGCCCGTGCTGAGATGGTCTCGGGCGATGTTCAGTCATCAATAAAGAACATAACTCTTCCGTTCACTTATACTTCAACAGCCAAACCCACACACATATACGTTGTGTTTTCGTCAAGTAAAGACGGTGACCTGTGGAAAGGAGCTGTTGGAAGTACGCTGACTGTTGACGATGTGGTACTGAACTATGGTGTCGGTAAATAAGCTCAGCTCTCAAAAAAACACTTATGATAAGAAAAACTGTCGCTCTTGTTTTGTTGTGCATTCCTGCAATACTGATGGGACAGGAGACGAAGTGGTCTCTTTATCCTATTCTTGGTATGGATCTGGGTGGTGCCGTGCCTTTCCCTTTGTCAGATATTCCGCATGGCTCAAAGGGTACTCCCCGGCTATCTCCAAACATAGGGATAGGGACAGGATACCAGTTAACGGATAAATGGACCGTTGGGGCAGAAGTCAGCTATCACATCCTTGCCTTTTCGGCATCGGCCGATGTAAAAAGCCAGCCATTCTATTCCGATGACCATACCACTACGCTCTATTTCTCGGGACATACAAAGACCGATGTTGAGCTTCGTTTTATGCAATTCCCAGTTACTGCAGCATATGCCATCAATTCAACCTGGACACTTACTTCCGGTTTATACTATTCCGGCATTCTTGAAGGGTCATTCAATACCAAAGGGACAAAAGGAGTTACTTCAGATGATAAAAGCATCACGGATAATGCTACCCTGCCAGGCATTGCCAGCGCGACGTACAGCTTTGATGATAACCTCGATACCTGGGATGCAGGTCTGCTGCTGGGATGTCAGTATCGGCTCAGTCCGAAAGTTGCAATACGGACACGTATGCACTTTGGATTCAAAAGCATCTTCAAAAAAGAGTTCACGAACATCGATTACGAGATGTACCAGGTCAGAGCCGATGTGGGCGTGACAATAAACCTGATTGGAAAAAACAAGTAATCCTGCTTCCCTGCATCAGGCTTTGAGGGCTTTGTGCATTAATACTCCTGCTAAATTCAGGAATTAAGTATCTCAGTCTTAAAGCGGTATGTTGAGCTAGATAGATTTAATCATATCAAGGAGCCACGCAGGTGTCCTCATTGCCTTCCCCGTTTCCGGGTTGGTGGATATCAGCACCACTTCACCATGATTTATCATTTCGTTGCGTGAGTTATATATTTCTGTCTTCACAATAAATCTGACCATAGGCATCTCATCCACGAATGAGCGCACTGTGAGTAATTCGTCGTAGAAAGCGGGTTTTAGGTAGTTGATCTGAAGGCTTCTTACCGGCAGGATCATCCCTTTTTCTTCAATCTCTTTATATATTATCCCGAAGTGCCTTAGCATCTCTGTCCGCGATATCTCGTAATAACGCGGGTAGGTGCCATAATAAACAACACCCATGGCATCTGTATCGCCATAGCATACCCTTATCTCCGTATCGTGCTGAATAATTGCCATCCCTATCCTCTTGTTAGTTTATGAAAAATAAATGTATCCACCTATGGATTCATATGTGCCTTGAGGATAACAAAAATACAATTTTTAATTTCCTATCCCATAAACTCATTACCAACCTTACGCGCACGTTCCGGCTTATCGAGGTTGAT